>Ga0070735_10001223_pt1 | contig 25348 bp, 23 predicted proteins | sample Coa_R1_FD_66443 | JGI IMG/M metagenome (GOLD analysis project Ga0070735, IMG submission 66443) | Surface soil microbial communities from Centralia Pennsylvania, which are recovering from an underground coalmine fire - Coalmine... | ecosystem: Environmental > Terrestrial > Soil > Unclassified ...
GGGCCGCCGTCCTTATGACGCCAATCTGAGCAAGTCGCAAAGAGACAAGTCGCTTTCGCAAACAGGTTTCGACTGCGATACTCGACCAAACCAGACCGGGCACGCGCATCTGCAGTTTGACGGGCGTCAGATCCTTGCCGAACATCCTGCGCATAACGCCATAGAACCAGCGTAGATGCCACGGCGCCTGTTTCTTTTCCAGACCGGAAATACGAGCCATCAGAACTCCTTCATATTCTTGCCGCGGGAAGTCCCCCTTTAAGGGATGCGGGTCATATCGAATTGGCTTCGGGAATGGACAAATGGACAACGACCAACGACTGACGCTGGCGTTCTTTGGGTCATCTAAACTGTGTTAGGCGTGCGCGCATTTCTTACATTTACGTTGTTTGCTGTTTTGGCAGCCGGGGGATGGCTGGGCTGGGCACTGTACACTCCGGTGACGCCGGTCGGTCAGAAAATTGTCTTGTTGCACGCGGGCTATTCCACACGCCATATCGCGTCTGAGCTGGAGTCAGCGGGAGTCATTCGAAGCACGACGGCATTCTTGATTTGGAAGAGGCTTCATCCGGCGCGGTCGCTGAAGGCCGGCGAGTATGTGTTCGAAAAACCGGCGAATACTCTTGAGGTCGAGGCCCGGCTGGTTCGCGGCGACGTTTACGTCCACACGGTAGTCATCCCCGAGGGTTTTAATATCTTCGAAGTCGCGCAGGCGATCCAGGACGCTGGGCTGGGTTCGAGTCAGGATTTTCTGAAAGTAGCGACTTCAAACGCGCTTATTTCCGACCTGGCGCCCGATGCGAAGACGCTGGAAGGCTACCTGTTTCCGAATACCTACGAGTTCACCCGAACCCAAAGCATGGGAGACATGGCAAGCGCGATGGTGAAGCAATTTCGACAGGTGGCGCGGGAAATCGGGCTCACACAAAATGTTCAGCAGATTGTGACACTGGCTTCGATTGTCGAAAAAGAAACGTCCGCGCCCGAAGAACGGCCGCTGGTTGCGAGTGTTTATTTGAATCGCATGGCAGACAGGTTCCCTCTGCAGGCCGATCCCAGCGTGATCTATGCCGAACAACTGGAAGGAAACTACACCGGGGCGCTCCACCACGCGGACATGCAATTCAAGTCTGCGTATAACACCTACGCTCATCCTGGACTGCCCCCAGGGCCAATCGCGAACCCGGGGAAGACCGCTTTAGAAGCGGCGATGCACCCGGCCGACACCAAATACTTGTATTTTGTAAGCAACGGCAACGGGCATCATCGTTTTGCCTCCAGCCTGGAAGAGCACAATCGGAATGTGGCGGCGTATCGGCGAGCGGTTCGAAATCAGCCATAGTTCTGGTTTCACAGCCATAAAAGGCGCGTAGACACTACACGCACCCTCTTCTCGCTTATACTCATCTGATTGGGGTGGGTTTGCCGTCTTCCTATGCCTTGTTTGCAGCGATATCGCCTGGCCTTACTAGTAATTGCGGTTTTCCCTCTGAGTGGCTGCTTATTCCGCTCTCACAAGGTGGAAATGGCGCCCAGCACCGCGCAACTGAAGACTGCGACGGCGCAGGAACTCGTTGATTACGTAAACCGCGAAGCCGGTAAGATCCAAACGCTGCAAGCCACTGTCGACATCGATACGACCGTCGGCGGCGAGAAAAAAGGCAAAGTCACCGACTATCAGGAGATCCGCGGATACGTCCTGGCCCGCAAACCCTCGATGCTGCGCATGATCGGTCTAATGCCCATTGTGCGCAATCGAGCGTTTGACATGGTCAGTGATGGACGGGACTTCAAGCTATGGATTCCACCCAAGAACCGCTTCGTGATTGGTCGCAATGACCAGCAGAATCCGGCTTCTGACAAACCGCTCGAGAACCTGCGGCCGCAGCATCTTTATGAAGCATTGTTGCTGCGTCAGATCGACCCCAAGGATGAAATTGCAGTTCTTGAAAACGAGACGGGAACCACGACCGATGCCAAAGGCCACACCCTGTCGAGGGCGGACTACATTCTGGACGTCCTCCGCCATGATGGGGACACGTGGTTTTTGTCGCGCAAGATCGTATTCAGCCGCACTGACCTGCTGCCCCACCGGCAACTTGTCTATGATATGAAAGGCGATGTCGTAACTAACGCGATTTACCTGGATTATCGCGATGATAGCGGGGCGAACTTTCCCTGGCACATCGAGATCGCGCGTCCGCAGGAGGAGTACGACATCACATTGAAGATCGTGAAGCTCGAGTTGAATCAACCCCTGCCGGATGACAAGTTCGTTCTCGATCAGCCTCCGGGGGTAGAAGTTGTTCGCTTGGACAAACAAGGAAACACAGCGAGCAACGGCCCGGGAACTAGTCGCTGAGGTTAGGGTAATATTCGATAGAAGTCGAAAGTCCTCTCTTATTAGGGTAATATTCGATAGAAGTCGAAAGTCCTCTCTTAAATGATGAACAAAATGATTGTCGCCAATCTGGCGCATCGTCCGGTGCGTTCGCTAATCAGCGTAGTTGCGATCGCATTGGAAGTGACTCTGATTCTGCTCATCGTTGGCTTGTGCCTCGGGCTATTGAACGATTCCAAGCAGAGGCAGGCAGGAATTGGCGCTGACGTAATTGTGATGCCGCCGGGTTCGTCGTTTATTGTGGGCCTGACCGGATCCCCGATGTCGATCAAAATTGCCGGCGTTTTGGAGAAGTTGCCCCATGTAGCCGTGGTGGCTCCGGTGGTACAAAGCGTTTCGACGGCGGGAACGATCGAGGTGATTGCGGGCATTGATCCGCAAACTTACCAGCAACTGTCGGGACCGTTTCATTACTTGCAAGGTGGGCCGATGCGCAGCGCTGATGATTGCCTGGTGGATGAGATATATGCGCGATCGCGCCATGTGAAGGCGGGCGACACTGTCGAAATTCTGAATAACAGATTCCACGTGGCGGGCGTCATCGAGCCTGGCAAGGGCGCACGAAAATTTCTACAGATCGGCGTCATGCAGGATCTGATCGGCGCTCAGGGAAAAGCGACGCTGTTTTATCTGAAATTGGACAATCCAGCGAATGCCGAGGCGGTTGTGGACGAGATCAAAAAAGCCGGAATGGAAAAATATGTGGTCAGTTCCATGGCTTACTACCTCTCCATGATGACGACCAACAATTATCCCGGGGTATCGAAGTTTATCGATTTCGTGATAGGGATTTCAGTGATCATTGGCTTCATTGTGATCTTCCAGGCGATGTACACGGCGGTCATGGAGCGAACCCGTGAAATCGGGATTCTGAAGTCGATGGGGGCTTCGAAGCTCTACATCGTAAATGTGATTCTGCGAGAGACGGTGCTGCTTGCGATCGGCGGAATCATCGTCGGTATCGTGTTTAGCCTTTTGGCGCGCGTTGGCATCGATCAGCGGTCAACGCTGCGGGTGATTGTTACCGGCGGCTGGATTGCAAAAGCCACGGGGATTGCGATCGTGGGCGCGATTTTGGGAGCCCTTTATCCTGCGTACCAGGCGGCGCAGAAAGACCCGATTGATGCGCTGGCGTATGAGTAGGGGATCGTCATAAGGCTAACGGTGACATAGGGTTCGTTGACAATCGGTCGTTGGCTGGGCTATTGTAAAGACTTTGGAAAGTCTGCGGCTGCCCGCCTGATAGCCGAGCGCATTCAGCGCTTGCGAGTTACTCAGCGGTCTTCTTCGCTTTTTTACTTTTCTGGGAGATTTAAATGTCAACCTATTTCCCCAAAGCGGGGGAAATTGCGCGCAAGTGGTACGTCGTGGATGCTTCGGGGCAAACCCTCGGACGCCTCAGCTCGCGCATCGCCCGCATTCTGATGGGCAAGGAAAATCCGAAATACACTCCGTTTCTTGATACCGGCGACCACGTGATCGTGATCAACGCCGAAAAAGTCAAGACGACCGGAGTCAAGGCCGAGCAGAAGGTGTATCAGCATTACACGGGTTATCCGGGCGGTCTGCGAACCGAAGATTTCAAGAAGCGATCCGTGCGTAAGCCGGAGCTGATCGTCGAGCAGGCTGTGCTGCGTATGCTTCCGAAATCGAAGCTGGGCCGACAGATGATCAGCAAGTTGAAAGTTTACAAGGGTGAGAAACACCCGCACGAAGCGCAGAAGCCGGAAGCGTTGGTAGCAGTTTAGTTTCAGTTTCTAGTTCTAGTTTCGAGGAACGAGATTCGAAGGAAGGATCCATAGAGCGGAATGGCAGAACAGGTTCAATACTACGGAACGGGTCGCCGCAAATCGGCGATTGCGCGAGTTTATCTGCGTCCGGGCAGTGGCGATTTCAAAGTCAACGGACGCCCGTTTGAGCAATATTTCGTGACGGATTCACAGCGGTCGAGCGCAAAGCAGCCGCTCGTGTCCACGGAAACCGGAGCGTCATTCAACGTCATCGCCCGGGTTTCTGGTGGCGGCGTGAACGGTCAAGCCGACGCCGTGAAATTGGGCATCGCGCGCGCGTTAATGCTGTTCAACATCGAGCTGCGGAAAAAGCTGAAGGGCGAAGGACTGGTCAGCCGCGACTCGCGCGCGAAGGAGCGCAAGAAGTACGGCCAGAAGGGCGCGCGTAAGCGCTTCCAGTACTCGAAGAGATAGTTGGACGTATCAAGTCGGTATTAGGAACTGAAAAGGTGTTTAATTCAATCCCGTACTCGCGTGCGGGGACGGGAATGGCAATCGGAGGCAATCCGCAACTCGCCACCGATGCAGACCAAATAAGGAGGTTGATTGGCTAACATCACCATGAAGGAGTTGCTCGAAGCGGGCGTGCACTTCGGGCATCAGACGAAGCGCTGGAATCCCAAGATGAAGGAATACATCTTCGGCGAGCGCAACGGGATCTACATCATTGACCTGCAGAAGACGCTCAAGATGTTCAAGGAAGCGTCGAAATTCGTGCAGGACCTGGCCGCCGAAGGGCGAATCATCCTCTTCGTGGGTACCAAGCGCCAGGCGCAGGACGCGATCGCCGAGGAAGCGTCGCGCTGCGGAGGATTTTATGTCAACCAGCGCTGGCTGGGCGGCCTGCTCACCAATTGGGTGACGGTGCAGAAGTCCGTGAAGCGCCTGAAAGAGCTCGACGACATGGCCACCGATGGCCGGTACGAACTGCTTCCGAAGAAAGAAGTCATTAAGCTGGAGCGCGAGCGCAAGCACCTGCAGGCGAACCTTGCGGGTATTAAGAATATGACCCGGTTGCCGGATGCGGTTTTTGTGATCGACTCGAACAAGGAACAGATTGCTGTGCGCGAGGCGCGCAAGCTGGGCATTCCGGTGGTGGCAGTGGTAGATACCAACTGCGATCCGACCGAAGTGGACTACGTGATTCCGGGGAACGATGATGCGTTGCGCGCGATCCGCCTGTTTGCTTCCAAGATCGCGGATTCGGTTGCTGAAGGCGCTCAGATGATGACCAAGCAAGCAGAAGATTTGGCGGCCGCAGCGGGCGAAGCGCAACAAGCCGAGCTGGCGGCGACCGAAGGTGCCGTCGAGGGCGGAACCGATATCACAGCAGCCGAGGATACGGGATCGGAAGATATCAGCATGGAAGATGTTCTCGGGAGCGGAACGCGAAAGCAACCGGCTGCTGCGAAAGAAGCGACGGCCGAAGCCCCTGAGGTTGAGCATCAGACGTATTAACGTTGTTGGCCGCCGATCTTTGGGTGTCGGCCAAAACTAGAAGATTCGAACGACCAACACGAAGGGAATCAGACCCGCGCGGGTCGTCCGGCGCGGGTCAAATTTTGTAAAAGGCAGTCGTTGGTCTTTGTCGTCCGTCGTTGGTTTCAACGATTGACGCGGCGACCGAAGAGAAACGACCCAGGATGTTTTTAATTATGAGCACAACTACTATGAACATTTCTGCTGCACAGGTAAAAGAGCTTCGTGAGAGCACGGGCGCCCCGATGATGGACTGCAAGCAGGCCCTTACGGAAGCCAACGGCAACATGGAGCAGGCGATCGTCATTCTCCGGAAGAAAGGCGCTGCGGCAGCCCAGAAGAAGGCAGCCCGTGTGACCAGTGAAGGCTCAGTAACCAGTTACATACATGCCGGTGGCAAGATCGGCGTGTTGGTGGAAGTTAACTGCGAGAGCGACTTCGTAGCCCGCACCGACGACTTCAAGGAATTGGTGCACGACATCGCGATGCACATCGCAGCGAGCGACCCGAAGTACGTGCGCAAGGAGGACGTGTCGGAGGCCGACTTCACGCGCGAGAAGGAAATTTATCTGGACCAGGCGATTAAGAGCGGCAAGCCGGCGCACATTGCCGAAAAGATGGTTACGGGCAAGATGGAAAAGTTCTACGAGGAAGTCTGCTTGTACGAGCAGCCGTTCATTAAGGACCAGACGATTAACATCTCGCAGCTGATCTCGAGCAAGATCGGGAAGCTGGGCGAGAATATTTCGGTCCGGCGCTTCGCCCGGTTCAAGGTAGGCGACGCTGGCGAGACTATTGCGATCAGCAAGCTGGAACAGAAGGCTGAATAGGCTTCTAGTTTCTGGTTTCGAGTTTCTAAGAGACCAGGAACTAGAGGCTCGAGACTCAAAACTGCATGTCCACGGCTATCTTCAAGCGCATTCTTCTCAAACTTTCGGGTGAGGCCTTGGCGGCGAGCCAGGGCTTTGGCGTCGATCAGACGCGCCTCCACGAGATCGCGGCGGAATTGGCCGACGTACAATCGCTGGGACTGCAACTAGCCATTGTCGTGGGGGGAGGGAATTTTTTCCGCGGCGTGGCGGCCCAAGCGAAGGATATGGACCGCGTCTCCGCCGATCACATGGGCATGTTGGCGACTGTGATCAATGCGCTCGCATTGCAGGATGCGCTGGAGAAACAAGGCGTCTACACGCGCGTTCAGTCGGCGATTGAAATGAACCAGGTAGCAGAGCCGTTCATCCGTCGTCGTGCGATTCGGCATCTTGAAAAGGGCCGTGTTGTGATTTTTGCCGGAGGAACCGGCAATCCTTATTTTTCGACCGATACGGCAGCTTCGCTGCGCGCGATGGAAATCAAGGCCGATGCGATCCTGAAGGCCACCAAAGTAGATGGGATTTACGACGCCGACCCGATGCAGGTGAAGGACGCGAAGAAGTTCTCCCACATTACTTACCTCGACGTGCTCAAACTGGGCCTGAAAGTCATGGATTCAACGGCGATCTCGCTCTGCAAGGACAATAATCTTCCAATCGTCGTGTTCAATCTCAACCAGCACGGGAATATCAGGAAGGTCGTGACCGGAGAAAAGGTTGGATCTCTGGTGAGCGCCTAGACAGAAATTCAGAAGGCAGAATTCAGGATGAAGAAGTACATCGGCGAGGGGTTTGCTTCTGCGATCTGACTTCTGCCTTCTGCATTTTTGGGTTGTGCGATTTATAATTCACCCTTTTGATCAACAATTCAGGGAGCTAACTCATGGCTCAGGCTGGCATGGCGGCGAATCCCGCCCTTAAAGATACTTACGTTCAACTTAAGACCCGCATGGACAAGGCGGTCGAAGACTTCCGCAAGGCGATGGCGGCGACGCGCACCGGGCGAGCCAACGTCCACATGCTGGATGCCGTCAGCGTGGATTATTACGGCTCGCAGATGCCGCTGAACCAGATTGCGCAGGTTCATGCGCCGGAGGCGCAGCTCATCACCGTACAGCCGTTCGATCCGACCTCGCTCACGGCGATCGAAAAAGCGATTCGCACGGCTGACCTGGGCTTGAACCCGATGAATGACGGGAAGATCATCCGCGTTCCGGTACCGCCGCTGACCGAGGAGCGCCGGAAGGACATGGTCAAGCACCTGCATAAGATCCTGGAAGAACATCGCACAGCGGTACGCAATATTCGCCGCGATGGCAACGACGCGATCAAGAAGTCGGCCAAAGACAAGAAAATCACCGAAGACGACGAGAAGCGGGCGACGGAAGAGATCCAGCGGCTGACCGATGACGAAATCAAAAAGATGGAAGAGATGAGCAAGAGTAAAGAAAAAGAAGTGATGGAAATCAAGTGAACGTGCTTTCCTATCTCCTCTGTGATTTCGAACACTGAAGACAAAGCCGAGCGCAGAGGCCTGTCCCTTGACTCATTCGGATGTCATCATCCTTGGTGGCGGCGCAGCCGGCCTGATGTGTGCCATCGAGGCGGGGAAACGTGGCCGGCGGGTTCTCGTACTCGAGCGTTCGGACCGTTGCGGCAAGAAAATTCTCATCTCGGGCGGCGGCCGTTGCAATTTCACCAATATTCACTGCACAGCTGAAAATTTCCTGTCCGCAAATCCGCATTTCGCCAAGTCTGCCCTGTCCCGCTACACGCCCTCCGACTTTCTCGCGCTCGTGAAGAAACACAACATTCCGTATCACGAGAAGACTCTTGGGCAACTCTTCTGCGATCGCTCCGCGTATGACATTCTGAACACGCTGCTGGCCGAATGCCGTGCTGTCGGCGTCGACATCAAACCCGGAGCTACGGTTCGTGAAGTCGAGAAGGCCAGCGATTTCACAGTTCGCACAAACACGGCCGACTTTCGCGCGCCCGCTCTCGTGATCGCGACTGGGGGCCTTTCGATCCCAAAGGCGGGCGCAACCAGTTTCGGATATGATGTCGCGCGACAGTTCGGAATCAAGATTCAGCCAACACGCCCGGCCCTGGTGCCATTCTTGCTCGATGACCAGGATCGCAAGCGGTACTGTGACTTGGCCGGCGTCTCTACCGAGGTGGTTGTTTTGTGCGATGGTGGGCAGTTCCGCGAAAAGATGCTAATCACGCACCGAGGATTGAGCGGACCGGCGATTCTGCAGATTTCGTCCTACTGGAACAGACAACCTGTAACCATTGACCTGGCGCCAGGCCGCGACGTGACGGCCGCGTTTCAGGATAGGAAAAGTCCACGCAACTTAACTGCTGTCCGGTCCGCCTTGCACGAATTTCTGCCTGTGCGGTTGGCCAATCGTTGGCTGGAGAACAGCCCGCAGTTGTCTTTTACGAATCGCGGTCTGGAGGAGTTTGATCGCAAACTCCATAACTGGGAAGTCACGCCGTCGGGCACGGAAGGCTACAGCAAAGCCGAGGTCACGGCAGGTGGCGTAGATGTCGACGAACTTTCCGCCAAAACGATGGAATCCCGAAAAGTTCCCGGGCTCTTCTTCATTGGGGAAGTTGTCGATGTCACCGGGCAGCTGGGTGGATTCAATTTCCAGTGGGCTTGGGCGTCGGGCTTCTGCGCCGGGCAAGCAGTTTAGCACTTCTTTTTGGACCCTCTGGAAGCCGCGCCCAGAGCCGAATTACCGTCGTAATCTGTCCGGGCGATTCCATCCGACAGTAACCTGTCAGAGGTTACAGAACTTTCTTAACCTACCTGTGTTTCCTATCTGCGACAGCCAGTAGTCGTGCAGTTTCCGTTCAAAAAGAACGTGCAAGAGGAGAAAGATCAATGAAGCGATCACTGTTGATTACACCGTTGCTCGCACTAATCGCCCTGACATTCGCGGCCTGCGGCGGAGGGAGCAGTTTATCAATGACCGGGGGCTCTGGCAGCACCCAAGCCCAGATTTTTGTGACAGGCGAAGACGCGCCGATCCCGTCGGTTGTTTCGTTCTATATCACGATCGACAGCATCACGTTGGATAACAGTTCCGGTAGCGTGAGTGTGCTTTCGAATCCGACCACAGTCGATTTCGGCCGATTGATGGGCATGCGCTCCCTGCTCGGCTTTAACAGCGTTCCGGCAGGCACCTACACCAGCGCAACGTTCAGCTTTTCGAATCCTGTGATTTACTACGTGAACCTGAGCGGTAGTACTCCGTCGCTCGGTTCGATAAATGGAACGTTAACGAACTCGAAAGTCACGGTTTCATTTCCAGCGTCTGGAATGCAGGTTAGCGGCAACGGCCTGGCGGGCGTCCACATGGACTTTGATCTTCACAAATCACTCGCAGTCGATAACAACGGCCAGATCACCGGAAGCGTAAACCCGGTCATCGATCTGATGGCAGTTTCCGCCTCGGAAGAACTGGGCGAAATTACCGACTTCACTGGCTCGGTTCTCTCGGTGAACAGTTCGGGAAACACCCTGACGATGCAAGGCCCGTATGGGTTCAAGGAAGTGATCGATACCAGCTCGCAGACGAAATTTAACGGCACCTACACGCTTACCAGTGTGCCCGTGAATGCGATCGTGTCGGTCGTCGGCACGGTGCAGGCAGATGGCAGCATTCTGGCGTCAGGCGTGGAAGTTATCACTACTGATAAGGCTTTCATCTCGGGCCGCATTCTGGCAGTGAACCCCGGTCCGCAAGTGACGATGTTTGTGGGCGAGGAACTGCCAAACCTGAGCCCGACCGTTCCCGTAGACACGGTCTATACGGTGGATCTCAGCCAGGTGGTTCAGTATGACGTTTGCTTCTTTGACAACTGGTTCACGCAGCAGTTGTTCAACGGGTCGTCGCTGGTTGTGGGCCAGCGCATCTTTATCGGCGGCACGTTCCAGAACAAAACGTTCACGCCGGACATGGTTTCGCTGCGCCGCCAGGGAATCCTCGGCTCGCTGGTGCAGAACAGCGTCAGCATCACCAGCAATAATGTGGGAAGCTTCGAGATGCAGAATGACCTGCTCCTGAGCTACTCGGCGGGTGGACCGTTCGTGGTGAATACCGGAAACCTGACACTGTTCGAAAATATCAACGGATTGCAGGGCCTGGAGAACGCGGGCGCCGTCAATCTGGTGGTGCGCGGACTGGTGTTCAAAGATCTGAACACCGGCAAGCCGGTAGTTTATGCGGGACGCGTGCGCGTGCTGCAATAGGCCCAGATTGAATGGTTAGGCGGGCGGCCGAAAGGCCGCCCGTTTTCTTTGCATCGCTGCCTTGCCTCTATAATCTAGTCATCCATGAAACGCGTGGTTCATGCCGCCTGTCCGCACGACTGTCCGGATGCCTGTGGTGTTCTCATCACGGTGCAAGATGGGCGCGCCACGAAGATTCAGGGCGATCCTTCCCACCCCATTACTCGCGGATTTCTGTGTGCCAAGGTAGCGAAATACCTGGATCGCGTGTATTCGCCGGATCGGGTGCTTTATCCGATGAAGCGGATCGTTCCGAAGGGACGTTTGACCAGACCGCAGAGCTTCGCTCCGGCGGGACGTCCGGGGACGGCCGTCCCCACGCAACCTGATGAGGCTTTCCGGCGGATTAGTTGGGATGAAGCTCTCTCCGAAATCGCGTCACGGTTCAAAGAAGTTGCAGCTGAGTTCGGCAGCGAAGCGATTCTGCCGTACTCCTACGGCGGAACGCTGGGAGTATTGAATGGCGCTTCGATGGATCGCCGGTTCTTTCATCGGCTTGGCGCATCGCAACTCGATCGTACGATCTGCTCGGCTGCTGGCGAAGCGGGGTTGAAGTCCGTCCTCGGTGTGAAACTCGGAACTGAACCCGAGCAATTCGTTCATTCGCGTTACATCATCGCGTGGGCTGCAAACATTCACGGCAACAATGTGCATCTGTGGCCATTCATTGAAGAGGCGCGGCGCAAGGGTGCGAAGCTGGTGGTGATCGATCCATATCGCACACGTACGGCAAAATGTGCGGATTGGTACCTGCCGATCAATCCAGGTACCGACGCAGCCCTTGCTCTCGGCCTGATGCATGTGATCATCCGCGAAAAGCTTTACGACGCCGATTATGTCGAACGTTATACCGTTGGGTTTGATCAGCTGAGGTTGAAAGTCCGCGATTATTCGCCAAAACGTGTAGCGGCGTGGACCGGAATTTCCGCAGATGACATCGAGAAGCTGGCGCGAGAATACGCGACAGTGCGACCCTCTGTGATTCGAGTGAATGATGGTATTCAACGTGCCGAAAATGGCGGAAGCGCAATGAGGGCTGTCACTATGTTGCCCTGCCTTATCGGATCGTGGAAGGAAGTTGGTGGTGGGCTGCAATATGCGACGAGCGGTTCTTTTTCGGCGGCGCTCGACAAAATAACTTTGGCTCGCGCCGATCTAATGAACAAAACGCTAGGTCGTCCGGCGCGAGTCATCAATATGGTTGAGTTGGGCAAGGTGCTCAATGGTCTTAATGAGCCGCCAGTCAAAGCCTTATACGTTTACAACTCAAATCCGGCGGCCGTTTGCCCCGACCACAATGAGGTGATCCGAGGCTTGGGGCGCACAGATCTGTTCACAGTGGTCCACGAACAATTCTTTACAGACACCACCGACTATGCCGACATCGTGCTTCCGGCGACCACATTCTTCGAACACAAGGATCTGCAAGGCGCGTACGGGCACTACTTCCTGCAGATGTCGAATCAGGCGATCGAGCCGTTAGGAGAATGCCGGTCAAACGTAGAAGTATTCCGCGAATTGGCAGAGCGCATGGGATTTGAAGACGAATGCTTCCGCGAATCTGTCGATGAGATGATCGACAGCGCCCTGGCCTCCGGTCATGGATGGGTCGGTGGAATCAACCGTGAGCGATTGGAAAACGAAGGGCATGTACGGTTGAATCTTGATCGTACGTCGGGCGAAGCATTCTTGCCATTTGCCAACGGCAACTTCGGGACTTCGAGCGGCAAAGCTGAGTTTTATAGCGACTCTCTGAAGACGCAAGGCCTGGATCCGGTTGTGGAGTTCGTTCCGCCTACCGAATCTCGTCACACTGAGCGGTCGGCAAAGTTCCCGCTGGAATTGTTGGCGCGAAAAGCAGACAACTTCCTCAACTCGACGTTTTCGAATCTTCCGAGTATTCAGCAGATGGAGGAAGTGGGCCTTCTGGAGATGACGCCGGAAGATGCCAACTCGCGCGGAATCAAGAACGACGACGTCGTGCGGGCTTTTAACGAACGTGGGGACATTCTTTTGAGGGCGAAAGTCAACGGAGTTGTGCAGACTGGAGTCGTGTGTGCTCGGCTTTATTGGGCAAAACTTTCTTTGCAAGGCCGCAATATCAACGTGTTAACTTCCCAAAAACTTACAGACTTGGGCAACTCCGCCACGTTTTATTCCGTCTTGGTTGAAGTAGAGCGTTTCAAGGCGGCTCCTGAGGGCAACTGAGGCTCCGTTCTTGGACGCTGTCTGCCGCGCTACCGTATAATTGCCGTTTCCATATTCCCAATTGCTGAGGTAGAGGAGATTCGTCGCTCTGATCAGGATAGCCCTGTGGCCACCAGGGCGAGGCGTTATCGCGCATGGCGGAGTTCGACCGTCGGATGCGCTCCATCTCATTTATTCACAACATGTTGCGCTAAATACAGGCGCCTTTTGTTAGGCCTTTTCCTGAGTGTGTTTCTACTTTCTTCCTTTGCCCCGGGCCAACAGGAATTGATTGGGGAAATCCAAGTTCACGGCAACCGGCGCATTCCGGCTGACACAATACGAGCAAGAATTTTCAGCCGGCCTGGTGACGTTTACGACGAAGCGGCTCTCGAGCGCGACTTCAACTCATTGTGGAATACGGGCTACTTCGAAGACATCCGCTTCGAGCGCGAGGAGTCGCCGAAGGGCTGGATCATCCACATCTATGTCAAGGAACGTCCGACCATTCGCGAAATTGAATACGAAGGGCTAAATTCGGTCTCCAAGAGTGACGTACTCGACCGCTTCAAGGAGCGTAAAGTCGGCCTATCGGTTGAGAGTCAGTACGATCCCACGAAGGTAAAGAAAGCTGAAGTCACGATAAAAGACCTGCTGTCTGAACATGGTCGACAATTTTCGACCATACGAACGGAAGTTCGTCCAATTCCGCCAGCTGCCGTCAGCATCACCTTCGTCGTAAAAGAGGGACCGAAGGTCAAAGTCGGTAAGATCACCTTTACAGGGAATCAGCACGTTAAGAGCCGTCTGTTGCGCGGCGCGATGAAGAACCTGAAGCCGATCGGAGTTCCGCACTCGATTTTCCTGGAAGACATTCTCTCCAAGACCTACGACGCTACAAAGTTGGAAGAAGACACGGAGCGAGTGCGCGCCGAGTTCCAGAACCGGGGCTACTTTAAGGTCGTGGTGAACGAGGCGAAGACCAACATTCACGACACGGGACACAAGGGGTTTCATATTCCGCTGCTTCAGAAAGGTGCGGGCAAGGCTGTCGATATTACGTTGCCGATCGAGGAAGGCGACAAGTATAAACTGGGCGAAATCACGTTCAAGGGGAACAAGGCGGTCACTAACACGGCCCCTCTCCGCAACCTGTTTCCGATCAGGGACGGGGATGTTTTTGACCGCAGCAAAATTGCAAAGGGCCTGGAGAATCTCGGAAAGGCCTACGGCCAGCTCGGATATATCAACTTTACTTCTGTTCCTGACACTCGCTTCGATGACGACAAGAAGCTGATTTATCTCGATATCGATCTGGATGAAGGCAAGCAGTTCTATGTGCGCCGCATTGAGTTTCAGGGCAACACAACAACGCGCGACAAGGTCATCCGGCGAGAGATCGTGCTGGAAGAGGGACAGATTTACAACTCCCAGCTTTGGGAAATCAGTTTGCAGCGGCTGAATCAGTTAGGATTTTTCGATCAATTGAAGCCCGACGACCCGTCCGTCACCGAGCGGCATCTCGACGAAAAAGCCGGCACGGTGGACCTGCTGCTGAAGGTGCACGAGAAAGGCAAGAACAGCATTGGCTTAACCGGCGGCGTAAGCGGACTGGCTGGAACTTTCATTGGGCTGAGCTACAGCACCAACAACTTCCTGGGCAAAGGCGAGACGCTGTCGATTCAGGCAAACCTGGGCAATCTTGAAAGAGACTTGGTGTTCGGCTTTACCGAGCCTTATTTCATGGATCGGCCGCTGACGCTGGGTTTTCAGGTGTACTTCCGAAGATTCATTTACGACCAGGCGCGCGAAGCAGCTTTGTTGACGGGCCAACAGATCAACCTGCCCACCGCGCTGGGCGAGAACCTGCAGAACTACACGCAATCGAGCAAAGGATTCAGCATCAACCTCTCGTACCCGATCCATCGCTCGTTCAAGCGCGTGGGCATCAGTTATCAATTTGATAATTCATCGATTGTGGCTTTGACGACAGCGTCCAAGACGTTGTTCGACTTCCTGGCATTCAGCGGTGTGAGCGGCCCGAACGCTCTCAATGGGATCATCACCAGCAAGATCATTCCAAGTTTCACGAAGAACACTCTCGACCGTGCACTTTTCCCGCACAGAGGATCGAGCATTTACGCGGGGCTTGAAATCGCAGGCCTGGGTGGAACTGTTCGCACCATTCGGCCGATCATCCAATACAAGCGCTTCAAACCGCTCCAGAAAGGGCGCAACACGATCGGCTTCAACATCACGGGATCGTTCCTGACGGGTTACGGCGGTCTGGTGCCGCCTCCATTCCAACGCTTTTACGACGGTGGTGAGAACGATCTGCGCGGTTTCGATATCCGCTCGATTTCGCCGGTTGCTTTCCTGCCGACAACAACCACGACGCCCCTGCGTAATCCTGACGGGACGATTGTGCCCAAGAATCCCGCCAATCCTTTGCAGGGCAACTACACGATTCCGTTGCCGGTGGATCAGATTGTGTTTCCTGGCGGCGACTTGAGCCTGGTTACGAATCTGGAGTACCGGATCACCATCGCCGGACCAGTTGCGGTCGCGCCATTCCTTGATACCGGGGTCGAGCCGATCGTCCGAGATGGACAATTAAAGATAAGCCAGTCGCAGCTGAACATCATCAACAGCACGGTTTTCGGCTGCCCTGCGGTTGATATCGGATTGAATTGCACCGGCGGCGTAACAGAAAAATTCTCGCAATTTCTCCGGCCGCTAGGCAGTACCAACTGGATTCCCCGTATGTCGACCGGAATCGAGTTCCAGGTGTTTTTGCCGGTGATCAACGCTCCATTTCGAGTGTATTGGGCCTACAATCCGTTACGGCTGGATTCGACCACCAGTTCGCCGGTTCCCATCACCCGCAGCATGTTTCCTCCGGGTGCGGCCGGGGACTACACCTTTCAGCTCTCGAAGAACGCGTTTAGCCCGCAGTATCTGTTACGCGAGCCGAGGAAGACGTTCCGCTTCACTGTGGCAACAACGTTCTAAGAGAGCGAACATCCGTTTGACGCTCTCGCCGCATCTTCCTATAATGGCTGTCATCAGCACCCTGACAATTTAAAGTTGGTACGGGGTGGTCGCCGCGCGTCCGACCGAGTTGGCGACGCTGGAAGTGGCCTGCCTTCTTTGCGAGAGGGAGCATGGCCAGAGGAGTTGCGTCGCCCCCAGCGCCTGTAAATGAATCTGAGCAAAAATTTCCGGAAAGACTCAAGGAGTCCAAAACCAACCCCATGACAATCAAGCTTGCACGCATCCTTCTGGCCACCGTACTTGTTAGTTCAGTCGCCGCATTAGCCCAGACAGGCGGAGCTGATCCGGCTGCTGGCTTGCCGGCAGCGCCGAGCGCCGCCAATGCACCCGCCACAGCCCCTGATCCAGCCGTGACGGGCAGCGGCGCCAAGATTGGCACGATCAATATTGAGCAGGCCATCTTCGCCAGTAATGAAGGCCAGAGAGATTTCGAGGCACTGAGCAAGAAACTGGAGCCGAAACAGACCGAGCTCAAGAACATGAATGACGAGGTTGAGAGCCTGAAGAAGCAGCTCAACACCGGCGGCGACAAGCTAAACGATGACGCTCGCAATACGCTGGTGAAGCAGATCGAGCAGAAACAGAAATCGCTGGAGCGCTCGGTGCAGGACGCCCGGGATGACGCGCAGAACCAACAGAACGAGATTGCCCAGCGTATTCTGCAGAAGATGGCGCCGGTGATTGTGAAATACGCCACCGACAAGGGATTTGGCATGATCGTGGACACTTCGAATCCGTGGCCACAGGGCCCAGTGCTTTGGGCTGCACCTTCGGTCGACATCACAAAAACCGTTGTCGACGCGTACAACGTCCAGTCAGGTGTACCCGCGCCAGCCAAACCAGCCACAAGGCCCGCGACGGGCACAACGACGAAGCCAGGGGCTCCGGTAGGCACCAAGCCTGCTGGAACAACCGGCACCAAGCCGCAGACGCCCCCTAGCACCACCGCGCCGCCTAAGCAATGACACTGTTATGAGCTAGAAAGTTCCCATAAAGCCGCCAGAAATGGCGGCTTTTTTTCTTGTACGTTCAGTCGTCCGAATCGGTCCTGCGTGGTGTCTCTAGAGGCAAGCAATCCTCGGAGGGACATCATGTTTAGCGACTTAGTCGATGACTCCATCAACTTCAATCGTAGCTGGACCACATTGGTCTCGTTTGCCTTGCAATTTATCGCGGTTGGGGGATTGCTTCTTGTGCCTCTTTTGTATCCACAAGCCTTGCCTCGGTTGCAGTTGCTGGGGCGAGGTCTGGTAGCTCCGCCACCACCGCCCGGACCGCCGCCCGTTGAGGCGCACGCGCGGTCTGCAAGTGCTGTTTCGAGCAATATGTCGGGCGAACAGATGGTGACGCCGCCGCAGATCCCAAACAGCATTGCAAGCTTGCACGAAACGGAACTTCCGCCGCCGGAAGTTCCGGCGGGACCTTGGGTGCCCGGAGGCACAGGACGCGGAGGCGATCTGAATGGTGTATTGGGATCAATCGCCACGGCGGTTGCGCCTCCACCGATGCCGTCGCCGGCGCCGACTCCGACGCGTCCCCTTCACGTGTCACACATGATGGAGGGGAATTTGATTTATCGCGTGCAGCCCGAATACCCGGCGCTGGCACGCCAGGCACGGATTCAGGGCACGGTCATCTTGCATGCGCTGATTAGCCGCGAGGGCCGGATCGAGAACCTGCAACTGGTTAGCGGTCATCCCATGCTGGTGCAAGCGGCGACGGCGGCGGTGCGCCAGTGGCGCTATCGTCCATATGTACTTAACGACCAGGCTGTCGAGGTGGAGACGCAAATTACCGTGAACTTCACGCTGTCCGGAGGGAACTAAGGGGAGGACGACGTATCCGCCGGGTTCCACAACTCTTCCTGGCTTTGCGGGTTCATACAACTATCCCTCTGGCCGGTTGGAGGGTTATGTCATCCGCAGAAACCACGCACCAATTGCTTGAATTCCCACGCCGCGCGTTTGGAGAAGAACTATGCCGAAAATATGCCTTGACCAGCCTCAAGGTCGGTCAGAATGGGGCCGGTTTGCTAGCGATCGACGAAACGATAGAGGCATGCGCGCAGATCGCTGACGTGCTTCGCGCTCCGCACGTCGCCGATCAGATCCGCCAACTCAAGTCATGCCGGGAGCAGTCCGCGCGGAGCGCGCTGTAAAGCAGTTCCTTGCCTCATCACCGATCGATTCTCTCAGCAGCTCGAGCATGTAGTGCACGCTCGTAACCTGAGCGGCGGTTCGCGTCCGGCTATAATCGAGCGCAGTGGCAACCATTGAACTTGCGAAGCGCGTGGCGACGCGTCCCACGTGGGCCGATGTCTCGCTCTCGGCGCTGCGGCAAAATTTCCGCCTCGTTCAGAAACATATTGGCCCGGATGTGACCGTGTGCGCCGTCGTGAAAGCGGACGCCTACGGGCATGGCGCGGTTGAGTGCGCGCAGGCGCTCGAACAGGAAGGTGCGCGCTGGTTCGGCGTTACCTCGCTCGACGAAGCAATCCCGCTGCGGGAGGCCGGTGTTCGTGGCCGCATCCTGCTAATGACGGGTTTCTGGCGCGGCGAAGAGGAAGAAATCGTCCGTCTGGAGTTGACGCCCACAGTCTGGGAGCCACAGCAGATTGAATTGTTAGAACGCGCGGCTTCGCACCTGCGTGCAAAACAGGCGATCCATTTGAAAGTGGATACAGGCATGGGGCGCTTGGGTTTCGCGCCCGAGGATTTACCAAAGATTGCGAGTGCGCTAAAGTCAGCACCGCATTTGATCGTAGAAGGTTTGTCCACGCATCTTTCATCGTCTGAAGTGCTCGACGCACCATCGGTGCCGCAACAACTCAGTGTGTTCGAGCAGATAAGGAATCTGCTGCGGCGAGAAGGTTTCGAGCCATCGCTCATTCATACGGCCAATACGGGGGCAGTCATTTCGCGCAAGGAATCGTGGAATACGATGGTACGCCCGGGCATCGCGCTTTATGGCTACTACATGCCGTTCGAGCGGGCCGGGAGGGAAGTCAGTGGAAAAGGGCTGAAGCTCGCAGTGAAACCGGTTCTAACATGGAAGACACGCATTCTCTCGCTGCGCGACGTTCGTGCCAACCAGCCCCTCGGCTATAACGGAATCTACGTAACGAAGGCTCCGGCCCGCATTGCAGTGCTGCCCGTGGGGTACGCTGACGGATTTAACCGAGCTCTTTCCTCCCGCGGGCGAGTCATTGTGCGCGAACATTACGCACCAATCGTTGGCCGCATTTCGATGGACCTGACGATGGTTGATGTGACTGGCCTGCCGGAAGTCGCGGTCGGAGATGAGGCGATTCTGCTAGGAACTTGCGACGGCCTAAGTTTCGACGCGAAAGAACACGCGGCCCTGGCGAATACGGTCCTCTATGAGATCCTGTGCGGGATTTCTAAGCGCGTGCCGCGCAAACATATCCTGTAGCCACACCCCACTCACCGCTAATTACTGACGGCTAAATGCTGATTGCGGCCGCAAGACTGCACATGCCCTGGCCCTGGTGCGACAGTTTGTTATGCTGAAATGTGGCCTCGCGCTATTCACAATGGATGTATGACTGGGAGACGCGTCTCACTTCGGTGGACAACAACCGCGTAGTGCGTCCGTTGGACTGGGGCGTGGAATGGGCGCACGGGTGGCCGTGCCGCAATGGGTTTACTCCAGGACGTAGCGCCGAGGATTGCGAGAGGTTCTTCAGTGAGTACAACGAGCGCATCCTGAAGTCGAGCGACGAGTTCTTCGGCTACACCATGCCGACGGACTATCGGCTCGAACGCCGTGAAGTTCAAGTTTTCAGCACGCGCGAAACGCCCGATCCAGTGCTGGAGAAAAAAGTCCGCGGAACCCATGCCGACTTTCTGCGTTTCAGTTCGCCGGTGCGGAGCCCGTTTCCCGAAAACAATCTGGCGAACGCGCGCTGGTTCCCGGTTCGCAGCAAGCGTGCCGTCGTGCTGCTGCCGCACTGGAACTCCGATGCGATCGCCTACACCAGCCTGTGCCGGACACTGAATCTGCTTGGGATTGCCGTGTTGCGGCTAAGCATGCCGTATCACGATATGCGGATGCCGGCGGAAATCAGGCGTGCCGACTACGCTGTGTCCGCGAATATCGGACGCACGCTCGATGCATGCCGGCAGGGAACGATCGATGTCCGGTGCTGCCTGGACTGGCTGGAATCGCAGGGCTATAGCCGTTTAGGCATTGTGGGTACGAGCCTCGGTTCGTGCTACGCGTTCCTTGCGGCTGCGCACGATCCGCGGTTACGCGTGTGCGCTTTTAACCACGCTTCGACCTATTTCGCGGATGTGGTCTGGCATGGGCAGTCCACCCGGCACATTCGGGAGGGCATGGAATCGCAGATCGATGTCGAGCGGTTGCGTAGCTTATGGAGCGCGATCAGTCCGATGTCGTATTTTGAGCAATTCTCGCGCTGGCCGAAGAAGTCGCTGGTCATCTATGCGAAATACGATATGACTTTCCTGCCCGAATTCTCGCGCCAGATTCTAAAAGAATTCGAGCGTCACGGCCTCGATCACAAGGTCGTCGCCTTGCCTTGTGGCCACTACACCACCGGCGAGACTCCCTACAAATACATGGACGGCTGGCAGATCGCGTCGTTTTTGCGGACGGCGTTTGAGAGCTAGCAATCATCGCTCAGCATTCAGCATTCAGTCATCACGGACTTATGCTGCTCCCCGGAAAGTGCGGGCTGAATGCGAAGTGCCAACTGCTAGAATTAAGCAGTCGTGAAGTCTGTGGTCCAATCCGACCCGGTAATGCAGGCCCGCAATGGCGAGTTCGTGCTGAGCACTGATCGTGAGCGCCTCGATCTCGATGTGATTCATGGATTTCTCACCGAAAGTTATTGGGCCAAGGGCATTCCGCGCGAAACCGTAGCCCGATCGATCGAGAACTCGTTGTGTTTTGGCGTGTATGCGGACGGTAAGCAGGTCGGCTTTGCGCGGGTGATTTCTGACTTCGCCACTTACGCCTACATCGGCGACGTGTTTGTGCTGGAACCGTTTCGTGGACATGGTTTGGCAAAGTGGATGATGGAGTGCATCGTGAAGCATCCGTCGCTGCAAGGCCTGCGTCGTTGGACGTTGTTGACCCGCGACGCGCACGGGCTCTACGCGCAAGTCGGCTTTGCGCCGCTAAAGAAGCCAGACCGATATATGGAGCTTCATGATCCTGAGGTGTACACCTCAGCACAGAGTTGTTCGTCTGGAGAAGCGAGATGAAAAATCAAAATGGCATGTCGCGCCCTTTATACGAAGTTGATCCCGAAATCGCAGCTGCTATCGACAACGAAGTCAATCGCCAGCATGAAGGTTTGGAGTTGATCGCTTCGGAGAATTTCGTCAGCGAAGCGGTGCTCGAAGCGATGGGTTCGGTTTTCACGAATAAGTATGCCGAAGGCTACCCCGGCAAGCGTTACTACGGCGGCTGCGAGTTCACGGACGTTGTCGAAAATCTGGCGCGCGATCGTGCGAAGCAATTGTTTGGCGCGGAGCACGCGAACGTGCAGCCTCACGCCGGTTCACAGGCGAATATGGCCGCGTATTCGGCTGTCATTCAACCGGGCGATACGGTTTTGGGCCTTAATCTCGCCCACGGTGGCCACCTCACTCACGGACATCATCTGAATTTTTCCGGCAAGACTTACCGCATTGTTCCGTACGGAGTTACCAAGGAAGCCGAAACGATCGATTACGACGATCTCGAAAAGTTGGCAGAAAAGGAGCGGCCGAAGCTGATTATCGGCGGCGGCAGCGCCTATCCTCGCATCATTGACTTCGCTCGCATGCGGCAGATCGCTGACAAAGTTGGAGCACTCTTCCTGGTGGATATGGCGCATTTCGCAGGGTTGGTTGCTGGCGGTGTGCATCCGTCGCCAGTGCCACACGCGCACATCGTGACTTCGACCACGCACAAAACTCTTCGGGGTCCCCGCGCTGGCATGATTCTGAGCAAACAAGACTATGCGGCAGCCATCGACAAGGTGGTCTTTCCGGGGATACAGGGGGGGCCGCTGGTGCACATTATCGCCGCCAAAGCGGTCTGCTTCCGCGAGGCCATGCAGCCTTCCTTCCGCGACTATGCGAAGCAGGTCGTCAGCAACGCGAAGGTGTTGGCTAAGACTCTTGCCGATGAAGGTTTCCGCATCATCTCTGGCGGCACCGATACTCACCTGATGCTGATCGATGTCTTCTCGAAGGGCATGCTCGGCAGCGAGGCGGAGAAGGCGCTGGGCGAGGCGGGCATCACGGTCAACAAGAATGCAATTCCGTTCGACACGAATCCGCCTCTGAAGCCGAGCGGTGTTCGCATCGGGACGCCCGCGCTCACGACTCGCGGCATGAAAGAAGATGAAATGCGGCAGGTGGGCCGCTGGATTTCAGAGGTGCTGCACAATCGCAGCGACACGGCAGTTCTCGGCAAAGTGAAAAAGCAAGTGTTTAATCTCGCCGAAACGTTTCCGCTTTATCCGGAACGGCGCGCGAAAGCTCACACCGAAACCAGAGCGTGAAGGGCGGAGAAAACTGTGTCGATTCAAGATCCAGAAGAACTTGAAAGTCTGCGTGCGGCCGGTGCGGTGGTGCGGAAGATGATTGAGGCCATGAAGCGCGCGGTGCGTCCGGGAATCACGACCGGCGAACTGGACGAAGTTGGCGCCGGCGTCATGCGCGAGAACGGCGCACAATCCGCGCCACTTCTGGTTTACAAGTTTCCGGGGACGAATTGCATCAGTCTGAATGAAGAAGCCGTCCACGGAATCCCTGGGGCGAGAGTCGTGCGCAATGGCGATCTGGTCAAACTTGATGTCACCATTGAGAAAGACGGCTTCATGGCAGACGCTGCAGTCACCGTGCCGGTAGGCGAGGCGCCGGAGGAAAGCCGCCGCCTGGCGGATTGCGCGCAACGAGCCTTCGAAAAAGCCATGTTGGTGGCGCGGGCCGGGTTCCGCGTGTCGGAGATCGGGCGCGTGGTCGAGCGCGAGGTTCGGCGAAGCGGGTTCTCGGTGATCCGCGAGCTTGGCGGTCACGGAATCGGCCGCACCATCCATGAAGCGCCGCACGTCCCGAACTATCCGGCACCAGAAGCAAGCCAGATTCTGACTGAAGGTCTTGTTATTACGGTCGAACCGATCATCGCGGCCGGATCAGGCCGCACCATGCTTGCCAAAGATGGCTGGACGGTGCGCACAGCCGACGGCAAGCGTTCGGCACATTACGAGCACACCATCGTGATCACAAAGGGCGAACCGATACTGCTAACGGCAGCGTAAAGCCGGAGGCGGACGGGACGTCCGCATGACAGCCGCCGAGACGGCGACGGTACGCTTCAAGCGTATTCGTTGACTCCTCTCCGCACGCGCACGTATCATCCCTCAGCGGATTTCGCATGATCGGCGAAACGATTTCGCATTATCGGATCATCGACAAGCTTGGTTCTGGCGGCATGGGCGTGGTGTATCGCGCGGAGGACACGCGCCTGGGCCGCAAGGTCGCACTCAAGTTTCTCTCGGCTGAGTTTTCCAAGGACAAGGCGGCTCTTGAGCGGTTCGAGCGCGAGGCGCGGGCCGCTTCGGCACTCAACCATCCCAACATCTGCACCATCCATGAGATCGATCAGTTCGAAGGCCAGCAGTTTATTGCCATGGAACTGCTCGAGGGAGTAAACCTGCGGAATCGCATTGCCGGACGTGCGATGGATACCGATGAACTGCTCGATCTGGCAATCGAAATCTCCGACGCGCTCGACGCCGCCCATGCAGAAGGCATCGTTCATCGCGATATCAAGCCGGCGAATGTTTTCATCACCAAGCGCGGCCACGCTAAGCTGCTTGACTTCGGCCTTGCTAAACGAAACATCACCGAAACAGACAGCAAAACTTCGGCTGCAGAAGCAGCCACAATGGCCGATCAACTCACCAGTCCGGGCACGGCTCTTGGCACGGTTGCCTACATGTCGCCCGAGCAAGCTGCGGGCAAAGAACTCGACGCCCGCACGGATCTGTTCTCGTTTGGCGCAGTTTTGTACGAGATGGCCACGGGACGCCAGGCGTTCGCCGGAACAACTTCGGCGATGGTGTTCGATTCGATTCTGAATAAACCGCCGGCAGCCGCTGGTCGCATCAATCCCGAGTTGCCGGCAGGCTTGGAACAGATCATCAATCGAGCCCTGGAAAAAGACCGAGCTTTGCGTTACCAGACGGCGTCTGATCTGCGGGCGGACTTGCAAAGGCTTAAGCGCGATACGCAGTCCGCCAAGATAGTTGCGATCTCGGGCTCGGTTGCTGCGGCGCAACCCGCAAAGCGCAGCAAGGTACCGTTAATTGCTTCGATTGGTGCCGCGGTGGTCATCGTCGCGATTCTCGGTGTGGGGTATTTTGCCGGCTGGTTTTCCCGCCAGCAGCCCTACACGCAGGCCGAACTCAAGCCAAGACAGCTCACTGTTAATTCCACAGACGACCCTGTGACTCAGAGTTCGATTTCACCTGACGGAAAATACCTTCTGTACACCGATCTCGGAGGCCTGCACTTGCGCGTGATCGCCAGCGGTGAGACGCAGTTGCTTCCCGTGCCTGATGAGTTCTGTTTTCGTTGAGCGCGGCTTGAATGGTCCCAGGATGGGACCAAACTGTTGGCGAGCGGCCCGGTTGCTCAGGAGAAACTCGGCATCTGGATGATCTCGGTCATCGGGGCCACAGTGAAAAAGATACGCGAAGATGGCCGTCAGGCGGCGTTTTCGCCCGATGGTTCGCAGATCGTTTTTCTCGACGGGAATACCCACGAAATGTCGGTGATGAACGCCGACGGCAGCCAGGCGCATGCTTTTCTTAAACCGGAGGCCGGCTACCACTACTGGAAGCCAATTTGGCTGCCCCAGGGGCGTCTTTTGTATTTGCGGGCGCGGCTGGGCGGAGGACACGCCAGCATTGAGCTGGTTACTCGCGATTCCAAGGGCGGCGACCCAGTGCTTCTTTTTTCGAGTCCGAAATTGGCTAATTACACGACGGCCCAAGACGGACGGTTGATCGTTTCTTTGAGCGAGGCGCCGCCGAACCAGTATTGTTCCAACCTGTGGGAGGTGCGCTTCGATCCGGGCACGGGCAAGCCCAAGGGCGTTCCGCGGCGCTTGACGGACTGGACAGGATTCAATTTCTACGAAGTTCATTTGACTGCCGACAATAGGCAGATGGTCTTTCTGCAGGACCGCTCCCAGAGCGACGTTTACGTCGCCGATCTGA
>Ga0070735_10001224_pt1 | contig 25319 bp, 61 predicted proteins | sample Coa_R1_FD_66443 | JGI IMG/M metagenome (GOLD analysis project Ga0070735, IMG submission 66443) | Surface soil microbial communities from Centralia Pennsylvania, which are recovering from an underground coalmine fire - Coalmine... | ecosystem: Environmental > Terrestrial > Soil > Unclassified ...
TGAATAACATAGGGTCAGGCGATGAGGTGACTAGGGCACAAAAAAGAAGCCCCGGCAATCACCCCGAGGCTCCTATGGCCATTTCAGCACGGGGCAGGCGTTCGACCCCGGAACGATCTCGCCGACTGTGGTCGGCTAAGACCTGCTGCGCCGGCGAAAGCCCTGGAGGATGGTGAACCAGGGAGAAAGGCCGACTCGCGTATGATTATACCGCTCGTCCCACTACCCTGCAACGGTCCCGCGCAGTCTGTGACGGACTCCGCCTTAAACCCCGATCGTAGGCTCGATTTCGACCTCTTCGTCCCGACCTGTCGGACCAGTTCCTCACTCGAAGCCGAATCCGCGATCGAAGACTAACCCGGAGGAAGAACCCGAAAAAACCAACCTCGGCGAAAGAACCTCACTCCTCCCCGCCCTGTGGCCCCCTCCGGATCTTGCGCAACACGTCTCAATGTCTCGCCTTATTGCTTGGGGCGACATGGCATCTCATCTGCAGCAGCGTCGTCCTGCCATTCCCGAGCCACCTTGCGGTGCCGTAAGAGTCACGTTGCCCGGATGGGATCGCCATCGGGGGGTTGCCGTCAGTTGAGAGTCCCGTGAGGAAGAGTATAGGGGCAGGCGACTCATCGACCAGTCACTTCGCAGAGGACCGCCGGCATGCGCCACTGTGCGCGGAGCTGCGCGGAGGTTCGCCATTGACCGCACATTCTGCGGCTAAAATATACATTTTGGCGTATATTCGCCGCAAATTATGCGGAGAGACGCATATTCGGCATGTCCCGTGATCCACACGGAGACCCATTAGTCACCTAGTCGTCAGCCACTAGATTCTCCAGTGTGGACCCCTCAACACTGGCAGCAGCTCTCATCACCGGCTTTGTCGGGATAGTGTTCTTCCGCGTGCTCACGCTGCCGTCACGGCGCAATCACTGGTGAGGCTGCTCGAGCCGCAGCGAGTCATCTGGCACAATCCGCCCTTCCTGTGGCGCAGCCGCGCGATGGTCGGGTGTATCAACGTGCCGCGCTTCCTCGCGCCACTGTTCACACGATTCATCGACCCCCTGACCTGGGCGCTGTGGGCGAAGGGATGGCCGGAAGAGATCGGCGTGATCGCTCGGTTCTTGCTCCTGACGGTCGTGCGCAAGGCTATGGGCGAATGAGCCGCTACGCTGCGATCAAGACCAACGCCGGCTACAGCCACGCCCTGCGCGCCTGGAAGCGATCCTGTCGCTCGATCCGCATGGAGCTGCGACGGATGGGCACGCGCGAGACCGCCGACCCCACCGACGAGTGGTCCTTTCCCGCTGCCTCTGAACTTGCCCGCGATCGACTGCGTACTGCCAAGCACAGGCGCAAGGCAGTCGCCGCTAAGTGACGCGTGCCCGACGAGTACGACACCTTCCGCCTCATCCCGTGCTTCTGGCACCCGGACTACTACGCGTGCGGCAATCAGAACCGAGCCAAGTCGATCAGGTTCTACGTCTACGCGCGCTGGCGACACCTACCGTACTTTGCTTCCCGCTGTCGCTGAGACCCGACGAGCCGACGCGTAACGCCACACTACCCGTAACGGGGCTCTTCCGGTTGACGGCCTCAATAGAGCCCCGTTACTACTGCCCCGTTACGCGTAACGCCACTGTATCTTCCTGGGGCCAAAAACTGACTCCCCGACGAGCCGAGATTGTCAGATCGTCCGAGTGTGCGGTACAAAGCCCCGCGCCACGGGCTTCTGTCCTGGCTTTCGTTACAGGGTTCATTCCTGGACCCCCAGTGGTGGTTGACGTGCGGCCCCGTCCCAACAGCCAGGACACCCGGGGGCGGGTTTGTGAGGCCGATGTCCCGTTACATGGCATGTCGTTCTCAGGGGCGTGCGGCTCTCCGGGAGACGGGACACAAACCGCCCAGAAGGCCAAGTCCGTCCCGAGAGGCTTGCGACATTACCACTTAGTCCAATTTGCATTCCTCTCTACAGGACATTCTTCATGAGGATTTCGCCCCTCGTCACACCCTCACCCTATTTTCGACTCGCGCGCCCTTTATTCATCAGGGTTTGCGGGCAGGTCCGTTTGACATCACACCCGTCCCGCAACAACGATACGCCCATACAAGCACCCGGGCAGCGTCCCGCCACCGACCAAACGAAAGGGTTCAAAGATGGAAGTCCAAGTAGCGGAAAAAGCGGCTCCCGCAAAACGGAACCGCAACATTAAGGTCCGGTCAACGGTCGCGACCTTCTCCCCGGTCACGTTCGAAGAGTACGTCGCCGCTTCGCCCGCCGAGAGAATGGCTCTCGAAGTTGGTGTCGCGACATTCGCTGAGTCCCGCCGCGCGAAGCTGGCCAAGGACCAAGCGTCCCTGAAAGCCGCACAGGAAGCAATTGGCGGCCCGGTCACGCCAAACGAAAACGAGACTCTAGCCCAGGCTATCCTTCGCGTCAATTCAGCCCCGGCGTACTACACGGCCAAAGTAGACCAGGACGCTCTCCAGGTCATTGAAGCCGACACAAACCTCCGGGAAATCCAAACCTGGAAGTAACCTCCGAAACGGGGCGGCCCAATCAGCCGCCCCATTCTACCTGCTCAATCTATGAGGATGGTGTCATGCCCCAAGCTATCATCGCAATCGACTGCTCAGACTATCCGTGCGTTCAGGTGTCCGACCCTTGGCGTGTAGTCTACGGTCCGAATCCACTGGCCTACTAGAATGCGCTATTCCATCCCGTCAATCGACTGGTTCACTATAGCGTGGCTATCCACCGCTGGATTCGGTGCGCTGTGTCTAGTGGTGTGGGCGATTGCCTCACTGTAGTCGGTCAATCGAACCCTGCAATCAGGACATTGAAAACAGTGTCCTGTTTGGAGTGTTCGCTTTTTGCGTTCACCCAAGCCGCGCGAACGAACGCGGCAATCTAAAAGGAGAAAGCACCATGCTATACGGTTCGCTGGAACTGTCCAAGGAATTGTCCAACCGAGACAAGTTGGCAATCCTCCGCACACTCTGGGAGACTGGTTCAGCTCCCGAGTCGATCGACTGAAACGAGGATCGCAATCAAATGTTCGCCTGCAATCACATAATCCAAAAGGGCAAACGAGCTGGTCAAATGTGTGGCGCGTATGGGCGCGCCACTATAACCGATGAAATGCCTATGCCCAAAGGGCACGACGAAACGAACGACGTGCTCGGCGGCGCAATCGAAAACGGCCATATAGTCGGCTATTATGACCACCGAATCAAAATCCGAGTCCACCGTTGCATGCGACACATCCCAAAGAACGCTGCCGCTCTACGAGCGAGTCTAGTGTTCGTTCCACTTGAGCAATCAGTGGTGGAAAGCAACTAGTCAAATGAACCGGCCACTACACAACTTCATTTCACGCTGCAAATCTTGTGAGCGAGAAGGGCTCCTGAATTGGAACCCGTCTTTTGGCGAGTATTGCAATGCGTGCAATCCACATCAACAAACTCAGGCTGCAAACAGAGCTGACAAGCGCAGCCCGCGAGTCAATCGCAACAAACTTAGTGCAGAGGCGATTGAGGCGGTATTCGCCGCCAATCCAGGGCTGCGTTCGACGATCCAAACTATGTCCGCAGGTGAAGCGTTCAGGTCATTGCTGCAGTTGAGCAGCAGAAAGTGAACTAGTGAATCATGCGTGTCAAGATAACAAGCCAAAACTCGGGATTCTATGGACAGTCTGGAACTGTGGTGAGAGACCATGACTTCGGACTATCCGTCCACATGGACCTTGAAAAGCAACCCGACTATAACCTGTACTTTTCTAAGTCTGAGGTTGTAGAGCTAGTTGGCAACAACAATCTACCGATGAATCTAACGATCGAACCTATCCGTGAATGCAGTGGTGGATTCTGCGCCCACAAGTGTATGCAGTATTCCACACACCTAATCACGTTCCACTGGAATCAGTACAATGCAAGCGCGCGCTATGCGTGTGAAAAGCATGTCCACCAAGTAGCCGGCAAGCTAGTGGCTGAGAATATCCGGCCATTCGTGCGCAACAAACGGCTGAGTGCGTTGGTGAGCCATGCCTAAAACAGTAAAGGAAGCTGAGAATCTAGGCTGGCGGATGGTCGATCCAAACTGGGAGCCTAGAAAGATAGCTCTGATGGAACGCGACGGAACAAACGGCCTCAAAGAAATGGGGCTGTTTCGTTTTCAAGACGAGCACATCGAACTATCACCGAGAGCAATCCGCTAAAACTATCCACTAAACGAAAGGCACAATCATGGATGGTGAAATCAACCTCTGTTCAGTCATGCCGTGCGATGTGTGCGGAGAAGTGTTTGCTTCGAAACTCGCATTGCAAGCGCATGAAGAATATCGCCATTCGGCTGTCAACGAACTAACCGCTGCGTTGCTGGCCTACAATCGAAAAGACAATGATGTGCGCGACCTCTACCGCGCGCAAATGGACATCGAAGTGAGCTATCAGAAACTGGGGCACGAAACCGACATCCGATTGCTGGGGTTATAAAGAAATGAAGAAACTTGATACGCTTTCAGCGCAATTAAAAGAGTCTGCGGAATGGCGCGGCCATTCTATGATCGCAAACGGTAGCACCAATACATCGCGCGCATTTAAGTGTGCGAACTGCGGCATGACTGCATACGCTGATTCCAACCCCACGCCAAATGGGATTGATATTGGCGGTAAAGCTGTCGCGCTGAACTGCACATCCAGATGAAGACGCTAAAACGCATCGTCATTCTGTGGATCGGATTCGACATCGCCCTTTTGATAACTCAATGGGGTCACATATACGCCATTGCCGAGGCAGTGGCTCATCGCATCGCTGGATTCTAAGAAAGTAGGCAATCATGTCAGACCGCCGGCACATTGCAATCTATGAAACAAGAGACGACGAGGATGGTGAATTGATTGCAATCATTCCAGAGACAGGAAACGACGATTACGACGAGCGTTTTAGACGAGCTCGTATATTCATGCTCGTTTTGAACGCGTCAGAACAAGAGCTGGATGCGTGGGACGCGCAGTTGTTCGGAGACGTGTGCGACATTCCAGGTTGCGAAACTGGCGTACTAGCCCACCCTGAATTGCATGACGAGAATGGACAGATTCGATGCAACATCGACAACAATGACAACCTAACTATGGGCGAATTCTACACGATCAATCAAACGATCGATTCTAGTGAGGGAGAGCACGGCAATTTTCCAGATGTGCATTGTCCGCACGAAACGTGTGCATATTGTGATAACTGTATTGAGCCCGACGATGTGGCCAATGTAGGCTATCGCACGTTTCATGCTGGCGCAAAATGCGCTGAAAAATGGCTGGCGACCCAGCAATGAAACGAACGATCAAGGCAATTGGGGCATTGGCTGTCGCGAGTCTATTGTTGGCATCTGCCATCCAGACGCACGACAGCAAACCAATGCCCCAAGCTATCCCAACACCTAAACCTGTGTGGTCGTGCGGTCCCCATCTACCAATGGGTTCTATTCCCACATGGCATTGTGGAATTGTGAGCGGGCAAAAGTGACTGACAAAGAGATACTAGATTCGATCGAAGATTTGCTAGTCAACAATTTCGAGGAAGAATTCAGCTATTCATCCGACGAGATGAAAGAATTGCTGAATGAAATTTGCTCATTGATTGAGCGAAGAAAGGCGGTCAACTAACTATGCCAGAGCAAACACAAAAACAGAAAGCAGAACAGTTCGGCAGAGCACTCAATCAAGAAGGTGGTTCATTCTATTACCACATCGCGCATGCGTTTCTATTGGCCGATTTGGTCAATCTGAAAGCGTTGCGCGAAGCATTTCCCAATGTGGGCGAGATGTTCGAAGCCTACAGAAGTGGAGTGTTAGGCTAACAACGAGATGCTAACACGCATTCACGTCAACCAACATATCATCAAGGCCAACCGCAAGAACGGAACGTCTGATCCAGTGCTGACTGTAAAGACATCAAAGGGCAATAGGTATGCACGCGAGGTTCGAATTCAAGGTTCTTCGAGTGTGGTCTATCGCCCAGACAAGCCGCTAGATTGTGGCGCGCATGTCTGGGTTGAAACTACTGCGCCAGTGGAGGTGATTGAATGATCGACTATTTCGAGCTCATGAAAGCAATCACAGAACGACACATTCGAATCAACTATCCAGAACTACAACCAAAAGAAAGCGAGGAAAACTAATGGACATTGGATGGGCATCTATCATTGGCCTGATTGCACTGTACGCAATCATCTTTGCAATCGGGCTGCCTATTTGGCACAAACAAACGACAACGCGCAACGAGCTGATCGTTGAGTACTTGCGCAAGACTGGACAAATCTAATGGAACAAACGATCACGGTAAAACTAAACCTGAAAGAAGGCCAAGAACCCTACATCCCGATTTCGACTGGCGGATATAGGGAGCTGCAGCATTTCTTTGAGGACATTGGCTATTCGGTGGCAAGCATCAAGGTGACAAACCAATGAAAGGACGCCAATCTGTGAAACGACGCAAGCACAAATACACTGCAAAACAAGCTGTTCTTAGCGAGATCCAATCCAATCTCGAATCGATGACTGTGGGTGATTGGATGGAAGTGTTCGATCTAACCGAGCGGCAAGCTAAAAACGCGGTTGATCTCGCAGAAACGATGGTTTATGTCAATACACAGGTTTTGCGCCACAATAGACTGTTGGGAGGAACGATGTAATGTACGACGGCAAATTAACACTGGACGAAACGTGGAGGCTAATCTGTGATCGCGTTTCGTCCAAGAGTCCACTTCTCAAAGTATCGCGCACGGCATTGCGCGAGGTTCTTGCTCCAGCCGGATTGTGCGAAAAATCGTTCGAAACGATTTTCAAAACGGTTGATCTCAAGGAAGAGGTTGGAACGATCCACATGGGACTGCTATACACGGCACTCAAAGAAGTGGTGGGAGGATAATATGGCAAGCAATTTAGGCGTTAAATCGGTCATTGCAGAGGACGCAGACATCTATTTGGACAGTGCATGCGGCCCTCAAGATCGCGGAACTATCGTCGAATTCAGGACAGACGACAACGCGGGTGTTGCTAATACCCAAATCCTCACGCTGGTTGTAACAGACAAAACAGCCAAGAGACTACAGCGCGCGTTGAACGATCGACTCATGCAAGTGGTTCCAAACTTGTGCTCCGAGCGCATAGTCGAGCTAGTGCAAGACATTATGAATCGAAACGACATTCACGGTTTTGCACTACCAACCGAAACGATCGCAGACTTGGGCTACATCAAACAGTACGCGGAAAAAATCAAAGACTAGATAGACCAAACGATCCAGCTATTGTTGCCGGCGTATATACGTCGGCTTTTTGGGTTTTGAGGCGGAACGGCCATACAAACCCACCACTGCAAAGCTGAAAGGATGGTCACAAACTATGCCTACTTGCTACGCGGAAGTTCTAGAGCCGGAGGTAGATTATGATTCTGAGGCTGAGAGAGAGTTCACAAACGAAAGCGATCATAGCTTCGACGCATACCAAGCTGAAGACGAGTACGAAGATGAGGGCTACGATCCATACGAAGACTTCAATGATTAAGCCAGCTATGGATTTGCAAGAAGCCAAAGCCTGCATCGAAGCGACGTTCTGTGAAATCAACGCGTGGGATGCGGCGCGAGACTACATCCTGGATCGAGTCACGCCTAATCAGCGAGAGCTCTACAAGCAGATTCCAGCCCTGCACCAGCACGGCTATTTGCTGTCGTGTATCAAGCTGATCGAAGAAAGGGAGGGTGCGAATGCCTAAAACAGTCGAGATCACTACATACTCGTTCGATGAGCTCGATGACGCTGCCAAAGAGAAAGCGCGAGAGTGGTTCCGCGAGGGCATGTACGAGTGCGATCAACTGAGCGAACTGCTCGAACAAGACCTGGGATACTACGGCTTCGATGGATTCAAGTGCTATTTCTCCCTGAATTATTGCCAGGGCGATGGTGTCGATTTCGAGGGCGTTGTTGACATCGGCGAAATCATGAAGGCTGGCGATGAGGGCAATATCTCGACGCTCAAAGATGCGTCGGAATATCAAGAATTGTGTGACGCCATTCGTAAAGCGGAAGCACACGAATTCGAGATAAGCGCCGAGATCAAGCACGAGGGCCATTACCACCATTACAATTCGATGCGCGTCGAAGTTGAACTACACGGCGAAGTTAGGTTCACAAACGAGCACCTGGCCTTACAAGACGAATTGCAGCGGACGCTTAGTCAATATGCTTCGTGGGTGTCAAAACAGCTCGAGAAACTGGGCTACGAAGACATTGAGTATCAGAACTCGGACGAAGTAGTTGACGAAAACATTCGCATCAACGAGTACGCGTTTACAAAGAGTGGATCACGAACGACCATTCTTTGAATCTAAAGAAAGGTAAGCAATCAATTGGCTCATTCTGACGTTTGCCACATCTGGGCGAATCGAAGTAAGGATCATAAGTCGTGTGGCAATGTGTTCTTTGAGGGCGACACAATCTACAGCTACGGACGACACTTCCCGATCGCAAAGCACGTTCGAAACATCAAGGAGGAGCGTGCTGTTCTATTCACGCGCGACACGTACTCGAAAACAACCGAAGGACACAAGTCGATGGTTCGAGGTGCGCTACATGGCCTACAGTTCTGTGGGCCTGTTTTTCTCGTACCTTCGATCGATCGCTATAAAGACTACGGAACGATGGATGCCAAGCCATCTCTGCGACGTGCAGTCGAAGTGTATGTGGCAGTTGCACGTGAGGCAGCGATCAAGGCAAAGCAAGCCCGCAAGAACGGCGAGTATTATCTGTCTGAAATGCGTGATGCACTTGAAGAAGCACAAAAGATGAGCGATTTCTTCAGGTTGGGTTGCCGCATTCCAGACGAATCGACATTGGCCACACCCGAAGAATTGGCCAAGATCAAAGACGCAAAACGCAAGGCAAGAGAAGCCGAAAAGAAACGTCTCGCAACCATGCGCCAGCGCGACGAGGATCAATTCAAGGCGTGGTTGCGTGGCGAGGGTCACTCCTGCCCATTCAGCTACTCGACGGATGCCAACGGTTCGGCGTACCTCAGAGTAATTCACCACGTCGATGGTCGCAAGACAATGCAGACATCGAGAGGAGCAAGCGTGCCGCTCGATGCGGCCATCAAGGCGTTTCGTTTCGTCAAGCTATGCAGAATGACGGGACGGACATTCGAGACAAACGGGCATCGCGCTCGTGTCGGTGACTTCTTCATCGAGAAGATCGATGCTGAAGGCAACGTCAAGATCGGCTGCCACTACATTACATGGGAACGAATCTACGATTGTGCGATCGCAAACAACTTCTTGGGTGAGGCCGCCACAGACGAAGTGATCGTTCAAAAGACTGAGGAGGCTGCGATTTAATGGAGGCGGTTCAAGAAGCAATCAAAGAGGCCAAGGAGGCGCAGTCGCCCACAATGTCATTGCTGGAGAGCATTCTATACCAGCTCACGCTCGATCAGAGCTGTTACGAGGAAGAAGCGGGTGATTGTAGCGAGTTCGGTTGCTGGGCCTGTTTGTTCAACTTCAATCTAGGCGAGGTGCTAGACATCGAAAAGGCTGTCGGATTCAAACTCGACGGCCCACATATTGGATTGAAGATCGACGATCAGGGTTTTAAGACTGTTCTTTCAGAGCCTGAGTACAGAGCAATAGACATGGAATTCGGTCGATTCCTTGCGCTGCAAGAGAGCGTCGAATCAGATCCCGACAATATCTACATATATCAGGCAGATGTTTGGTGCGACGATTGTGGTCGCGAGATTCGGGAGGAGCTGAACCAAGCCGGCAAGGCTCCCGACGATCCAGGGGACGAGTCGAGCTACGACAGCGACAACTACCCGAAGCGATCCTACAAGGGAGATCACGAAAGTGACTCCCCAAGTCATTGCGCCAGTGGACCTGAATGCCTCAATGCTGAGATTCTACCGGATGGAACGAAGATCGGCATGATATTCGGCGCTTTGACTAATGACGGTGTATTGTACGTGACCGAAACACACAAAGAAAGGCCGAGTGCTGTGACTCAGTTTTGGATGCAGCACTACGGATTGGAGAACGAATGAGGACTCCGGATTGTCCGGACTGTCTCGTCAATCGGTGGGTGAAACCGAGCACGGTGAAGCCAGGCAACTATGTATGCCTGTGCTGCACCACAGTGTTCCAAGGACCGTATCCAGAGCCCAAACGACGACGAGAGAAACAACCGGCGCGAGTGCGCGCCAAAGACAGCATCTACAACAAATACGTGGGGTCAGACGTTGTTCGGATCGCTGAATCATTTCTAAATAAAGGAGACGCTAACTAATGGCAATGGTGATCGACGGCAAACGAGTGTGCCTTTACATGTCCCCAACCTTCTACGAGGAGCACAAGGACGGAAAACTCCACTACTATCCCGGTATAGTCACCGAGAACGAACCAGGCTACAACAAGACCGATTGGGATTGGGGCACCGATCTCGAGATCGCGCAGCAGTGTGCAGACGAATACAACGAAAGGAATGGCTGTTCGAAGCAAGAGCAAACGGAGATCGTTATGTCCAGCTTTCGAGCATCCAGAATGGCTGGGTTGCTTTGATCGAGTACAGCAAGCGCGCCGATATGATGCGCGACATTCTCGAAGGAGCTGAGATTACAATCGAGGAGCAGTACGGTATCCAGCTCACCAAAGACGAGAATCAAAACCTCAGTGACCATATCTGGGAATTCTTGAAAACATTGAAGGAGGGTAAGTAACTGTGGACCTTTCGATAGAACTTCAGAACATTGCAGACGCGTTAAAAGACATTGCGGTTGCAAATGAGCATATCGCGGACGCGATCAACAACCTAGAAATCAACCGCTAAAACCAACCAAACAAAGTAGGACCTGAGACCAGGCGTATGAGCCAGGTCTTATTTCTACTTGGAAAGGCTGTTCATGAAAGCACAGTGATAAGCGTGGAACAGGCTCGATCGAGCCAATCGGCCCGAGAGCAATTCCTCAGTGAATTGGTGCGCGACTATTCGTGGCGCATCGATTCACTGCTTTGGAACACGCTTGGTGCAACGCGATCTCGCTTCCCAATCCATGAAGCGAAACAAGCGTTTCTCATCAGGGCCGACAGGGCGATAGATACAGCCGTTCTCACTGACGATGGTCGTGGAAAGAACGACCCGCGCAAGTGGTGCGGCAAGAGTGGATTGGACGGTGTGCGCGATGCAGTCCGCGCGGTGAAGAAGCGGATGGTCTTCGAGAAAGATCGCCACATTGTTCTTGATCTAAACGACGCCATTGAGCGCGAGACGGAAGCATTCTACGGAATCACCGAGGATGTGGCCGAGGCCATCGTTGGCGAGGATATAGTCAAACAATTCATCCTGACATTGACCGACCGGGAACGGGCGGTTGTGGAATTGCTGCTGCAAGGGTATGGCCATCGGGGCCATGACCCGCACAGTGGCGATCCAAGCAGACGTTACAACTATTTAAGGGCGATCGCAAACAAGCTAGGCTGTTCGCAAGATATGGTCTTGCGCATATTTCGATCGCTCAGAAAGAAAGCGAGTTACTTGAATGGCTAAAAAGAAACGAAAGCAAGTCAAGGTTCCTATGAATGGGAGAACCTTTGTTTGTGCCCGGGGGCATGCAATGCAGGCAACCGTTGCTGGCGTTGTATGGCTTGAACAAGACGGCGTTGACTTCGTGAGGGTCTACGGCGCATCCGATGAGTCTGAGCTACGTGTCTATTGCGAAGCAGACTGTAAGCGCATAGGCCGCAACATCAAGAAAGCGTTCACAAAGTTCCTTGAGGGGGTGCTGTACTAACAATGGGTGATTTCAAACTAGAAAATCAGTGCGAACACGGTGCATCGGAAAAGGATTACTGCCAGGCATGCCACGTTAAGCAGACCGGCAAGGAGATTCTTGAGAGCCTTGCGACGTTCCAGCCCGGCAATGATGTGGTCATACAAGTGGAGGGTGGATTAGTTAACCATGTGATAGGCACGAAAGACTACATCGTTGTTGACTGGGACAATCTCGATGGGATCGATCGGGAGATCGAAGACGAGATTTTGGCCGCCCTGGACAAGATCGAAAAGCGGTTGGTGACACATGCCAAAGTTTGAGGTCACAATCTATCGCACAGTTCAAGATTCGCTCCGGTCATTCGTAACGGTCGAGGCCGACGATGAGATCGATTCAATCCAGAAAGTCCGAGCCCTAAATGAGCTGCCGGAATTTGAATTCTGGCAATGTGGCGATTCTGTGGGCGAGGACGACTACGAGGTCAACGGGATTTATTTTCCGGGAAAGGATGTGAATCGTCAATGAAATCGTTTCTATTTAGTGTCGGCAACAGTAGCCAGGGTCCGGTGGGCTATTGTGCGCGCATTTGGGCTGAGTCAAAAGAAGACGCTCTTGAAATCCTCCGCGCTGCCATTCCGTTCGAGCAGACGATTCTTGAGAGGGGAGATCATCACGAAAGGGTTGAGTACATGATCGCATACTTCAACCCTGACGCGATAATGCTCGAAGACATCGACGAAAACGAGACCGAGGAGGTCGCAGCCAATTCACTTTAACGAAACACACTTCGCAGAGCATCGGGTCGAACGAAACCTGATGCTCACATCAATGAGCGATGCCCAAGAACATAAGCCCAAGCTGCCCCGAGTGTTCGGATACATATGGCTTGGGTTTCTGATCGTTCCGATGGGAGTATCATTCCTGTTCGTTGCCAGCGGATTGTGGGGGGCAATTGTGCCGTTCGCATTCTGGGCGCTGGCTATCTTTTACACAATGCAGATACTGCATAGAAAGAGGCAATCGTGAACACATTTTGCGACGGCAGAGAAGATTGTGAGGGCGGATGGTGCGCTTATTGTAAGAACGGACATTATTCTTCTGTCACGCTGAACGAGTGCCCGAGTTGTGGGAGCACAAAAGAACAGGGCGACCCAGAGGGGCACTATCAGTTATGACAGTTCGAGACTTGATCGGCGACCTCACACTAAGAGATGCAGAAGCACTGTGGGATTGGGTTGACAATCAAGACCCAAGCGACGACGAAGCACACGAATCTGTGGGCCGACAGTTGGATTTTTGCGATCGGCTAATCAAAGCGGTTCGAGACCCGCACGGAATCAAAGAAAGGCAATCATGACAAAAGTACACTTCGAGATCGACGCCTCATTCGAGAACGCAGAGGCAATCCGAGTTGCGAGGGACATTCTCTTGGTTCGGTTTGGCAAGCTGAGACAGGAGCGCAAGCAGAATGTCCTGAGAACTGCAATCCAAATTTTAGATCAGATGCAAAGCGTCATTCGCATCCCGCTGGATGAGGCGCTAGAAAAATCGCGGGAATCATTAAGAAAGTTGGTGGCTAAAACGCATGGCTAAAATGTTACTGGTTCATTCTTGGATGGAAGTCGAAACTATCACGGGCCGCCTCCAATCACTGGGCGGCCCTCATTCTGGGGAGATCATCGAGTGTATCGGGGCTGCCGGTCGGCTCACGCAAAATCTCTCGATGCTGCTTCACGATCAACTACAAGAAGAAAAGGAGCGCCAATGAAATTCATTGACAAGTCAGCGTCCTTTCGAGGGCGCAAGGTTGACTCAGACGATCTATACGTGGAATTCGAACCGTCTCTCAAGGTCTCGTCTAAGGGTGCGTCGGGTGGGTTCCCACCCTTCCCCGACCTTCAGATAACGGTTTCACTCAAAGACGAGGGTGTTCGCGAACTAAATTTGCGATTCAGGGGGATCGAAAGCGTGGATGCTTTGATCGCGGGATTGCAAGAAGCCAAGGCAATGTGCCACGGCATCCGCGAGAAGAATGGACTGAATAAGGAGCGTGTTACCAATGGCTAAGACATCGAGGGTTCCTTGGGAGTATCGCGGGGTAGTTGTTCTACCAGCCGATCGCAACAGCAGCGGCATTCGCTGGAGTGCGCGCACGGGCAACGGCGTGGGTCTTCGCTCTGATACGAAAGCCGGCATGCGCTCCCTCATTCGGAAAGAGAGGGAGCGCCAATGAAAGAGTACATTGAAGACGGCACCTTTGAACCGATGAAGGATGAGAGTGCCTTCCAAACCGGAAAAGGCGTTTGCTATGTTCCAGAGAGTGGCAACGCTCAGTATAGACGCAAGGATTTCTTGAAACTAGCGGGCGGAAACGAGTACATAGCGGAGGTCATATTCGATCTCTGCGAATGGACATCCCCAGCAACCATACTGGATGAATTCGACGCAGACGATGGGGATGCGTTTCTCGAGCAGGGAGTGCCGAAAAGCAAGCTGATCGAACTAGAGATTCCATTCTACGACGAGGAGGACGACGACTAAAGAGGGCGGGAAAAACTGCCGCTGTACTGCCAATAGATCGGCGGAAACCGATTTGAAACGTGGCCTGAAAAGGTATCCCAAAATCGCGCAATCCCTTGCATGGTAAGGTATCCCCGCGTGGAATCAGGCGTTGTGCCGCGACCCCAAAACGTGCTGTTTTTGCTTCACACGCGAGGGGTCGTAGGTTCGAACCCTACTTCGCCCAGACACCTTCAAAGCCTTATCCTGCTTGGCTTTGCGCGACTTGCGCTTCTCGGCTAGACTGACCACCTTAGACCCAAAACTGCCAATTTTACTGCCAGTGCGCAGAAGCTGATCCATCGCTTGCGCCGCGCTGTTCAAAGCGGTGGGCGCAATGTGCGTGTAGACATCCATCGTCAAACGGCTCGATGCGTGCCCAAGCATGCCCTGAATCACCTTTTCATTCACGCCCGCCTCTAGAAGCAGCGAGGCGCACACGTGGCGCAGCGAGTGGAAAGTAGTGCGTGGCAGTTCGGCTTTCTCCAACAGCGGGTGAAACACGCGCCGAATGAAGTTGCTCTTTCGAATCGGTGCGCCCTCGGGCGATCGGAAGACGAACTGGTTCGGTGGTCCCGGCTTCAGTTCGCGAAGGGCGTTGATCGCTATGCTCGTCAAGGGCACGCGGCGAATCGAACACGGGGTTTTGGGCTCTGTTCGAACCAGCTTCTTTGACACGTCCACCGTTAGCGTCGAATTGATCGAGACGTATCCCGCTTTGAGGTTGACGTCTGCCCACCGCAGCGCAAACAACTCGCCCTGGCGTTCGCCCATTGTGATCGCCAGGATGAAGAGCGCATAGTACTTAGTCTCGCGGGCATGGGCAAGGAACGTCTTGGCCTGATCTGACGTAAGGATGGGCACCTTTCGCTTGACGTGCTTTGGGCGGGCAACCCTGGCAGCAGGATTGCGGTGGATGAGCTCGAGCTGCAAGGCAGCATTCAGGGCTGTGTGCAGCGTTCCAAGCACCAATTGTAAAGTGCGGGTGCCAACGCCATTTGCACGTAGGCGCTGGAGTAGACGGCGAATGTGGTCGGGGTTGAAGTCCACCAAACGGATACCGCCAACGTGCGGCTTAATGTGCGGGCGCACAATGGCCTCGCGCGCGCGCCAGGTGTTCAGGGCATTGTTGACTTTGACTTCCTCAAGCCACTCCGTGAGGTATCCCCCCACGGTCATCCGTTCGGCTTCGAGGCTTGTTTTGGGGCGGTCATCGATAGCGTCAAGCTGCGCCTGGACCTCAGACTCGGAGAATCCTGTCACGGTTCTGCGCACGCGCCGGCCGCTTGAATCCATGCCAAGCGAGATCTGACCCTCATAATAGGTCGAGATCGAACCATCTGACTTGCGCCGCTGACGCTGGCGAATAGTTCCAGCCCCGCGAGTCTTACGACGGAAACGGTTGCGCGGTGTGGCGATCGGTTGGGGCCTCTGCTTTTCTTCGGACTTCCAGCCACCTTTTCTACCAGCGCGTATGAAATCATCTAGGACCGATTTCTCAATCCACCGCTTCCCGCCGCTCGTGTGCTGCACGAAGTCGAGCTGGCCTGTTGCCATGAGCTGATTCAAAAGCGTCGCGCCACAGCCAAGGTATTCGCGCGCCTGACGTATTCCGAGAAGCATTCAATGAGAGAATCTAGAGGCGACCGACGAAACGACGAATCGCGCAAAATTCATTTCACGGGACGAGCGGTAGAAGCCGAGGTGCCTTCGATATAGTTCTTGTATGGACTGCAAACACGAACACGCCAAAGCCACAGGCAACCTCGATGAATTTTGGTGCCCCGAGTGCGGGGACACTTTCAACCTCAACGATGCCAGCGACCACACCGGGGCCGTCAGCGCCGAGGAGGTAACGGTTGCCGCGAAAGCGGCCTCCACCAAAAGGTCGCCCAATCGAAAGCCTCGCGCCAAACCAACTGATCGAAATCCGCTGCCAATGGGGGTCCTGTCCGAACACGTGGACCGTGCAAGCGCACAACGCCCACAAGGCGTTGTACTGCCCTCAATTACACCAACGCGCGTGGCAGCGCCAGCAAAACGCGAAGCGCCAGCAGACGTTCCGGCAACGGAGACGGCAGGGGTAATCCAGATTGAGGCTTCGCCGGCTGAGATCGCGCAGCTAAGGAAAGCCTTCGAGCAATCCAAGGCCGAGCTGATTCACAAGCCGCTCGAAGCCATCCCCGGAAACGGCGAAGTCCAAGATTTCACCTCGGCTGACGCCGACATGCCGGTCGGACCCTGGCACGGCATTCCATGTCCGAATCGATCGAAAGGATGTACGGGCATCATGGAAACGTACCGCGTCTTCCAACCGGAAAAGACCGGCAACACGTACTTTATGAAGTGCCCGAACGACAAGGTTCATGTAGTCTTGTCGTTTGCCAGCACGGATGCCAAGTCCTAATATACCGAGATCGACGCACGGACGACTCAAAACCAGCTACTCGATTCGTCCAACCACGAGACAGAAACTAAAAGAGCTGCGCCGACACCTGCGCATGAGCGGCATTCCAATCACCGAGTCGGACATATTGGAACTGCTTATCATGGACGCTGGTGTGCCACGCTTGCGTGAATTGATCGCGCAGCTCTCAACGGAGTAATGAACACAGCAAAATCAACCCATCATCGTCGCGGACGAAAACTGTTCGCCAATGCGCGACCAATGGGATATTTCGAACGAGTAATCGGAAAGCAAACCGATGGTCGATGCTGGCGTAAGGACGCCACTGAGATCAAGTGTATGGGCTTCTGCAACGGATGTCAGGAGCGCAAGAATATCTTTAGCGAGTCGCCCACGGGTGTCAAGTATTGTAAGCCTTGCACGGATCGGCTCTATGAAGACGAACAGGGAGGTATCGTTTCTGAAGCGCCAATCCAAGCGCCTCGCACTAGGCGTCGCCGCGCTGTGCTTATCGGCTGACCTCATCATCGGCGCGGGTGCGACGATCGATCACGTTCACAAGGTTGCCCACCGTCTCTCGGTGGGCCACATCCGGCATCGGGTTCTTCCTTCTGACCCGATGCCGGGGCTCAATTTTTACCCGCTCCGTGTGGTAGCCACCTCCTACTGCCCGGATGCAAACTCCGGACCTCACACCGCGACGGGCACCCATCCTCGTCGCGGTGTGGCCGCAGTCGATCCACGCGTGATTCCACTCGGGTCAGTGATCCTATGGAACCACAACGTGTATCTGGCCCAGGATACGGGCAGCGTGGTCCTCGGTAGAGTGGTGGATTTTTGGAACGACCGTTGTGACGACTCCATCAACTGGGGTCGAAAACCAATCACAATTTTGGTAGGGAGAGCATAATGGCCGGCATTGAGCCGCAGTTTGTCACGTCCGCAACCGTCAAGCGGCGCATCAGGATTTTCAGAGACGTAATCGATGAGCGTGATCGTCAAGACATGCTCAAGAGGCAAGGCAAGTTCAAATTCTCTTGCGCCGATCCTAATTGCCACGAATTCAACGACAAGGACCGCTGCATTATCCTCGGTGAGGAGATAGGCGAAGTCTGTCGCGCGGTCAACGAAGACGAACCACAAATAAGACTTCGAGAGGAGCTCATCCAGGTCATCGCTGTGGCGACGGCTTGGATTGAACACATCGATGGCTGAAGACGATCGCGCCGCTGGCCGCATTTCGGTCATGCGCTACAAAGTGAACAGCGAATTCTTACGACTCAACTACAGCAGCACTTCTCGAAAGCAGTTCTGTGAGTGGTTTAGTCAGCACGACTGCCCTTGCTACATGAACGAAGACGAGCTAACAAATCTATTCAGATACTTGGAGGCCCTCAAGTGAAGACCGTTTACGCTGCCGGCCCAATCACCGGCACAACCTACGAAGAATGCACCGAATGGCGCAAGATGCTGGCAGCCTTCCTGCCACCCGATGTGCGCGTCCTATCCCCGTTGCGCGCCAAGACCTATCTGCGCGACGAGAAGGTCATCGGAGACCACTACACCGAGCACATCATGTCAACGCAGCGCGGAATCACCGTCCGCGATCGCTGGGATACGATCTGCGCTGACTGTCTCGTCGTCAATCTGCTGGGCGCAAGTCGCGTGTCGATCGGCACGATGATCGAGCTCGGCTGGGCAGATCGCGATGCGAACCGCAAGCCGATCATCGGCATTATGGAAGACGAGGGCAACCTCCACGACCATTCGATGGTCCGTGAGATTCTAAGCTATCGCGTGAAGACTGTGCGCGAGGCGGCGTATGTCGTTCGGGCGCTGTTCAACATCGACCCAGCGCAGCACGACAAGATCGACGGGCTGCTGCGGGAGCCGGCGGCGTGACAAGTTCTACCACCTGTTTCGCCTGCGGCGCTTCAACCAGGACATACAAGAGAACGCTGACAGCGTTGTATTTTACGGCATTGTTGAAGGCGTTTGAGTATCAGAAGAACACGAATGGCGCGCCAGTCAATTCAAAGGAGTGCGGTCTGACCTATGACGAGTTCTCTAATTTTTCAAGGCTGCAATGGTGGGGGCTCATCGAGAAAGCGAAAGCAAGACACTGGAATCTTACCCCAAAGGGGCGGGCGTTTGTGCGCGGCTTGGTGACAGTCCCGCTGAGTCTGCTCGTTCGGCGCAACAAGGTAGTGGGTGCTGACGGGCCAGAGGTTTACATATCATACAATTTTCGACACAAAACCCACGAGCAGTATAAGGCGGAAGCAATCTGATGGAACTGAAACACGCATCGGCGTCGAGCATCAACAAGTTTGTCGAGTGCCCTGCATCGTGGCTCGTGAGCTACGATACGGATACGCGCTACAACTCACGCACGGAAAAGACTGACGCCGGCGTCCTCGTACACGGCGCGCTCGAGATATTCCGCGACCCCGCGAACGGCATCGAGCAGACCGAAGCGGAGCTGCTGAAGTGCTTCAAGCAATTCTGCGGTTCGCGCTCGATGGCCGAATCGCTGGACGTTTACAAGCGCGGCCTCAAGCTGTGCAAAAAGGTGTGGGAGCTCGACCAAAACCATCCCACGCTGCCGATGCACCTCGCGCAGACGCTGGGCGTCGAGCACAAGATCGTAGATTTCAAGCTGGGCGACTGGGCGCTGCCGATGGTCGGCTCGATCGACCGCGTGGCGCTCGTCATCAACCCGAAAAAAGAGACCGAGTGCGTGCTGGTGATCGAAGACTACAAAACCGGCAATGCCAAGAACTTTGACGAGCTAGTGAACGACGACGTGCAGCCGATCATCTACTTCCTGTACGCCAAGCACGTTCTGCAGCCGCGAATCGAAGAGCAGGGCTGGACGGTCACTAAGATCGCGCTAGTCTGGACGTTCATCGACGCCGGCCAAGCAGTCTCGATGGATGAGGAAGATTTCCAAGACCTCGATTCGATTGTCGAGTATATCGGCAACATCATGGCCCAGATGCAATCCCTCGTGGCCAAGTGGAACACGAAGGGCGTAGAGAGGACCGAGTTTCTCGCCAAGTACGAAAAACAAAACTACCACTGCTCGTGGTGTCCTCGCAAAGCCGAGTGCAGCACGTTCAACAAGCTGCTCGATCTCGGCAAAACGGTGGACCTGACCAATCCGAGCCTCAGTTGGGAGGAATTCTTCAAGGAGCGCGATCGGTTGGCGCTGGCTGCCAAGGAGTTTGACGAGCGCAAGCAGGCGGCAGACAACATCGTCAAGATTTGGCTCCAGCAAGAGAACAAGGAATACATCATCGCCGGCGGCCGTGAATGGGCCGCAGCTCCGGTCAATCGGACGACCTTTCCGGTCGGTGCGGTTGGCGAGATCCTCGGAATGGACTTCATCTACGATGCGGCTGAACTGACGAAGGCTGCGATCGAGCAGGAGCTGGCGAGACTCAAGTCAGTCGATCCCGTGGCCCATGCGAAGGCCAAGGAAGCGATCGAGGAACTAGGCCGGCGCAATACGCGTCCGGGCTATCGCAAAATCACAAGCAGAAAGGCGAAAGCCGCGTGAGCGGTGGTAGACCGGCACGCCATTGCAAGCACATTGCTCCGCGTTACGGTTTGCAACCAAAAAACTCACGGGGTGGGCAAAAAATAGAAATGACACAACGCAATCCGGATTCCAAAGTTGGGCTCAAAAACGATTATGCCCAGGGTGACACGCACGTGCGCCGGCCGTTCAAGCGGTGCGTGTGCGGGTTGCCAATCCAAAATCTGATCGCAAGCATTTGCGACGACTGTGAAAGGGAGCGTGCTTTAAGCAAACGTGGCAAAACCAAAACCAGTTAAGGACAGCGGACCTTACCTACGACACAAGGCGACCGGCAAACGCGTGTACTTCATGCAGTGGCTCAATCACCACAAATTGGAGTTCAAAATCTATCGGGAGGGGAGCACTTACACGGGCTATGCCCGCTTGTTCGAGGCATCGCACGACAACAAGCAGTTCAGCACCGATCTGATCGAGGAGTGCTACCCGTACCCGAAATCGTTTCCTGAAGCGACGATCTCAACCGGAAAGGTGGCGCGAAGTGCATGATCGACCTCAAGACAATGTTGGCTCTCGCCCACCGACGCCGCGTAGGTCGTCACCCCGGAGTCACAGCCCACACACCGCGCTCGGTATCACGCAAGCGTAACAAACTGGCTCGAGCCGCGCGACGCATCACGAGAAAGAGAGATAGAGGATGAAGAAAGTAACGCTAGTCTGCGCCGGCCACGCCGAGATGGATGTCGATGAGTGCGTGTTCCGCACGACCAGTTTGGACGCGCTGCGCGAACACACCCGGAAGGAACACGGCCGTGAGGCCCGCTTCCCAAACCTGGTGGACCCTCAATAACACAAAAAGAAAGGCAATCACGATGAAACTATTCTTGACAACGACCCTGCTCGTGCTGGCCCTTGCCAGTCGGGCATACGCTGACTGCGATATTGATACGGTCAAATCCGAGGGCGACCAAGCCTTCAACGCAATTGCAGTCAAAGACTACGCGACCGCTTACGTCTACGGCAAAATGGCTGGAGAAGGAGCAACTAACTGTCGCGACGAGGCTAGTGGCGATAAGGTGGCGATCCTTTCGTTCATAGCCGGCAGCACGTATGTCGTCGCTGCTCTTGGCGCACACGGTCTGAACAACCCGAACAATGATGCCAACGATCTCGCTGCAATGGCGCGAGAAGACCTGCACGAATATGCAACGTCGAGCGTGGCCGATGCAAGCGGCTTGGACAGCGTGCGAAATCTTCTGAAGCTGCTCAAGAAGGCCGGCCTGTGAGCATAGCCTACCGCAAAGAGGACAACGTGAGCGGCGATCTGCACAAGGCCGCGCTCTCACTAAAAGAGATTCTGGAGCCAGAGGAGCGTCCGCTCACGCTGTTCTTGTTCGGCTTCTCATCCCCGTTGGGCAACGTCAGCGCGTTCACCAACAAGGATGTCGAGCTCATCAAGAACTGCCACGGCTTGGCGGTCTATTGGTTCCAGGAAAGCGTGGACGTCGAATACTTCCACGAGCTATCCCCCATACAAAAGTACTTCGTGCAGGGCGTCGAGGACCAGTTGGCTCGTCGCGTCCTGTACGTTGGCGGCATCGCCGGCGACGAATTCGTCTGGCTCCCGGTCCCCCGTGAGCTGGCCGACCGTTTCCAAAGTACGACAACCGACGAGGAGCGCAACAAGGCGATTGTCGATAAAATTGTCGCCGTGGCTGCCGGTAGAATCGAACATGAGAACGATATAGTTCTTAGTACGCCCCATGAGGGCGAAAAACAGGAGTAACACATTGCCTTGGAAAGACGTGGGTGCCGACGCACCCAAGGGCGGCGATAGCCTCCCGATTCTCAAAATCGAGGCAGGCAAACCTGTCCGCATTCGTCTGATCGACGGCGGCGGCAAGTACTCAGAGCCTGCCAAGCGTTTCCAACACTGGCCGGATACGGCCGACATCAAATCACCCATCGCTTGCATCGGCACGCGCTCGGGGTGTCTCTTCCATGCGCCGCCGCTTGACTGGCGTTGCAGCGCATCGTTCTGCATGAACGTCATGGTCTACACGATCGACCCGAAGACCAAGGAAGTCACTGATCGCAAGATCATGGCCTTCCCGGCTGGCCAGCAAGTCTACGGCGGCATAAAAGACGCTGCCGAGATGGTTGGCCTCGACCCGATGGCGGTTGACTGGTTGATCGCGCGCACCGGCACCGGCAAGAACGATACCAAGTACACCGTCGTACAGGCCCCAGGCGACCCGATCGACGGCGCAACCCTCAACCTCGAAGACTTCCCCAAGCAGGCGGAATTCGCGGACGCCGCCGTTCCCCAGCTCGTGGACTACGATCAGTTCGACGGCTACCGCCGCCGCACACGCGAGGAACAAGAAGCCTGGTACAACGAGATGCTTGGCGTCGCGGAGCAACAGCAATCGCTCCCGTCGTCACGCAACGCTGCGTTGCCGGCGTCACGCGAGGCGCTTCCGCCTGCGCGGCCCGACGCAATCGACGCCGAGTTTACGGAGACGACCCAATCGACGCCTCCGAAGCCGAAGATCGGTCTGGGCACACCACCGAAGCCAGCCGCTGCTGCTCCCCCGCCCCCGAAGCCATCGCCGAAGATCATGATGGACCCGTGGGGCGAGAAGAAGATGGGCGAGTTGGACGAGCCCACGCTCAAGTACATCATCGAGACTCCCGGTTTCAGTCCGGAGCATGTCGCCGCAGCCAAGGAGCTCCTCGGAGGTTCTGCTGCAGCAACCAACGGTGCTGAATCCAACCTCGATGCGTTGCGCAAGGAATTGACGCAGCTCATCTCAACGCTGCCGAGCATCAAGGAATATCCGCAAGCACGGAAATTCATGTCGATCGGTGGCGCTGCTTCTACGAAGGCGTTGAGTGCAGAAGGTCTGCACAAACTCCTTACTCTTGCACGGCAAGGCGATGCTGCAGTCGCGGCTGCAATCGCTCAAGCCAATGGCTAAGTCCAGTGCAAGGAAAACGAAAGTCAAAGCAGGGGCGTCTGCCCCTGCTGACAATCGGCTGTCGGCTGCAACTCTGCGCAAAGTGCTTGAAGACACTATCGGAAGCGAAAGTGTCCCAGATCCATCTTATCTGGCCCGCGTTGATACCTGCTCGACTGGCCTGCTATCACTTGACTACGGACTCGGTGTTGGCGGCTGGGCGCTGGGCAGGATACATTCAATTGAGGGACCTGAACACTCAGGGAAAACGGCTCTGGCTTTGCTCGGAACAGCTCAAGTCCAAAAGCAATACCCCAACGATCTTACGGCAATCGTTGACATCGAAAGCACTTTCTCGGAAAGTCTCGCCAAAGTTTGCGGCGTCGATACCAACCCAGAAAGGTTCATCGTTGTTCGACCTGAGAGCGCAGAGCAGGCTCTCGACGCGTGCTTACGTCTACTTGGACTCGAACCGGATGATAAAGGTCGGAACTGGTCGCGCAAGCGCCCGCCAGTCCGCTCGATCATCTATGACTCGTGGGCAGGTTCGCCGACAGAAGCAGTCGGCCTAGCCGAGCTGGCGCGCGTCGGCGCGGAGCGCCTCCCGCATCTCAACATGCAGGTGCAGCGTTCCAAAGCGATCTTCTGGATGGTCAACCAAATCCGTGAGAAGCCAGGCGTCACCTACGGCGATCCTCGCTACTCCCCGGGCGGCAAGGCGCTCAAGCACATGCAGACGACGCGTGTGTGGGTTGACAAGAACGGCCCCGTCGAGAAGGACGCATCCAACCGTCGCATCGGTCACACGATCAAGATCGACGTACAGAAGAACAAACTAGCACCGCCGTTCGCGGTCGTGTTCGTTGACCTAAACTACTACACAGGTTTCGATCAGATTTCCGACGTCTACGCTCTCGCGGATAAGCTGGGGCTGCAACTCAAAGAGTCTGAAGGCGGCAACATCATCTGCTTCGACTACAAAGACGCAGAGGGTGAAGCCCAAAAAATCCGTGAGAATGGAGTCGCTAATTTCATCAACGCCCTGCGCGGAGACCCCGATGCTGCTGAAGCGTTCCTGAAATTCGTCAAAGATGAGCAAACCAAACGCGCGGCTTGAACTGAGTAAATACTTCAAGGAGCTGACCGAGCACTACCTCGCCTACGCCCTCAAACCCATCGGTGTGCCGAATTGCATCATGGCAATCGACCCCGGTATCAGCAACATGGCGGTATCGATACAGTTCTTCGAAGAATTCCAGTTTAAGCGCCACGAGACGGTCAAGATCAAGGCTGCAGACCTACCCACGGTCGCCTTGCAGGTTGAATTCTTGCGCGAGGTCTTGACCTACCTCATCCAGTTGCACGGCCCCGAGCTCATTGTCAAAGAGGATGTCGCGCGCGGCATGGTTATGCGCGCGGCCGACATGGGGCGCGTGGCACAGATGATCGACGCGATGGCGATCGAGCAAACGATTCCCGTCATCACGATCAACCCCGCAACGCTGCGCTCCTACCTCGGCAGCAAGAGCAAGTCAGACACCAAGCTGGCTGTCTACAAACGCTGGGGGCTGGAGTTTAAGAGCGAAGACGAGGCCGACGCGTTCGCCATCGGACAGGCAGGCATGGCGCGTGTCACGGGCCAGCTCAAGTTAGGCAGCGAGAAACGCGCCGAGAAGCGCGCAGCAAAGAGAGACGCAGCATGATTACCAAGCGTGAGCTCATGCAGATCATTGAGCGCGTGCGGGCAGCGAACGAACGCTACCGCGATTTCAACCTGGAAGAAGCACTCAAGGACCTCGACTATCTGATGGAGCGCGTCAGTTGATTACGATCGACAACGTGCTCGAGTTGGCGCACACAGACCCGCAGGCGCTGGTGACAACGCTCAGTGGAATCATCGACAACCCAAAGTACGATGTGCCCGACGAGATCATCACGCCGACGCAGATACGCGCCAGCCAGAAGCTGCAGTCCTACTACGCCAACATGTACGGCTACCTCAACACGCTATGGGGCGTGGTGCGAGTGGCCGCCGGCAAA
>Ga0070735_10001225_pt1 | contig 25301 bp, 19 predicted proteins | sample Coa_R1_FD_66443 | JGI IMG/M metagenome (GOLD analysis project Ga0070735, IMG submission 66443) | Surface soil microbial communities from Centralia Pennsylvania, which are recovering from an underground coalmine fire - Coalmine... | ecosystem: Environmental > Terrestrial > Soil > Unclassified ...
TCCGAAGGCTTGGCTGTCTTTCGTACCGGTGACCGTCAGGGTTATATCGACAAGACGGGAAAGATTGCAATTCCCGCGCGGTTCTCGCGCGCCTTCGCGTTTGTTGACGGGCTGGCCTTAATTGAGCAGGACGGGATCTTCTCCTACATCGACAAATCGGGTTCTGTCGCGATCGCCGATGTCTGGCGCATGCCGTAAGGCCCGCATTATCTCAATCTCAACTGCAACCCGACCGGTTGCACCGCGCGGATCTCTTGCGCGCGCCCTGGGCGATTACCGCACCAGTTCGTTGAGCGGCACCTGCCGAACCACATAGCCGCGGCGATTCAGTTCATTTACCCACCAATCGACATGGTTGGTGTCCACTTCCGTGCGCGAGCCGGTGGAAATGTCTTCGATCATGGTGACCCCGCGAATGGTCTCGTCCCAGCCGAAGTTCGCGTTGTCGTAGGCGCGCTGCTGGTTGTTGTGGATGTCCTGCATGATCTGGAACGTCTCGCGCATGGAACGCAGCGCGTTGTCCATCCGCTCGCGAAATACGGATTGATTCACGCTCCACGATTTCCACATCGCCCACATCGTAGGTAGATCCGCCCTGGCGCTCTCCGCGGGCCCGCCCACGTAGGACGAGTAGAAGAACCAGGAGCCGAGATCGTCGCGCAAAGGCTTGGTGATGATGTAGGCCAGCCCGCGGCGCTTCGAGCCATCGATGATGAATTCGTACGACAACCAGGCTGCCTGGCCGCCGGGATACGGTTCCTGCGACTGCTCGATCAGACGCAGCGACGCCTGGCCACGGCTGAGCGCGCCCTTATTGATGAAGTCCACATACGACTGCCAGGCCTGCCACGGCGGCCGGTACGGCCCGGACATCATCTGAGGGCCTCCCCTGGGGAAAACTTGCGCGTAGCCGCCCAACGAAAGCACCTGGCCGTGAGGACCCGTGGCGTCAACCACCCCCTTGTACGATCCCGTGATCTGCCATCCGGGCGCCAGGCCGATGAATCCGCTGTTGTCCAGAAGAGGAGTTCTCACCAGTTGTGGTGGACCGGAAGGCGCGCCTGAAGGCTGCCCCTTGGGAAGCGTTGCGGACATTTGCTTGGAGAGCACGGGAAGAGACCTGGTGAATTGATCCTCGCGATCGAAAATCAGCGCCGCTGTGCCTTTGGACGGCTGGGCTCCGACGATCAGCAGCCCCCGCACCGGCGTGCCCTTGAAGCTGCCGCGGAAAAATGCGTTGACCTGGTGATCCTGCGGATCGCCGAACGCAGCTTGAAGCGCCGGCGTCGAGTCGAAATAGGGCGCGACGGTTCTCCATACGCCTGAGAAAGCAGCCCGTGCTGATGAGCCTCCGGCGAAAGTACCGGTCAGCGCCCGCCCGCTTGCGCCGCTTTGAGCCGCTTCGGTAAAACCCTGAGGAGTCCGCTGTTGCCCCTGCATCGCACTCCGCAGCCCGTCGGTCAGGTCCTTTTGTCCCCACGCGACGCCCGTCGCCAGACCTAGCCAAAACAGCTCTTTTTTCATAAATCCCGACCTTCCGGAGCAGTGCCCCAAACCGCCTTCAACAGGAGATGCGTCGAAGCTGAAGGGAATGAATCGAATCCTGCCGGATATGCCACAATGGAAAACACGCGGTTTTTTCAGGATGACCCAACCCAAACTCAATGATGCGCCGGACGCCGTATCTGCGGACAGCTCCTTCGGCGACATTCTTACCCAATTCGAGCAAGCTCACCACTCCCGCGGCGAGACAGTGGAAGGAACCGTCGTGTCGGTCACTCCCGACGCGGTGTTCGTTGACATCGGCCGCAAGATGGACGGCGTGATCACGCCCGACGGCGCGCACACTTACAAAGTCGGCGACAAGGCGCTGGTCTCGATTCGCGGGCGCGATGAAGAGGGCAACTACATGCTCTCGACCATCAAGGTGGAGACGCCGCGCGACTGGAGCGGGTTGGAAGCTGCATTCGCAGCCAAGAAAACCATCGGCGGAACCGTGCTCGAAGTGGTGAAGGGCGGCCTGCGCGTCGATGTCGGTGTGCGAGCTTTCATGCCGGCTTCGCGAAGCGGCGTGCGCGATCAGGCCGAGATGGAAAAACTGGTCGGCCAGCAGATCGAGTGCCGCATCACCAAGCTCGACACCGAATCGGAAGACGTGGTGGTCGACCGGCGCATCATTCTGGAAGAGCTGGAGCGCCAGGCCAAGGAACAGGCTTTCTCGCGACTGGAAGAGGGCTCGGTAGTGCGCGGCACCGTGCGCTCGATCATGGATTTCGGGGCGTTCCTCGATTTAGGCGGCGTGGATGGATTGCTGCACGTCTCCGACATGTCCTACGCCCGCGGCATCAAGCCCGCCGAAGTGGTCAAGGCGGGGGAAGAGCTCGAAGTCAAGATTCTTAAAATCAACCGCGACACGCACAAGATCGCGCTGGGATTGAAGCAGCTCGCGCCGGATCCGTGGACTCAGGCTCCTGAAAAATATCCGCAAGCCTCGCGCGTTAAGGGGAAAGTCGCGCGGGTGGCCGAATTTGGCGCGTTCGTCGAGCTGGAGCCGGGCGTCGAAGGATTGATCCACGTCTCGGAAATGTCGTGGACGCGCAAAAACGTCAAGGCCGATTCCGTGGTCAAGGTCGGCGATGTGGTCGAAGTCGTCGTGCTCGGGGTCAATTTGGCCGACCGGCGGATCGCGCTCGGCCTGAAGCAGGCGCTGGGCGATCCCTGGGAAGAGGTTCTCAAGAAATACCCCGTCGGAGCGGCCGTAGAAGCTCCCGTCACCAGCCTCGCCAAGTTCGGCGCGTTCGTCGATCTGGGCGACGGCGTCGAAGGCATGATCCACATCGGCGATATCAGCCGCGAGAAACGCCTGAATCATCCCAATGAAGCTCTGAAAATAGGGGAAAGGGTCAAAGCGCAGGTTCTCGAAGTGGACAAGGAGCGTCGACGCCTGCGCCTCGGCATCAAGCAGCTCGAGCCGACCAGCATCGACGAATACATCGCCGAACACAAATCCGGCGACTCGGTCAGCGGGCGGATTGTGGACGTTTCCGGCAATCGCGCCAAGGTCGAGTTGGGCGAGGGTGTAATCGCTCATGCCCGGCTGCCCGAACAAAAGGCGAAGGAAGCTGCTTCGAGCGCTCCCAAAGCTGACCTATCGGCACTGAGCGCGATGCTCGCCGCCAAATGGAAGTCCGGCGGGGCATCCGAACCCGCCGCGGAAGCGCCCAAAGCGGGGCAAATTCGCAGCTTCAAGATCGTGAGTCTGGATCCGGAGCAAAAGAGGATCGAACTGGAATTGGCGTAGTACCGGCCTTCGTTACATTTCCGTTGTCCCCTCGTCCTAGATAGTGTTGCACCGGAAGAGTGGAGCCGCCGTAGTGGCCCTGAAATCGGGCTTGCAGATGGACGAAACGGCGCTGATCCGGGCCGCTCAGGACGGCGATCATGCCGCCTTTGAACAGCTCGTTCGCGCCTACGACCAGAGTGTGCTCCGGCTAGCCATGAACTTGCTGCGGTCGCCCGAGGACGCTCACGATGTTTACCAGGAAGCGTTCCTGAGGGTCTATCGCAATCTTCATTCGTTCCGGTTCGATTGCAGTTTTCACACCTGGCTGTACCGGATTGTGACGAATCTTTGTCTGGATCACATGCGCAAGCGAAAGGTCCGCAAAGAGGAGCCGACGGTGCTGGCGACCAACGATGGTCCGCTGGATCGCATGGATGCGGTTCCGGAAGATCGCGTGGATGGCGATCCGCAGCGGCATCTGTTCAGCGGGCAGGTGCGTAGAAGGATTAAGGAAGTGCTCGGCGAGCTGACACCGCGCGAGCGAATGGTTTTTGAGCTTCGCCACTATCAGGGGCTGCGTTTGCGGCGCATCGGCGAAGTGCTGGGAACGACGGAGGAGGCGGCTAAAAACTGCCTGTTCCGAGCCACGCAGAAAATGCGGGCGGCTTTGGGAGATTTTATATGAAAGATTGCAATTCTATACGCGAGCAGTTCGGGCTGCTGCTGTATGGCGAGCTTTCCTTCGACGACGAAGAGCGGGTGGAATCGCACCTGGACGCGTGCGAGGAGTGCCGCACGGCCCTGCAGCGCGAAAAAGCCGTGCATGCCGCGTTCGACGGAATCGAAGTTTCGCCCTCGCCCTCGCTGCTTCGCGAATGCCGCGAGGATCTGCGCATCCACCTGCTGGAGGAAGCCGCCATGCCACGGCCTCAGCAAGCCGGATGGTGGGAAAAATTCGTGGACGCCATCACGCTGCGTCCTTCGGCCGGATTGCTTCGTCCCGCGGGCGCTTTGACGCTGGTGGCCATGGGATTCGCCGCGGCGCGCATGCTCCCGGACGCGACGTTCAAGGGAAATGTCGCCGGACTGGTTCCGGGCGCGGCGCGCGTTCGCTACGTGGAGCCAGCGTCGGATGGAAAAATCCAGATCGTGCTGGATGAAACCCGCCAGCGTATCATTTCGGGCAACGTCGACGACAAGCAGATCCAATCCCTGCTGCTGACCGCGGCCAAGGATCCGTCGGATCCGGGATTGCGCGCGGAAACCGTGGATATTTTGAATACGCGTGCGCAGTCGGCCGACGTTCGCGATGCGCTGATCAAGGCGGTCCAGGAAGACCTGAACGCCGGTGTGCGCATGAAGGCGATGGATGGATTGAAGCCGTTTGCGCAGGACGCCGCGGTTCGCGCCGCTCTGACGCAGGTGCTGCTGAAGGATTCGAATCCTGGAATGCGTACCCAGGCGATCGATCTGCTGACCAAAGGCGCGACGGTGGACCGGCAGATCGTCGGGACACTGCAGGAGTTGATGCTGCGCGGCGAGCAGCAGGGCTACGTGCGGGAGCGCTGCCGGCGCGTGCTGGAATCCATGAACGCTTCGCTGGAGACGTATTGATGCCGGTGCGTATGCCGCAGGTGGAGACGGATCGATGGTAGCCTGCGTTCTCATCCCGACTTTGGCCGCGGCGCTGCTTGCGCAGGACGCGCAGTTCACTCGCGACGGTCAGGGATGGAAGCGCACCATTCCAGGCACTTTTAGCGAGACGCCTCTTCGGCTGATCAAGCTTTCCACGCGCGGCCACGTGATTCTGAAGGGCTCGCAAGGCGATGTAGTCACCTACAAATTGACCCAGCGCGTGCACGCACGATCCGAGAAGGAAGCTCACGAGCTGTTCGGCAACGTGATCACGACTATGGTGCAGCGGAATGGCGTCAGCGTGGTGACGCTTCTGCCCATGACGCGCGAAAACGTGGGTGCGGAATGGGAAATCAGCCTGCCGCGGCGCGTGACCGGAGTGATTCTCGATACCCAGGTCGGGGATGTGGAGGCTTACGATCTCGACTCCAGCCTGCATGTCGATACCAATGCGGGGCAGATCCATTGCGACCGGATCCGCGGCGGCGTCGAGGCCAAGACCGGCGGCGGCGAAATCCGCATGGGAAAGATCGGCGGCGCGGTGCAGTGCATCTCGGCCGCGGGATCGATTTTTCTGGACAGTGTCGGCGGCGAAGCGAATTGCCAGACCGTTGGCGGAGAGATCCAGATTCACGAGGCCGGCGGGTCGATGGTGCTGTCCACTGAGGGCGGAAATATTCAGGTGGACAAATGCACGGGATCGGTGCAGGCGCATACGGGACAAGGCGTGATCCAGATCGCGCAGGCCGGCGGGATGGTATCCGCCGATACGCGCGGCGGATCGATCGAAGTAGGCAACGCGCGAGGCGTGCAGTGCCAGTCCGGTGCTGGAACCATTCGCGTGAAATCGGCCACGGGCCCGCTGCGCGTGCAAACCGCCATGGGAAGCATTCTGGCCGAATTGCTGGCCGGCGCCCGCATCGAGAATTCGTCTCTGGTGGCGGGCTCGGGAGACATTACGGTTTTGATTCCGTCTAACCTGGCGTTGTCGGTGATGGCGAGAAACGAGAGCGGCGCCAATCCGCGCATCGTCTCCGACTTCTCGGAAGTTCGCTCAAAAACCTTGGGCTTCTCACGGCCGCCGCTGGTGTATGAGGGATCGATCAACGGAGGTGGTCCGCTGCTGTCGCTCAGCACAGCGGGCGGAATCATCTACGTTCGAAAATTGAAATAACGGAGCGGGCGCTGAGGCCTGCGATGTTGGAGTATCAAAATGAGAATTACGCTACTCACATTTACAGGAGCGATGTGTCTGCTGCCTGCAGTAGCGCAGACCCACCCTTACAAGGTCGCGCCGGCCGGACCGAGCTTCGTCGGCGTCATGGTGCAGGAGATCGATTCCGAGCGCGCCAGGGCGCTCAAGATGCCCAACGAATCAGGAGTCGAGATTACCCACGTCGAGCCCGATAGTCCAGCCGAACACGCCGGGCTCAAAGTGGGCGACGCGATCCTGCAATACAACGGCGAGCGCGTCGAAGGCATGGAGCAGTTCTCGCGGCTGGTGCGCGAGACCCCGGCTGGACGCGAAGTGAAAGTTGAGATTGTCCGCAACGGCGCTCCGCAGTCGGTCATGGTGAAAGTCGCGGCCCGGCGCACGCCTGGGGCTTTTCTGATCACGCCCGCCCCGCCCGCGGTCCCTGTGCAGCCGTTCGAACTGCGCATGCCGGACATGCCGCACAGTTTTATGTCCTGGCGCAGTAGTGCGCTGGGAATCGAATGCGAAACGCTGGAAGGCCAGCTGGCGCAGTATTTCGGCGTGAAAGAAGGGGTGCTGGTGCGATCGGTGTCCAAAGGCTCGCCTTCGGAAAAGGCCGGCATCAAAGCGGGCGACGTGATCACGCGCGTGGATGATGCGCACGTGGCGACTCCAGCCGACATTTCCAGCAAGGTCCGCTCGATGCGCGGCAAAGCCATTCCCATGCAGGTGATCCGCGATCGCAAGGAAGTGAACGTCAGCGTCACGTTAGATCCGGACGACCGCGGCGACAACTGGTGGTTCCAGAACTTCACACCGCTGGCTCCCAAGGCGCCGGTTCAATAAGAATTTCCCGAAACGTTCCGGTCGTAAAACTGTCTAATCGTCGGTTCTCAACCAAGCCGGCCGCCGGGTCTAACGGAGGGGACCGGCGGCTTTGCTGTATCTGCTTTTCTGAAGCACTTGGGTCTGGACCCGCTCTTGGTCACCCGTGGTTCTGCCATAGCCCGGCATGGAACAGCGGGCTGAGTGGGTCCCGACGCTTTCACCGAGCTATTCCGACCGCAGAGCTTCGATCGGGTCCACGCGGAGCGCGCGCCATGCAGGCCCGACGCTGGCGAGCATCGCCGTGGCAAGGAAAATCGCGGCGACAGTTCCTAAGGTGACGGGATCGGTTCCGGCGACTCCGTACAGCATGGATTTCATGGCGCGGGACGCAGCCACCGCTCCCGCAGTGCCGATCAGGAGGCCGATCAGCGAAGGCGCCAGCGCCCGCCGCAGCACCATCCCCAGCACGTCTCCGCGATCGGCGCCCAAAGCGACGCGTACTCCGATCTCGGTGATGCGCTGCGAGACCATGTAGCTGGTCACTCCGTAAATTCCAAGCGCGGCGAGCAGCAGCGCGATGGCGGCGAAGACTTCGAGAAGACCCGTCTCGAATCGCTGGCGCACGTAGGAACCGGCCATCAGCTCTTCCATGGTCCGGATGTTGTAGACCGGTAATTGCGGATCGATCTGATGAATGGCGCGCTCGGCCGCTGTCGCCACCCTGCGCGGGTCTCCATCCGTCCGGATCACCATGGTCATCTCCGTTTCCCGGATCTGTGCATTTGGAAGAAAGACCTGCATCATGGGCGTCTGATCGAGCGAAGCTTGACGCGAATCGGCCACCACGCCGACTACCTCACGCCAGCGCGTCGGATCCTCGGGCCAGCCTTGCTTGAGGCGTTGTCCGACGGGATCGCGTCCGGGCCACAGACGCGCCGCTAAGGTCTGGTTGACCACAATCACCGGTGGCGCCTCGTGACCGTCGGATGCGGTGAGCCACCGACCGCGGGCAAGCCGCATACCCGTCGCTTCGAAATAGCCCGATTCCACCGGTGTGAACATCGACGAAGGCATCTCCGCGCGCGGAGGCGTGGTCCAGTTGGTGGCGGTGAAAATGGAATTCCAGTTGGACTCCATCATGGGTGTGGTTTGTGCCGCAGAGGCAGCGCGGACTCCAGGAATCGCTCGAATCTTGTCCAGCGCGCTGTCCCAGAATTGGTGGACTCCCTCGCCCTTGTAGCTCCTCGAAAGCGTCAGATCGACGCACAGCAGGTTGCGAGCGTCGAATCCAGGCTCGATGTTGCGAATCTGGTGGAGGGTCCGCAGCATTAACCCGGCACCGGCCAGCAGCACCATCGCGAGGGCAACCTCGGCCACCAGCAGCGTACTGCGCGACCGTTCCGACGCCGCGGATGAAGTGGCCGTGCGCCCGCCCGAGCGCATCGCTTCGATCAGATCGGTGCGGGTCGAGGTGAGCGCCGGCACGATGCCGCACGCGATCGCGGCCACCACCGACAGCGCCAGGGTAAATCCGAAAGCACTCCAGTTCAAGCCCGCCTGATCGAGCCGCGCGATGCCGTCGGGAGCCAGGAAACGAATCGTGTCGAGACCCCAGTACGCTCCGAGCATCCCGAGAATCGCTCCGCCAACGGAGATCACCAGGCTTTCGGCCAGAAAGTGGCGGACCAGGGCGAAGCGGCTGGCTCCCAGCGCGCTGCGGACCGCGATCTCGCGCCGCCGGACGCTCGATCGCGCCAGCATCAGGTTCGCGACGTTGACGCATGCGATCAGCAGTACGAATCCAACCGCCGCGAACAGGATCCACAGAGCCGGCTTTACGTTGCTGACCATACGCTCGAGCAGCGGAGCCATGCTGGAGCGCACGCCGCTGTTGCTTGCGGGATACTGTTTCTCCAGCCGCGCATAGAATTCTTCAAGCTCGGCACGCGCCTGCGCCACCGTGATCCCTGGCTTCAGAGCGGCCAATGCGCGCAGGTTGGTGTGATCGCCGCGCACGCGCCGGGAGGTTCCCATAGACGTGGTCGAGCCGAGCGGAAGCAGAACGTCGACGGTGTCGAACGGCTCGGCGATCCGCGGGAAAACGCCGGCGATCGTGTAGCTTTCGCCGTCCAGAACGATTTTTGATCCGACGATGTCGCGCTGCCGCCCGAACTTCCGGTTCCACATACTGTCGCTGATCAGGGCGACCAGCGGCGCGCCGGGACGATCTTCGTCAGGAGTGAACACGCGCCCCAGCGTCGGCTTGGCGCCGGTCAAGTCGAAAAATTCCGCCGAAACCAACATCGTCTGCGCCCGTTCGGCGGGCTCGATCCCGGCCAGCGTGACGGTCTGGCGCCAGTAGCCGGCTACTTCCCGAAACGAGCGGCTCTGTTCGCGCAGATCGGTGAAGTTGAGATAGGCGAGGCCCATTTCGCTTCCACCGTTTTCCTCCGAAAGCCGCATCAATCTGTCCGGCTCGGGAAATTGCAGCGGCCGCAGCAGGACCGCGTCGATGACGCTGAAAATCGCGGTGTTGGCTCCGGTTCCGAGCGCCAGCGCCAGCAGCGCTACCAGCGTGAATCCGGGGCTTTTCAGAAGCGCTCGTGTGGCGAAGCGAAGGTCTTTCAGCATGGGCGTAGTTCCCGCATTTACTCTGCCGTCGCAAATGGTTTACCGGCCGTGCCGAGAGGAGGTTACTCTGTTCGTTCCTGGGAATCGGGGCTCAGATCCGGACGCACATTCAGGCCGGCGACCACGCGCTTTGCCACCGCCCGGCCGGTCACCTCGGCGATCTCCATTTCGCGAGCCTGCCGGACTCGTTCCAGGCTCCCGAAATGCCGTAGCAGCTTGGCCACGGTTTTTTCGCCGATGCCCGGGATCAGATCGAGCTCGCTGCGCAGCCGGCTGGCGTTGCGCCGTGTTCGATGAAAAGTCACCGCGAAGCGATGCGCCTCATCGCGGACCATCTGCACCAGGTGCAGCACCGGAGAAAACTTGTCGAGCACAATCGGCTCGTCTTCCTGGCCGTACACGTAGATCCACTCTTCGCGTTTCGCGATCGAAGCCAGCGGCTGATCCGTGATGCCCAGCGATTCCAGCGCCGCGGCGGCGGCATGCAACTGGCCCAGCCCGCCGTCCACCAGCACCAGTCCCGGCCGTTCGACGCCGTCCTCTTTCAACCGGCCGTAGCGCCGCGAGATCACTTCCCGCATCGAAGCGAAATCGTCGTTCCCTTCCACCGTCCGGATGATAAATTTCCGGTAGTCCGATTTCTTCATCCGCCCGTCTTCCCACACCACCATGCTGGCGACTTTATCCGTCCCCTGGATGTGTGAAATATCGAAACACTCGATGCGCTTGGGAGCCTGCTCCAGGCTCAGCGCGTCCTGCAAAGCTCCCTGGATCGAATCTGAAGACGGGCGCATCACGCGGAAGCGCTGCTCGAAACTGTGTTTGGCGTTGGATTCCACCAGGTCGATCATGGCGCGCTTCTGGCCGCGCTGCGGCGTATGAATCTCCACTTTGCGGCCGCGCCGCTCAGTCAGCAGCTCTTCGAGAACAACGCAATCCTCGAACTCCACCGGGACGTGAATCAGCGCCGGCACATACGGCTCGTTCAGATAAACCTGCTTCAGCAAAGAAGAAAAAAATTCCTGAGGCTCGAACTCGCGCTGATCTTCCCAGAAAAATTCGCGCCGGTCGACGATGTGGCCGCCGCGCAGGTGAAACAGATTGACGGCCACCAGCGGAGGCTCGGCATAGTACGCGAAGATGTCCGTGTCGTTGCCTTCCAGCGCCGCCATTTTCTGCTTTTCGCCCATTTCCTCCACGGTTTCGAGCAGCGAATGCAGCGCCGCGGCTTCCTCGTAGCGCGTTTCCGAGCTGAGCGACTCGACGCGCCCTTTCAGCTCCCGCGCCAGGTCCTTGTGGCGGCCCTCCAGAAACATCCGCACCGATCGAACCGCGTCCGTGTACGCCTCATCTGTGGTCAGGCCTTCGACACAAGGACCCAAGCAGCGGTGGATGTGAAACTCCAGGCAAGGATGCGTGTGCTTGCGGGTCAGATCGACGTTGCAGGACGGCACTTTGAAAAACCGGTGGACGAAGTGCACCAGCCGGTGCGCCAGGTTTGCCGGAAAATACGGGCCGAAATAGGTGGATCCATCCTTGCGCAGCCGCCGCGTCACGTACACCCTCGGATATTTTTCGTGCGTCAGCTTGATGTACGGATAGGTCTTGTCGTCGCGCAGCAGGATGTTGTAGCGCGGCTTCCACTGCTTGATTAAATTATTTTCGAGCGCCAGAGCCTCTTTTTCGTTGTCGACCTGGATGAAGTCGATCTGTCGCGCTTCTCCGATCAGCGTGCCGGTTTTGACGTCGGCCAGGCGATCGTCATTGAAATAGCTGCGCACCCGCGCGCGCAGGTTCTTGGCCTTGCCGACGTAGATGACAGTCCCGTGCGCGTCCTTGTAGAGATACACGCCGGGATCTGTGGGGAGCTCCGCAACTCGATCGCGCAGGCTCATACTCTATTTTCCCACTCCGGTACAATGGTTGAATCCGCGGAGAGCGCCGCCAGCGCTCCGAATCGCAAGGTGATGCAACGCTTTTCGCTGTTCCTGATCAAACCGTCGCACTACGATGACGATGGTTACGTCATCCAGTGGCTGCGCTCCGCCATCCCGTCGAACACTCTGGCGGTGATGAACGGCCTCGCGCTCGAGTGCAAGAACAATCGCGCGCTGGGCGACGATGTCGAGATCGAAATCACCGCAATCGATGAGACGAACTCGCGCGTCCGGCCGGAGAAAATCGCGAAGCAGCTTGCCGGATCGCGCGGACTGATCGTTCTGGTCGGCGTCCAGTCGAACCAGTTTCCGCGAGCCATGGATCTCGCCCGGATTTTTCGCAAGGCCGGCGTCCAGGTGTGCCTGGGAGGATTCCACGTCTCCGGCTGCCTTTCGATGCTGCCCGAACTCACGCCGGAGCTGAAAGAAGCGCTCGATCTGGGGATTTCGCTGTTTGCGGGCGAAGCCGAGGGCCGCTTCGAGCAGGTTCTGCGCGACGCATGGAATGCATCGCTGAAGCCGATTTACAACTACATGGACGATCTTCCCTCGATCTCCGGCGCGACGCTGCCGATTCTTCCGGCATCGCGCATCAAGCGCACCGCGGGGAGTCTTTCCAGCTTCGATGCCGGGCGCGGTTGCCCGTTTCTGTGCTCTTTCTGCACAATCATCAATGTGCAGGGGCGCAAATCGCGGCGCCGCTCGGCCGACGACGTCGAAAAAATCGTCCGCCAGAACGTCGCGCAAGGCGTCAACCGGTTTTTCATCACCGACGACAACTTCGCGCGCAACATGGATTGGGAAGCCATCTTCGACCGCCTGATCGCGCTCCGCGAGCAGGAAAAATTCAACATCAAGTTCATCCTGCAGGTGGACACGATGTGCCACCGGCTGCCTCATTTCATCGAAAAGGCGGGCCGCGCCGGGGTCGCGCGCGTGTTCATCGGCCTGGAAAGCATCAATCCCGACGCGCTGCTGGGCGCGCGCAAGAAGCAGAACAAGATCACCGAATACCGGAAGATGCTGCTCGCCTGGAAACACGCAGGCGTCACGGTGTTCGCCGGCTACATTCTGGGATTTCCCGGCGACACGCCCGAATCGATTCTACGCGACATCAACATCATCAAGCGCGAGCTGCCCATCGATCTGCTCGAGTTTCACTGCCTCACTCCGCTGCCCGGCTCGGAAGATCATCAGCGCCTGTACAAAGCCGGCGCCTATCTCGATCCCGACCTCAACAAGTACGACCTGGAACATGTCACCGCGAAACATGAGGTCATGTCACGCGAGCAGTGGGAGCAGATTTATCTAGATGCGTGGAAAACCTTCTACACCACCGAGCATATGAAGACCGTCATGCGGCGTTCGGTGGCCACCGGCAGCAATCCCGGCAACATGCTGCTGCTGCTGAGCTGGTATTGGGGCTGCATCGAGCTGGAAAAAATCCATCCGCTTCAGGGCGGCTATCTGCGGCGAAAGTACCGCAAAGAGCGGCGTCCCAATTTGCCGCTGGAGAATCCGCTGGCGTTCTATCCCGCCTACATTTTCGATCTGATCTGGAAACATCTGCGGCTGGCGCGGCAGATTCTCACTTTGGGCCTGTTCCGGCGCAGGCTGAAACGCGACGCCGATGCGCGGAACTACACCGATCTCGCGCTGACGCCGGTTGTCGCCGACGATTTCGATTCCTACGAAATGTTCGCGACCTCGGAATCCGCTCGATCGGAAGCCGCCAAAGTTCACGCATCGCTGGTTAAGATCGGGGGTTGATGATGCCCCGGACGCGCGTCACCAGCACCAATCCGCTGTTGATCGTTTCCAACCTTCAGCGCTCCATCGATTTCTACACGCAGAAGCTCGGGTTCGTCGAGCCCAGGGCCTGGGGAGATCCGCCCTGCTTCGCCATGATGAACCGAAACGGCTTCGATCTGATGCTCAGCTCGGATGGCGGCCCGGTCCACCCCAATGGGCCCAGGGGAGCTTGGGACGTCTGCGTCGGGGTTGAAGACGTCGCGGCCGAGGAAGCCGCTTTAAGAGCAGCCGGAGTCGAAATCGTGCGCGGCCCCGAAGACACGTTTTACGAGATGCGCGAAATCGAGATTCTCGATCCGGACGGCTATCGCTGGTGCTTCGGACAGAACCTCGCCGGGAATCCTTAGCGAGCGGTTGCGATCAATCCTGTTTTCCCGAATCGATCCCCAGCCTCGCCTGCAGAACTCGCAGGGTGCGCTCGAGCCGCTGGATTTTCGCGGCTTGATCGTCCTTTTCGCGACGCAACTGGGCCACTTCGGCTTCCAGCTCGTCCCGGCGCTTCCGCAGATCCGTCAGCTCCTGGCTGTTGGCCGATCCCATAGGAGCGCGGCCCAGGAATCGCGAGGCCTCCGTCACACGGTTTCCGCTGCCGTCCTCCACCGACATCCGAACCTCAATATCACCGGTCTTGCGCATGTACGCGAAGTGGCCCGACGCGAGTTCCAGCGGCGTCAGGCGCTGCGTGTTCGATTCGGTTCCATCGACGATTGCGAGCGAGCCCTGAACCGCGTTCACGACAGGTCTCGCCGAACGATTCCACTCGATTTGAAGTACGCCATCGCGCTCCACCACCGCCAGTGAAATGGGCTCGACGGTGGAAGTCACCATCCAGTAGCGCAGGCCCACCACGACGGCGACGATCACTACCGCCAGCCACGCCAAAATCCACGGCCATCTGCGGCGCGGATCCGGAGGCTTTAACAACTGCGGGCCAGCCGACTGCTGGAACAGCGTGGGAAGTTCCACGGGAAGTTCCGTGGGATGCGCCTCCACGGTCGCGGCCGCGGCCGATTCGCGATAGAAACTGGGAACCCGCCGCTCCGGACGCGCGCGAGGCCGGTCCGGCGTCCGGTCCAGCACTCCGGCCAGCCGGTCCGGAAAACTGAACTCCAGGTAGCTCCGCTCGGTCTTCACCGTTCCGTCGCCTTCACGCACGAAAAATCCGGCGCGCATGGTCCCGCCCCGGCCGGGACGGACTACCATGGTGATCTGCCAGGGAGCCGGAAAGAAGATCGAATAAATCTCCAGGTCGGAATCGCTCAGCGCAATTTCGCTGCGCGTGTGCGAAAGAAACCAGCCGACCGAGACTAGTCCTTCCAGGTGCGGATCTTCCTTGTCGCGCAGGAGCTGCTCGTTCAGCGCGACGCGATCCTTGTCGGAAAGAACGAATCCGGGACCCCGCGCGTGCTCGCAGGCGATGGGCCGCATGGCCAGCACCTGCACGGTGCGTCCTTCGCGCTTCCCGTACAGCACGCCACCCACTTCGATTCCGCCGCGCGAGAGCCGCTGGAATCCTTCCGCCACGTCGTGGCGGATCTCTTCAATCACCACGAGCGAATACTCGATGGTGAGGGGACTCTCGGCAACGCTCCATAGCCCGAACTTGGCCTCGCTCATGCAAGACCTCCGGAGCAGGTAATTCCGGTTCGCAGAACCGCCACGCCGGTGTCGTCGCCGCTATCCAGGTCGTCGCCTTCGTGCACGTGATAATAGTACGTCACTGCGCCCATTCCGGCAGCCAGCAGGAGGGCGATCAGCAGGCACGCGAGCGTTTTCGCATTCCACACCCGTTCATGCCCCACCGCCGCGGCCGTCCCCGCCACCGTTGCCAGAGCGAGCCCGACCACCAGCAGCAGCTTCACGTACCAGGGCATCAGATCGAGATGACCTTGCCCGCCCACCTGGCTCCACAGCTCCTGAATCGAAACCAGCGCCAGGAGAAATTCCGACATGTACGCCAGCCGCAATAAATAGGGGGACATTTCCAGGAACGCGATATCCTATTGTACGGCGAAAATGAACGATCTACTCAGCTTCCTGCGGATTCCGAGCATCAGCGCCCTGCCCGAACATGCCGCCGACGTGCGGTGCGCGGCGGAGTTCGTGCGGGACTGGCTGGATCGCGCGGGTTTGCACGGCGCGCGACTGATCGAAGGCCAGGGCAATCCTCTGGTGTTCGCCGAGTGGACTGGGGCTCCGGGCAAACCCACGTTCCTGCTCTACGGCCACTATGACGTTCAGCCGCCCGATCCGCTGGACGAGTGGATCTCGCCGCCCTTCGACCCCGCCATCCGCAACGGAAACATCTATGCGCGCGGCGCGGCCGACGACAAAGGCCAGCTCTTCATCCTGATGGAAGCCGTCGGCCGCATGCTTCGGGAGCACGGGCGGTTGCCGGTGAATGTGAAGTTTCTGATTGAAGGCGAGGAGGAATCCGGCGGCGAGCACATCGAAAGGTACGCCGCGTCAAAGCCCGCCGAGCTCGCCTCCGATGCCGCGGTCATTTGCGATACCAACATGTTCGCGCCCGACCTTCCCACGATCACCACCGGGCTGCGCGGAATCGTGTACGGCGAAATCCATGTGCAGGGCCCGCGTACGGATCTGCATTCGGGCGACTACGGCGGAGCCGCTCCCAACGCGATTGAGGCCGCGGCCCAGATCATCGCGGCGTTGAAGGATCGCGACGGACACATCCGGATACCGGGGCTGTACGATCGCGTCCAGCGGCCCAGCGACGCGGAGCTTGCGGCATGGCGTAGCCTGCCGTTCGACGCCGAAGAGTATCGTGAAAAGGAGATCGGCTCGCTTGCTCTGTCAGGAGAACTGGAAGCTCCGCTGTTCGAGCGCCTGTGGGCACGCCCGACTTTTGAAGTGCACGGCATCCGCGGCGGATTCACCGGCGAAGGCTCCAAGACCGTGATTCCGGCGCGCGCCGTCGTGAAAATCAGCCTGCGCCTGGTTCCCGATCAGCGTCCCGCCGAGGTAGTGCGGCAACTGGAAGCGGCCATCGCCCAGGCTGCCCCGCGCGGGGTTTCGGCGACGTTCAAGCTGCTTTCGTCCGCACCCGCTTCCGTGGTTGATACGGCGAGCCCGTTTGTCTTGAAAGCGGCGGAGGCAATGCGCAAGATATTCCGGCACGACACCGTGTACGTGCGCTCCGGCGGATCAATTCCGATCGTAGGCGTGTTGCAGGAGTCGCTTGGGATCCCCAGCGTAATGCTGGGATTCGGCTTGCCGGACGATAATATCCACGCGCCGAACGAGAAATTTTCGATTGCAAACTACTCGCGCGGTATCGACGCGATGATGGAGTACTTCAGCTCCTGGTGAGCAGCTTTCAACCGGCCAGCGCCGCAAAGCTACCTACGTTTTAGGCCGTAGCCGCCCCACCCGCCAGCTTCTTGGCGACATCCAGCGCGGATTCATAATTGGGATGGTCTGCGACTTCCTTGACGTACTCTACGTGCTGGATCTTATTGTGCTGGTCGACGACGAAAATCGCCCGGCTGAGAATGCGAAGATCCCTGATTAGAGTTCCGTAATGTGTGCCAAACGATCCATCCTTGTGGTCGGAGATCATTTTGACGTGATCCACCCCGAAAGCTCCGCACCAGCGCGTCTGCGCGAACGGCAGATCCATGCTGACGGTGTAAATGCTCACATCGGGCAGTTTTCCGGCTTCCTCGTTGAACCGCTTGGTCTGTGCATCGCACACCGGCGTATCGAGCGAGGGAACCACGCTGAAAATGCGGACGCCATGCCCGGTCGCGGCCAGGTCGACCGGCTTCAGCGAATTGTCGACCGCGTGAAAATCGGGTGCCTGGTCGCCGGTTTTCAATTCCGGCCCAATCACCGTCATCGGATTTCCTCTGAGAGTTGTTGCTCCTGGTCTTTCCATAGAGTTCATTTTACAAGTTGTTGCTCCAGCGATTCGGAGTCGGTTGCGGGCAGGCGGCAGGTGTAGTTTTCGCACACGTACGCGGTAGCCCGCCCATCGATGGCAGGCATGGGACGCGAGACGTCGCCGGCGGCGAGAATCACCGCGTTGGGCAGGAAATGACGGCGGATAGCCGCCAGCAACGCTTCATCACGCGGACCCGCGAGTACAATTTCCTGCGGGCGGCCCAGCGCAAAGGAAAGCGCGGCGAGCATTTGCGGCAACCCCGCGCCGGCCGATTTCAAACGCGATCCGAAGGCTTTCAGCGTCCGATCCGACGCTTCGCGAAAATCGCGGCGATCGGTCATGCGCGCCAGACGGAGTAGTGCCATCGCCAGGACCGAATTCCCGGAAGGCTCGGCGCCGTCGTAATCGTCTTTCAGGCGGAGCACCAGATCCTCGCCTTCGGCGGGCGTGCTGAAAAATCCTCCATCGCGTGGGTCTTCAAACAGCGCCAGCGCACGCTCGGCGAGTTGCACGGCGAAGCGGAAATCCTCGGCATCGAACAGGGTTTCGTACAGATCGAGCAGTGCGTTGATCAGGAACGCATAGTCGTCGAGAAACCCGTCTATGGCGGATTCCCCGTCGCGGTGGCGGCGCAGCAGTGTTCCGCGCGACGCATCGAAAAGCTCGCGTCGGATAAAAGAAGCGGCGCCTTGCGCGGCGTCGGCGTAGCGCGGCTCACCGAGGATCTGCGCGCCTTTGGCAAACGCCGAGATCATCAGGGCGTTCCAGGCGGTGAGGATTTTATCGTCCAGGTGCGGGCGCGGGCGCGCGCCGCGGGCCTGTAGCAGCTTCTGTCCCGACTCGTTCAGGCTGGCGCGAGCGTCCTCCGGGCGCATTCCGAATTGCGCTGCGGTTTCCTCGATGGTGTGCGCCTGATACAGAATGTTGCGGCCCTGAAATTCGCCGTGCGGATCGTCGGCGACGTTGCCGCTTTCTTCGACGCCGAAGCGGAAGCAGAAGATCTTGGCGTCGGGCGGCGCCAAAAACTCGTCGATCCCCGCTTTGTTCCAGATGTAGAACGCGCCTTCGTGCTTGTCGCGCGGATGCTCGAAATCCGCCGCGCTATCGGCGTCCTCGGCGGAAAAAAATCCGCCGTCGGCGTGAGTCAGGTCCCGCAGCACGTAAGAGAAAATCTCGCGCGCAGCCGCTGCATACTGGCCGTCGCGCGTGATCTGGAACGCTTCCAGATACGAGACGGCCAGCTGAGCCTGGTCGTACAGCATTTTTTCAAAGTGAGGAACGAACCAGCGCTCGTCCACCGAGTAGCGATGAAACCCGCCGCCGAGTTGATCGTTCATGCCGCCCTTGGCCATCTCGCGCAGTGTCAGCAGGACCATTTCGAGCGCTTCCGCATTCCCGGTTTCGGCATGATAGCGGACCAGAAAATTGTGGACGCTCGGCCGCGGAAATTTCGGAGCGCCGCCAAAACCGCCCCAGCGCGAATCGAACATCCGGCGGAATGCGAAGAATCCGCTTTCGAGCGCTTCCTTTCCGGCATCGGCGCTTTCAGCCGAGACTTCGGCGTACTGTCGCAACTGAGCGATCACTTGTTCGCCGGATTGCTCCACACGCACACGATCCTCGTTCCAGGCTCGCGCAAGATTTTCGAGAATAGTGCGAAACCCGGGCCTTCCGTAACGGTTATCGGGCGGAAAATAGGTTCCTCCGAAGAACGGTTTTCGCTCCGGAGTGAGAAACACCGACATGGGCCAACCGCCGCTGCCGGTGGATGCCTGGACGAACAGCATGTAGACGCGATCGACATCGGGCCGTTCTTCTCGATCCACCTTGATCGAAACGAAGTGCCGATTCAGAATGCGGGCGGTCTCTTCGTCTTCGAACGACTCGCGTTCCATGACGTGGCACCAATGGCAGGTCGAATAGCCGACGGAAAGAAACACGGGTTTGTTCTCGACGGCTGCTTTGAGGAAGGCCGCGTCGCCCCAGGGATACCAGTCCACCGGATTATCCGCGTGCTGCAGGAGGTAGGGACTTTTTTCCTGAGCAAGGCGATTGGGAGGCATGGGAGGCAGTTCGATTCTACCGTAGGCCGCAAACAACCGCTCGCTGAGGCGCGGCTCACAATTCGCGAGACGTTCGCGATCGTCATTGACCGGCGATCGTGAGGAAGCGGTTGGCTCTCAAGACTGCCGGCTGCGCATGGCCGACCACGCGAGGCACAACCAGCCTGCGATGAAGGCGACGCCTCCGAACGGCGTAACGGCTCCCAGCATCCGGATTCCCGTGACCGCGAGCACGTAGAGCGATCCTGAAAACAGCACAATCCCCGCCACCAGCAGCCATGCCGCAGTCGAGGACGGCCGCGGCAGCAGCGAGATGATCAGCACTCCCAGCGCGTGGACGAAGTGATAGAACACGGCGCGCTCATAGATGCTGATCGAGTAATCGTCGATGCGCCCGCGCAGGCCGTGCGCTCCGAACGCTCCCATCGCTACGGCGAGAGCCAGCAATCCTGCACCGACAGCGGTCCAGTTCATGCTCACAGCCTAGCGCAATCGCACCGCACAATTACGCGTGAGCAGCGCCGCGGCGCCGACCAGCGAAAAGAGCAAGGCGCGCATGCGGAACGCGATGGCGAGCAGCTTCTTGAGAGGGAATTTCGAAGGTGCTCGCCGCCGCAATCACCGCGGTGAACGGAAACGGAGGCGGAGCGATGCGGGCCGGCGCCACGGCCCATCCGGCGCGCGCTTTTTTGAGGTAGACGAAACGTTTCGGATGGAGCGTCTTCTTTAGGCCTTCTTCGCCCCCTCTCCGGCACACCCCGTCCAAAAGAAAGACGCCGACGGCGGAGCCCAGCGCCGCCATCGGTACATCGACGGGGAACATTCGGTGATCGCGTGCGAGCGATTTGTTGCATTCGGGCTGCCACCACGCATCTTACCTGTGTGAGACGCTCAAGCCCGCAAGAGAACAACTACGAGCCCATCGAGGACCACGGAGTCATCGGCAACATGCGCACCGTGGCGCTGGTATCGAAAACCGGCTGTATCGACTGGTTCTGTTATCCGAATTTCGATTCTCCCAGCGTATTCGCGTCGATCCTGGATGCGGAAAAAGGAGGCCGGTTCGCTATCTTTCCCAACGTCAACGAGCTGAAGCACAAACAGATCTACTGGCCGGACACCAACATTGTGGTGACGCGCTTTCTCGCGGCGGAAGGCGTGGGCGAGATTGTCGACTACATGCCGGTGGTCCCGCGGGGCGGGCGCGGATGCGACGCCATCATCCGGAACGTAAAAGTGGTGCGCGGGCACATGCGCTTCCATGTCGAATGCACTCCCGCGTTCAACTACGCCCGAGACAAGCACCAGATCGAGTTCGCCAAGGGTGGCGTCAATTTTCACTCCCGGCATCTGGACTTGAGGCTGACCTCGAAGATCGCCCTGAAGCGCGACGGCGAAGGCGTGGCCGGCGACTTCACTTTGAAAGCCGGCCAAAGCACTACGTTTGAAATCTGCGGTGCGGATTCGCGGAGCTCTGGAATCGCCGAAGCGGAAAGCGACGAGATCTTCCGTCAGACCGTCGAGTTCTGGCGCCGCTGGCTTTCGCAATGCACCTATCACGGACGCTGGCGCGAGATGGTGCACCGATCGGCGCTGCTGCTGAAGTTGCTGACATTCGAGCCGACCGGAGCCATCGTCGCGGCGCCGACCTGCAGCCTTCCGGAAACGCTCGGAGGAACGCGCAACTGGGATTATCGCTACACCTGGATCCGCGACGCTGCGTTCACCATCTATGCGCTGCTGCGTATCGGATTCACAAGCGAAGCAGCCCAGTTCATGGATTTTCTGGATCAGCGCTGCCACGAGATGAAGCCCGACGGCTCGCTTCAGGTGATGTACGGAATCGACGGCCGCCACGTGCTGACGGAGCACAAGCTGGATCATCTGGAGGGATACAAAGGCTCGCGCCCGGTGCGGATCGGGAACGCTGCCTACAAGCAGGTGCAACTCGACATCTACGGCGAGTTGATGGATTCAGTCTATCTGTTCAATAAGTACGGCACGCCGATCTCATACGATCTGTGGAAGTACCTGCGCCGCCTCACCAACTGGCTGCGCCGGCACTGGCGCGAGAAGGACTACGCGATCTGGGAAGTACGCGGCGGCCGGCGCCCGTTCGTGTACTCGAAGATGATGTCGTGGGTGGCGATGGATCGCGCACTGCGGCTGTCGGAAAAACGCTCGTTTCCGGCGGATCGCAAGGAATGGCTCCGAACGCGCGACCAGATCTACGACACGGTGATGAAGCGCGGCTGGAATCCGAAGCGCAAGGCCTTCGTGCAATCTTTCGGCTCGGACGCTCTGGACGCGTCGGCGCTGGTGATGCCGCTGGTGTTTTTCGTCTCGCCGTCGGATCCGGTGATGCTCGGCACGCTGGATGCGATCAACCGGCCGCCGAGCGAGGGCGGGCTGGTCTCCGACGGCCTGGTGTTCCGCTACGACGTCAAGGAAGCTCCGGACGGCCTCAAAGGCACGGAGAGCACTTTCAATCTGTGCACGTTCTGGCTGGTGGAGGCTCTGACGCGCGCAGGGCATAGCGATCCCGCGCGCTTGGAGGATGCGCGGCTGCTGTTCGAGCACATGCTGGGCTACGCAAATCACCTGGGGCTGTATGCCGAACAGACCAGCCTGCGAGGCCAGGCCATGGGCAATTTTCCGCAGGCGTTGACCCATCTGGCGCTGATCAGCGCGGCGTTCAATTTGAATCGAAGTCTGGATGGCGGCAAGCAGCCCGAGTGACCCGCCAATCTCGATCACCCGTTCACGAAGTTCATCAGATCAGGCTGTACAGCAAAATCGCCAGGACGATCGCGGTAATCAAGACATACATCCAGTCGCGCTCCAGGGCGAAAGCGGCGATGGAAAATGCCACCCGCGCCACCGGCGTTGCGATCAGCACCAGCAAACCGAGTTGAATCACGGCCAGACAATCTCCCCCCATCGCCCCCGCTACAATCGCCGGCGCGGTGGTGTACTGCGGCGGCTCGCTGCGGAAAGAATGGTAGTGCACGGCCATCTCGCCATGCTGCGCCAGGAAGCAGATGCCGCCGCCGAGCACGATCAGCGCCGCCAGCAGCACTCCGCTGCGCAACAATCTTGCGATCCAGACTTCGACTTGCTGGTCCGTCATCTTTTCGCCACTCCGTTGTAGATCATCTCGACGGCCATCACCCCGACCACCACTGCGAAGATCCACCGCAGCACGTGGGTTTGTGCGCCCATCAGCACTCGTGCGCCGATCAGCGATCCCATCAGGACGCCCAGCATCACCGGCATGGTGAGCGCCGGATCGATGTAGCCGCGATGCAGGTAAATTCCCGCGCTAGCCGCAGCCGTCACGCCGATCATGAAGTTGCTGGTGGTGGTGGAAACCTTGAAGGGAATGCGCATGGCCTGGTCCATCGCGATCACTTTGAGAGCGCCCGAGCCGATCCCGAGCAGTCCGGAAACGGTTCCGGCTCCGAACATCAATCCGAGCCCGGTCTTGACGTGCGTGGCGGTGTACTCCATGGCGCGGCCTTGCTCCGGATAGGCGCCGTGCAATTTCAAGCGCGCCGCCAGCGAATCCGGATGGCGTTCGGTGGAAGGCGGCGGAGACCTTCGGGTGGATTGCCAGGCGGCGTGCAGCAGCACGATTCCAAACACCACCGAAAGCGCCGACGTGGGCGTCCGCGTCGCCAGATACGCTCCGAACAGCGCGCCGAGCGTGGTGGCCAGCTCCAGAAACATGCCGATGCGGAGGTTGGAATACCCTTCGCGCACATACGCCGCGGCCGCTCCGGACGATGTCGCGATGACGGAGACCAGGCTCGCGCCGATGGCGTAGCGCAGGTCGATTCCCAGCAGCAGGGTGAGCGCCGGGGTGACCACCACGCCGCCGCCCAGGCCGGTGAGCGCTCCGAGAAAACCGGCGAGCGCGGCGATCACGAAAATGATGGGAGTCAGAGAAAGGAAGTTCATTGTCAGAAAAAGCCTGTCACACAGCGTTCTTATGGCGAGTCTAGCAGCTATGCCGAACGACACAGTTGCAGCAATTCTGCTCGGTTGACGCGGCTACAGGCGACTGAAACGAATCATTGAAAGTCATGCTGCGCAAGCCGTTGCCGTCGCGATGCTTGGACGCCGCGGCTGAGCTCGAATCGCCCTCGGAATACGGAATTCTAAGGCGCTAATCCTACATTAAAAGCGTTGACTTTCCGGGGTTTGCGTTATACCTTTGAGGTAACTCCTTGGTGGAGTAATGTTTGAGGTTTGCAGCTGCGCTGCTTCGCGTAGGCTGTATTTGTTTGGGGCATACTCATTTGATCTCACGCACATTTGCGTGGATTTCCATTACGTCTTCGGGCGTCCGCCCAGGGGAAAGGCATATGTACATTTCTCGATTTACTCTCGTGGTTTGTTGCGTAGTTCTCATGGCAATGATTCCGGCTGTGATGGCGCAGTCGTCGATTTCGGGCGACATCGCCGGGACCATCATGGATCCCAGCGGGGCGGTGGTACCCGCCGCGAAGGTTGATTTGAAGAGCCTGGACACGGGCGCGACGCAAAGCGTCACGACCAATCAGAACGGCGCCTACCGGTTCTCGCTGCTCAAGCCGGGCCGATATTCCGTTGCGGTCACGCTGTCCGGATTTCAGTCCGCGGAGCGTGTAACCGATGTTTTGGTCGGACAGGTTTCGACAGTCGACTTCGCTCTCGCGGTCGGAACATCGACGCAGACGGTGGAGGTCACCGAGACTGCCACGCTGCTGAATCCGGAAGCGAGCAACAACACCGGATTCACTCCGACCGAAGTTGCGCTGCTGCCAAGCGCGGGCGGCGACATCACCAACATTGCCTTCACGGCTCCTGGCGTGGTGGTGAACGTGAATAATTCCTACGGCAATTTCACGGCCAACGGGCTGCCGGCGACCTCGAATCTGTTCACCATCAATGGCGAAAATTACATGGACCCGTATTTCAATACCAACAATTCGGGTGCTTCGAATCTTTCGCTCGGACAGAATTCGCTGCAGGAAGCCACCATCATCACCAATCCGTACAATGCGGCCTATGGAACTTTTTCGGGCGCGCAGGTGATCTACACCACCACCTCCGGAACCAACGAATTTCACGGGAATGCCGTGTACTACTGGAACGGCCGCTATCTCAACGCGAACAACTGGTTCAATAATTCTTTTGGCGATCCTCGCCCGTTCGCCAATGCGAATCAGTGGGCCACCAAGCTGGGCGGACCCATCAAAAAGAACCGCACCTGGTTCTTCGTGGATAACGAAGGAATGCGTTTCGTGCTGCCCAACGTCGATTCGGTGACTATCCCGACGCAGAGCTTCGCCAACGCGGTGCTCACCAACATCAAGGCCAAGCAGCCGGCCGAATTACCGCTGTATCAGCAGATGTTCAGTCTGTGGCAGGGTGCGCCGGGCGCGGCGGGTGCGCAACCGATTGCCAATAGTTGCCCGGGGCTTTCGCTGCCGGGCTTCAGCTCCACAGCATGCGCGGCCCGGTACAACGCCACTCCTTCGGCGCTGGCCAGCGAATGGATTCTCGGCTTCCGCATCGACCAGAAGATCTCGGATAAAGACACCGCGTTTTATCGCTACCAGATCGATCACGGTCTGCAGCCGACCACGCTCGACCCGATCAATCCGGCCTTCAATGTGCTGTCTAATCAGCCGCAGTGGGACAACCAGTTCCAGGAAACGCATATCTTCGGTCCACGCGCGACCAATCAGTTCATCGCCGCGTTCAGCCACTATGTAGCGCAGTTCTCGCAGAACGAGCAGCTCGCGCTGCAGACCCTGCCCTACACAGTGATCGATTCGGGAACGGTTCCGTTCACGCAGTTGAATCACACCAACGCGTTCCCGCAGGGCCGCAACATCACGCAGTACCAGTTCGTGGACGATTTTACGTTCATCCGCGGCTCGCACGATCTGAAGATGGGCGCGAACTTCCGCCGCTACGACGTCAGCGATCACAACTTCTTCTACGTGAACCCGGCCGTGTA
>Ga0070735_10001226_pt1 | contig 25297 bp, 16 predicted proteins | sample Coa_R1_FD_66443 | JGI IMG/M metagenome (GOLD analysis project Ga0070735, IMG submission 66443) | Surface soil microbial communities from Centralia Pennsylvania, which are recovering from an underground coalmine fire - Coalmine... | ecosystem: Environmental > Terrestrial > Soil > Unclassified ...
GAAGTGACGCGCGTCGCTCGCGAAGTCGGCACCGACGGAAAACTCGGAGGGCAAGCGGTCGTTCCTGGCGTGGCTGGTACGTGGAAAGATCTAACGGACTCCGTGAACGCCATGGCCGGAAACCTGACCGCTCAGGTTCGAAACATCGCAGAAGTCACGACAGCTGTGGCCCGCGGCGATTTGTCCCGAAAGATCACGGTCGACGTGAAGGGCGAAATTCTCGAACTAAAAGACACCATCAACACAATGGTCGATCAGCTGAATGCATTCGCCGGCGAAGTCACGCGCGTGGCCCGCGAAGTCGGAACCGAAGGCAAACTCGGTGGCCAGGCCCAAGTGCCTGGCGTCGGCGGTACGTGGAAGGATCTCACGGATAACGTGAACTTCATGGCTAGCAACCTCACTGGCCAGGTCCGAAATATCGCGGAAGTGGCGACTGCAATTGCAAGTGGAGACTTGTCCCGCAAAATCACGGTCGACGTGCGGGGGGAGATTCTGCAGCTGAAAGAAACGCTGAACACGATGGTCGATCAGCTCAACCGGTTCGCCGGTGAAGTCACGCGCGTGGCCCGCGAAGTCGGTACGGAAGGCAGGTTGGGAGGGCAGGCGAACGTTCCCGGTGTCGCTGGAACCTGGAAAGATCTCACGGACTCCGTAAACTCCATGGCCGGCAATCTCACCGGTCAAGTACGAAACATCGCTGAAGTCACTACCGCCGTCGCTCGCGGAGACTTGTCGCGAAAGATCACGGTCGACGTGAAGGGCGAAATTCTCGAGCTCAAAAACACCATCAACACGATGGTAGATCAGCTCAATGCGTTTGCCGGCGAAGTCACCCGCGTGGCGCGCGAAGTCGGCACCGAAGGCAAACTCGGAGGTCAGGCGCAGGTTCCGGGTGTCGCCGGCACTTGGAAGGACCTCACCGATAACGTCAACTTCATGGCCAGCAACCTCACTGGCCAAGTTCGAAACATCGCTGAAGTCGCAACAGCGGTGGCCCGCGGCGATTTGTCGCGCAAAATCACTGTCGACGTGAAGGGAGAAATTCTCGAACTCAAAGACACCATCAACACGATGGTCGATCAATTGCGCTCGTTCGCGTCGGAAGTGACGCGCGTGGCGCGCGAAGTCGGCACCGACGGCAAGCTTGGCGGCCAGGCAGTGGTGCCCGGTGTTGGTGGTACCTGGAAAGATTTGACGGACTCCGTGAACTCGATGGCCAGCAACCTGACTGGCCAAGTCCGAAACATCGCCGAAGTGTCGACGGCGATTGCCAGCGGCGACCTCTCGAAGAAAATCACAGTCAACGTGAGCGGAGAGATTCTGCTGCTGAAAGAAACCATCAACACGATGGTGGATCAGCTCAACGCGTTCGCCGCCGAAGTAACGCGCGTGGCCCGCGAAGTCGGCACCGAAGGAAAGCTGGGCGGACAGGCGCAGGTGCCTGGTGTGGCCGGAACGTGGAAGGACCTCACGGACTCCGTCAACTCCATGGCTGGAAACCTCACCGCGCAGGTTCGAAACATTGCCGAAGTCACGACAGCTGTGGCTCGCGGCGATTTGTCGCGCAAGATCACGGTCGACGTGAAGGGAGAAATTCTCGAACTGAAGAACACCATCAACACGATGGTCGATCAGCTCAACGCCTTCGCCGGCGAAGTGACCCGCGTGGCCCGCGAAGTCGGTACTGAAGGCAGGCTGGGCGGACAGGCAAACGTCCCCGGAGTTGCCGGAACGTGGAAAGATCTCACGGACAACGTGAACTTCATGGCCAGCAACCTGACCGGCCAGGTCCGAAACATCGCCGAAGTGGCGACCGCTATTGCTAGTGGAGACTTGTCGCGCAAGATCACGGTCGATGTTCGCGGCGAAATCCTGCAGCTGAAAGAAACGCTCAATACGATGGTCGAGCAGCTGCGATCGTTTGCTGCGGAAGTAACCCGCGTGGCTCGCGAAGTCGGATCCGAAGGCCGTCTCGGTGGACAAGCCAACGTCCCCGGAGTCGCCGGAACTTGGAAGGATCTCACTGACTCAGTCAACGCCATGGCCGGAAACCTGACAGCCCAGGTTCGAAACATCGCCGAAGTGACGACAGCCGTGGCCCGCGGCGACTTGTCGCGCAAGATCACGGTCGATGTGAAGGGCGAAATTCTCGAACTCAAGAACACCATCAACACGATGGTGGACCAACTCAACGCTTTCGCCGCCGAAGTCACGCGCGTAGGCCGCGAGGTCGGCACCGACGGCAAACTCGGCGGACAGGCACAAGTGCCGGGGGTCGCGGGTATCTGGAAAGATCTCACAGACAACGTCAACGTCATGGCCGTAAACCTCACCGAGCAGGTTCGCGGTATCGCGAAAGTCGTAACGGCTGTTGCAAACGGGGACCTGACTCAAAAGCTGACGGTCAACGCGAAAGGCGAAATCGCAGCCCTGGCGGAAACCATCAACAACATGACGGGTACGCTCGCAACCTTTGCGGATCAGGTCACGACGGTTGCTCGCGAAGTCGGAGTCGAAGGGCGTCTCGGTGGACAAGCGAACGTGCCGGGCGCAGCAGGTACCTGGAAAGATCTCACTGGCAACGTCAACTTGCTCGCTGACAACCTCACCAACCAGGTCCGAGCGATCGCCGAAGTTGCCACCGCTGTGACCAAAGGCGACCTGACCCGTTCGATTCAGGTGGAGGCCAGTGGCGAAGTTGCTGAGTTGAAGGACAACATCAACACGATGATTGACAACCTTCGCCTCACCACGGACCGCAACACTGAGCAGGACTGGCTCAAGACAAACCTCGCGCGGTTCACCGGAATGTTGCAAGGCCAGCGCGATCTGGCCACAGTCGGGCGCATGCTGCTGTCCGAACTCGCTCCACTAGTGAACGCGCAGCAGGGCGTTATCTACCAGATGGAGACGGAGAATTCCGCGGGAATGGTGCTGCTGTCCGCCTTTGCTGACGACGGCGAGAACGGCCACCTGCGCAGGTTGAAGATCGGAGAAGGCCTCGTTGGCCAGGTCGCGGCAGAAAAGCGTCGCATGCTGATCGCCGATCCTCCGGAAAATACGGTGCCGATCCGCTCCGGGTTGTTCCAAGCCGTTCCACGAAATGTAATCGTGTTGCCGGTGCTTTTCGAGGATCGAGTCAAGGCTGTTATTGAACTCGCCTCCTTGAATATATTCACCGCCTCGCATCTGGCATTTCTCGAGCAGCTCACGGCCAGCATCGGCATCGTGCTCAACAGCATTGAAGCCACCATGCAGACCGAAGGATTGCTCAAGCAATCGCAGCAACTGGCGGCAGAGCTGCAGACACAGCAAAAAGAGCTCCAGCAGACGAACGAGCAGTTGGCTCAGAAGGCACAACAGTTGGCTGAGCAGAACGTCGAAGTCGAAAGAAAGAACCAGGAAATCGAGCAGGCCCGGCGCGCTCTGGAAGAAAAGGCCAAAGAACTTGCTCTGACTTCCAAGTACAAGTCCGAATTCCTGGCGAACATGTCTCACGAATTGCGGACGCCGCTCAACTCAATTCTGGTGTTGGGACAGCAGCTCAGTGAGAATCCTGACCACAATCTAACGCCCAAACAGGTCGAGTTCGCTCGAACGATCCACGCGGCAGGAACGGATCTGCTGAACCTGATCAGCGACATTCTTGACCTCTCGAAGATCGAGTCCGGCACGGTCTCGGTCGAAGCCGAGGAAGTGTTTTTCGCGAACCTGCTCGAAATGGTTGCGCGGCCCTTCCGCCATGAAGCGGAAAATCGCAAGCTCGCGTTCGAAGTGTATACCGGTCCGCACCTGACCCGCAGTCTTGTGACGGATTCCAAGCGCTTACAACAGGTACTCAAGAACCTGTTATCGAATGCGTTCAAGTTCACGGAGCATGGTTCGGTACGCTTGTCGGTGTCGGTCGCGAACAAGGGGTGGAGCGAGGGTCATCCCATACTCAGCGGCGCCGCCTCGGTTGTGGCCTTCGAGGTCGCCGACTCCGGCATTGGTATTGCCCCGGACAAGCAACGCATCATCTTCGAAGCGTTCCAGCAAGCAGATGCCAGCACCAGCCGCAAGTACGGCGGAACCGGATTGGGTCTGGCCATCAGTCGCGAGTTGGCGAGTCTGCTCGGCGGCGAAATTCAGCTTCGCAGCACGCCCGGACAAGGCAGTGTATTCACCTTGTATCTGCCGCTGACGTACGTAGGACCCTCAGCCTCGAAGCTGAATCCGGCGGACGTGAATGCTCCGGCGAGGCCCCTCCAGCTCTCGACCATCGTCGTTTCGGAGCGTCCGGTCGAACAGATCGCTGATGATCGCGAGAATCTCCAACCCGACGACGCTGTCTTGTTGATCGTTGAGGACGACCCGCACTATGCCCGCGTGATCTGCGATCTTTCCCGTGACAAAGGCTTCAAGGTGCTTGTTGCGACAAGGGGAGCGGAGGCTTTGGCGCTCGCTCGGGAATATCATCCGACAGCGGTCTCTCTCGATGTATTCCTGCCGGACATGCTGGGCTGGACGGTGCTGAATCATCTGAAGCAGGATCCGGCAACCAGGCATATTCCCGTGCAGATGTTGACCCTCGATGAGGATCGTCATCACGGTTTGGCCCGTGGAGCTTTTGCCTTCGTCACCAAGCCGACCAGGCCGGAGGAACTCGAATCGGCGTTGTCAAGAATCAAAGAGTACGCCACTCCGCGCCGGAAACGCCTGCTGATCGTAGAAGACAATCCCGGAGAGCAACTGAGCATCCGCGAACTCTTGGGCCACGACGATATCGATGTGTCGATCGCAGCGACGGGTGAGGAAGCGCTCAAACTGGTCGCCAACGGAGCATTCGACTGTGTCGTGCTCGACCTGCGTTTGCCCGACATGTCGGGTTTCGACATTCTCGAGCGGATGCGCGATAACCCTGCCGTCAATGACCTCCCGGTTGTGGTCTTCACCGGCAAGGAATTGTCGCCGGACGAAGATGCGCGCCTCCATACATTAGCTCGCAGCGTGGTGGTGAAGGGTGTTGAATCGCCCGAGCGGCTTTTGGACGAAACGGCTCTTTTCCTGCATCGAGTGGTCGGGGACCTTCCCGCTGAAAAGCAGAAGATGCTCGATCGACTGCACCGGTCTGACGAAGCCCTTGTCGGAAGGAAGGTTCTCGTTGTGGACGACGACATGCGAAACATCTTCGCCCTAAGCAGCGTCCTCGAACGTCGAGGCATGGAAGTCCTGACCGCGGGCACTGGAAGGGAGGCGATCTCCATCTTGGAGTCCACTCCTGATGTTGCCATTGTCTTGATGGACATCATGATGCCGGAGATGGACGGATACGCGACGATGCAAGTGATCCGCCAGAATTCGTCGTTCCGCCGCCTTCCCATCATTGCGCTTACCGCGAAGGCGATGAAGGGCGATCGTGAGAAGTGTCTGGAGGCTGGCGCTTCCGAATACCTCGCAAAGCCGGTAAACACGGAACAACTGCTTTCCGCATTACGAATGTGGCTGCATCGATGAGTGTAACTGGAAGGTTTCCCGAGCAGGAGCACCCCAGTGATCACTGGCTGGGGCGGGCTATGGAACCAGGGATGAGCACCGAGGAAAAAGTAAACATTTTGATGGTCGACGACCAGCCGGGCAAATTGCTCAGCTACGAGGCGATCCTTTCAGACCTCGGAGAGAACCTGATCAAGGCGAATTCCGCGAAAGATGCGCTCGACAAATTGCTAAAGAACGATGTCGCCGCCGTCCTCATGGACGTCAGCATGCCCGACATCGACGGCTTTGAACTGGCCGAGATCATCCGCCAACATCCACGTTTTCAAAAAACCGCAATCATCTTTGTCTCGGCCGTACACCTGACGGATCTGGATCGCCTCAAGGGATATCAACACGGCGCCGTGGATTACCTATCCGTGCCGGTCGTCCCGGAAGTGCTCCGGGCCAAGGTGAAAGTTTTCGCCGAGTTACACCGGAAAAAGCTGCAGCTCGAAAGGCTCAACACCGAACTCGAAAATCGCGTAGCCGAGCGAACCCAGGAGCTGGAGCAAAAAGCAAAAGCGTTGCAAAAGTTGAATAATGATCTTGCCCAAAAGAATCAGGAACTCGACGCCATTGTGCAGACTGCTCCGGACATCATCTTCAGCAGGCAGGCAGATGGTACACGCGACTATCTCAGCGGCCGCTTTTATGACTACACCGGCGCGCCCACGGGTTCCGGAGCTGGGCTTGGCTGGCTGGAGTACGTCCATCCAGATGACAAGCCGCAGAGTTTGCTCCACTGGTTGCATTGTGTCGAGTCGGGGGAAGCTTACGAATCGGAATATCGGATGCGCCGAGCCGATGGGCAATTTCGCTGGTTCCGAGCCCGCGCTGTGCCTCTGCGGGATACGCACGGGCACATCATAAAATGGTACGGCACCTGTTCCGACATTCACGACAGCAAGCTTCTCGAACAGTCCATCCGCGACAGTGCTATTGAATTGGAAAGGCTTGTCGATAGCCGGACTGCAGAACTTCGGCGGCTTTCCGGGCGGCTTATGACAATGCAGGACGAAGAGCGGCGCAGGATTGCTCGTGAGATTCACGACGGTCTTGGGCAGGAACTCGCCGCGGCAAAAATGATTTTGGATGGAATCATTGCCAAGGATCCAACCCCTGCGGTGCAGCGTGCTTCCGTCGAAGCCAGTCAGTTGGTCGACCGCGCCATTCAACAGGTTCGCTCGATTTCTCACCTGCTACATCCACCTTTGTTGGACGAAGTGGGATTGGTGTCTGCGCTTCGCTGGTTCTTGGAAGGACTATCGGAACGAAGCGGAATTGAGATCCGCCTGGAACTCGAGCCGCCGGACGTGGGCCGCCTGAAATCGGAGGTGGAGACGGCGATCTTCCGAATCGTCCAGGAAGCCCTGACCAATATGTTCCGGCATTCGGGAGCCCGCAATGGAATCGTACGTTTGATCGAAAAAGAAGGAAATATCGAGGTAACGATTCGCGACGACGGCAAGGGCATCGAGGAGGAAGTAGTCCAATTGCGTCCGGAGAGCGTTGGCATTGGAATCGGGGGCATGCGGCAGCGCGTAACAGAACTCGGAGGACGTTTGCGCCTTGCAAACGCGAATCCAGGCACCATCGTTGAAGTGATAATTCCTGCACACCGGTTCGAACAGCTCAAAGTGCCGGTTGATGCTTGAGCTTTCCTCCCGTCGCTGACGATGATCACGCTGCTCGTGGGCCTGCAACGTTATTTTCCTCGGCCTTGATTTCCACTTGCTCGTGCTTGATGTCGAGCCGCAATCGGTTGTAAATGCTCATGTACTGATTCGCGACCCAGACCAGAGCAAAAAATGAGATCACGTATCCCCGCCAGTCGCGAAACAGCAATTGAAAGCGGGATATGGCTAGAATGCCGGCAGATACGTAATGGCTAAAGCAGTATTCGCAGGTGAACAAATAAAAGAATTTCCGCCGAACGAAGCTTTTCGCTTCCGCCGATTCTCTTTGGCAGTACTGCCGCGGCTCTCGGAATACCTCTTCATGCGTCACAGTCCAGGCGACACACGCCACCGGTATCGCCAGCAGGAAAAGCCACGCAACCTGTAGGCCTAGTCCCAGCATTCTGCAGCTTGGATGCAAGGGCTCGCAACCGCGTCAATTCGCAGGTGGCTGCTATGTGGCTCGAACCTGGCCATAATTCAGCAGGCTGACGATTACCACTCCGCCGCAAATGTTTCCCAAAGTCGTAAGAAGCAGCCACCACAGATACGATTGCAGGGGAACCGACCCAGAGGAGACGGCCGTCAAGATGTCACAACTGCTGGCAATGCAGTGACCGAAATGACCGATTCCGACGATGAACGTCAGTAAGTAGATCGTCGCGAATTGCCCGATCGTCCAATGACTGGCTGTTACGGTCCACGCCACCGAAGCGATCAGCCATCCGCCAATGACCGCGCTCCAGAAGAAGTGAATGGCAGTCCCGGACGCAGCTGTGATTCCTTGTTCGACAAGTTGAGAGAGGATGTTGGCACCGACCGCCGCAGCCTTTGCCATGAGTAGTGAAAAGAGCCAGGCTCCAATTATATTTGCGACGAAAACCACAGCCCACAAGCGAAGCATTCGAAGTAGGTGACGCGGCTCATCCAGAACGAGCACTACCGGATACAGGGTGTTTTCGGTAAACACGCTGAGCACGTCCGATAATCACCGCTTATGAATCCAGTTGGATAGAGGAGATAGGAAACCAGGTCTCGCCACCCTCCTTGGCCAACCAAGGCTCTTGCGCAGGCCACCCCGAGTCCGGTGAGACCCATCGTGATTCCGCCCGCCACACCTGGCGAACGCCAGTTTGCTGATTGAGCGGCGCAATTCTCCCCGCGCGCTATCGAGAGCTGCTTGGAGGATTTCGTGCGCCGTGAATCGGCGTGTCTCGTTGATCGCGTCTAAGGGATGGTCCGTCATTTACTTGGCGGAGGGAACTAGCAGTTCTGAAGAACAGTTTTGAAAAGGGAGGTCGTGGGTTGGGTAAAGACGACGAGCTAAAGGGTAACAAGCAGGGGCTCGTTCGTTAGAGCCCCCCGCAAGTTCTGCCCTGATGTAGCGGATGCCGATCAGCGAGCCGTTCCCCTGGCAAAATGAGTCACCAGTGAAATCAGGAACAACACTAGGAAAATAATGAACAAGATCTTTGCGATGCCGGCCGAGGCGACAGCCACGCCAGTAAAGCCAAAAACGCCCGCGATTAACGCTACCAGCAAGAACACAAGTGCCCAGTACAGCATGATTTCTCCTCCGATCTGATTTCAAACCGACCGCCATCATAAAACGCCTGGGCCGAGGGGAATATCCGAGCGACTCTGTATTTTGATCTTCGAGTTGCCGTACTAAGCTGCGGGATTTCCTTTAGCAGACGCTTCGGAAGGAGCAGGTGCCGGTCCGTCCCAGAGGACCGGCACCCGCTTGGGGGGCGTTGTGTCGAGTAGAGATTGCAGAGTAACTTCCACGTCATAACTCCACAATACTGTGAAAACTGTATGTTGGCCGGGAGCCTCACTCACGCGTTGCGTCGTATTGCTAATGCAAGCGGTCGTTCATCGGGAAGTTACACCGACTGTTTACCGATTACGCCGGATAGAACCATTTGTACCCAGGGGATAGCTTGAATGCGTAATCAATAGCAGGTGCTCGCGTGGAGCACAGAAGAAAGAGGAAAAACTTCATGAGAGGAATTTGTGCCACATGGCCGAAATGTCTCCTGGTGCTGAGCATTTGTTTCGTCTTCGCCGGTTTCAGTTCGGCTCAAGAAAAGCAAAACCAATCCGACATCGCCAAGCGGATTGACGCTTCCGCGAAAGTTCTTGATGAAATTATGGCGACCCCCGACAAAGCCATCCCCGACAAGGTGATGAGCGGTGCCAAGTGCGTAGCGGTCATTCCGTCGATGGTCAAAATTGCGATCGGCTTCGGAGGCAGCCACGGCAAAGGTGTCGCGACTTGCCGAACTGCGCACGGTTGGAGTGCTCCCGCCCCAATCACTCTCACCGGAGGAAGCTGGGGATTACAACTTGGTGGCGAGGCTGTCGACCTGGTTCTCGTGGTTATGAATCAGTCCGGAATGGACCATCTGCTGGGCAGCAAATTCAAATTGGGCGCGGATGCGACAGCGGCAGCCGGCCCCGTCGGCCGCTACGCTGGTGCTGACACCAATATCAAAATGCAGTCTGAGGTCCTGACATACTCGCGTGCGCGCGGACTCTTCGCTGGAATCGATCTGAATGGAGCAGCCGTTACTCAAGACAAAGACGAGACACGTCTGCTGTACGGAAAATTCTATCCATTTAGTGAGATTCTGAGCGGCAAGGTCCAACCAACAAAGACCGGCGACACCTTCGTAGCTGCGGTTCGCAAATATTCTGCACAGAGCAAGGGGCGAGAAACCAGCAGCAACGCCAAGACCGGAGGCGCGTCGCCCTCGAAGTAGTAGCGGCCGAACCGACGTTGCATGTTCTTTTCAGAGCTTAGTAGCACGGATTGCAACACAGGTCTGACACGAGGAGGTGTCATGTACACCATTCTTTTAATCATTCTCATTTTGCTGTTGCTCGGCGCTTTGCCAACTTGGCCATACAGTCGTTCCTGGGGTTATTACCCGAGTGGCGGCCTGGGGTTGGTCCTGATCGTAGTCATCGTGTTGCTGCTGGTCGGTCGGTTATAAAAACTCCGTGAATCCGGCTGAAAAACAAGAAGCCGTTGATTTCAAACCGTTCGGTGGAATGGTGGGAACCAATAACTCCCACCATTTCTTTTTTCGATCTGGATTGGATTCCTTGTTCAAGTCGCACAGAACGAGAACCGTCTCGAAACACAAACCTGATGCCGCATTCGGGCATCTATTCGCACGATAAAGGCTCGTAGAAGCGTGTGAGGTGCAGTCAATGTCGAGTCATCACAATTCTGCTTACCAGGGCGAGATTCTCAGAATGCCGACTCGGAGCGTCGCTGGTTCGCGTCAAAGAGAATCAGTTCCTGTTGCCACGCGCAAGCCGAAAGAGTCTCGCTCATCTGGTGAGATTTGGGGTCGCTACAATAACTATCGCGCGGACGGCCTGGTTGTGTCTGCAGTCGTTCACATTGCCCTGATCGGGTTGCTGCTCAGTGGAGTATTCGTTACACACCAGATCACGCAAAGAGCAACGCACGAGACAGTGACATTGATTGCTCCCTCTCCTGACACCTACGCATTGCCCGCCGCAAGAAAGGTGACCAGCGGCGGAGGTGGAGGCGGCGATCACGATGTCATTCCCGCTCCGAAAGGCCATCCGCCCAAGCTGGCAGTACAGCAAATTACGCCGCCAGCGATTGTTATGCGGAATGAAAAACCCAAGCTTGCGGTTGCGCCGACCGTAGTAGCTCCTCCGACTGTGCATCTGGCGGACAATCACATGCCCAATATCGGTACGGCTGCCCCTGTCGTAATGCCATCCGCTCCGCCGTCGAACGGCACGGGGTCGGGGGGCGGGATCGGCTCCGGCTCAGGAGGTGGAGTCGGCGTGGGACATGGAGCAGGAATTGGGACTGGAATCGGCGGTGGAATCGGAGGCGGTGTTTACAAGGTTGGCGGCGGCATCTCAGCCCCCACAGCGATCTCGGCTCCAGATCCCGACTACACTGAAGAAGCCCGTCGCGCCAAGAAACAGGGTACCTGTGTTCTGTGGTTGATCGTTGATTCCACGGGCCATCCTCGCGACATACGCGTAGTCCGCGGCTTGGGATTCGGTCTTGACGCGAAAGCGATCGACGCGGTGAAGCAGTGGCGCTTCCAACCGGCGCTCAAGGATGGGAAGCCGGTGGATGTGCAGATCAGCGTGAATATCGATTTCCATCTCTACTGAAATCCCTGCCCGAGACGTTGTTTTTCTGAGAATTCCCCTATTCCCAAACTTCGTATTCGCCTCTTATTCTCCTGCCCTTTGTCCCCAAGTGCCTGTGTTTCCGTAAGAAACAGAAGCTTTAGTCTTACAGCGTCTCCTGCAAGTGTTTACAGATGTGACCCGATAGAAGGACTCGCCACCTTTTTCTACTCTGAGGTTGTTGTTCGGTGATTCCCAAAAATCGCGCGAACAAATTTCAGGGTCTGAAGGAGATTAGCTGTGGCGACCTGTGCAATTCCCGCGACAGAAGCGAACGTCATTGCCTCGACCAACGTAAAAGGGCGTGATGATTCCCAGATCAACCTGGTAAAGCGAGCTCAAGCAGGTGATGAGCAGGCGTTTGCAACACTGTTTCAACAGCACAAAAATCGTGTTTACTCCGTTTGCCTACTAATGACCAAGGACGTCGCGGAAGCCGAAGACTTGACTCAGGAAGCCTTCCTGCAGGTCTTTCGAACCGTCAGTTCATTCCGAGGGGACGCTGCATTCTCAACATGGCTCTACCGCGTCGCGGTTAACACGGTGCTAATGAAGCTGCGACGACGAAAGTCTCCTCCAACCGTTTCTCTCGACGAGCCCGTAAATTCCGACTCTCCCTCGCTGCATAGGGACTTCGGCAAAGCCGATCCGGATCTCTCCGGCGTGGTTGATCGGATTGCGCTGCGCCGCGCCCTGCAAGAGCTTCCTGAAGGATGCAGGACCATTTTCGCGCTGCACGAAGTCGAAGGCTACCAGCATCACGAAATTGCCCAGTTGCTCGATTGCTCGATCGGCAACTCGAAATCTCAGTTGCACAAAGCAAAACTGAAAATGCGCGCCTTACTTTTCCCCAAAACGAAGATCAGACGTCGCTCCAAAAATTCGGCGACCCTGGCCAGACTATCCGCTAAATAAATAAGTGTCCCGAACGTTGCATGAGGAATTCAGGAGCGGAGTCGGAGTGCCAAGGGCAATTGTCATCGCGGAAGACGGGAATGGGGATGAACGAGAGGAGATTATCCCGCCTTCCCGCCGTCACATAAGAAATAGTGCCTTTGGCAATGTGGAAGTGCTGGGCGCCTCGGTTGCTCATCGAATGGTAGACGGACTTAGGCGCGGCGGAATCGAAAATGTTTCGCTCCTTAGCAGGAGTACGAACACTCACGGCGACCTTACCAGGATGAGACAAAAAGACCTTCCTGCGAAGGACATGTGGTCGGACGCGATGGATGAGTTGGCAAAGTGCAGAAATGAGGGGGCGGATTCAGTTCTGATTATGTGCGCCGGCGCTTACATCGATCTCGATGTTGCGGAAGCTTTCCAGTTTCACGCGGAAAGCCCCCGGGGCGTTATTCAGGCGTTTGACGATCAGGGAGCATTGGATCTGTGGATCGCGAATCCGGAACGTTTACCGGACAGCGAGGATCTCTTTGCAGCATTGAGCGCAGCCAGCCCCAGCCCGTTCCCGGTTAAGGGCTACGTGAATCGCCTCGAGACTCCACACGAGTTGCGGCGCCTAGTCGTTGACGCACTTACCTCGCGATGTAACCTCCAGCCGCAAGCTTTCCAGGTACGGCCCGGAGTTTGGATGGGGGAGGGAGTTCATGTTGAGAAAGAAGCACGTATTGTTGCCCCGGCGTTCATCGGCAGTGGAGTAACAATCTCGGAACAGTGCCTGATTACACGATGCAGCAACGTCGAACGCAACTCATACATCGACTACGGAAGTGCCATCGAAGACACATCGGTACTGCCGAGCACGTATGTGGGAATCGGTTTGGATGTCTCGCATTCAATTGTTGACGGTGAGAGCCTGCTGAACCTTGATCGCGGTGTAGCTCTCAAGATCGGAGATCCGTCAGTTATGCGGCAACACAAGCCCGTCGCGGGGGGAGATCGCCGCCTGTGGACAAGCTGGCAGTCCGAAGTCGCCCGCTCGATCGGTCAAGGCCGCGCGAGTTAGGTATTAGGAAGTTGTGCTGCTTTATGTCTAAACAATCAAAGTCCGAAGAAGGAGATGCATGTTAACTACTGGGCCAATTGTCGTGATGCAAGTGCCGGAGAGACTCCACCAACAGGAAGCTGCGCAATTCGGGGAGGAGTTGGCGCCGTTGCTCGAATCCGATCGCCCACGAGTCGTCTTGGATTGCTCTCAAGTTCGTTCAATCGACAGCAATGGGATTGAAACCCTGCTGCACTCTCTCGAAGAAGCACTCAAGCGGGATGGCGACCTGAAGTTGGCTGCCCTTTCCCCGGAATCACAGGTAATTCTTGAATTAATGAGGATCGCGCGCGTTTTCGAAACGTTTGACAACTGCGACGACGCCGTTCGCAGCTTCAATGCGATCCCAAGTGACTCTATTCCGCAAGAAAGTGCCTGGTACTCCGGTCTGCTTGGAGATATTGGAGCTTTAAAGCAAGCCAGCTAAGGAGATGGAAGGGAGGATAGGATGCGGCGACCCGATCTGAGTCTTTTCCGAATGGCGTGCCTCGTTCTGGCTGTCGTGTTTCCAGTCGGTCTATTAGCGCAAGATGTGCAATCGACAACTCGCGAAAGTTCGGCTGCAGCGACCCATTCCCCTAAATCCACTCCTTCTAGCGCGGCGACCCCAGCACTGCCGATGGTGGAAGCGCCATCCGGTTCGATGGCGCAACTCCCAGACAGTCCGGGCACGGAATGGGCAAAGATGAGCGCCTCGCAAGATCAAAATGCGCCGCAGCAGAGCAACTCTGCCGCACAGCAACAGGCGAATTCAGATGCTCAAAATCAGACGCCGCAGAGACCCCTTGGAACTGCAGCGGCGGAGGCGCCCAAGGTAAGGGGGATAACTGCTGCAGAACCGGCGGGCGTTGCCATCGCACCTGCGAAACAGCGGCGCGTGCGCACAATTGTGCTCAAAGTCGGTGCCATTCTTGCCGGCGGAGCTGCACTCGGAGCCGTGATCGCGTTGGGCGCGGGGACGTCCAGCAAACCGCCGGGCGCGCATTAAAGGACGATCGATCACTTTGCGACAACAACGCGCAATCGTCATTAGTTTTTCTGGAATCGATGGCGCCGGCAAGAGTACTCAAATTGCCGAGCTGCTCGCCTATCTGGAAGGCCTCTCACTCAACTCCAGAATTCTTACTTTTTGGGACGACATCGTCGCGCTCTCCAGGATTCGCGAAAAGGCAAGCCGCGGCGTCTTCAAAGGAGATCCTGGCGTCGGAAGTCCAACTAATCCCATTTGCCGCCGCGATAAGAACATAAGCTGCTGGTACGTCACGCTGATTCGTTGCGTTTTCTATGCGCTCGATGCATTGAGCCTGCGTATACGCCTCTACAGAGAGAGAAGTCGCGCAGAAGTGTTGGTCTTTGATCGTTACATCTATGACGAACTGGCGAACCTTCCCCTCCGTCGCAAGCTCATGCGCTTTTACACGAGAGCTCTGCTGAAGATGGCCTCGTCGCCCGATGTTGCCTTCGTTTTGGATGCTGATCCAGAGGCAGCCGCCATCCGCAAGCCCGAGTATCCCCTCGAGTTCGTTCGCCGCAATCGCGATGCTTATTTGGAGATCGCCCGCATGGCTGGTATGACCGTTGTTCCCGGAGGATGTGTCGAAGAAATGTCCCAGAAGATTCGTGAAGTAATCTGCAAGGTGTGCGAACAGAGTTCAGTCAATTCCAGTAATTCCCTTTTGCATCAGGCGTCTGCGCCAAGTTCAGCTAAGGTTCCCAACACTTAAGACTCGCGCGGTTACGTCATTGCCCCTACAACAGTTTCAGTTGAAAGCACATCGAATCTTCCAGTGATCGCGAGATGGGAGGCGAATGAAGATCTGTTTGGTGACAACCTTTCCTCCCAGTACCGGAGGACTGAGCGAATATGGATTCCATATCGCTCAGGAACTGCGGCGCAATCCCTTCCTGAATCTCACAGTTCTCGCTGACGAACTTCCTGGCGACGATCAGGAATTGGATGGCTTTACTGTGCTGCGCTGCTGGTCGTTCAATGATCCAGCCAGCGTGCTCCGCCTCATGGCAGCGATCCGGCGGCTGAAGCCGGATGTTGTATGGTTCAATCTGCTTTTCAGCACCTTCGGGCGTAATCCATTCGTTGCGTTCAGCGGGCTGATGACTCCTCTCCTTGCCCGGCTCAGCGGCCGATACACTCACGTTACCCTCCATCACTTAATGGATACTGTCGAGTTGTCGGATGCTGGGGTCCGGCATGAGAAGCTCTATCGCATGGCGGGCGCCATGGCCACGCGCATGCTTCTGCTCTCGAACTCTGTATCAGTCCTGATGCCGGGATATCGCAAGATTCTGAACGATAAATATGGTCGCGACAACGTCCATCTGCGCGCGCATGGAATTCTCACCCGGCGTCCGGAATTTCCGGATTTCTCGATGCGCGGTACTCCGGTACATCGGATTCTCGCATTCGGGAAATGGGGAACCTATAAACGACTTGAGCTCATGATTGAGGCTTTCGATCGCCTGGCTGAAAAAGTACCTGAAGCCAGGCTCGTGATTGCCGGCGGCGATCATCCGCAGGCTACAGGTTACACAGAATCTGTGAGGCAGCAGTGCGCCGGAAACCCGCGCATTGAATTTCGAGGCTACGTACCGGAAGCCAACCTCAGGGATTTGTTCCAGAGTTCCAGCCTGGCGGTGATGCCCTATTCGTCGTCCACAGGTTGCAGCGGAGTCGCGCATTTGGCTTGTGCATATGGCGTCCCTATTGTGTGCGCGGATATTCCCGATTTCCGGCAAATGGCGCAAGGCGAGGAATTGGCCATTGAATTCTATCCTCCCGGAAACGCTCAGGGCCTCGCGGACTGTATTACGGAATTACTCCAGAACTCCCGCAAACAGCAGACCATGGCCGCCCAGAACTTTTCTGCGGGATTACGGATGACTATGCCGAACGTCATTCAGAAATATCTGCGGCACTTTGAGCTCCAGCAGCGCGTGCAGACCTTGCGCTATGTTTCGCGTGTCCGCCGCCTTCCGCGTTGGATACCGTCCAAGTCGTTGCTGTTGCGAATCATGACCAGGAATTCGCTGGGCTGGGCTCAACGCTCAGCCGTGATCAACAATAATTCGTGGTCGTCTGCTGATTCATTGTTATTTCAAGGTGACGGTAATGGGCGCGGAGAGCTGGATGGAGCCGGAACTCCCGTTCACACTCACGACATAACTCTTGCTGCCCGCACTCGACGCATTGACGGGAGCAATGGCAGTTCCACCGCAGGAACTGGCAGCGATCATCAGCGCAGCCACCATGAGTGCTCCGATGACGGCCGGAATCCGCTTGCGCTGGATCTTACCGATAAGAGTGAATCCGAATAACCCGAACCCGGAAATCCACATCGAAAATTCGAACGAACGCCGATCATGCGCATCCGTAGCCGCCACATTTGATGACACCAGCGTTAGATCTGAGCTCACAGCTTTGCTTCCCGGAGTCACTGATGCCGGAGAGAATGAACAGGTGAGGCCGGCTGGCAAACCTGAACAACTCAATCCGACAGCGCCATTAAATGACCCGGATTGAGGCGCGACATTCACGGTCAGCTTGCCCGAGCCGCCAGGATTGATTGTTACTGAAGACGGACTTGCCGCCAGTGTGAACTCGCCGCTGTTTCCCGTGCTTGTCGCACAATTCAAGGTGACCTTCACCGGCGCTGAAATCTCGTTGGTGATACTGGGCTTTCCGACAGCTTGCACGTAGGCGGTGTAGTTTCCATTCGGGATCGAATAGCTGCACAGATTCAGGGAGTTCGTGCCCGGGGCGGACTGCCCGAGAGCCATCAGATTTTGGCCATCCGTGCTGATGTAGGGCACGTAATGATCGATCGTGTTCTCGTTCCCTTTTATGCTCCATTGCAGTGAATTGCCCGCCGCCGCCGCGGAAACACTGAAGCAGTTGCTGATCCCTGATTCGATCTCGGTTCCTTCCTCGTAGTCATTCCACGTGACCAGTTGCATGGCTTGGAGCTGTTTCCCGGAGTTGTAGAGACCGTTTGCATCTGAAAAGGTCTGCAGCCAGGTTTGGCCGCATTGCTGCCCCATAATCCGGTTCGAGCCCCACGATGCGAGCGTGTCATTGAACCCTTTGTACGTCGCGCCGACTGTCTGTTCGTTGGTCAGCGGCATGCCCGCTTGATAAAAGCTCGTTAAATAACTCATGCCGTAGTCGGACGTCGTCGGCATGACCCACGCATAGCTGCCATCACTCAAGACATGCGTGAATCCATTGTTGTTTTGGAACAGGTAAGCCGGTTCTGTCGAGAGCGCTGCCGTAGCGGCATTCCAATCCACTGAGTAGGAGAGGTCAACGTTGAAGTTGGTCACCACGGATTTCCCCTGCATGGTCATGTAAGCAGGAGAAGGGAAGTAGTTCTGCTCGATGTATTGCAGATCGGCCACCAGAGCCTGTTGGGGAGAGCATCCGGGGCACGAATACCATTCGATCGCCCCCTGATCGATCATGATCGCGAACGTGAACCCAGGATGCGTTTCCGCTTCGGCCATTACCAGCTTTGTGGCGTCATCGATGCTATTGTTAGCGCCGTACCAGTCAATGATCACCCCGTTAATTCCCCGGCTGATCATGTCCGTAATCTGATTGTGGACCTGCCCCGCATTGTTCGAGTTGTACCCGACGTTCATGTGATTTGAACCGCCGAACCAGAGCAGGAGATGGGCGTACACCTTCGTGTCCGCTCCCGAGTAGAGCAGAGAATGCACATCGACCTTGCTGATGTTTGCCGCGCCAGAATTGCCGTTGCTCTGATTTGTAAAGCTATTCGCCGCGCTGGTATTGTTCGCGGTCTGGGCTGCCAGCGTCGTTGTGGGTTTGACGGAGTTTGCCGCCACGCACACTCCTGTCACAGACAGGAGCAGGAACAGAACATATAGATTTTTGAGACACATCTGCCCTCAACAGCGGGACTTGCGAGGCTTGCATCTAGCTATGCCGGTTGGCGAGGGAGGCGCGCGAGCCTGTAGATTCCTCGGAACCAGCTAGACTTTCTGGGATCGAAAGGAGCTTAGTCCGCGGCGAATTCTTCTGAACAGGTCACGTTAGTGCATGGCCTGCCAGCAGGGCCTCGTGTCCCCGACGGCGGGCTCACTCAGAGGATGAGTTTTGAGGAGACATTTCCTATTTGCTTTTCGAATTGACCGTGACTGTATGAGCCACGTAACGCGCATTCTCGAAGTCGGTTACTGCCGTGACTTCCGCGCCAGCATGCAAATTATCCGGCGATACAGATGGGTCCAGGTAGATTTCGTACGTTTTCCGGTCAGGAGAGTTAATGACTAGCAGCCCAGTGCGCAAATCGATGTGAATAATCTCTCCGGAAAACGTGTAGTGAGTTCCGGGCGCAGCCAGAATCGAGATCTCCCGCGCGACATCATGCCCGGAGCCCTGTGAATCAAATGCCACTTTGATCAATGAGCCCGTCCGAAGGGAACTGGCAGGCAACATCCGGTTCCCTTCAGTGAATTTCGTCGAGGGAGTAAGTCGAATACGAATCGGCATCGGAGAAAGTCCATCGCGAATCGTGAGTTCGCCGCGATCTTGCCTGTAGTCCTCCACCACTCCTTGGCTGCTTCCCATGTCTGGCGTATTGCCGACCCGAATGACACGCGCAAATACCGTACTCCCGTCCAAGATTGTATCGAGGTAGGCTCGCTGGCCTTCGTGTAAATCCACAATTGAACCCTGCTTGTCGCCCACGTAGACCTGAGTGCGAGGGTCGATCAGGGCGCTGCTTTTTCCGCCTCCAAAAACTCGAAGCGTAACCCGATCGCGAACGCGATCCAGATGTTGAATCGTCCCCCCTACCAGTGTCGCGTTGGTCCGTGGAAGTGGAGGCAGGTCAGGCAACAAGCTCTCGGGGTCAACTGCGATCGCGCCGTTCACCGCAGATTTGGGCGGATGAGGAGCGGGATTTACTGGCTCTATCGCCTCACTCGATCCCGAGACCACCGCAGACGAAGCCGCCTTCGGGGGATCCTGTGCCGAAGCAACCCCGCCGAGGAGGACGGCCCCGACAACCGCCCCGGCCAAATAGGAACAAACACGGTAGTTTCCTGAACTTTTCACGTCGCGATTGGATGCTGCTTCGACGGTGAGGGTGGTCTCAAATATGGCTTCTCACGACGACAATCGCCCGTATTAGCAACAAACATAAGGCCTATCCGAGCATCTAACTTCAGTCCTTCGTGCGACCAGTCGAGGAATCAATTTATGCCAAAGAAATCTCCGCTTTGCGCCGCTGTTTTGGCTGTTTTGACAGCTACTACCATGGCCCCGTACGCCGCGCAGGCGAAAGACTTGAAAATTACTATCCCGAGACGGAGTCTCGTCACACCCGTACAGAAGCTGAATCGCGAAGGCGTCGAGGCCGTCCGAAAACACGATCTCTCCAAGGCGGAAAAGCTCTTCTACCGTGCATATTTATTCGACCCCGAAGATTCCTTTACGCTCAACAATCTTGGTTATGTCGCGGAGTTACAAGGGCAGGTAGAGCGTGCCGCGCAGTTTTACGCCCTGGCCGCCGCGCGCCCCACTGACGCTGTGATAGATATGGCGAGCTCGAAGCGAGTCGAAGGTAAGCCAATGAAGGACGCTCTAGCCGCAACCACTGTGCCCCTCCAAATCAATCACGCGAACGTGGAAGCGGTCCGTCTGCTCTCGGAAGGACGCGCAGCGGAAGCCGACCTAATTCTGCAGGGCGCATTGCAGAAAGACCCCCAAAATGTGTTCACGCTGAACAATATGGGCGCTGCGAAAGAGATGGAAGGCGAAGAGGAAGAGGCTCTCCGATATTTCGACCAGGCGTCGCGAGTGCAGCCCGGAGTCGTTGCCATCGTGACCGCGGATCTTGTTTGGCGCGGGCGTCCTGTCAGCAGAATGGCCCAGGAGAATGCCAAGGCATTGCGCAATCATTTGGCACATAAGAATGATCTCGCAGAGCAGGTCGCCGAACTCAATCTTCGCGGAGTATCAGCGGTGAACCGAAATGATTTGCGTTCGGCGGAAACGGATTTCCGCAAGGCATATGCCCTCGATCCAAACAATCCGTTTTCACTGAACAATATTGGCTATGTTTCCGAGATGAAGGGTGACCGCGAAACCGCAGAATTCTTCTATCAACGTGCCCGCGAGGCTCTTGGGGCTTCCGCAGTGGTCGGCGTCGCAACCAGAACCACAGCCGAAGGTAAGCCGCTTTCCATCGTAGCGGAAGATAGCGACTCGCTGGTCACGAACAAGGTTTCGCAAGAGCGCGACGTCCTGCGGCGCGAAAACGGTCCCGTGGTCCTGCGCCGCCGAGACAACAGCATCGTCAATGAGTCGATTCGGCCCGCTCCGTCGAGCGACTCGATCCAGGCGATTCCACCGGCGGAGCCGTCACACCCGCGTCAGTAATGGCTAGGAATCAATCTCGGCAAAGCGTCCGATATCCGATTCGGGATCGTAAAAAATGTACCGTAGCAGGTTCGTCAGGTAGCGCGACACCGTGTTGACATTCGTCCGGTACCAGCAGCATCTCGTCATCGATGGCGATAGTCCGCAAATGAATTGAAATCCGTCCAGCGCAGCCGGTGGCTGAGACAGCATCGCAGCGGCCATCCGATGATTTCCGTCAATGATCGTCAGCGGGCTCTGCGCGTCCACCCCGATCAGCAAGACCGTCGGATTAACTAATCCCTCCCTCACGGGAATATGCAGGCGTCGGAGTTTTTCGAAAAAAAGATCCTTCTGCGACTCTTGTGATTTCGAGCGCAAGCACTCTACCATGTCGGTCAGGTAGAAACTTCCTTGTGCTACACGACGCCACTGCGCTCTCGGAAAGAAGCGGATTCGATCCAACTCGCTGCGGTCCAGTTCTATCTTGAACCATTCCGTATTCTCTGGCAGTTCGCGCCACATGGCTCCTCGCCGCAAAAATAGCAAAGCGCGGCGCAACGCATTTTCCCGCTCATTGTCAAAATTGGGCGTATTGACGATCTGCTCAAATTCAGACCGATACTCCTCAAATTCAGGATGGTGGAATTCGCTGCGCAGGAATTCGGAAATCACCTGATGCTCGCTGATCGGGCGGATGATCCGCAGAGCGGGAAATACGTCGGCTTTCATTGGAGCCATTTCACGCCGGAAAAGAGGGATTGCTACAACAACGAACAGAATCACCATCAGGACCAATTGCACGAAGATCACTTCTCGAAGTGTGTGGTGAAACGCGACAATTCCCAACACGACCGCCCCGGCGAAAGCCAGTTGTACCCAACTCGTATTCGCAATCTTCCGCGACATCTCATAGGTGATCATCACGGAGCTTAACGAATAAATGCCGGTCGCTACGGCGTAGAGAATCAGCATCGATGCGAGGCCACCGCCGAAATTCCCCATGGCAAAGTGGGAGCCGAATAGAGTTCTCCACAGAAAACTCGGGATTGCCCAGAGACCCAGAATCAACACGGAAAGAATCAAGAACACCATCGACAATGACATGAATAAAACTGGCCGTGCTTCCCGGTCGCCCGACCGTGCCGCCGCCGAAACCGGGAACATGGTGTTTACCACGGACCACGCGCACATGTTGACCAGGCGCCCGACCAAAGAGACAGCCGCGTAAAAGCCCGCCTGATCGGCTTCAAAGAAGTGCTTGACCAGGACGATATCAAAGTTATTGATGACAACCTGCCCTGCAAAAAAAACGATCGCCTGAATCCCCTCGCTGGAAGGTATCGGGATTTTCGGCGCGCGCAGCGACTTGATACTAGGACTGGGTTGCGCCAGCAGGTAACACACAATCTCTGCGATGACGCTCGCCAGCACTGCCCCCCGTACTCCCATGCCGATTCGCATCAGTAGATAAGCACCACCGAATCGGACAACCCCTTCCAGAGCAAAGTTAATAGCAAGCGCAGTAAAGGCGTGGATGCCTTGGATGTATCCCCGGCGTACTCCCAGCGGAATATAAAATGCCGTCCCCAATGCGAGTAGTGAAATCAATCTTTCATTGGGAAGGTTCAGATACGCAGTGAGCGCATGATTGAAGATAATAAGAAGTAATGCGATTCCAGTTCCAGCCATCCACGATCGCAGATGCAATGAACCGAAGATCGCAGCTTTTTCGTCCTTACTCTCATGACTGGCGACGTACTTTGCACAAACGACCTGAAAAGACAGTGTGATGGCCGACGCAAGCATCAACATCGTGTAAACAACCGTGGCGTGAGCAAAACCCGTGGGTCCGAGCATGCGCGCCGTTACGACGTTGTAAAGAAGATTTGCGACGCTTGCGAAACCGGAGCCGACCAGTAACGTGATGCTCCCGCCCAGCAGTTTCTGGCGGAGAGCCTTTCGTCGCTGCGTCACATCAGAGTGATCTTCATGAGATTGTTTGTTTCGTCGTGTTCCGAAAAATCTCATTATGCCGCCGGGTGCTAGAACAAAGTGAAATGCACAACAGGCAGCAGCGTGCTTGTTTTGGAGCCGGAGCCTGGGAAATCATAAAAAGTCTGTTGCTCGAGACCGACCGAGAAGCGCATGGGATAAGACACGGGCACGTCTCCTGAGCCCTCTCGCACGCTTCCGTGTAGCGGACGGACGTACGAGAGGAGGAATTCGCTCTGCACATTGTCATAGGGGTGATAGCCCATGCCGCGCGAGAGCACGAACGAACCTTGAAAACTCCATCGCGGGGTCGCCCGAAATTCGAAGCGTCCCCCGGGAAGCAGTGCCTGTGCAATGGCGTATTGCGTATTCTGGACCCGCCACGACCTCAGGTCCTCAACTAAAGCAGCCGCAGTCAGCCGCCGTCCGAACTTATGCTGCAACCCCCCGTAGGTCGTCGTGTTGAAGTACTCTTCAACGAATGGGCGGAACAGGAGATCGCGCGCCGAATATCCCGTGATGAGAGAGGTGTTCCCCCAGGGTCTGCCCACCGTGAACTCGATGTTTCCAAACAAGTCTCGTGAGTGGAGATTCTGGTCGATGAACGGTCCGGTCTCATGTTCAGCGTTCGCACTGACGGTAACCCAGTTAAAGAAAGAACTCGTGTGCAAGTAAAGGAACTGGCGAAATAGATTCTGGCTCATGAAAACTGGCGAGATCGTGTCGCGCCGCACCGTAAATTGAAGGCCGCCATCGAAGGTGATCGAGTTCGATCCGAAACGTACTGTCGGACTGATTCCTCCATTCAGAATCGTGTCATACGTATTGCGGTCCTGAATGACTCCCACACTTGGATACAACAGCCGCCCGGCAGTCATCGACTCCCCAACAAAGCCCGTGATGGCCGGAAAATTCCCGAGCTTAACGCGGTAGTGAGATGCCGCAAAGCTCTGAAACGAGTGGCGCGGGGGAGGAAGAAGTGCCGGATTTGTCACATGAAGGATCTTGGCATCGAGCGTGTACACATTGATGTCTTCCATCACCGGAGTGAATGCTGCTTCTGGGACCAGGCTCAGAGTCTGATTAATCTGACGGCCTTCCTGGTCCGCCTCGGTGTATTGCGAACTCTCGGCGACACCCTGATCTACTTCCTCACCGGCAGCCGTACTAGCTTGCGCAAAGTTAGCCAGCGCGTGCAGCGGATCTTGCCGCTGGCGCGAGAGATTGGCCGCTGCCATCATATAGTCGTAATCGTCGCTGTAATTACTTGCCGGACCGAGACTCTGCAATGCCGCTCCTGCCTTGGATGTTTCGCCCTCGGCAAGATAGGTGTTCGTGAGGCCGATCTGCACAACACGATTATTCGCCCCAGCGAGTTCGGCCTTGTTGAAATAAGTCTCCGCGAGTTCGAAGTCATGCATCGCCAGGAACAAGTCCGCCGCGTCCGCATAGTCCTCAGCTGTCACCGGGGAGTCGGGAAAGAGTCGCGCCTCGGCGAAGCCCAACGCAATCTGCCGATGGGTATCGTCAAAATGTCCTTGTCGTAAGAAAATGTCAGCGATCGCAAGGCGAATCCCGATTCGGTCTCCTCCAGGGACATCCAGAGCCTTCGCAAACCGCTGCATGGCCGCATTGCGATCTCCCAGCGTGAGTAGCGCATCGCCGGTAGCAGTCAGAATCTCGACGCGGTTTCCGCCGAACCGATCCGCAGACTGAATGTCGCGCATCGTTTGTGCCCGGTTTCCCTCTCTCGCATGCACTTGCGCCATCAGCGCGTAAATCGACGGATCTGATGGCGACAGTTTGACCGCAGTATTCAAAGCTGCAATGGCGGTGTTGTACTGCCGCATGCGGTAGAGCACATCGGCGTACGCCAGTTGCGTAGTGATGTCCTTCGGATCCTCAGAGAGCGCGATGCGGTATTCGCCGGCAGCATGGGGATATTCCTGCTCCTGCCGGAAGCCTTCGGCGCGTGCCAAGTGCCACGCGTGCGACTTGCCCAGAATCTTCTGCGCCGCCTCGAGTTGCTTCATCGCCGATTGGGGACGATGAAGCTGTAGTTCCGAATACGCCAACCCAAGGTGCGCCTCGCCATATTTCGGATCCAGGCGAATTGCCGTCTCAAAATCCTTTGACGCTTCACCGGCCCGCCGTAGGTCGTTCAACACGAACCCGCGGTTGACGTAGCCCGTCGCCATCTGCGGGTCATTTTTTAACGCCAGCGTGAAGTCCTCTCGAGCCGTTGCGAGATCACCCTTGTGAACTTCCACATTGCCGGCGATCAGTGGCAGATCCTTATCATTCGGTAAAACGGATTTGTATTTGTTGGCGAGAGCAAGAGCCTCGTCGTAGCGGCCCAGGTAATACAGGTCATACGCAAGGTAGACGATTCCCTCGCGATCTTTCGGCAACTTCTCGATGACCTTAGAGCCAAGCCTTGCCGATTCCGCGTACTTGCCCTTGAAATACAGATAGCGCTCGCGTTCTCGCTCAACCTGCGCGCTGGTA
>Ga0070735_10001227_pt1 | contig 25291 bp, 26 predicted proteins | sample Coa_R1_FD_66443 | JGI IMG/M metagenome (GOLD analysis project Ga0070735, IMG submission 66443) | Surface soil microbial communities from Centralia Pennsylvania, which are recovering from an underground coalmine fire - Coalmine... | ecosystem: Environmental > Terrestrial > Soil > Unclassified ...
GAGCACCTCGAGCGGCGCCAGCCCTACCGACCGCCCCACGATGCGCGGCGTGACCACGAGGCCGTCTAGCACCTGCACGCCGAGCATGACCGCGAGCACGCCCAGCAACCTCCCGGGCCCCTGCCATTCGAGCGTGGCCATGGACACGGCCAGCAGGAGACCACAGGCGAACCCTACGTAGGGCACGAAGGCCAGCATCCCCGTCACGACTCCGATCGGCACCGCGAGCCGAATGTCGATGAAGCGCAGGCCCATCGCGTAGAGCGCGGCGAGGACGATGTTGGCGGTGAGCTGACCGCGCACGTAACCCCCGAGCGTGCGGTGAATCTGCCTCGCCACGGCGGCCACCTGCGGGTACGCGCGCCGGGGAATGAGCTGCGCAGTTCGCTCGACGATGTGATCGAAGTCGATGAGCAGGTAGAGCGCGAAGACCGGGACGATCAGCGTGCTGAGGATGACCGCCAGGTAGCTCAGCGTGCCGAACAAGGCGACGCTCGCCGCGCTGGCGAAGTCGGGGAACTGCGACTGAAGCTTGCCTTCGATCTCCGACCCGAGCTCGCTCATCGTGTGCGGCGGCTTGAAGTGAAAGTTCTGCCAGAGCCAAGGCTCGAGCCTGCCCTCGAGGCCGCGGAGCTCGTCCGGGAGATCGGCCGCGGCGCCGCGAAGCTCGTCGATGAACATCGGGATCGCGAACATCACCGCCGTCAGCAGGAGCCCCGCGATGGTCAGCATGACGACGGGCGCCGCCAGCGACCGCGGCACCCGGCGGGCCTCGAGCCAGTCGACGAACGGGTCGAGCGCGTAGGCGAGGAGGAAGGCGAAGAAGAGCGGCACGAGAACCCCGCGCAGGATGTACGCCAGGGCGAAGATCGCGAGGACGGTGAGCACGACGAGCGCGCGCCGCACCGTGGGGGTGCTGAAGGGCGCGGACGGCGGGGGCGCGGACGAGGTCGACATTCGCCCGGGCCAATGTAGCCTGCCTCGCGGCATGCCTGAAGTAGACGATCCCTTGCCCAGGTTCGACCAGGACGCGCCCCGCCCGGTGCCCCCGATCCGGTGGCAGGACGGCGCCACCATCGCGCGTCTTGTGGGCGTTATGAGGCGGCTCCTCGCCGACGGCGGTTGTCCCTGGGACCGCGAGCAGACGTTCGAGACCCTCCGCAAGTACACCCTCGAGGAGGCCTGCGAGGTCATCGACGCAATCGACTCCGGCGATCGCGGCGCGCTCCGAGAGGAGCTCGGCGATCTCTTGCTCCAGGTCGTCTTCCAGGCCGAGGTGGCGCGCCGGGAAGGCGCGTTCGCCATCGATGACGTGGTCGCGTCGATCGTGGATAAACTCGTCCACCGGCACCCGCACGTCTTCGGGACGGCGGCCGCGACGGACGCGGACGAGGTTCTGCGCAACTGGGAGAAGCTCAAGGCCAAGGAGAAAGGCGAGCGGCCCGTCCTGGCGGGCGTCCCGCGCAGCATGCCGGCGCTCACGCGGGCGCAGCGGGTCGGCGAGAAGGTCGCTCGCGTGGGGTTCGACTGGCCCGACGCGCGAGGGTCGCGCGCGAAGGTGGCCGAAGAGCTGGCGGAGCTCGATCGTGCCCTCATCGACGGCGATCACGGCGCGGTGGAGGAAGAGCTAGGGGACGTGCTTTTCGCACTCGTGAACCTCGCGCGGCACGTGCGGGTCGACGCAGAGGGGGCCCTGCGGCGCACCATCGACAAGTTTTCGAGGCGCTTCGAACACGTCGAAAAGCGCGTGCGCGAGGTCCACGGTGGGTGGGGAGAGGCCGGGGCGGGCGAGGAACACTTGCCGCTCGACGTTCTGGACGGGTACTGGGAGGAGGCGAAGCGGGGCTAAAGGGCCCGCTGTCGTTTGGTGTGTCGTCCGGACTCTCGCTTCGCTCGGGCGTGCGGACATCGCGTGGGTGTACGTTGCGCGAGGGGTCGCCGCCTCGTACCTTTCGCCCGTGCCCGAGCCGCGTCCCGTCGCACCGCTCGCCCGAACACCGGAGGATTGGGCCGAGGCCATCCGCCCTCTCGCGGGTCGCCCGTACCACGCACGCCAGCTCTTTCGTTGGCTGCAGGCTCGCGGGGTCGTCGACGTCGACCGAATGACGGACTTGCCGAAGGCCCTTCGGGCCAAGCTCGCGGCGCTTCCCTTTCATCGGACGGCGGCGGCCGCCCACGTTCGCCGTTCGCTCGACGGCACCCGCAAGATCCTCATTTCGCTCGCCGACGGCGCCACGGTGGAGACGGTCCTCATCCCCGGCGTCAGCGGCAACCGCGGGGTGCTGCCGTCACCCCTCGAGGCAGTCGGCGACGCCGACGTGGCGGCGGCCGAGGACGACGACGAGACGGAGACGGACGCCGAGCCTGGCGGGGCAAACGATGGCGAAGACCGGGGGAGGGACGAGGGTGTCCGCGTCACTCAGTGCGTGTCCACCCAGGTCGGTTGCGCCATGGGCTGCGTGTTCTGCGCGAGTGGCGTCGCCGGCTTGAAGCGCCAGCTCGGGGCGGACGAAATCGTGGGTCAGGTCATCGTCGGCCGGGCGCATCTCGACGCGGGCGAGCGGCTCAGCAACGTCGTCTTCATGGGGATGGGCGAGCCGCTGCACAACTACGAGGCCACGGCCCGGGCTTTGCGTTTGCTCATGCATCCCGACGGCGTCGCTTTGTCGGCGCGCCGCATCACGGTTTCGACGAGCGGTCTGGTTCCCGAGATTCTGCGGTTGGGCGAGGAGTTCGGGGGCAACCTGGGCCTCGCTGTGTCTCTCCACGCGGCCGACGACGAGACCCGTTCGCGTCTCATGCCGATCAACAAGAAGTATCCCCTCGCGTCCCTCATGGACGCGTTGCGCGCGTATCCACTTCCACGACGGCGGCGCATCACGATCGAGTACGCGCTCGTCGCGGGCCGCAACGACTCGCGCGACGACGCGCGCAAGCTCGCGAGGCTTTTGCGCGGCTTGCCCGTGAAGGTCAATCTCATCCCCATGAATCCGATCGCTGCGAGCTCGCTCGGCCCGCCGGATCTGCGCTTCGTCCTCGAATTCCAGCGGCTCCTGTGCGACGCGGGCTACGCTTGCTTCGTGCGTCGCCGTCGCGGCGACGACGTCGACGCCGCTTGCGGCCAACTCGCCCTTTTGGGTGCCAAGCCGAAGGTCCGGGTCGATCGCACTTGAGAGCGTGGTGGATCTTCGGCCTCGTCTGGCTCACCGCGGCGCCGGCTCGGGCAGCGGACGAACCGGGGTGGGCGGCCGGGGTCAAGCCGGGCTGGGTCGGCGCGTTCGCCACGGGGTTTCTCGGTGACGGCCTTCGGTTCAACAACCCGTACCGCCTTTCCACCGTGCTCGGTAGCGACGCGCGTTCGCTCTCGCGGACCGCCACGTACGCGGAAATCGGCGCGGCCGTCGCACTGGGAGATCCCGCGTCGCTCGCGTACGGGCTCGCACTCCGGGCGTCCTTCGCGCTCGAAGGGGTGGAGCAGGCGGTGCTGACCCCCTCGGTGCTCATCTTGCGCCGCTGGCAGCGCTGGGGTGTCTACGGCCGGGCCGGCATCGCCACCGTGCTGACGCCCGACGCCACGTGGGGAGGGGAGGGAGCGGCCGGGGCGTTGTGGTTCGCCTTGGCGGGCGTCGCGCTCGCGGCGGAGGTCGTCGGCGATCTCTTCTACGGCGCAGGCACGGCCGAGGTGGCCACCCCAGCGTATCCGGTGCTGAGCGGTCAAGCGGGCCTGTGGCTCTCGCTCGAGGCGATGCCGTGAGCGAAGCGAGAGTTCGGACGACACAGCTGACGATCGGGCGTCGTGAGCTGGTCGGGACGGCGACCCTCGCGCTCGTGCTCGGATCGGGACCCACGGTGGGGGACGTCGGCGCGTGCGGTCGAACGGCGAGCGACCTCGACATGAACGTGTTCGCCGCGCAGCGCAAGTCGACCGACTGCCAGATGTGCACGGCGTGCAGCCTGACCACGAAGACGTGCAAGGACGCATGCGACCCGAGCGCCTCGCCGACCGCGTCATGGCCGCCGACCTGCCACCCGCTGAGCCACGACGGCGCCGTATGCATCCGTGCCCTTCAAGCGAGCGGTTGCGGGGACTACGCGACCTTCGTCGACGACGCGGCACCCACGTTGCCGACCGAGTGCGACTTCTGCCACGAAGCTGCGCCGCCTTCCGAGCCGGCGGGGGATCTCTGATGCTCCTCGGTTCGCGCGTACTGGCAGCCCTGGTTTCCGCGTGCCTCGTGGGCTGCGCGGTGACCCACCAGCTTCTGGCGGCGCCGGGCGACCTCGAGGACTACAGGGCCTTTCGCATGGCCAAGCGCGAGGGCGCGCGGCTGGCGCGGGCGCAGGCGTACCTCGAGCGCCATCCGGAGGGGGCGTGGGCCTCCGAAGTTCGCACCGTCTTCGACGCGGAGGAGGCGTCCTGGTTCGAGGCGGCCAAGGGCTCCCGGGCGCGGGCGCGCGACTACGTGGTCGATCTGCCGCGCGGACCGCACATCGAGGCGGCGCGCGCGCTGCTCTTACTTTTCGACGAAAGACAGGACGACATCGACACGCTCGAGCTCCTGGCCGAGGCGCGTCGCACCCAGTCGCTGCTCGACGAGGAGGCCGAGCGCCGGCGGCGACTCGGTGAAGTCGTCCTCGCGGAGGTGGCCGCGCTCCTCGACCCGGCGACGTGGGGCGCCCGGCTCGACGAGCCCCCACCCCTCCTCGGCGCCGTCCTGCGCGGTCCGGTGTCCCGCAGCTGGGGGGGCGAGCCCGTCGGTGTGCGCGAAGACCGCGCCTTTTTCGTCGTGCCCACGCCCGACGGGATGCAGGCGCGCGCCGTCGACGTTCGCTTTCAGCTCGTCGTCTCGCACGGGCGGCTGGTCCAGGGCATGATTACGGGCGAGGATCTCTTCGTTCGCTGGGCCGAGGCGCTCGCCATCCGCGTTCTGGACCCGACAGCCCCAGCCGATCGAGAGGCCGCCGCCGCCGCGGTCGCGGACGTCCTCGCCGGCGCGCTCGAGGGCCGGATGCCCGCAGAACGATGCGCGGCGGCGGTCGCCGCGGGAAGGGGACCGGAGACGGAGCGCGAGCTCCTCGCGCGAGGGTGCGACGGCTGGGGCGCGTCGGTCCTCATGGGTGCCAACGCGGGCGAGGTGGACGTCATCGCGGTGCGTGGTCCGCAGGTGGCCCGTGCGTCCGACGGCGGAATGCGTTAGACGTTCGTGCTGCCTGCCTTCATGGTCCCGTACATCTTCGTTCCCGACGTCCGCATTCCCATCCCGGGTCATCCTTTCGGTCTTCAGGCCCTGCCGCTTCATCCGTTCGGGTTGCTGGTCGCTACGGGGGTCCTCACCGGCACGTCGATCACCGCGCGTCGCGCGCGCAAGCTCGGGTACGACGTCAATCAGCTCAACTCGTTCGTCACGTGGATGCTGATCTCCGCGTTCCTATTGTCCCACGTCCTCGACGAGGTTTTTTATCACTGGGACGAGCTCGTGAAGGATCCGCTGTCCCTCTTCATGCCGTGGGCCGGACTTAGCTCGTTCGGCGGCTTCACCGGCGCGATCGTAGGGATCGTCCTGTGGAAGTTCTTCTTCATGGACGACACGCGACCGCGGCGCCGTCCCGCGCCCGTCCCGATCTTGCCGTTCGCCGACTTGGTCTGCTCGGTGCTTCCGATCGGGTGGGCCTTCGGTCGCGCGGGCTGCGCGACGGTGCACGATCACAAGGGAGCGCGCGCGGCCGCGGATACGCTTCTCGCCGTCGCGTACCCGCTGCACCCGGGCGACGGCTCGGTCACGACGTTCGGCTTCGTCCGCTTCATCACGGGCCACGACCCGCGATTCGATCTCGGTTTTCTCGAGCTCCTCTTCACGATCGTCCTGGCCACGAGCTTCGCGCTCACCTGGCGCCGTCGAATGCCGACGGGCGCGTACATCATCGCGACGGCGCTGGCGTACGCGCCGGTTCGCTTCGCGATGGACTTCTTGCGCGTTCCCGAGCGTGAATCGGGTGACACCCGCTATGCCGGGTTGACGCCGGCGCAGTGGGCGTGCATGGCCCTGTTCCTGTTCGGGGTGGTGATGATCCCGTACGCGCGGCGCATCCAGCGGCGCGGGACCGATCTGGCGGCGCCGCTGCGGGTCCCGGCGGGTCCGTCGACGGATGCCGGGCCCCCGGCCGAGGCGAGGGGCGCATAAGAGCCGCCGCCCTTGCGACGCGCGAGCCTCATCAGCTCGCGAGGTCGTCCGCGAGCTGCGCGAGCGTCTCCCGAGGAAGTGCCGTCTGCGCGGCGTAGGCCGGGTGGTCCACCTGGAGGCCGACCGCGGGCCACGCTGACCCCCCCTCGCGCGCGGATCGAAGAGCCGTGAGGAGCTCATCCGGCAGGTCGAACTTGAAGTAGTGCACCGCGGTCGTACGGTCCTGCAGCTGGCCCCCGTGAGGGATGAGTCGGGCCCGGATGCGCCGGTCGTCCGTGACGAGCCAAACGTGTCGTTCGAAGCCCGCGGCGTCGCTCAAGAACGCCTCGCGCTCCGCGCGGTCGGCAATCTCGATCATCACCGTGCACGACAGCTCGCCGTCGCCGGGGACGTTCTCGTTGTACGTCTCGATTTCGTGATCGATTGCGGCGGGGCGCGTGATGCGCTCGGTGCGCAGCATCTCCTGGATCTGCAGGAGCACCGTGTCCCGGTTCTCGAAGAGCGCGCTCGCCTTGGGTCCGAGCGCGACGCGGCGCAGCCGCTTCTCGGCGATGACCCGGGCTCGGAAGCGTTCCCGGATGGCTTCGTACTCGGCCAAGCCGAGGAGCTCGCCGCGTTCGATCGGCTTCACGTCGCTGCCCCGCCCGCGTTCCAGCCGTAGGCCTTGGCCAGCGCCTCGATCGGGTGAACCGCGGCGCGCCCGTTCTCGGCGAGGATGCGGCGGGCCGAGAGGGCGCAGTCGGTCACGACGAGGGCCGGCTCGACCGCCTCCACCCCCCGCGCCATCTTCTGCGCGTACCGGCGGCCCATCTCGTAGTGCTGAGCCTTCATGCCCCATGTGCCGTCGACAGCCGAACACTGCTCGACGATCTCGACCTCGGTGTCCGGCAGGAGGTCGAGCAGGCGGACGGCTGGGTAACCGATCTTCTGAGCCCGCAGGTGGCACGCCGCGTGGTAGGCGACGCGGCCGAGCCCGGAGGAAAACGCGCGCGACAGCGTCTTGTCCCGTCGCTGCTGGTCGAGGAGCTCCATCACGTCGAGCATCGCCGTCGCCACTTTGCGCGCATCCTCCGTGCCAAGGAGCTCGGGCCACTCGCGTCGCGCGGTGTACGCGCACGTCGGCTGCAAACAGACGAGCTTGTGTCCAGCCTCCACCTCGCGCAAGAGCGACGCGACGTTGGCTCGCGCCTTCTCCCGGGCGGCGTCGATGTCTCCGCCGTCCAGGTTGGGCATACCGCAGCATGTTTGCTGCGGGCGGACGACCCGCCAGCCGTTCTTCTCCAGCACCCGTACGGCGGCCACCGCGATGCTTGGGAAATTGTAGTCCGCCAGGCAAGTTGCGAAGAGTGCGACCGTCCCGCGCGTCCCGGCCTGCGTGTCGGGCCGGTGATTGGCCAGCCAGGCGGGGAAGCTCTGACTGCCGAACGGCGGGAGCGGAAACGCCGCCGCGATTCCAGCGGCCTTCTCCATCGCCTTGCGGACGAGGCGGTTCGCGTTCACGAGGTTGGCAATCGGCGCCAGGGGGCCCGCCGTGACCCGCCCCAGCAGCTGCGGTTCGCCGAGGACGCGGTCCTGGATCGAGATCCCGTTGCGGCGCGCGCGCTGCGCCTTCTCGCGCGTGAGGAGGCGCGGGACGTCTACCAGCCAGGCGTGCCCCTCGTCCTGGGTGTACGGGCACTTCACGTAGCAAAGCTTGCACTGCCAGCAGAGATCGGACGCTTCGGCGAACCCCGCGTCGTCGAGGAGCTCCGCGCCGGTCGCCGCGCGCTCCTCGATGTCCCGATCGATCCGCGCGAAGACGCTGGGAAACGTGCCGCAGTAGCCCACGCACATCCGGCAGCCGTGGCAGATCTCGAGGACCCGTCGCATTTCGACCTCGAGGTCGCGCGGATCCCAGTACCGATCCTCGTTCGGATCGAGCGCCGGCGGTTGCCGGGGGACGAGATCGACTTTGCTCATCGGTCGGGTCGGCTTGGTCGGCGGCGGGCCGGGGAGACGGCGTCGTCACCCCGAGCCCGCCCCCTCGGCCGCTCACCCCTTGAGGACCTCGAGCATCTTCTGGAAACGACCGGCGTGGCTCTTCTCGGCCTTGGCCAGCGTCTCGAACCACTCGCCGATGTCGTCGAAGCCCTCGTCCCGTGCCGTCTTCGCCATGCCGGGGTACATGGTCTCGTACTCGTAAGTCTCTCCAGCGACGGACGCCTTGAGGTTCTTCTCGGTGTTGCCGATGGGGAGGTTGGTCGCCGGATCCCCCACCTGCTTCAGGTAGTCGAGGTGCCCGTGGGCGTGTCCCGTCTCGCCGTCGGCCGTCTCTTTGAAGTTGCCGGCGATCTCCGGATAGCCCTCGACGTCGGCCACCTTCGCGAAATAGAGGTAGCGCCGGTTCGCCTGCGACTCGCCGGCGAACGCCTCCTTGAGGTTCTGGTGGGTCTTGGTGCCCTGTAGCTTGGCCATTGATGCTCTCCTTGTTGGTTCACTGCGAGGAGCGCCGCGAGCACCGCGCGCAAGAGCCGCGGTAGATGCGCTCGACGGCGCGTACCGAGAAGCCGGGTGCGGCCCGGCGGAGCTTCTTCGTTGCCCCCGGCGAGGGCGCGAGCGACCCCGCCGCGATGTCGATGACGGCGCCGCATTCGTCGCAGACGGCGTGGTGGTGTGGCTGGCGGTTCGGGTCGAAGCGCGCCGCGTCGCCGCGCTTGCCCGGGAGGCGCACGAGACCCGCCATCCCGGCGTTCGCGAGCGCGTCCAGCGTGTTGTACACGGTCGCGAAGCTCATCGACGGGAAGCTCGGGCGAAGGCGCTCGAACAGGTCCTGCGCGGTAGGGTGGGAGGCGTCCCCGGAGAAGAGACGGACGATTGCGATCCGTTGCGGCGTTAGCTTGAGGCCCGCGCGCTTCAAATCGCGCAGCATGACGTCAGCCCGCTCTAAGCTGCTCGTCGCGGCGCGCGCGATCACCCTCATGGGGCGCAGAGCGTAGCTAGAATAATTCTAAGTTGCAATCTCTTCCAGATACGCCTTGCCGGTGTCGTCAGTCCCTGCGCTTGCGCCCGCCTAGAACCGCGAGCTTGAAGTAGCTGAGCTGGCTCATCGCGGCGTGCTTGGCCACGTCGAGCTTGCTCGGGTCCCTCGACACGGTGCGGCCCATCAGCTCGCCCGTCTCGTAAAGGTCGCGTGTCTTCGTTCGCTGGAGCTTGCCGCTCGACGTCTTTGGCAGCGCGCCCGGCGGCAAGGCGACGACGTCGTCGAGCGTGAGGCCCATCCCTTCTTGCAGGGCCTTTCGCACCTCTGCCACGAGGCCGGTCGCCTTGGCTAGCCGTTCCGGCTCCTGCACCTCGAACGCCAGGACTACCCGCTCGCGATCGCGCTCGACCCCGCTCGGATCTCGCGCGCCGAACGCCACGACGTTTCCCTTGCGGACGCCGGGCACCTTGCTCGCCTCCCACTCCATGTCCTGCGGATAGAAGTTGCGCCCGTTGACGATCACGAGCTCCTTGCTTCGCCCGCAGATGAAGACGTGCCCGTCGCTGAGGAAGCCGAGGTCCCCGGTGCGCAGGAACGAGCCGGCGAACGCCTCGCGGCTCCGCTCGGCGTCCTCCCAGTAGCCTCGCATAAGGCTAGGTCCTGCGATGCGAATCTCGCCCACGCGGCGCTCGTCGAGCGGGCGCTCGCTGGTCGCGTCGTCTGGCGCGAAGACGCGGATGACGTGATCGGGAAACGCGGGACCGCAGGAGACGAGGCGAACCGCGCGCTCGTCGTCCTCGGCCACCGGGCGGGCTTCGCCCTCGCCCCACAGCGTGGGGCCGTCGACGGCGAAGGACTTGAGCCCCTCGCCGAGCTCGGTGAACGCGATGGCAAGCGACGACTCGGCCATGCCGTAGGACGGCAAGAGCGCCTCTTTCCGGAAGCCGATGCGGCCGAACGCGTCGACGAACCCCTCGAGCGTCTCGGGTCGGATCGGCTCGGCGCCGCACCCCGCCACGCGCCAGCTCGACAGGTCGAGCCCTTCGACCTCGGCCGCCTTGATTCGCTTGATGCAGAGGGCGTAGGCGAAGTTCGGTGCGTACGCGATCGACCCGCGGTGGCGCGTGATGGCCTGAAACCAGGTGACCGGTCGCTTGAGGAAGAGGAGTGCCGGCAGATACACGATGGGGACCAGGTGGTAGAGCGGGGCCAGCACGAACCCGATGAGCCCCATGTCGTGATAGAGCGGCAGCCACGAGATGCCGACGTCCTCGGGCCCCGAGCGGAGGCCGTCCACCATGATGCACTTGATGTTCGCGGCGAGGTTGGCGTGGGTCAAAGTCACGCCCTTGGGCCGCGACGTCGAGCCGCTCGTGAACTGAAGGAACGCGACGTCGTCCAGCCCGATCTTGTCCGGGCGGAGTGTCTCCGACGACTCGCGGATTCCCTCGATGGCGACGACCTGCTCGAGCGCTGGACACGACGCCTGCACCGTCCCAAGCAGGCGCTTGATCTTGGCCGTCGTCACGAGCGCTCGCGCGCCGCTCTTCGCGACGATGTGCCGCGTGTTGTCGAGGTAGGCTTGGAGCTGCCCGAGGGCCATCGGCGGGTAAATGGGCACGGGGACGATGCCGGCGCGGATCGCGCCGAGAAAGGCGAGCACAAAGTCGTCGTTGTTCGGCAAAATGAGCGCGAGTCGGTCTCCCTTTCGAAGACCGAGCGCCTGGAAGGCGCCGCCGAATCGACCGCACGCTCGCTCGACCGCCGCGAAGGAGTAGGTGGCCTCCCCCCCGTCGCCGCCGCTCGCTTCCACCGCTCCGGGGAAGCCGGGCACCCCCGTCTCGGGTACGAACCGAAAGCCCCTGAACGTAGACCCGACCGTGCCTTCGGCCTTCGCCGCGTCTTCGATCGCCTGAGGAATCGTCCGAAACGCCATCTGAGCAGGCCGAGCGGCTTCTTAGCAGAGCTCCGGCGTCTTTGACAGCGTGCGTCGGCCGCGAGACTATGTGTTACATGCCCCTCATCGAGACAGAGGAAGCAGCACGCCGGCTCGCGCGCGCGATCGCGAGCGACCTCTCGCTATACAACGAGGACAAGATCGTCAGCGGCATCCAGAACGACAATCTCTTCGAGTCGCTGGCCGAGGAGATCGAGGAGGGCAGGGCACTCTACAAGCGCCGGGTGTCGCCGGACCTTTACCCGCGCAACTACTACGACCGGGCGCTCGTCGACATCCTCGTCAAGGCCAAGGGGCACATCAAGTCGAAGCTCTGGTGAAGGGCGACGGCCGGGACGTCGTCGAGGTCGTCGTCCCGCGCGACGCGCACGGCGCGCGCCTCGATCGTTTCGCGGCCGCCGTCGCGCGCGTTTCGCGGTCCGAGCTCCAGCGCTGGATCCGGGACGGCCGCGTCACCGTCGACGGCGCGCCGGCGCGGCCGAGCGCGAAGGTGCGTGAGGGGGAGCGCGTGTCCATCTGTCCGGAGGGGCCCGCGGCGACCGCCGCCCGTCCTGACCCGGACGTCCGGTTCGCGGTGCTCCACGTGGACGACGACTTGATCGTCGTCGACAAGCCGGCAGGTCTCGTGGTCCACCCGGCGCTCGGCCATGCGGACGGGACGCTCGTGAACGGCCTCCTGGCGCTGGGTTTGTTCGCCGGCTCGAGTTTCGCGCACGACCCGGTGCGCCCCGGTATCGTCCATCGGTTGGATAAGGGGACGAGCGGCGTCATGGTGGTCGCTCGGACGCCCGGAGCGCGCGAGGCGCTGAAAGCTCAGTTCCAGGAGCACTCGATCGACCGCGCGTACGTGGCCATCGTCGCGGGCGAGGCGCGGTCCGCCACCCACGCGACGCTCCACGGTCGCGACCCCCGCGATCGGATTCGCTTCACGACCCATGTCACGCAAGGCAAGACCGCGGTGACGCACGTTCGGGTCCTCGGGCCCCTCTGCGGGGCGACGCACGTGGAGTGCACGCTCGGAACAGGGCGAACCCATCAGATCCGCGTGCACCTTGCGGAGTCCGGGACTCCGGTCGTGGGCGACTCGCTCTACGGCCGACCGTCGAGGGACCCTCGCGTTCGAGCTGTCGCCGAGCGACTGGGGCATCAGGCGCTGCACGCAAGGGTCCTCGGGTTCGTGCACCCCCGGAGCGGCCAGCGGGTGAGGTACGAGGCGCCGCCTCCGGCTGATTATCTCGCCGCGCTCGCGGCCCTCGCGGAGCTCGCTCCGCCGTCATCGTGAGACGGACGGCTTGTTCGCCGCAGCGAGCAGCTCCGGGTGACGCCTCTTCAACAGGGTGAGGGCCACGAAGCCGATGAGCACGGCGAACCAGAGGGTCGCGAACCGAACGAGGATCATGGCGGCCGTACTGGCAGTCGCGGCGACGTGCCCGAGCTCTTGCAGCTGGCCTTGCAGGGACGTCTCGGTCACCCCGAGACCGCCGGGGACTGGGACGAGCGCGCCCGCGAGCGTGCTCGTCGCGTAGAAGAAGGTGGCCAGGCCGATGCCGGTCGCCTCGCCGAGGCCGCGGAGAATGACCCAGAGGGCCGTGCACTCGAGCGACCATGCGCCGACCGACAGCAGCGCGGGGAGGAAGAGGTTGGCGGGACGCACCAAGGTCGCAAGGCTGTCGTACGCCTCGTGAAGGCGCGGTCCCAGCCGGCGGAAGGGGCCGGGCAGGCGCTCGATGGCGCCGATGAGAGCGTGGGAGAGGCCCCGGCTCGAGACGATCGCGAGAAGGGCGACGACGGCCGTCGTCCCGAGTCCTGCCCAGAGTAGCCCCCCCGAGAGGCCGAGGGAGCCGAACGCGATGAGTACGACGACGCCGAGCACGTCCGTGACGCGCTCCGCGATGACGATCGGCGCGGTTCGTGCGACCGGGACGCCATGCGTCTCGAAGAGGACGATCGACTTGAAGACCTCGCCCACCTTTCCTGGGGTGACCGTCAGGACGAAGCCGCTCAAGAACGTCAACAGGCTGTCGATGCGACCGACCCCACGGATGTCGAGGCGGGCGAGATAGAACTCCCACTTGAGCCACCGCACCATGTAGTTGGCAAAGGCAAGGAGGCAGGCAGCGCCGAATGCCCACCACTCGAACCGCGCGAGCTCGGCGCCCATCTTGTCAAAGCCGCGCCACAGCGCGAACCCACCGTAGACGACGACCGCCAGGAGCATCCCGAGAAGGACGCGTCGCAAAATGACCGACCCGCTTCCGGTCACGCGGGTGCCGCCGTCGGAACTGGTCGACTCTGTGGTTCGCGTGGTCATCGAGGGACCGTCCGTCGACGGAGTGCGGCGACCCAGACCGCCGCGGCCAGGATCGCGACGACGAGCGTGGCGTAAAAGGCCCACGCCGGCGCCTCCCACCGTCCCCGTGCGAGACCAGGTTCGGGCCGCAGGACGCCATCCCCCGCTGCGGTCTCCCCCGACCCGAGCGCTTCTTGCGGCGGTGACGCCAAGGCTTCCACGTGAGCTACGTACTCGGCGGACCCCATGGCCGCAACCTTTTGACAGGGGCGATGGCGCGTGCGAGGGAACTCTCGTAGCGCTCATGCAGCCCGCTCAAAGCAACGGCGTGCCGACAGGCGACGTGGAGCTCCTCGAGCTCGCGCGCGAGGTGCGGGCCAAGCTTGGTCAGGCCGTCGCCGTTCGCGTCGTCGGTCAGGAGTCGGTCGTCGAGCTCATGATGCTGGCGCTGCTCGCGCGGGGGCACGTGCTCCTTGTGGGCGTCCCGGGACTCGCGAAGACGCTGCTGGTCGCGTCGCTGGCCGAGGCCCTCGAGATGTCCTTCGGTCGGGTGCAGTTCACGCCCGACCTCCTTCCCGCCGACATCACCGGGACAGACGTCCTCCAGGACGAAGCCACCGAAGCCGCGAGCGTTCGCCGCGTCGTCCGGTTCCTTCCCGGGCCCATCTTCCACAACCTGGTCCTGGCCGACGAGATCAACCGCACCCCTCCCAAAACGCAGGCGGCCCTCCTCCAAGCGATGCAAGAGCGCCGCGTCACGGTCGGCACCCAGACGCACGCGCTGCCGGACCCGTTTCAGGTGTTCGCGACGCGCAACCCCATCGAGCAAGAGGGCACCTACCCACTGCCGGAGGCGCAGCTCGACCGCTTCCTTCTCGAGGTGCACGTCGACTACCCGAGCCTCGAAGAGGAGCGCGAGATCGCGCGGCGGACGACGGGCGTGCAGATCGGGAGCGTGCCCCACGTTCTCTCGAGCGAAGAGGTCCGCGCCCTCCAGGCGCTCGTCCCACGGGTGCCGGTGACCGAGGAGGCGGTGGAGCTCGCCGTCTCGCTGGCGAGGGCGACGCGGCCGGCCGACCCGAAAGCGCCGCGGGAAGTGCGAGACCTCGTGCGCTTCGGCTCCGGGCCGCGCGGTCCGCAGGCCCTCGTGCTTGCCGCCAAGGCTCGCGCCGCCCTCCGCGGCGAGGCTGCGGCCGACATCGACGACGTGCGGGCGCTCGTGGTCCCGGTCCTGCGGCACCGGCTGGTCCTGAGCTACCGAGCTGAGGTCGAAGGAGTACGCGACCTGGACATCATCGACCGCGTCGTGAAAGCCGTCGGCGCCTGATTTTGTGACGCGGGGCATAGTCCGCAGGCTCGAGCGAAGCGAGAGTTCGGGCGACACACACTAGCCAAGTGGCCTACGATGTAGCTTGGGAGCATGGCCGAGCGTCGGACGAAGGACGCCGAAGATTCGCCGCCGGAGACGGGGGAGAATCGGGGCCCCGCGGACGCGCCCGACGGGGCGGATCCGGCCTCCCGACCTTGGCGCAGCTACAAGGAGATCGTCGCGCAGCTGGCGGGGCGCATCGTCGAGGCGCAGAAGCCCATCCGCGTGCTCCAGGCACTGCGCTGGGACGACTCGGTGGAAGAGGCGTTTCTGCGAGGAAAGCAGCGCGAGCTGCCCCCGCTCGACGCCGCGTACTACGAGCGGGTCGATCTGGGCTTCGACCCGCGCGAGAGGGTGGAGGAGTTCGAGAGCATCGCCCGCGACATCGCCCGCGAGCTCGGGAGTGGGGACGCGATCGGCGGCATCATGGCCGCGACGGCGCTCGAGTACCGGGACGTCGTGCGCATGCTCGCAGCGCGCGGGACGCCGGAATTCTACGCGTGGTCGCGAAGGCTCTACGGTTCTCCCAAGGACAAGTTCCCCGACGGGCGCAGCTCGGTACGCGACCTTGGGCGGCTACTCTACGGACTGTTCACGCACGTCGACCAGCGCGACACCAGCGCGGCGTCGCAGCGCTACGCGCGAACCCTGGACGCGGCAGAGGCCGCCCGACAGCTCGGTGAGCGGCTGGCTGGGTTCTTCGGCGACGCGCACGTACGCGTCGGAGAGGACGACGGGATTCTCGCCGACGCCGCCGCCGGGAGCGACTACGTGAAGGTGCGGACGGGGGCGAGGTTCAGCCCCCGGGACATCGACATTCTCGAGGTTCACGAGGGCTGGGTCCACGTGGCGACCTCGCTCAACGGGCAGGCCCAGCCCGTCGCCAAATGGCTCGCCAAGGGTCCCCCCCGGACGACGTGCGTGCAAGAGGGGCTGGCGGCGCTCCTCGAGATGTTCACTTTCCGTACGTATCCACGTCGCGCGCGCAGGCTCAACGATCGGGTCCTCGCTGTGGACAAGGCCGAGGACGGTGCGAGCTTCCTCGACGTCTTCGAATGGTTCCGCACCGAGGGGTACGACGAGGACGAATGCTTCCACAACACCCGCCGAGTGTTTCGCGGAGGCGTCGTGGCCGGCGGCGCGCCGTTCACCAAGGACGCGTGCTACTGCAAGGGAATCGTCCTCAACTACGCGTTCATCCGGAGCGCGCTCCAGCACGATCGGGTCGACCTCATCCCGATGCTCTTCGTCGGCAAGGTTGCGCACGAGGACGTGTCCGTCCTGGCGGCGCGCGTGGCCGATGGCGTGGTCCGGCCCCCCGTGTACCTGCCGCCGATGTTCGAGGACATCAACGGGCTCGCCATCTGGATGGCGTATTCGACGTTCTTCTCGCAGCTTGGCGCCGAGGCGGTCGCCGGCCACTACAGCCGCGTCTTCGATGGGGCTTAAGTCCGCAGGCTCGAGCGAAGCGAGAGAGCGGACTAAGACGTGAGCAGTCCGCAGGCTCGAGCGAAGCGAGAGAGCGGACTAAGACGTGAGCAGTCCGCAGGCTCGAGCGAAGCGAGAGATCTAGAACGTTCCCTGCGCGGCGAGGCCGCCGGGTGTCACCACGAGCGAAAGGAGGAAATCGGCCCAGCCCATGCCCCCCTCCGACGTCGGGAGGTACTTGTCGGAGTATGTCTTCCACGCGTGCGTAGCGATGAAGGGCCGGCTCCAAATCTGGATTTCCGAGAGGACGATCCCTGCGCCGAGGGTGGCCCACGCGTAGACGGGCTGCTTGTAACCTGCCAGCAGGACTGCGAACGCGCCGGCGCTCCCCGCGACGTCGAGGACGTGTGTCACCCAGGAATGAAAAAAGCGCTCCTCGTCAGCGCTCGCCTTGAGGATGCCCTCGGCCCGCAGCCGCCGCTGATAGAGGCCGAACGGCGTGCTCGCGTCGATGCGCGAGAGGGTGTCGTGCGCCCCGACTATCGTGTGGGGCGTCGAGAGCATCGCGAGGAAGCCGAGCGCAGAGAGCCCCGCGCCGACGCCGGCCCCCACGCGCTGGTCGTAGTTCGGCGCGGAGACCGCCAGCGAGGCCTGCCCGGCCGCCAGCCAGGCGTAGCCCCACGTCCAGCCAGTGAACCAGCGTTGCGACGCGGACTCGGCCCGGTCGAGCTCCGCCTCGAGAAAGGCCATCCGCGACGCGTCGTCGGTCTTGGCCGCCGAGCCACCCGCCGAGGGCGGTGGCGTCGAGCCTTTCGGCGCCTGTTGCGCAGACGCGCCGCCCTCGAAGACGAGCAGCGCGGCGATCGCGGGAATGCCGAATTGGAGGAGTTTCAAGGGCATGGCCTGGGGTCAGGGGGAACGCGTGAGCGAAAAAAAAAGCGCGACGGGGGCCACTACGACGTTGCGCGGGACGAGACTGTCACATGGGCGACAATCGGCGCCTCGCTTCTCGAGAAGGTGAGGTGCGCGGGAGAACCACCACACCTGCTGGGTATCCTGGTCGAGATCCGGTCGGGAGCTCGAGGGGAGCAGAGGGCGCTCCCCTCGAACAACGACCTACCGGGCGCGGAAGCTCGGCTTTCGCCTCTGCCTGAAAGCGGAAAGGCCCTCCTTTGCGTCCTGAGAGGCAAAGAGCTCCTTCAGCAACTCCCTCTCGAGGGCCAGCCCGTGCTCAAGCGGACCGTCGGCGCCGCTCTGAACCGCGCGCTTGATGTTCCCGACCGCGAGCGTCGCCTTGCCCGGAGGGCAGAACCCGTGGGCGTAGCCGATGACCTGCTCGAGAAACGCCTCGTGCGTGTCGGTCGCGAAAGACTTGTGGACAAGGCCCGCCGCCAGCGCTTCGTCCACCGTGAGCGTCCGCCCCTCGAGCGCAAGCTCCATCGCTCGCCCCTTTCCGACGAGGCGAGTCAGACGCTGCACCCCCCCCGTCGTGGGCAAGAGGCCGAGGTTTACCTCGGGGAGGCCGACTTGAAGCGATCCGGCCCGACAGATGCGAAGGTCACAGGCGAGGGCGATCTCGAACCCGCCGCCGACGCAGTGACCGTTGATGGCGGCGATGGCTAGCTTCGGCGTGTTCTCGAGCCGGAGCAGCGTCTCGGTCGCATGAAGGCAAAAGTAGTACTTGAAGCTCTCATCGGCCTCTTTGAGCATGTTGATGTTCGCGCCGGCGCAAAAGTACTTCTCGCCGTGCCCGGCGATGACGAGGACGTGGACGTCGTCGTCGAAGCGCGCCTCGAGAATGCACGCGTCGAGCTCCTTGAGCATCTCGTGGGTGCAGGCGTTCACGGGGGGGTCGGTCAGCGTAAGGAGCGCGACTCCCTTGTCCGTGGCGTAGTTGACCAACGTCCCCATCGCACCGCTCCTTGCTCGTCAAGGAAACCGGCCGCGGTCGCCCGCGACTCGGCTCCGCTGGCGCACCGGTCACGCGGTCTTAGACTTAACCGAGATGGCGTGCAAACCGGCTTTCGATGCGCGACGCTTCGTGCGGGTCGGCATCGCGGCGACGACTTGGGTCCTCTCTGTTACGGCCATGCAAGCCGTCGCAGGCGCCGAGATCCGCAAGGGAGTCAGACAGCTCGAGCGACGCATCGAGCTTCGCCTGAACGGCGACGAGGAAGAAGCCGCTCCCCCGAGCGCCGAGCCGCGCGAGAGGACGCATCACGACGAGCCCATCGAGCCGTGGGAGCTCGTCAGCGTATGACCGGGGTGCGGGCGCTTGTGCTAAATCGGACGCGCCTTCGATGGATGCCGCGGAGCTTCGCGCTGAAATCAAGCGCCTAATCGTCACGGAGCTCAACCTCAAGGGTCGGGATCCGGAGTCGATCGGGGACGACGCGCCCCTCTTCGGGAGCGACGGGTTGGGGCTCGATTCCCTCGACGCCCTCCAGCTCGCGATGTCGATCGAGGAGCGGCTCGGGGTGGCGATTCCGGACGACGAAGCGGCCCGCGCCGTCTTCCGGAGCGTACGGTCGATCGCCGAGCACGTCGCCGGGGCGCGGAGCGCGTGACGCCGCGCCTGTGGGTCACGGGCGCGGGGCTGTCGACCCCGCTGGGCGACGGCCTCGAGGCGACCTGGCAGAGGTTGATCCGCGGCGATCGCGCGTTCGCACCGGTGAGCCTTTTCGACGCCACGCAGCAGTCCGGGCGGGTCGCCGCGGAGGTGCGCGGCGTGCGCTTCCCGCCCGAGGCACGCGAGGTCCAGGCGTGGTCGCGTACGAGCGCGATGGCATGCGTCGCGGCGCGCGAGGCGATGGCGATGGCGCGAGTGACGCCGGGTCGCCAGCGCGTCGGGCTCGTCGTGGGCGGCACGACCGGCGGGATGTTCGAGACCGAGGAGCTGCTGGCGCGTCTGCACGCCGACCCCGGCTGTCGCGACACGCTCGCCCAGATGCTCTCGCATCCTTTGACTGCGACCGGCGATCGCCTTGACGAGACGCTCGGCCCGTTCGCGCGCGTGCGCACCATCTCGAGCGCGTGCTCAAGCGGTGCCAACGCGCTGGTCGTCGCGGCCTCTTGGCTGCTCGCGGGGGAGGTCGACCTCGTCGTGGCCGGGGCGAGCGACGCGCTTTGCAGGCTGACGCTGAGCGGCTTCAACGCCCTCGCCGCGATCGATCGAGAGGGCTGCCGCCCCTTCCACCGACAGCGACGCGGGATCAGCCTCGGAGAGGGGGCGGGGTTCGTCGTTCTCGAGCGCGCCGCCGAGGCGCAGGCGCGAGGCGCCGAGCCGATCGCGGCGCTCGCCGGTTGGGCTCTCGGATCGGAGGCGCATCACATCACGAACCCGGCCGCCGACGGGGCCCTTGTCGCCTCGCTGGTAGAAAGGGCCCTCGCGAGCGCGGACCTCACCCCCGCGGACATCGACTACGTGAACGCCCATGGGACCGGCACCGTGCTCAACGATCGGATGGAGGCCGCGGCGCTCGCGAGGGCGCTCGGGACCGAGGTGTCGCGCATCCCCGTCTCGAGCTCCAAGGGACAGATCGGCCACACGCTCGGGGCGGCCGGCGCGATCGAAGCCGTCATCACGGCCCTCGTCGTCTCTCGCCGAACGCTCGTGCCGACGGCCGGCCTGTCGGACCCGGACCCCGCGCTCGGTCTCGTGCACGTGCCCCACGCCGGGCGCCGTGTCCCGCGTGTTCGGGCGGCGCTGTCCAACGCTTTTGGGTTCGGAGGCATGGACACGGTGCTCGCCTTCTCGGAGCCACGGGCTTCCGTGGCCGCCGTCGCCCGCCGTCGTCGCGACGTCGTCGTCACGGGTGCCGCCGTCGTCGGACCCGGCGGGCTGCGAGGCGTCGAGGGGTGCGCGACGCTCCCCGAGCAAGAGCGCTCGAGGGCGGCGGCCGATCCGGACGCGCACCTCGACTCCGGCCGGGCGCGCCGGATGGACCTCGCGGCGCGCCTCGCCGCAGTCGTCACGCAGAGCGTCCTCGCCGAGTCCGGAGCCTCCGCCGCGAACACGGGGCTGGTGCTCGGCAGCTCGTTCGGCAACGTCGACGCCTCGGCCGGGTTCATGCACAAGATATTCGAACGTGGCCCGCGCTTCGCGAGCCCGGCCGAGTTCCCGAACCTCGTTCCGAGCGCCGCGGTGGGTCATGGGTCGATCTACTGCGGTCTTCGCGGGCCCGCGTTTGCGACCGCCGACCTCGAGACGAGCGGCGAGTGCGCGTTCGTGCAGGCGGCCCAGATGGTCGCAGGGGGGGAGGCCGCGCGCATGGTGGCGGGCGCCACCGAGCCCCGCAGCGCCATCGTCGAGGGCGTCCTCGGAGCTCTGTTCTCGCGCACGCCCTCGAGGGTGGGTATGCAGCGCGACGACCTCGCGGCGGCGGTGCTCGTCGAGGCCGAGGACGAGGCTCGCCGGAGAGGGGCCGCGGTCTTGGCGCGCGTCGCCGCCTGGGACGAGTGGCGGGGCGACCTGCGCGGTGCCCGATTGCCCCCACCCCCCCGGACCCCGCGCGCGTGCGTCGTCCTCGCCCGGCCGGACGACGACCTCGAGCGGTTCGTCGAGCGTGCGGGCTGGGGGGCTTGCCCTCGGTGGGTCTGCGTCCGGGCTGTCGGAGAGAGCGACGCCCTCGGCGCGGTGGCGATCGCCGTCGCTGCAGCTCGCGTGGGCACCCGCCGCGCCTCGGAGGCTCTGCTCGTCGGCGTCGCGCGGGGGAGGGGGTACGCGATCGTCCTCGCCGAGCCATGAGGCGGGGCGCGCTCGCGTGCTTCGTGGCGGCGTCTGCGTGCGCCTCGCGGTCCCCCGCGCGACCGACGACGACGCCCGCCCGGTGGGCCGAGCTGACTGCCGCCCTCGATCGCGAGAGGGCCGGGGAGCCAGGGGCTCCTTGGACGGCCCGCCTGCGGGCGCCGGGCGATTCCGTGCGCTATGTGGACGAGGGAGGCGCGCTTCGCGTGGACATCTCGCTGGAGTCGACCCAGAGCGGCGCGGCGCCCGGCGACGCCTTCCGCGACGCGGACGCGGTGTCCGTCGCCCGACCGCACGACGCCGAGCTCGTGAAAGGCCCATGATCGCACCGGCCATCGTCGCTTACGGGGCGGTCTCCGCGCTCGGCCGAGGGGTCGCGGCGGCCCCCGCGGGGGAGGTGGGCGAGCGCGCGCGATCGGGGATTTCCCATGACGACGAGTTGACTCGGGCGGGGCTCGGGCGGCCGTTTGCCGCGCGGGTCGACGTGCCGCTCGGCGTCGAGGAGCGCGCTGTCGAGATCCTGCTCGGGGCGCTCGGCGCGTGCGCCGCCGATCTCGACACCCGGCGCCCGGGGTGGAGATCGCGGCGCGTCGCGCTCGTGCTCGGCACCTCGAGCGGCGGCATGCGATCGGCGGAGCGATTCTTCGCGGCGTTGGCGCGTGGAGAGTCGCCAGTGGACGTCGAGTCCCCGACCTATTTCGGCCCCATGGCGCGCGCCGTTCGCCGCCTTGGCGTGACGTTCGATCCGGCCGTCTTGGTGCTCGGGGCTTGCGCGTCGGCGGCCCTCGCGGTGGGCCTCGCGAGCCGGTGGCTCGGCCGCGGCGGGTGTGATCTGGCGATTGCCGGGGGGTTCGACGAAGTCACGGTCTTCGTGGCGTCGGGGTTCGAGGCGCTGCGCGCCACGACGGCCCGACCGCCGCCCCGGCCCTTTCGCCTCGGCCGCGACGGGATGGTCCTTGGCGAGGGGGCGGCCGTGGTCGCCCTGGCGTCGGCCGATCGGGCGGAGGCGGCCGTGTACGTCACGGGGTTCGGGAGCTCGTCCGACGGCGTCCACCTGACCGCACCGGACCGGGAGGGCACCGGCCTCGCGGTCGCTGCGTCGGCGGCGCTTCGACAGGCCGGCAGCCCTCGGGTCGACCTCGTGAGCGCGCACGGAACGGCGACCCCCTTCAACGACGCGGCTGAGGCCAAGGCCCTTGCGCGGGCGCTCGAACCCGAGCGTGCGCGCGGGACCCCCGTGCACGCGCTCAAAGCCCAGATTGGACACACGCTCGGGGCGGCTGGCGGCCTCGAGCTTCTCGGATGCGTCGACGCCATGGTGCGCGGCATCCTCCCGGCGTCGGCGGGCGCGGGCGAGATCGATCCCGCGGCGTTCGTGCGGCTCCTTGAGACGTCGGCCGCAGGAAGCGCCCGGAACGTCCTCAAGCTCGCCGCGGCGTTCGGCGGCGCCAACGCGGCGCTCACCGTCGGGTCGGCCCCGGTTCGCTGGCGTCAGCGGCGTCCCGCGTTCGTCTGCGAGGCCGTCTACGTCGACTCGGAGCCGCCGATCGACGTGCTCGCAGCGCAGGCTCGGACCCCGGTCGATCGGCTGGCGCGCGGCGACCGGCTGGTGCGCCTCGCGCTGGCCGCGGTCGCGCGTCTCGAAGCATCAACCGGCCCGCTCGCGGGAGCGGGTCTCGTGGTCGGTACGGCCCAAGCCACGACGGAGACGAACGCCGATTTCGCCGCGCGTATCCGCAATCGCGGCGCCGCCTTCGCCGAGCCGCGGAAGTTCCCGTACACCTCGCCCAACGCCGTCGCGGGCGAGTGCTCCATCGCTTTTGGAATGCGGGGCCCGAGCTTCTCCGTCGGAGGCGGGCTGCACGCGGCGCTCGAGGCGCTCGCCACAGGCGCGCTGCTCATCGAGGGCGGCGATGCGGACCGGGTCGTCGTCGTCGCCGTCGACGAGGTTGGCCCCGCGGTCGCGGCCCTCACGAGGGGCGGGCTCCGCGAAGGCGCCGTCGCCGTGCTGCTCGACGCGGCGCCGCGCCCTTCGGCGCGGGCGAGGGTCGGCGAGGTGACCTTGCGCCGCGCTCCGCGAGGTGCCGACGCGGTGCCGAGGGACGCCGGTGCCGCCGGCGGTCATGCCGTGCTGCTGCCGCTCGTCGCCGGCGCCCACGTGATGGAGCTCGTGGCGACGTCGCCTCCCGACGTCTTCGCGCGAGTTGCATTCGAAGCCCTTTGACACTTCGACACGGCGCCGGGGCGTGCCCGACGCGTGTTTGACATCCTGGCATCGGGGCGTCGCGCGAAGGGACGAGCGAGCTCCCCGGATGCGCAAAACCAGCTGTTTCCGCGGACAGCGTCGACGGCCCATTAGTTGCCCTCCGACCCGGGTCGATGGGTCGACGACGACGCCGTCGCAATGGATGAAAGACGTTGCCACATGACGCTCCGCCCGTTCGCTGAGGGTCTCGTCCGCGCGGGGGTTCTCGCGGCGGCCATCGGCGCCTCCGCGTGCTCGAAGGCCTATATCCCCAACACCGATGTGGAGGACACGGGCGACAATCGCCAGGTAATCCTGTTCTGCGAGCGCTATCGCCATGCTCTCGAGGACAAAGACGTGGCCGAGCTGCTCAAGATGATGAGCCCCGGCTACTTCGAGGATGGCGGCAACACGAAGAGCGAGGACGACGCGGACTTCGAGAAGATCCGTGATTTCTTGACGGGCGATTTCCTCAAGACGAACGGAATTCGCTACGAAATCCGATACCGCAGGGTCACCTTCACCGAGCGCAAGCACGTCTACGTCGACTACACCTTCGCCGCGGCTTGGAAGCTCCCCGGGGTCCGGAGCGAAGAGTGGCACCATCAGGTGGCCGATAACCGCCTCGACCTGGTCCGCGAGGGGGAGTCGTTCAAGATCGTCGCCGGGATGTGAGCGCGTCGCGTGTGATATCCTCGAAGGGTTCTGGGGTCGCGCGCGATGTCCCGTGGACCTGAACTCGTTGCCCGGAGCTGCCCGAACTGCGGGGCGAGCCTCGATGCCGCGCCCGCGGGCGGACGCGTTGTCTGTCACTACTGCGGCCACGCCTTCGACGTGCCCGTCGCCGCCCCGCCGCCGCCGCGGGTCATCGTCGTGTCGCCCCGCGCGGTCGTGCGGCCGGTCCGACGCGTGCAGGCCTTCGCGTCGTTCCTCGGATCGATGGGCGTCATCCTCGGCGTCGTCGTCGCGGGGTTCGTCGCATCGCGCAACAACGGCTCGGCGTCGGTGATCCAAGTCCCCGGGTTCCCGACCGTGACGATGAGCGGCTCTTCCGACGGCTTCCTCTGGGACACCGTGGGGGGACCGCCCATGCCCGCGCCGATCGGCGGGGGCGTCGAGGGGTTTGTCGGCCGTATTCGCACGCAGGGGAGTGACGACCTGCTCGTCGCGGGCTTCGACGGAACCAAGCTCAAGCCGGTCTGGAAGGTCGGGCCGCTCGGTACGTATTCTCAGGGCAGCCAGGCGACGTTCACCGCGGTCATCGGTCGCGAGGTCGTAGTGACGGACTACCGTGCTGTGGTGCACGTCTACGACGTCGCCTCCGGTCACGAGCTCCGCAAGGTCACGCTGACCGACCGAGCCAAGTCGATGTGCACCGCGCCCGACGGCAAGCCGCGCGTCTGGGTCGAGGTGAGCGACGAAAGGAACGTCGTCGTCGACATCGACGCGGCGACCACCACGCCGATGGCGCGTCCTGCCTGGTGCCCGGATCGATTCGCTTTCAACGACTGCCGGGGCTGGACCCGGCGCGGCCCGCCGAGACCTTCGTGTCGGGGCGCCGAAGCGGCGCCCAAGGTCCCCGGGTTCGAGGCCGTGAACGTGGTCGAAGAGGAGGACTTTGCCGTCGCGCTGGGCAAGAGGCACCCCGGCACCGCCGTGCCCATGGCAGTCGGGTTCGATCCGAAGACGCGAGCCGTGCGCTGGCAGCAGCCGCTCTCCTCGGGCGACCCGCTCTCGGTCGCCGAATCGAGCACCCTGTCCGTGATGGATGCCGTCGCGGGCGGGCGATTCGTGGCGCCGTATCAGATCACGTCCAAGGCCTGGCACTTCACGGCGTTCGATGCGCGTTCGGGCCAGCGGCTTTGGGAGGTGGCGCTCCAGCCTCTCATCGGAGTCGACAACCCCGACGGCTTCGGGCTGTCCGCCTCCCGCGTGTACGTGATGCGGACGTCGTCGGTGGAGGTCTACGACGCGAAGACCGGCGCGCTCGTCGGCGTCGTAGGCACAAGTTGATCTGATATGAAGCGACCCGTCAAGTCTTGCGTCGGCGTTTCGTTCGGATCTGGGTCTCCTTCTTCGTGGGTGATGGCACCGAGAAGCCAGCGGTCGAGGCA
>Ga0070735_10001228_pt1 | contig 25285 bp, 23 predicted proteins | sample Coa_R1_FD_66443 | JGI IMG/M metagenome (GOLD analysis project Ga0070735, IMG submission 66443) | Surface soil microbial communities from Centralia Pennsylvania, which are recovering from an underground coalmine fire - Coalmine... | ecosystem: Environmental > Terrestrial > Soil > Unclassified ...
TTCTCGGTCGCCGAGTAGATGTCCTGCCCGGGAGCAACCAGGTCCGGCTTGATGCTGTAGTACGGCCCCGGCCCACGGGCGCTGAAATCCGCGAGGTAGTTTGGTTGCTCCGGCACGACAACTTTCCTGGGGTCGATTGTCGCCGTCGCGTCCGGATGAGCCTGTAGCCAGGATCTCAGCGCGTCTCCGTCGCTCTTGGAGAGAACCACGACCGGAATCCTTGCTACCTGGATCAATGGGGAAATGAAGCCCAGTTCCTGCGTGTTGTCAAGGAAAATCACCGCCCTGGCGCCGAGCGCCTCGACGTTCTGCGCCTTCTTGTCGAACGTGATGAAGCCTCGATCGACGATTGCGATCTTTCCGTGAAAGTCTTTACCTGCCAGGTCGTCCGCGGTCGGAGCATTCGCGTCGTCTTTGGGACGCCGGGCCAATCCGGCGTATTCCATTGGAAGGGGACCGACCGGCTGAGTGAACGGCACAGGACCGAGACCGGCACTCATCCGCTGCAGCGCGGCGGGAGGCGCAGTTGGCCCGGAGATGGTGACCGTGGGATAGATGCCGTGAGAGTTGGTCGACGCGCCGACAGAGATCGCATCGGTCGCGGTGCTGGGGGACGAAACGCTCTGGGGTGTCGGTCCGGAATTGCCAGCCGACGCCACCACCACCATGCCCGCTCTGGTCGCGAGATCGACGAGCTGGGCGTCGGGATCGAGTGCCGGATCTCGGGCGCCTACATCGTATCCGAGGCTCAGGTTGGCGACATCCGCTCCGTCGGATAGCGCAGCGCCGAGGGCTGCGGCCACCTGGTCTTGAGACCCGTTATCGCCCGGGTCGGTAAGCGGAAAGACGTTGTAGCTCATCAGGTAGGCGCCGGGAGCCATGCCGCTGATCTTGGTGCCGAGCGGCGTGATGGTATCCGCGTCGCAAGCCTCGATCGCGGCGGTAAATGTGCCGTGGCCCTGGACATCCTGGGCGCTGTACGGCTGTCCCTGCGTGGGACCGAAGGCGCGAGCCACGACGACCTTGTTGTTCGTGAATGCGAGATTCTGTTGAGAGTCGGAGCGGATGCCTAGAGCCGGGCGGGCGAATCCGGCGGGATTGAAACACGGGTTTGTAACGTCTATACCGGTGTCGATGTCGGCGATGTAGCAACCGTGGAGCCCAGTCTGTCCAGCTTTCTGGCCCTGGCACTCGCTGCCGGCGGCCCGAGGGCCGCCCAGCATCTGCCAGGCCTGGGGCGCGTTGACCAGCTCGGTGGACTTGTCCAGGAGAGGAGACACGCGGACGTCGGGCATGACGCTCGCGACGTTGGCCAGCGACTGGAGGCGCGCCAGCTGGCTCTGCGGCACCAGAGCGGCGAAGCCGTCGAAGAGAATGTTGAGATTGCGCTGGAGGTTGAGCCGGATGCCCTGGCCGCGGAGGTAGGCTATCTCGCGAGACTGGTAACGCAGCAGTGCCGCCGAGTATTGCCGCGAGGCCGGCAGTGTGGGGTCGTATCGAAAGCGATGAAGGGTAGCGGCATCAGAGGCACGCAGGAAGGGGTCGGCCGCAACCGGTGCCCCCTTCAGCTCGACGAGCACGCGGACGACTGGCGTCGACGCCGCCGGGTGGGCTGGCGTGGCTGCGTCCGCCGTGGAAAAGGCAGCCGTGAAAAGTGCGCAGAGCGTTGCCAGGGTCGAGACAATCCGGAGCATGCAAACCTCGTCGGGTGGGAGCGTGGGGCCGACCGCCGGCGCGAGACGATGGGGCCGTTTCCACGGCAAAATATTCGCTTTCCAGAAAGATGTCGCGCGCTATCGAAGTATAGCGGAGTCCGAAAATGACCTCAACAGGCCCACGGCCGGTTTCGCCTGCGCGGAGCCGGGAGCACCAAGTGTCGCCATGGCGCCCCGCGGCGCCAAGCGTATGGATCTCCCCCCACGGTGCACGCCGCGCCCGCAGAAGGTTTCGAGCTTCGGTCAGGCTACCGGATGTCGATGCCGCGGCCTGCGCTTGCGTTCGCCCTCGCGGCGACGGCGGGTCTACCGAGCCGCGCCTCGGTCGTTGAACCACTCCCACCAGCGCCGGAAGCCCTGCCACTGGCGCTCCTGAATGACGGTTTGCGCGCTCGCCCGATTCCACGGATCGAAGTACGAACAGGTATGGCTGGTGGAGCAGCGGTACTCCGCGAGTACCTGGCAGATGCTGTTGGACCAGAACGGGCAGTCCTTGCAGGTCTTGTTTTGCCAGGGGAAGCCGGTTTGTTGCTCCACCGCTGCTTCGGTCCGGTAGTATCCGGAGTCGTACGCCGCCTTCAGTTTCTGCATCCACACTTCGGTCATCGTCCTTCCCCTTGCGGGCGCTGCGGCCCGCTGGCTGCCCGTCCGAAGTGCAGAATGCATGCCAGCTATGCGCCGGCCCGGGCACATCGCGAGCCGCAGAGAGAGTACCGGGTGGCAGCACGGTTCGGCAGGCTCGTGCGGCGATGATGTGAGGGCGGCGAGGCTCAGGTAGTGGCCGCGGCCACCGGCTCGACCTGGCGAGCTGCCCCGATCTCCTCTGCTACCGCCCGGCCAAAACGGGCTACCGCCTCCAGCGCCTGCTCCTCGTCGGTAATCAGGGCGGGCAGGAAGCGGATCGTGCTCCGCCCGGACCCGAGCAGCCAGAGTCGCTGCTTGTAGACGCAGTTGCGGATGATTCGGTCACGCAGCTCCGGCGACGGCCGCTTATTGCGCGCGTCCTCGACAAACTCGACCCCCTGCATAAAGCCGAGGCCGCGAATATCGCCGACTTGCTCGAACTGGCCGATGGTCTCGCGGAGGGCAGACAGCATCAACGAGCCGACGCGGCGAGCATTGTCGATCAGCCCGTGCTCTTCGATCGAACGCAGTACAAACAGCGACATGAGAGCCATACGAGGCTCGGCCGAAAACGTTTCCGAGTGCCGCGAGGCGCGAAGGAACATCGGAGCGCGACCGATGGTGGCGCCCATGGGGTAGCCCCCGCCGAGTGCCTTGGCCGTGCAAATCATGTCGGGTGCTACCCCGGCGTGTTCGATGGCCCACCAGCTGCCGGTTCTGCCCAGACCCGCCTGCACCTCGTCGGCGATAAGAACGGCTCCGTACATGTCCGCGACTTCCCGCAGGCCGCGCAGGAACTGGGGCGGCGGGACGATGATGCCACCCTCGCCGCCGACGGATTCGACCACGATTCCGGCAATGTCGGTGCCCTCGTCCAGGATCGCGTCGCGCAGCTGCTGGAGCGCGAACTCGGCGCAGGTGTCAGGATCGCTGCCCAACGGCGAGCGATACGGATAGGCGTACGGAGTGCGAATGACATCCAGACCCTGGGGGTAGCCCTCCTTGTGCACCGCCTTGCTGGCGGTGAGCGCGAGAGCGTACCCGGTGCGGCCGTGAAAAGCCGGGCGGAAGGCGACGAAGCGCTGGCGACCGGTCTGATCCATCGCCGCTTTGAGCGCGGTCTCTACTGCGCGCGCGCCGCTAGTGGTGAAGAAAACTTGCTTGTCAAAGTCCCCGGGCGCCGTCGCCGCCAGTCGCTCGGCCAGGAGGACGTGCGGGATGTTGTCGAAGTCCTGCCCCGGCAGTTCCTCAACCACGTCGGCCAGACGCACTTCGAACTCCCGGATTCCGGCAGGCCGGAATCCTAGCGCTCGCACGGCGACCCCGGATGTCATATCGAGGTACTCGTTGCCTTCAAGGTCGTAAAGCCAGACCCCGCTCCCGCGAGTGTGGTCGATAACCGGATAGATGTCGCGATCCTGGGTCGTGACTGCCAGCGCCCGCTGCGCGCGCTCGATCCAGTACAGACTCGACGCCGGGACGTCCCCGAGGCCGGGTACCAACCACTGCAGCAGGTCAAGCTGGTCTTTGTTCATTGCGCTCTCCTTCGCTCCATTCAAGCAGAAGGAGCATGAGTGCCTTCTGCGCGTGAAGTCGATTTTCTGCTTCGTCGAAGATCACCGAATTCGGGCCGTACGCGATCTCGGCCGTTACTTCTTCGCCGATGTGCGCCGGCAAACAGTGCATGAACAGGAAATCGGGCCGGGCCGCGGCGGCGAGCCGCTCGTTGACCTGATATGGGGCCAGGAGCTGCAATCGTCGATCGCGGTCGGCTTCACGACCCATGGAGGTCCACACGTCGGTGTAGATCACGTCGGCGTCCCGAACGGCTTCCCGAGCGTCCCCGGTAACCCGGATACTGCCACCGAATCGGGACGCGTTGCCGCGGGCAAGGTCGACGTAACGCTCCATCGGCCGGAGCTCGGGCGGGGAGGCGACGATCATGTCGACGCCGAGCATCGTTGCCCCCAGCATCAGGGAGTGCGTGACATTGTTGTTACCATCGCCAACGAACGCGAGTCGAAGACCCTCAAGCGATTCCCGACGCTCGAGGACCGTGAATAAGTCGGCCATGGACTGGCACGGATGCTCCTCGTCACTCAAGCCATTGATGACCGGAATCGAGGCGGAATCGCCGAGCTCCGCGACCGTTGCATGCGCGTAGACCCGCGCCATCATCAGGTCGGCGTAGCGCGACACGACGCGCGCCGTGTCTCCGATTGATTCACCGCGGGAGAGCTGTGACGAGTCCCGATCGAGATAAATGGCGTGGCCGCCCAGCTGCGTCATGCCCGCCTCGAATGAAAGGCGGGTGCGCGTCGACGATTTCTCGAAAAACATGACCAGCGTTCTGCCCGGCAGCAGCGGCTCAAGTCGGGTTCGCTTCAGCTGACGAGCGCGGTCAAAGACAGTCCGAATCTCGCGAGGGCTCAGGTCGTTCTGGCTGACGAAGTGACGGACCATCGACGACTCCACGGGCGAGAGGCGGCGCAGGTGGCCGGAGGGCATCATGCGGCCCAAAACGCGCAAATTATAGCAGTCGATCGGTTGCGCATCGCCGTCGCGCAACGTATAGAATGTGGCCCATTGCGGCGAGGGAGGATCAGATGAGCGATTCGCTTGTCATCGCGTTCGGCGGGAATGCCATCCATCCCTCAACGCAGACGGGGACGCTGGACGAGCAGCGCGGCAACATCCGGCGGATGTGCGCGGGGCTTGGCGAGCTCGTGGTCGAGGGCCATCGAGTCGTGGTGACGCACGGCAACGGTCCCCAGGTCGGCGAGATCATGCTGCGGTCGAACATGACTGAGGGCAAGGTCCCACCGGTGACGCTCGACGTGGCCGGCGCCCAGTCGCAGGGGCAAATCGGGTACATGTTGCAACAGGAGATGGGGAACTACCTGCGCGAGCGCGGTGTGCCACCGGTTGTCGCCACCGTCGTCACGCAGGTGGTCGTCGACCCGGCCGATCCGGCCTTCCAGAACCCGACGAAGCCGATCGGGCGCTTTTACCAGCGCGCAGAGGCGGAGGCACTTCGCGAAGAGCGGGGCTGGATCATGGTCGAGGACGCCGGTCGAGGGTATCGGCGCGTGGTCCCGTCGCCGCGGCCGCTCGACATTGTCGAGTGGACGGCGGTGCGGGCGCTGTTCGAGTGTGGCGTGCTGGTCATCGCGGCTGGGGGTGGCGGCGTACCGGTGGTTCGGGAGGGCGGCGTACTCCGCGGAATCGAGGCGGTCATCGACAAGGACGCGGCGGCTGCAACCGTCGCGACGCTGATCGAGGCGAGTACGCTGGTCCTGCTCACCGAAGTGCCGGCGGTGGCTGTGGACTTCGGCACGCCGAGGCAGCGTCCGCTAGCCGCCGTGTCGCTCACCGATATGAAGGGACATATGGCTGACGGACAGTTTCCGCCGGGCAGTATGGGACCCAAAGTACGCGCCGCGATCGACTTCCTCGACGCCGGCGGCGACCGAGCCATAATCACCAACGTGTCGAATCTGGTCGAGGCGGTGCACGGCGACAGGACCGGAACACAAGTCGTCCACGACGTGCAGGCGCCGCCGAGGACACGCCCAACGCTGGCCCGGCACGCGCCGTGAGTGAGCTGTCAGTTCGCGAGATTCAGGCAATCCTCCCGCACCGCTATCCGTTTCTTCTGGTGGATCGGATCCTGGAGATCGAGCCCGGAGTCCGCGCCGTCGGGATCAAGGCCGTCACGATTGGCGAGCCCTTCTTCGCGGGGCACTTCCCCGACTACCCTGTCATGCCGGGCGTCCTGATCGCAGAGGCTCTGGCTCAGGTCGGCGCCGTCGCCGTGCTGGGCTCGGAAGGCGCGAACGCACGTATACCTTTCCTGACCGGACTCGACGGCTTCCGATTCAGACGACAGGTCGTACCGGGCGACGTGCTGCGCCTGGAAGTGACGCTGGGCCGGCTGCGCAGCCGCAGCGGCAGAGGCCACGGGGTGGCCACGGTAGAGGGCCAGCTCGCCGCCGAGGGCGACATAACGTTTGTTCTCGCGTCTTAACCGGCGGCGAAGACCAGCTTCTGGTGGCGCAGCAGAATACTCTGCAAGATCCCAAGCGACGCAAGCGTCGTGATCAGCGAGCTGCCACCGTAGCTGAGGAGCGGCAAGGGAATCCCTGTCACCGGCATCATCCCTACATTCATGCCGATGTTGACGAAGATCTGGAACATCAGCATGGCCAGAATGCCGCTCGCCAGCAGCCGACCAAAGATGTCTCCTGCCATGAAGGAGACGCGGGCGATACGGAGCAGCAACATCGTGTAGGCGGCGAACAGCACCAGCACACCCGCGAAGCCCACCTGCTCCGCGATCACCGAGAAGATGAAGTCTTTGTCCTCGACGCGCTGGAAGCCGAGCTGACTCTGCGTGCCCGGCGCGAAGTGCTGTCCGAGGAATCCACCGGCGCCCACGGTGATCAACGAGTGGATGACGTTGTAGCCCTCACCAAGGGGGTCCTTGTTGGGGTTGAGGAAGATGGTGAGCCGGTCCTGCATGTACCGGAACCGCTGAACGTGCCCCATGGCATTCCAGAGCACCGGCAGGATAGCCCCGCAGCCCGCGGCGAGCGCGGCCAGGTGAGAAAGCTGCACACCGGCCATGAGCGCGATGCCGACCCAGATCGCGACGAACACGGCGCTCGTCCCCAGATCCGGTTGCAGGAGCACCAGAGCCATCGGGGCGACCACCCATAGCAGTGAGCCCAGCATCGCGCGCCCGCTGACCCCACGATCCTCGCGGTCGGCAAAGAATTTCGCGAGGACGATCACGAGCATGAGCTTCGCCGGCTCGGACGGTTGCAGCGGGAGGATTCCGACGTTGATCCAGCGCTGCGCGCCGTAGGCGGAGTGGCCGAGGCCAAGAACGACGAGGAGAATCAGCATATTGAGCGCGAAGAGCGGAACGGCGAGCGAGCGCAATAGGCGGTAATCGAAGTTAGTGAGAATGACCATGGCGGCAAGGCCCAGCACGGCGTACAGCGCCTGATGTATGGGGGTTGAGAGCGTCACACCGGATGTCGGCCAGCGCGAGATCGCGAACAGAACGATGCTGCCGAAGGCGACAAGCGCCACCGGCAGGCCCACCAACTGAATGTCGAAGTTGGCCCAGTGCTTCACCTCACTGCCCCCCGGCGCCCCCGCCGACCAGCGTCTGCGATACGTCATCCAGCCAGTTGGCCTTGGTGGGCTTCAAGTGGAAGTAGTCTTCGAGGGCCTTGTGCGCAATCGGCGCGGCAACGTACGCGCCCTCCGCGTTCGCATCGGGAACCAGGACGGAGATCGCCACCCTCGGATTCTCGTAGGGGGCATACCCGATCCACCAGGCGTCGGTGGTCGGTGCGCCGTTGGGCAGGCGTGTCTCTGCCGTCCCCGTCTTGCCGGCCGCGTTGATTCGAGGATCGATCACGTTGAAGCTGGTGCCGGCCAGTGGAGGCTGCACCGAATTGTGCATCCCCTCCTGCACGAGAGCCAGGTTGCCAGGATCGATGAAGTTGTTCCGGATGACCGTGGGAACGAACGGCTGGATAACGCGCGCTCCGTGAAGCCGGCCCTCGCGCGGAAGCACCGTGCCGACGATCTTGCGCAGCAGGGTCGGCCTGTACAATGTACCGCCATTGGCAATCGTGGCGGCCACGTTGGCCATCTGGAGAGGCGTCGCAAGGTCGTCTCCCTGTCCAATCGCGGAATTGTACGAGTCCCCGATGTACCATGGCTGCCCGTAGTGCTGCAGATGCCAGGCGCGCGTCGGCACCAGTCCGGACGCCTCGGGCAGACCGATCCCGTAGGCGCTCCCGAGTCCGAACTCGCGCGCATACCGTGCCAGCCGGTCCGGACCGAGGGCCGGCATGTGCGGATCGACGGTCGGATTGCCGCCGACCATCGTATAGAAGTAGATGTCGCTCGACTCGGCGATCGCGCTCACCACGTTCATGGCGCCGAGACCCGGCCCCCACCATCCATGGAACACGTAGCTCCCGAGGTCGATCTTGCCGCCGTCGTAGACGGTTCGACTCGCGTCGGTAACGCCGGCCTGCAGCGCGGCGGCGGCGGTGACCACCTTGTAGGTCGAGCCGGGGGGGTAGGCGCCGGCTGCTGCCTGGTCCACCAGGGGATGGTACGGATCGTCGTTGAGCTGAGCGAACCGGTTCGCGGAGATGGCGGGCGAGAACCAGTTGTTGTTGAAGCTCGGCAGGCTCACCATCGCCAGGATCTGTCCCGAGTTGACGTCTTCCATTACGACGATCCCCTGACGCAAACCCAGCTTGTTGAGCGCGGCCTGCAGATCGTTCGCGACCTGAGCCTGGAGCCGGGAGTCGATCGTCAGATACACGCTGTCCCCGGGCGTGGTATGCCCCGGGTCCAGGACGCGCACCGGCCGCTCCCCCGCGTCCACCTCCACCTGCTCGCTCCCGTTGATCCCGTGCAGATACGGGTCCAGATACGACTCCAGTCCAGCCGCGCCGACGTGATCGGTGAGATTGAAGTGTTCGAGCGGCAGCTGCTTGCGGTCCGCAGTGTATTGCGCCGGAAGGATATCGCTGGTGTAGCCGACGATGTGAGACAGGGAGTATTCCGGGTCGTCCATGTAGTTACGGACGCTGGTAGGAACGATACGGACCCCTGGCAGTTCACTGTGGAGCTGGAGCAAGCCCATCGCCGTGTCTGCCGTCACCGTCCGATTGGCGCAGTGCTGACAGATGGGCACTGCCTCGTACTGGCGCCACATGTTCTGTGCCACGGTCGCGGCCAGCTGCTGCGGCGTGGGATGACCGCCGAGAAGCGACGAGAGGCGCCGGTACACCGTGTCCGCTCCTGTCGCGGGGATCCCGTGGGGCACGATCATCACGCTCCAGCTCGGCGCGTTGTACACCAGCTGACGGCCGTACCGATCGTAGATGATGCCCCGGCTCGCTTCAACCGGCAGCGTCCGAATCTTACTTGTGTCTCCCTGCACCTTGTAGTAGTTCCCCATGACGACCTGGACATACCAGAGCCTCCCGGAGAGGACGGCGAAGACAAGCAGGATGCTGGCACGGAGCAGGACGAACTTCGTACGTTTCCTCACCAGCTAGCCCTCGGTTCGGGGTAGACGCGCTGCTCCAGGCGGCGAACGAGCCGGAAGCCAGGAATATTGAGAATCGCGTTGTACAGCGCGACCGGGAAGACGAGGTACCGCATCGCGGGCAGGAGATCGACATTATGCTGAGTACTGACCAGGATAAACGCCACGATCGCGTAGTACAGCAACGTGGCGGCGAAGACTGTGGCCGGCGGAAGCAGCGCGTGAGTGCGTATGAACGTGCCCCCGCCCAGGCTTACCAGACTCGCGACGAGCACCATCGCCACCGTCCCGGTCCCGATCGGCCACCCCTCGAACATGTCCAGCGTGAAACCGCCAATGAACGCCCACAGCATGCCCTCGTCCGGACCGCGCAGGATTCCCCAGTCGACAACCGCGATGAGAACGACTGAAGGTAGCGCTCCACCGATCTGCAGCCGGTTGAAAAGGCTGGTCTGCAGCAACGCCAGCACCGGAAGGAGCCACAGGGCGGTGAAAAGGCCTGGATTGAGACTCCGAACGGTACTCATGGCTTGATCCACTGATTCGGCTGACTGGGTCTGTAACCCTTTACAACTTGCACGATCTCCAGGTCGGAGAAATCGGCCAGCGGTTGGATCACGGCGCTCTGGAACATGTCCGAGCTGGAGTGATGAACGGACACGATCTGACCGATGAGGAGCGTTCGCGGGAACTCGTTCCAGACGCCGGATGTGACCACGAAGTCGCCGGCGCGCAGTACCCGGCTCGTCGGGACATATTCGAGAACCGGCCGAGCGTCGAATTTGCCGTCGACCACCCCGGACGCTCGCGTGGTCACGTCCATCGCTCCCACCGAGCTGCTGGGACTGAGGACCCATTGAACCTTGGCCCAGTTCGAGCCGATGTCCACGATCTTGCCGGCGAAGTAGCCGTTCTGATCGAGCACCGTCATGCCGTCAACCAGGCCGTCACGCGACCCCCGGCTGATGAACGAGACCGGGTTGAGCGGATCGTTCAAGGTCCCTATGACGCGAGCCACCATCAGGCGGAGATTGGGATTGCGGTCCCGGAAATTCAACATACGGCGGAAGATCTGATTCTCGTAGCGGGACGACTGAAGCGCCGCGTTCTCGCGCATCAGGACTCCAATCGTTTTGCGGAGCGTCCCGTTTTCCTGCTGGAAGCGCGGCCCATTCACGACACCCGAAATAGTGTCCCCGATGGCGGACGTAACGGCGGTGATGGCCGACTGAAACGGAGCAGCGGCACTCAGCCCAACCCTGTCGATCGGGGCCAGCCAGCGCCCCAGGAACAGCACCAGAAATGCGGCGACCAGGAACATCACCGCAAGTCTTCTCCCGCCGCGAGTCTCAACCATGGGCTACCAGATCGCTACCGTGGTGTCCGGCCATCCTGCGGAGAGACAAATACCTTGCGCAGCGTATCCAGGTCTTCCAGGCACCGTCCGGTTCCGCGCACCACGCAGGTGAGGGGATCATCGGCCACGGTCACCGGCATCTTTGTCTCCTCAGCAATGCGCCGGTCCAGCCCCTGGAGCAGCGCGCCACCACCGGCGAGGTAGATGCCCTGATCCATGATGTCGGCGATGAGCTCCGGAGGCGTCTCTTCAATTGTCGTGGTTACCGCTTCGACGATCAATGCGACCGGTGGCTCGATCGCGCTGCGAATCTCCTTGCTCGAGACTTCCACGGACTTGGGGAGCCCGCTCACCACGTCGCGGCCGCGCAGGATCACCTTCGTTTCCTTCACATCGTCATGCGCCGAGCCGGCAGTGAGCTTGGTCTGTTCCGCGGTGCGCTCCCCGATGAGCAGTCCATGCTCGCGGCGTGCAAACTGCAGAATCATCTCGTCGATCTCATCACCCGCCACCCGGACCGACTTGCTGAGCACGATGCCGCCCAGCGAAATGACCGCGACCTCGGTGGTACCGCCGCCGATGTCGACGATCATACTGCCGCTCGGCTCGGTGATTGGCAGATCCGAACCGATGGCGGCGGCCATCGGCTCCTCGATGAGGTACGCTTCACGCGCCCCGGCATTCACCGCGGCATCGGAGACCGCCCGTCGCTCCACCTCGGTAACCCCCGAAGGGATACCCACCACGACGCGCGGTCGCGGTAACAGGGCTACCTCCTCGTGAACTCGATTGATGAAATATCGAAGCATGCTCTCGACGATTTCAAAGTCGGCTATCACGCCGTCCTTCAGGGGACGGATGGCCACGATGTTCGCCGGCGTGCGGCCGACCATGCGTTTCGCCTCGGCCCCGATCGCCAGGACGCGTTTGGAGCGCTTATCGATGGCAACGACCGAAGGCTCCGAGATGACCACACCTCGTCCCCGCACGAAGACCAGAGTATTCGCTGTTCCGAGGTCGATGCCCAGGTCCTTGGAAAACATTCCAAAGAGACTGGAGAGGGGGCTGCGCATTGGTAGCCTTTCCATCTCGCTTGTTCTCGAGCGGCGCCGCACCGGATCGGCCGGCTCACCGACGCATGGACGCGGAAATTCAGCGCGCAGCCGCTGGATTCGCGCCCGCCACGGGCCGATGCCGGGCGTAAATCAGGAAAGTATAGCACGCTGTTTTTCGGCCGGGCCGCCGCGGGCGTTGGTGTGAGTGGTGCCCCGCCATTGACAGATGCCCCGCGGCTCTGTTAAGAAATGAGCATAAGAGTAAAGGAGGTGATGTGCAGTGGATAGTAGTCACTGTTGCCGTTTCGCAGGGACACTCTGCATGGAGGTGACTGGCTGCTGACACCTCCGGCGCGCTGACACCGCGCGCAGAGCGTTCAACAGACGGTAACTGGGGGAGCGCGACAGCGCTCCCCCTTTCTTTGCTCGGTTAGTTGACAGTCCGAGCTGGAGCAATATATGACCTCCCCGATCCCCTCCATGCAGGCCGCTTCGCCCGGTCCATTGAACGTGGATGTGATCCGCCGCGGCGTCGACGGTCTCGATCCGGCGGCGGAGATTCGGTACTCGGCCGAGGTCGATTCGACGAATCGAATCCTCGGCTCGCTCGCTCCGGACGAGCGCCGTCACGGAATCATCCTGCTGACCGATTACCAATCGGCGGGACGAGGGAGGCGGGGCCGCCGCTGGATCGCCCCGCCCCGCACCGGGCTCCTGTTTTCGATGCTCCTGGCGATACCTCCGCGAGCGCTACCGGTCGACATTCCGGTGGTAGGCGCCCTGGCGGTCCAGGACGCGCTGACCGATGCGACCGGGCTGAAAACCCGGCTCAAGTGGCCGAACGATGTGCTGGTAGGGGATCGCAAGCTCAGCGGCATCCTGGCCGAGTACCTGCCCGGTAAGTCGCCATTTGCGGTGCTCGGCATCGGTCTCAATGTCAACTTCGATCCCGCCGCTGAACCGGCCGCAGGAGCCGCCGCCACCAGCGTTAGCGGCGAGCTGGGCCACCTGGTGGAGCGAGAGTTCCTTGCTGTAGTCCTTTTCAAGGCGATTTACTTGTGGTATCGTTGTCTCGCATGCGATCCGGCCTCTGTGCTCGAGGCCTGGACGGCTCGACTGGACCTGATTCAGCGGGCCGTCCGGATCGAAGACGCGTCGGGACAGTGGCAAGGAATTGCGGAGCGCATCAGGCGAGACGGCGGGTTAGAAGTACGGAGAACTGATGGGGTCCGGCGCACAGTGTACGCCGCCGACGTCTCGATGCGATAACCAGGATGTTTACAGTCCCCGATATGGGGATTACAATAATGCCCTTCCGCGGCCAATTCGCAGGAGAGACGGCTCCATCGTTCGACACGATAGGGAGATACGCGCCCCAGGAGCCAACGAGCAGGAGGATTCAGGTGAACAACCACCACAAGCCGACGCAGATCTCGGCAGAATTCAAGCAGGAGCTGGAGAACGAGCTCGAGCACCTGCGAAACCATGTGAGGCCGATGATCGCCGAGCGGCTCAAGTCGGCTCGCGAGGGCGGGGATATCACCGATAACGCGGCCTTCGAACAAGCCAAGGAAGATCTTGCCCGCCTGATGGGCAAAATGGCCGAGATTGAGAAGACGCTGCGCGAGGCGACGGTGATCCACCACAACGGCAACGGGAAGCCGCGCAAAGTCGAGATCGGAACCATCGTGTCGGTCTCTCGGGACGACGGGCGCGAATGCTCGTACAAGATCGTCGAGTCGATGGAGGCTTCGCCCAACGACGGCAAGGTATCGGACCAGTCTCCGATCGGCCGCGCGCTGGTCGGCCGGAAGCGTGGCGACACGGTGCAGGTCGAGGCGCCGGCACGCACCATCTCGTACACGATCACGGATATCCAGTTCATTCACTAGGTTTGGTGGCCGGGGAAGTCGGCGTCCGTCTGCCGCTGCTCGCCGCCGCCGACTTTCGCGGAGCCAGGTTGTGACAGAGCACTCGGACACTCGCCGGCTCAGAGAGCAAAAGCTCGACGAGCTAGCGACTCTCGGCCTGCCCCACTCCCCGAATCGATTCGGACCGACGCGCCACGCCGCTGAGATCCGGAAACACTTCGACGCGCTGGCCGGCTCGCGGGTGCGAGTCGCCGGCCGCCTGATGCGGATCCGGAAGATGGGCAAGGCGTCGTTCGCCCATATGCTCGACGTTTCGGGTGAGATCCAGCTGTATTTCAAGCTTGACGCGCTCGGGCCGGAACGGTACCAGTATTTCAAGCTCCTCGACCTGGGCGACGTGATCGGCGCTGAGGGAACGGTGTTTCGAACCGCCACCGGCGAGGTCACCGTGCAGGTCGAAGAGCTCGTCCTCCTGGCGAAGGCGTTCCAGGCACTTCCGGAAAAGTGGCATGGCCTGACGGATGTGGAAACACGGTACCGGCGGCGCTACCTCGACCTGATCTCGAATGACGAGACGCGACGCATCTTCCTGCTTCGCACCGGGGTGCTGCGCGAGACCCGCCGCTTCCTCGACGAGCGGGGCTTCCTCGAAGTCGAGACTCCGATTCTGCAACCGATGTACGGCGGCGCCGCGGCGAATCCCTTTCACACCCGGTACGAGACGCTCGACCAGACGGTCTTTCTCCGGATTGCGAGCGAGCTGTACTTGAAGCGGTTGATCGTGGGCGGCATGGAACGCGTGTACGAGATCGGTAAGGACTTCCGGAACGAGGGTTTCTCGCGCAAGCACAGCCCGGAGTTCACCATGCTCGAGCTGTACCAGGCCTACGCCGACTACCGGGATATCATGGCGCTGTTCGAGACGATGATATCAACCGTCGCCGCCGAGGTCGCTGGCAGCCAACGAGTCGAGTTCGACGGATTCGACATTGACCTCACCCCGCCGTGGCGGCGTCTCTCCATGCGCGAAGCACTCGCCGAGTACGCCGGAGTAGACGCCGCGGCATCGCGGGATCCGGATGCGCTGCTAGACGCGCTGCGGCGTCACGGTCACGTCGCTCCCGGCGGCGGGTCGGTTGGGATCCTCACCGAGGAGCTGGTGAGCTCGGTGATCGAACCGAAGCTCATCCAGCCCACGATCCTGTATGACTTCCCGGTGGACTTCCCGGGGAGCCTTCTGGCAAAGCGCAAGGCTGACGAGCCGGATGTCGCCGAGCGCTTCGAGGTCTACATTGGAGCAATAGAGATCGCGAACGCGTTCACCGAGCTGAACGATCCGGAGGACCAGCTACAGCGCATGAAGGTATCCGCGACACAGAGCGGTGTGGAGCACGCCGAGATAGATTGGGACTACATCCACGCGCTCGAGCACGGCATGCCCCCCACCGGCGGTCTCGGATTCGGCGTGGACCGCCTGGTCATGGTGCTCGCCGGGGCGCACCACATACGGGAGACAATTCTCTTCCCCTTGCTCAGGGAGCGGGAGGATGCCCATGCTTAGCCGAGATCTGATCCGCAACCAGACCGACCTGGTCAAGCGAGCGGTCGAGCTGCGGCGAGACCGGGCCCCAATCGACGAGATCGTGGCCCTCGACCGGGAGCAGCGCACCCTGAAGGCGGAAAGCGACTCGTTGAGGGCGGAAACCAATCGCATCTCGAAGTCATTTGGCGATGCGTCGTTGGCGGACGAGGACCGGGCCCGGCTCCGCGAGCGGGCGATCGAGGTGCGCACACGCACCTCGGAGCTGGACCGGCGCATTGACGAGCTCGAGGTACAGCTGCGCGAGCTGGAGCTGTGGGTCCCGAACATTCCGGACGACAGCGTTCCCGTCGGACAGAGCGAAGAGGACAATGTCGAGCGGTGGACGTGGGGAAGCCCACGGACATTCGCGTTTCCCCCGAAATCGCATGTCGACCTCGGCGAAGCGCTCGGCATCTTCGATTCCTCGGATGCGGTCCGCATGTCGGGTACGCGCTTTCACACACTGCGTGGGGCCGGCGCGCGCATGGAGCGAGCCCTGGCCCAGTTCATGCTCGATCTGCACGTTCGCGAGCACGGCTTCACGGAGCTCTGGGTGCCCGACCTGGTGAAGCGCGAGGCTATGATCGTCTCGTCCCAGCTACCGAAGTTCGCGGAGGATGCGTACTACCTCGAGAAAGAGGACATGTACCTCATCCCGACGGCCGAGGTCCCGCTGGTGAACATGGAGACCGACAAGATCCTGGAGGCCGACCAGCTTCCCATACTGTATGCGGCCTGCACGCCCTCCTTCCGCCTGGAGGCCGGAGCGGCCGGCCGCGAAACGCGGGGCCTGATTCGCGTTCACCAGTATGACAAGGTCGAGATGGTCGTCTTCTGCAGGCCGGAGGAGAGCATGGAATGGCTGCAGCGCCTCGTGAAGTTCGCGGAGGACGTGCTTCAGCGGTTGGAGCTCCCGTACCACGTGCTCGAGATGAACACGTCGGACCTCGGCTTCGGTCAGGTCAAGAAGTACGATCCCGAAGTGTGGATGCCGAGCTTCAATCGATACGTCGAGATCAGCAGCTGCAGCAACATGGGAGACTTTCAGGCGAGGCGAGGAAAGATGCGCTTCCGTCCCGCTCCGGGCGAGCCTCCACGATTGCTTCACACGCTAAACGGCTCCGGCGTCGCGGTGGGCCGCTGCCTGGCGGCGATCTGGGAGAACTACCAGCAAGAGGACGGCAGCATCGCCGTTCCGAAAGCGCTTGTTCCCTACATGGACGGTCGAGAGCTGATCACCGGCCCGTAGGGTGGAGGCGTCGATCGCCGATCTAGCCGGCGATGGCGCCCGATCGGCATGCGCGACCAGTTCTCATAGAGTGGCGAGCCGATCGGCTACACGGTGACCTCGGCCGTCACCGCGCCACTTGCGGACCTGCGAACAGCGCAGGAGCAGGCAAGCTCAACCGGTGATGCGGAGAAGCTTGAGGCGGGCGTCACGACCCGCCGAGTCGCCTGCTCGCAGACCGCCCTTCTTCGCATCAGGTCCGATGCCAGGCTGCCGGCGGCTAGAATGGTGCCACATCGGGCTGTCCGGTGGGAAGGTGCCGCTGTATGGCCGTGGCCGCCTCCTTTTCCCATCCGTATCTGCCTCCGCTCCTCGGCCGGGAGGTCGAGGTGGAGCTGGTGCTCCAGCGGCTCACCGGGGGGACGACGCGGCTGCTCACCCTTGTTGGCCCCGGTGGGGTGGGTAAGACCCGCCTGGCGCAGGAAGTGGTCGATCGCGTCGCCGGCCACTTTCGCCATGGCACGGTGCTGGTTGATCTCGCTTCGCTCGCGGATTCGCGTCTGGTTCTAGCCGCGGTGGCGCAGGCACTGGGCCTGGATGACAGGAGTCCTCGGCCGTTGCTCGCCCGTTTGCAAGAGTATCTGGCGGAGCGGGAGATGCTGCTGGTCCTCGACAACTTCGAGCATCTCCTGCCGGCTGCAATCCAGCTGCCCGAGCTGCTAACGGCGCCCGCGCTGCGCCTCCTGGTGACCAGCCGTGTCGCCTTGCCACTGCGCCAGCAGCAGGCAATCCGTCTCTTCCCGCTACCGGTGCCTGATCCCGACAGGCCTCTCCCGGTGGAGGAACTCGCACAGATCCCATCGGTGGCCCTCTTTGTGGAGCGGGCCCAGGCCCAGCGGCCCGACTTCGCCCTCACCGAACGAAGGGCGCCGCAGGTGGTCGAGCTGCTGCGGCTGCTGGACGGGTTACCGCTGGCTCTGGAGCTGGCAGCGGGCCAGATGCAGGTCCTGGCGCTCCCGGTGATCGTGCGCCGCCTGGAACACCGACTGGCGAGCCTGCGCTGGGAGGCTCAGGACCTGCCGAAACGGCAGCAAAGCCTGCAGGCGGCCATCGGCTGGAGCTATGATCTCCTGCCGACCGAGGAGCAACGTCTGTTCCGACATCTCGGCGTCTTCGCGGGGAGAGTGACGCCGGCGGCCATGGCGTCGCTGCTCGACCAGGACGAAGAGGAAGTGCTGTCCGGGCTGATCGCCCTGGCGGAGAAGAGCCTGCTGTTGCCGGTGCCGCTCGCGGACGAAGACGCGGAGCCGGACTTCGGCATGCTGGAGACCATTCGGGAGTATGCCCGGGAACAGCTGGAAGCCGAGGGGGAGCTGGAAAAGGCGGCAGGCGCGCATGCGGCGTACCTCCTGGCACTCGCCGAAGCGGCGGAGCCACGGCTCCAGGGACCCGAACAGGAACAGTGGCTGGCGCGGCTAGAGAGCCAGCACGACAACCTGCGGGGGGCACTGGGCTGGGCCCGCGAGCATGGGGACGGCGAGCTCGGGCTGCGGCTGGCGAGCGCCCTTGGGCGATTCTGGGAGCTGCGCGGTCACCTGACCGAGGCACGGACATGGCTGGAAACGATGCTCGAGATGCATGCGGACGCGCCCGTCGGCCGGCGCTCGGCGGCACTGGACACTGCCGGGTGGCTGGCCTTCAATCAGGCGGACTACGGGCGCGCCCAGGCGCTACACGAGGAGTCGCTGGCGCTGCGGCGGGAGCTGGGGGATCGCGCGGGGATCGCGGCATCGCTCCATGGCCTGGGTACAATCGCCGACCGCCATGGGGACGTCGACCGGGCCGTGGCGCTACTCGAAGAAGCGCTTGCGCTTCGGCGCGACCTGGCGGACCGGCACGGTACCGCCATGTCACTGACGAACCTGGGTGCCCTGGCGGGGCGGCATGGGGAGTTCAGGCGGGCAGAAGCTCTGTTTGAGGAGGCGCTGGCGCTGTTGCGCGAGCTGGGGGATCGGCACTGGACCGCTGCCATGCTCAGCAATCTCGGGATTCTCGCCTACTGGCAGGGTGTCGATACGCGGTCCCAGGTACTGCTGGAAGAGGCGCTGACAAAGGCGCGCACGGTGGGAAGCACGGAGTGGTTTCGCCCAACCGTGCTCTATCTCGGCCACGTGGCGAGCCGGCGAGGCGACGTCCGCGTGGCCGCGGCCTGCTATCGGGAGACGATCCAGCTTTGTCGAGACAGTGGCGATCAGTATCATCTCCCGTACGCGCTGGAGGCATGCGCCTGGGTGACACGTCGGCAGGGAGGTGGCGAGCGCGCCGCGCAGCTCTACGGCGCTGCCGCTGCCATGCGGTCGTCCACCCACGTGGTCATGGCGCCACATGAGGCGGCCGACCGGGAGCACAGGATCGCAGCATTGCGCCAGAGTCTGGGCAGCGCGGAGCTCGAGCGGGAATGGGCGGCCGGCGAACGGATGCCGCCCGGAGAGGCGATCGCACTTGCCCTGGAGCTGTTGAAGGAAGCGGAGCGGCGAGCGGAAGACACGGAGGCCGAGGCGAGCGAGCCGGCCCCGGAAGGCCCGCTGAGCCCGCGGGAGCAGCAGGTGATCCGGCTGATGGCTGACGGCTTCTCGAACAAGCAGATCGCCAAGGAGCTGTTCGTCGCGGAGAGCACGGTCCGGTACCACGTGACCAGCATCTTCAACAAACTGGGCGTTGACAATCGAGCCCACGCGGTCGCGGTGGCGAGCCGCGAGGGGATCCTGTAGGCGCCCGGGCGACACCAGGGGCGGCGCGCCCGATTAGCCCTACACCGGGCCGAAGCCGGCAGTGTAAGGATGGCCGACGGGGCGGGAGCGATAGAATGGCGTGGCTCGGAGGGATGGCCGAGCGGTTGAAGGCAGCTGTCTTGAAAACAGCCAGGTGATGAGCCTCGGGGGTTCGAATCCCTCTCCCTCCGCCAACGCTGCACGATTGTCCGCCTCGCTGTGGTCGGGATACAATCTCTCTGCCTGGAGAGGTCGCATAGAGGCCTAGTGCGGCGGTTTGCTAAACCGCTAAGGGGGCAACTCCTTCGAGGGTTCGAATCCCTCCCTCTCCGCCACAGTTTTTCGCACAAGCATGCGGAATGCGCGGTGTTGGAAAGGCTTGACGTCTCCCGGCCCGCGGGCCCGATCTGTCTCAAATTGGGCTCGCGCTGCAAAATGGCTGCAAAACACGCTCAGATTGCAGCGGTGCGGGACAGCATCGTGTCCATGACTGCCGCTGCTTCCTGGTGCGCGTCGGGCAGGAGATGGCCGTACACCGCCAGAACCATGGCCGCGTTGCGGTGGCCCACCATTCGGGCCACCTTCATCATGTCGAGCCCGCCTAGGAGCAGATTGCTGGCGACGGCGTGACGGAGGTCGTGCACGCGGTACCGCGGTAGCTCCGCCTGGCGCGTGGCGGCCGTCCAGTGCTGATGGACCATCGTCTCATTCAGAGGCGCGCCGTAGATTGTGCAGAAGACTAGATCGCGGTCGGTCCACCCTTTGTCCTTGTTACGCTTGCGGTCGAAGTCCTGGCGGTCCTTGTGCGCGCGGAGGGCCGCGAACGTGGCGTTCGAGAGGCGTAGAGTCCGTCGGCTGTACTTGGTCTTCAGTTCGGTCAGGGCGAGCTTGTGGAAGCGGCGGTCCCGCCCGAGGGCGCGTGACAGGGCGACGGTGCCGCGTTCCCAATCGATGTCCGACCATTGGAGGCCGAGCGCTTCACCAAGACGGAGGCCAAGCGTCACCCATAGGGCGTGAAAGCGCTCGCCCTCGGTGGCTCGAAAGAGCTGGCTCAGCTGTTCCGTGGTGTACCAGTTCATCTCAGTTTGTGGGATCCGCGGGAGAGTCACGCCGTCTGTCGGGTTGCGGTGCAACAGTTCGAGCGGCAGCGCGTCTTGCATCGCGTTATGGAGCACCGTATGCGTCTGCCGGACAGTTCGCGGCGCCAGTCCGGCCGCGGTCAGCTCCTGATAGAAGCGCTGGAAGTGGGATGGTTTCAGCTCGTCCAGGCGGAGAGTGCCCAACCAGTCCGGGAGTCGTGTCGCGGCGAGGCGGTACGAGACGAAGGTTTGGGACTTGACGCGGCCGTCGGTGAGCGGCAACCACGTTTCCTTCAGTTAGTTGCGGAGCGTCGGCGGTCGCCTCGGTGCGAATCCACCGCCGCGCCCCGCGCTCCGTGTCGAACGTCTGCGATCGCCGCCCACCGGCGACCGTCACCGAATAAATGCGAATGGTTTCGGGCGTGGACACTGGGAACCGGACGGCAATGGCACCTATTCTTCAGCGGCCCATGGCACGCCAAGCGTTCGGTGGCCTGAACTGCTATGGCCTCGGAATAACGGTCGGAGCCCGGCAACTCTGCGACCGATGAGCCGCTTCCGAACCTGCTTGATGAGTGCCCGGGCGATGGATCCATCTGTCCCCGGGTGCCGCAGGAAGATTTGCGCGTAGTTCTCAAGGCTCATCGATACGGCGAGTGCTGGGACTCGCTTCACCGACCGGTTCTTCGTCCACTCCTGGAGAACAACACGCGTATCCTCGATGTGGACAACGTACGATGGTTCCGTGACGGGTATCGGCGCGTACTGCACGAGCTTCAAATGCATTTGCCTCTCTCCTCTTCCTCTGCTGCCGCCTGTAGCAGGCACGCGCTCAAACCGATGACCGCACGCCTGCCCTAGCGGGCGCTGACCACGTCAATCGTCTGGGTCTGCGTCACCTCGTCGAGAGTCTGATCCAGAATGCCGACAACCCGTACCGGGTCCGAGTCGAGGATCGACATACGCGAACCTACGCTCGGCACAGTTCCGTTGAGACGCGTGCGAGGACCGATATCAACGAGGACGGTCTGCGTAGGACTGACCTGGATGGTCATCACAGCACCCCCTGGATCGGGACTCAAGGCGGTGATCCCCTGCAAGGTCACCCGAAGCTGTGCACTGTCTAGCACCACCGACTCTGATGGCGTCGACAGAGTGTCGCCCAATCGAATGCTGGAAAGGGCGAGAGGGTGGTTGTCCTGCGTCAGGAGTCGCTTCCCGGTCATCGCGACATACACAATGTCTCCCGCAGGGGTCCGGATCACAAGGCTGCCGCCTCCAGTCGTCCGTATCGAGACGACGGTGCTCCTCGCCGGGACAGCGGTAGGGGCACTCGTGGGCGCGGCGAACCGGCTCACCATAAGGACGACAACGACGGTCAAGACAAGGATGAGCAGTCCGAGCAGGGCGAACTGCGCTGGGCTTCTCCGCCGAGCGGATGGACGCGGGTGCGACTTTGGCGGCAAGGGAGGTGATGGCACCCCGCCAACAGCAGGACTGCGGGCTATGAACCGCCTTGAGTCGTCTTCCGTCGCCGGAACGACTGTTGTTTGGTCCTCTTTCGGTGGCGCTTCAGGTATTGTCATGTGAGCTGCCCTCGCGGAATCGTCCGCTCGTCAGCTAGCTTCAACTGTACGCGCCAGGGCGGATAATGTCATGAGTTTCCCTCATCTCTCATAGGCTCGTGTAAGCACCTCCACGACCACCGGCTCTTTGAGAGCAGTTCCGAGCTGTAGAGTCGGTGATGGTGGCTGATCCTTTTGCATGTTCGGGGGCGCGTGTGCGAGCAGCAGGAAAGGGAACTACGCCGCCGCCTACCCCGCCTTCCACCCTCAAGCCACTGACGGTCCTTCCAGCAACCACGGGAATCGTTGAGGGGGATTGTAGTAGAGGTGGTATCCCGTTACTCTTCCGTCCACCATCTGAAGAAGGCGGCGCTCCCGCTGTGAATCGATCGAGCGCCAGGCGGGATACCTTCTGGCGCAAGGCCGACCCTCGCTGGCACTTCTGCGGCATCGCCGATACCGTCTACACCGACAACGGGGGCGACTTCACCTCCCGTCACCTCGACATGAAGAAAGTTCATGATGTGGACCGCGGAGCCGACTATGCTGTCTGCAGACGTGTACCCAGCTTCGGAGCGGGGTTACCGTGGCGGTACTGAACCATCTGCCACCGCGGCACGCAGGTCCGGCACGGACCGACCTGGTGGTCCCGCAGGAGTTCTCCGTAGTGGAAGCCATGCCGCCCACCCCGCCCAGGGCTGGGAACCTCGAAGCGCTGGGCATCTTCATCCTGGCACGGCGCACCTCAATGGGGCTGTCGCAGACCCAGTTCGCGGAGTGTATAGGCTGGACGCCGGAGCGAGTCTCTCTCCTCGAACGTGGCCCGTATAGCATGCCGTCCCTTCCGACGCTGGAACGGATGGCTGCAACTCTTCACACCACATTGGGGGATGTAGTACAGGTATCCGGCTATGACGATCGGGTTCCCACATGGACCGGTGCCCCCGACCTGGAACGGGTCGGCTCCATGGCGCTGGTGCATACCGTCCATCGACTGCTAGCCATTGAAGCGGCGTCGCTCAGGGATGCGCTCACCCAGGCAAGCAGCCTGCTCGCCGTCGTCATGAGCGTCGACAAGATCGATGCCTTCGTATACGATCCGACGACCGAAACACTTGTTGCCGTCGGCTGGAGTGACACCCCGATGGGCCGGCAGCAGCGGCAGATCGGGATGAACCGGTTACCAACCGCGAACCGGGGGCGCGAGGTTGAAGTGTTCGAGACCGGCGTCTCGTTTATTTCTGGAGACACCGTGAGTGACCCGCACATGCTGGTGGGCACTACCCAGGGGCTGGGCGTGCAGTCGATGCTCGCCGTGCCACTCGACATCGGCAATATCCGCCGAGGCGTCCTGGTGGCGGAAGACTCGCGGCGTGACCGCGTCTCCGAGCTCGACATGCCCTTTTTTGAAACCGTCGCCCGCTGGGTGGGAGTCGTCGCGCACCGGGCCGAGATGGCGGAGGCGCCCGCAACCGATGCCGCCACCGCGGCCAGGGACGCCGTGGCAGAGGAGCGGATGGCGCAGCTCACACACGATCTCGCCAATCATCTCACACCGCTGTTCGGACGTATCGATCTGATCCGTCGCCGAGCGCAGCAAGAAGGAAGGGACGAGTACCTCCGCGACGCTGACAAGGCGAAACGAGCGCTCGCCCGCATGCGAGAACTGATCTCGGATCCACTGGACATGAAGCAGATTGAGCTGGGCACCGTCGCGCTATCGCCGACGTTGGTGGACGTGCACGAGATCGTGCGCCGCGTCGTTGAGGAATTTGAGAGCGACGACCAGCCAATCGAGCTCAGCACGTCCCGTCAGATCACGGCAGAGCTTGACGCGGGCCGGGTGTCGCACGCACTGGAGAATGTTGTACGCAATGCCGTGAGGCATGGCCAACCCTGCACCCCGATCAGGGTGCAGGTGCGCCAAGAGCATAGAGCTGACGGCGGCTGGATCGTGATTAGCGTCCACAATCAGGGACCGGCCATACCGACCGACCTTCTGCCGGCCATCTTCGACCGATTTGCCAGGAGGGTCGATTCCCCTGGGTTGGGGATTGGACTCTACCTGGCGAGAGCCCTCATGACTGTACAAGGCGGAACCCTGACCGTTGAATCGACGCCAGAAGGGGGCACGACCTTCTTCCTTGCGCTCCCCGTGGCCGTCCGGCACAGGCAGTGAGATGGTGATGCGCGTCTGGGCGAGAGGAATACACCCTCCGGCTCTTTCTCGTTAGGTCGTTCGGAAAACGAAACCGCCGGCACTTTCGTGCCGGTGGTTGGTGCCCCGAGGGGCTCGACAGTCCTAGAGACTAGGAGGCGAGGACCTTCCCGGTTGCATGGGTACGTACTTCGCCGGAGATGACCCGTGGGGCCTTCGGCAGAAGCGAGCCAAGATGCTCGTTGACCCAGTTCATTGCCAGCGTGTTGAACTTCTCGCCGTCCGACCGGTTGGCGAAGAGGCTGGTTGAGGTGACCACGCCGTTCCCGGCGTCGATACACGTGTACTCGCAGAAGCCCGGCGCGTTACTGATGAAGGGCACAAAGCTCTTCTCGTCCTTCGCCAGGATCTCGGCAATGGAGCTCTGGTCGGTCTGGTACTCACGAATGGTCTGATACATGGTGACCTCCAGGGGTCGGTCTAGCAAGATCGGAGAGTCCACTGGTTGAAGAGCACGGACTGTCACGAGACGCAACAAAACCCGATCCATAACGGATCGGGTTCATCAGTGAGGGCCGTTACTGAGTACGTGGACGTGTCCCTCCAGAAGCTCGCATGCTCGCGGGCGCTCACCCGCCCCTGACGCCACAGCGTCAGGACGTCGGTCGCCCCATCAGCCTCCCACCCCGCTCGAACGAGGAGCTGGAGTCGCTGCTGGATCAGGGGATTGACATACTGCTCGATCGCCTCCGGGGACAGCTTCATCGTCGGGCACGGTGTCGGGTGCCTTTTCCGCCGGTTGCTCGGTGTCCCGTGCTCCGCCGTCCGTTTCCCAGCGCTCGACTGCCCGGTGCGCCTCTGCCAGTCGCGCCTCGTAGTTCTCAAACTCCTCAGCCATCGCGCTCCTCGGGCGGCCCCTTGCGGGCAGGGGAGTCATAGTGCTTCCGGACCCGATCCCGGTGTTCGATCTCCCGGGTCGGATACTCCTGTGCCTGCTCGGCCGCCCAGCTGTCCGCTCCCTGCGTCTCACAGGCATCGGCGTACTGTTTGCGGGCCGCCATCAGCGATCCAATCGCGGCGTTGTACTCGGCGTACAGCGGGCTACTCATCGCGCTCTCGCCTCCACATAGACCGGCACCGGCACTAGGTGCCTCGGGTGCGCGAGTGTACCACGATGGGCGGCGGACTGCTGG
>Ga0070735_10001229_pt1 | contig 25279 bp, 13 predicted proteins | sample Coa_R1_FD_66443 | JGI IMG/M metagenome (GOLD analysis project Ga0070735, IMG submission 66443) | Surface soil microbial communities from Centralia Pennsylvania, which are recovering from an underground coalmine fire - Coalmine... | ecosystem: Environmental > Terrestrial > Soil > Unclassified ...
TGCGCGATCTCGGCAACACGGTGATCGTGGTCGAGCACGACGAGGATACGATGCGCGCGGCGGACCACATCGTGGAGATCGGTCCGGGCGCGGGCGTCCACGGCGGCACGATCGTCGCGCAGGGAAGGATCGAGGAGATTCTGGCGAATCCGGTATCGCTAACCGGCGCCTACCTGAGCGGCCGGCGCTCCATTCCAACGCCGAAGACGCGTCGGCCCGGCAACGGCCACGCCATCACGATCTGCGGCGCCCGCGAGAACAACCTGAAGCGCGTCGACGTGACGCTGCCGCTCGGCTGCCTGATCTGCATCACCGGCGCGTCCGGCTCCGGCAAGAGCACGCTCGTCAACGAGATCCTCTACAAGCAGCTCTACTCGATCTTCTACGATAGCCGCGTGCTGGCCGGCGAGCACGATTCCATCGCCGGCGTGGAACACATCAAGGACGTGATCGATATCGACCAGTCGCCGATCGGGCGCAACCCTCGCTCCAATCCGGCGACTTACGTCGGCTTCTACGATACCATTCGCGACCTGTTCGCGGCCCTGCCGGAATCGGTCGCGCGGGGCTACGCGAAGGGGCGGTTCAGCTTTAACGTGAAGGGCGGCCGCTGCGAAGAGTGCGCGGGCGACGGCACCGTGACCACCCACCTGGGCTTTATGCCGGACGTGGAGGTGGTCTGCGAGAGCTGCAAAGGCGCGCGCTTCAATCCGGACACACTGGAGATAACCTACAAAGGCAAGACGATCACGGACGTGCTGGAGATGTCGATCGAGGAGGGCGTCGGCTTCTTTGCGGACCAGCCGGCGATCGCCCGCAAGCTCAATGTGCTGGACTCGCTCGGCCTCGGCTACCTGACGCTCGGCCAGTCCGCAACCACGCTGTCAGGGGGCGAGTCCCAACGGATAAAACTTGCCTCCGAGCTGAGCAAGCTGAAGCGGGGCGGCCGGACGCTCTACATCTTCGACGAGCCGACGACGGGCCTTCACCTGGCGGACATCGAGAAGCTGATCCACTGCATGAACCTGCTCGTGGAGGCCGGCAACTCGGTGGTCGTTATCGAGCACCACATGGACGTGATCAAGCAGGCGGACTACGTGGTGGACCTAGGGCCGGAGGGCGGCCACAAGGGCGGCGAGGTGCTGTTCAGCGGTACGCCGGAGGGCCTGGCGAACGAGCCACGGTCGTATACGGGGCAGTTCCTCAGGGCGCATCTGAGCTGAGCGCAGCCTTGTCCAGCAGCATCTTGATAACCGAAAGTGCATTCGGCCGGTCTTCGGCGAATAGCCAGGCTATATCGAAATGAAACCCGGGTACAGTCGTGAACTCCAGCCGCCCTTCGGTTAGGCTGAATTCATCGTATGCCGCTGCGGCGTACTGCTCGGCGGACGGGATCATCGGTTGCTCGCCGCCTGCCCCGTTCGGCGCGCTCTGCCCCTCTGGGAGCAGACCGGCGCTTCTGTGGCGCAAAAGGCGCACGCGCCGCCGCTTCGGATCGATGAAGACGATCTCGCGAACGCCGATGGACCGATAGTCGGCTTCGAGCGGCACAAGGTTGTACGGCCGATCGCATTCGGAAATGATCTCGATGACGAGGTCCGGCGTGCCGTAGATTGCGTCGTTACGGATTATCCGCGTGTTTGCAGCGCGAACGAAGAGCAAGTCCGGGAGTCGTCCGTCGTGTGTCGTGATCTGCACGGCCGAACGTGAGCCCAAGACGACGCCAAGTTGGAGCTCCTCGACGTAGATGCCGAGAATACGCGCGAGCCAGGCTGCGATCCACTCGTGCGGGTATTGTGCGGCCATTTTGTCGATGATCACTCCCCGTACCAGCTCGGTTTCAGGTGCGGTCCGATCGGCCTCGAGGGACCGCGTTAGCCAGGTCTCGAAGTCGATTGGGCCGTCGGCGACGTAACGCGTTCGAGCATCTATATCATTGCAGGGACGGATTATCAGGTCTGTCATCGCTCTGTCTCGATAAGAACTCGGTAGGATCGGATTACACCTATCGGAGTATGCTCGGGACGGCTGGGGGCCGGGCGAGCGGGGGCGGGACGTTGGCGGCGCAGGCGGCGCAGACCGCGTCGAGGGCGCCGAGCAACTCCGGGAGATAGCCGATTGTATACAGATCGGTTTCGTAGACCTCGTCGACGGTAGTGAGCTTGTAGAACTGCCAGCTCTGCCCGTTACTAACTATGCCGAACACATCGATATTGTGCCCTTGCTGCCGGTTGCTCCATCGACAACCAACCATCTCGGCAATACATTGCGCGGCGCCCCGCTCGAAATCGTCCCGTTTTGCCTCCGCTACGCAGAGCAGCGGTGTTTCCAAGTAGGCCCGACGTGGCGCCAACAGGTAGTCCGTGACACCGGTGAGCATGTCCGTGTTCAGTACCGCCGCCTTCCATATTTTGAGGCCCGCGTGCGCCGGTACAATTTCGCTGAACAGAGAGTCGATCAGCAGTGTCTTCGCCTGTTCCGAAGACTTGAGATCGAAGCACTCGAGGCGCCTCAGGTCTTCCAGCAGAAACTCGCTCGGAGGCCGTGGTGCGGCTCCGATCCTCCAGGGAAGTAGATTCTCGGCTGGAATAAGCTGCATTGCCCCTTGCAGCGTAAACGCGGAGTAGTTGCGCTTAATCGGAGTCCCTTTTGTCATCGTGGGCAGTCTTCCCAGGTCAGCTACAAGGTGGAGGGTGCCGTGCCAGCCAACGCCGCGGCTACAGCGCGATCGTGCCGCACATCTCTATTATGGCACGGCCGTCCACTCAAAGTAAGTACACCGAACTGGGTGATAACGGACCGGAGCCGCACGCGGGAGCGATCCATCCCTGACCATCCTGGACTCGAGCCGTTTCGGGGCCGGGTCGGCACTACGGATTCCGGCGGGCCCGCATGCATCGAAAGCCGCGGGCCCGCCGGAAGAGGCGGCTATTGACGCGTTGTCGCGCAGCCCGATACCGATCCGCTCGCTAAAACGTGATGGTCGGCGCGGCCACCGGCGCGTCCAGTTTGACCAGGGTGACGTTGACCGACTGCATGGCGGCGCCGTTCGTCGCGGTGATCGTATACGCGCCGGGCACCACCCAGAACGTGTAGGTCCCGGTGCTGTCGGTGGTCGTCGTGCCGAGTATCGTGGAGCTGCCCTGCTGCACGATCTGCACGCTGACGCCGGACTGGGCCGTGCTGCCGACCTTGACGACGCCGGAGATGGTGAACGGCGGGAGCGGCGTCGAGCCGGAGGGCTGCGCAATCAACAGATCGCCGATGGGATTCGCGCCGGCCACGAGCGGGAACTGCAGGTTCGCGTCGGTAATCAGCTTGTCCTCGAAGCCGGCGGCAGTCACCTTGCCGACGACGCCGGACACGTTGCCGAGATCGACCGGCAGGCCCATGAGCGTGAAAGTGCCGTCCGTCGCCGTCGTGCCGGTGACGTTGCCGATCGTAACCGTGGCGCCGCCAACCGGAGTAAGGACGCCGTTCACCGAAGCGACGACGCGGCCGTTGACGTTGGCGGTGTAGCCGGTGTCGGACAGGAAGATGTCACCGAGGTTGTTTGTGCCCGTCGTAGAGAGCTTGATCGCTATTGTCCGGGTCATTGTGCCCGTCGACGCAATCGTCGCGGACGTGCCGCTGCTCGGCGGGTTGAAGCTGAACGTGCCGTCCGCGGCCGTCGTTACGCTGACGCCGCCGATGGTTACGGTGGCGGCCGAGCTGGGCGGCGCGCCCGTCTCCGCCCGCAGCACGCGGCCGGTCACCAGCACTGGCGTTCCGCCGCCTCCATGGCCGCCTCCGCCTCCGCCGCCCCCGCCGCAGCCTGCCAGCGCCGCCGCGGCAAACGCCGCCGCCGCCGCCAGCCCGAGCGCCAGCAGCCGTCGCCGCCCGAAGGCCGCTCCTCTATCGTTACTGCCTGTCAGCATCTCGTTATCCTCTTTGTGTCCGCTATCGCATCGGGCGCATAGGACCGATAGGTCGTATGGGACAGATAGGACTTATAAGCCTTCCTGGGCCCGCCCTCTTCGGTCCTTCTCCGCGGCGCCTTCTGCCTGCTATTCTGCGCCTTTGCGGCTTTGTGCGATGCCTCTTATTTACCGCGTGACGAGCGCCGGGATGATCTGGCGCGTCTGCGCGCCCTCGGCGGTCCGCGCGGTTACGTTGATCAGATAGCTGCCGCCGGGCAGGCCGCGGCCCTGATCGTCCTTACCGTCCCATACGAACTGGCTGACGCCGGCCGTTACCGCGCGGCCCTGCGCCAGATGCCGAACGGTCCGGCCGCCGAGCTGTATCTCGACGGTCGCCTCGGCGTCCGTCGTCGTCTCGAATGCGACGGTCATTCCCACGGCGCGCCCGAGCGGCGCGATCGCCCGCAGGTTCATGATCTGGATCAGGCTGGAGGCGTGCGGTTCCGCAATCACCTGGAATGTTCGAGCCGTTTCGTTGGCCGCCGCATGGAACGTGTAGCTGGAGGTGGAGTTCATCACGCGGTGGGCGCCGGTGCTCTGGTCCACGAGCGTCAGGCGCATTCCGCGCGGCACGGCTGCCGTGTTGGACCAGGAGATGGTGTAGTCCTGGCCGCCCTGCGGCACGTTCATCGAGAGGTTCCAGGTCGCCCGCGAGCCGGACTGCCGGATGTCGGTCAGAAAGTCGGTGACGCCGGTACCGGAGCCGTCGTTCCAGTCGGTATGCGGGAACCGGACGCTCAGCGTCGCCGCACGAGTGAACGCCGGCGGCAAGGAGACGTCGAGGGCCGGATTGAACCCGTTCGATCCGATCGCCGACTGGCCCAGCACGGCCCCGGTCGCGTGGTCGGCGCTGTCGCGCAGTGTTATCGGTACGCGCCAGGCGTTGCGATCCGGGGACTGGCCGCTTCCGGCGCTCCGGCGGAACTTGGAGGCGCGGGTCGGTGCGTTCGGGTTCACGTAGGTGAGCGTTACGCCCTCCGTCACGAGCACGCGGATGAAGTAGCCCTTCCACGGTTCCAGCATATTCTTCGGTATCGTCGGATCGGTGGTCGTAAGCACGTCGTTATAGCCGGTCGTCGACGAAAACGCGATGATGCCGGAAGCCACGAGGCCGCGCGCGGTGGCGTCGGAGAGCGAGAGCACATCCCCGCCGAGCTGCTGGAAGAACAGGTCCGACCCCGTGTTGAGGTTCGTCGACGAGTAGGGCGGGCCGATCTGGTTCCAGCCGAATTCGAGCGGGATGCTGATGTCCTGCTGCACGTCCAGGTTTTCGCCGGTAAGGTTCGGGCTGGAGTTCGTGAGCGCGAAGTTGGACCAGAAGGCATTGCCCGGCTGGTAGAGCGGCATCGACGGGTAGCGCTGGTACTTGTCGGGATTCGGCGGGACCGGGAGGTCCTGCCGATACTGGGCGAGCAGCAGCTTGGTCGGATCGGCGCCGAAGACTTTGGCGAGGTCGCCCGTGAGCGGCCGGAAGGGCAGCGAGATCATTTGCGGCCCGACCGGGAAGGTGTGCGAGAGCGTCACGATTGGGCCGGGGGCGACGATCTGGAAGATCGGCTCGACGCCGGACGCGGAGGGCGAGTCGGGCCGCATATACACGTTGCGCTGGAAGGTAAGCGCGTTTGCGGCGCCCGTGGGCGTGAAGACAAGGCGCGTGCGCGTAAAGCCGGTCGGCGTGCTGCCGGCAGCGCCGAAATCCCCCTGCGTCGGACTGAGGTTGATGTTCGTGCCATTATCGAAGCCGACGGTCAGGTTGCCTGCGTTCGCGCCGACGATGACGCCGGAGAAGTTGTTCGGCGCGGCAAGCGTGCCGGTCTCGCCGGCCGGGAAGTAGACGCGCGAGGTCTCCTTGTTCACCGGAAAGTCGATGGCCACGCGCATCTGATCCGGGGGCGTTCCGCCGATGTTGACGAAGAACGGCGCGACGGTCCCGAATCCATTGGTGATCGTGACCGTCTCGAACGACGGCAGGAAGAGCCGGTTCTGGAACGTGAAGTCCCAGTAGATCACCTGGCTGGCGCCGCTCAGGTCGGTTTCGTCGCCTGTCGAGGAGGTCTGGTAGTAGATCAGGAAGATGGCGGCGCCGCTATCGTTGTTTTGCGACGTGGATGGGAACGTCGGCTGGATGTAGGTGTAGAGCTTCGGGCCTGGCGTCACGCTGCTGTCCAGCACGTACTGCTGCTCAAACCACGTATCGAAGTCCTGGAGCTCCACCTGCGGGTCGGCCGCCTTGGCGAATCCACGCAGCCGGGTCACGTCGTTCGCCACCGTCGGGTCCGCGGCGACGGCCGCATAGTAGGCCGTGTTGAACTGCGTGAAAAAGCTGTGGTTCTCGATGTAGCACTTGAGCCACGCCGTGGAGGACATCTCGACCCGAGGGACGAGCATTCCGGAGAGCGTGGTTAGGTTGAAGTCCTGATTGCTCTTGGTCGGCGGCGTGAAGGTGTTGTTCGCGAGCGGCGGCTGATTCAGAAGATCGTACGCCGCCGTATAGAAGAAGCCGTTAGCCGGATCGAGCGAGACGCCGTTGTACGTCTGGATGTCCTGCGCGGCGATCACCGCGGCAGTGCGGGCCATGCCGATCTCCCAGGCGTCGAAGGCGATGCGGTTCGGGCCGTGGAATGCCTGCGCCATGACCTGCGCCATTGCGAGGAACTTGTCCTGGTCGTGCCCGAAGGTCGGGAAGTCGATCGTGACGTTGGCGCCGTTGATGACCAGCAGGGCGCCCAGCACTTCGTCTGCCTTACCGAGGCGCGGGTCGAGGTTCAGTACCGTGACGTTGCCGTTCCAGCTCGGATTGCCGAGGACCGCCTTCAGCTCCGGATAGAGGACGTTCACCAGGTTGGTCAGCGCCGCGGCATCCGTAACGCTCCAGGCGCCGCTCGTGCTCGGGTCGGTGGGGAACGTGAAGGTCAGCTCGTTTGGCGCGCGGCGTATGGAGGGCGGAGGCAGCACGAGTCTGCCGCCACTCCGGATGATCGCCGCATTGGCGAGCACGAGGTTCTGGCCGGCACGGATCAGCTTGTGCGCCCGGAGGAACTTCACCTCCTGCTGCAGCGATGACTGCTGCGCCTTGAGCATCGCGGCGTACTGGGCGTGCGCCGCGTTGCGCGCGCCGGCGATGTCCGCCGGGTTGGCGACATCCACGATGAGCGCGGACTGCGGCCCGTTGCTGATCGTGCGGAAATGCTGGTTCGAGATGTTCTGGTAGGCCTGCGCGGCCGCATTCGGGGCGCAGCACGCCACCGAGGCTGCGACAGCCGCGGCGCAGAGAAGCGCGCCGGCCGTGGTCCGAATCCATCGGGCCGGCCCGGCCGGTTCGGAAAGGCGAGGCCACTTTCGGGACGGGGTTTTCAAGCGGATGATCCTCCAGAGTTATGGACGCAGGGGCGAACAGAAACAAACACCCCCCGCCACACTTCCGCCCACGCCGGGCGGAGCCTTGATCTAAGGGGGTGAATTAAAATCTACTCATGCCGGCGCGCGCGAAGGTTGGGGGCGCGCACACCGACTCTATTACGGGATACGAATCCAGCCCGGACGTGGTTCCCGCGACCGCGAACCGGGCGCCAGGCAGCCGGCAATCGGGAATCGCAGAACCTGTTCCGACTGCCGATTGCCGACTGCCTGACCCCTACGGCGCCACGAACGACGAGATCGGGCTTACGCTGATGGCGGAGCCTGTGGCATCCTGCGCGAACACCGTCCAGTAGTAGGTGTGGCCGGAGACGAGCGCCGGGCCGGAGTACGTAACGGCGGTGCTCGGCGCATGGACGACCGTCGGGTCGGTCGCGGGGTTTTGATTGGCGACCGGCCAGATCGGGTTTACCACGTTCGGGTTCGTGCTATCGCCGGTGATGTCGGGGTAGCGATCGTAGACCACGATCTGGTACAGGCTCGCGCGGTTGACTGCCGACCAGGAGAATGTCGGCGTCGACGACGGCGCAGTCACGCCGCTGGCAGGCGAGGCCTGCGTGATCGGAGCGAGCGGCTCCACGGCGACGGTCTGGCCGGGATCGCTCTCGCCGGCGTTCACGTTCCCGCTCGGGAAGTTGATCGTATCGAGCCGCGCCACCGAGTAGTAGTAGGTGACGTCCGGCGTCAGGCCGGTGTCGACGTCGGCGAATCGGTCCGCCTGTGGATCGCGGAGCAGCGCGATAGAGATGAAGTTCGGCGGGTTCAGGTTGGTCGCCTGCACCACCTCGTAGCCGAACAGGTTGTTGATGTCCACGTAGTCCCAGAACAGGTCGACTTCGATCACCGACCCGGCCGGCGTGCTGCGAGTGAGGCCTGGCTTGACGGTGACGCGCGACGGCGAGGCGGCGTGCCCGGGCTTGATGCCCTTCCGCGCCAGGATCCAGGCCTTGACCGCGGCGAGGGCGTTGGTCGCGGAAACCGAGCGGTTCGGCGACGAGGGCACGGTAAATGTCGTGGCGCTCATGCCGGTGACGGCTGGCGGCGTCGCGCTGCTGCTCGAAGTGGCGAGCTGGAAGGGCTGCACGGTCGGCCCGGCGGGCGGTGCGTTGACCGCGACGTTGTTGAACGTCTGGTTCACGAAGCCCGCGAACGAGGCGGTCACCGTATATGTAGTGCCGGGCGGCAGATGCGGAATGGTGTAGGCGCCGTTCTGGTCGGTCGCCGTGCCGATCGCGCTAAGGTTGCTAAAGAACTGGCCGCCGCTCGTGCCGGTGAACGGCCCGTTGCTGACGAAGACGCGCGCGCCGCGCAGCGTGTGGCCGGAGGTGTCGGTCACCGTACCGGTTATAGCGTTCTGCGTCGCAGAAGGCGACATCACGATGTGGACGTTCGATGTGTCCGGCGAGCTGGAGAGCACCTCTACGTAGTTCTGGCCGCTCCACTGCTGGCCATTGATCGTCTTCGTAGCCTGCACGTTGCCGACGAGCGAGGCCTGGCCCGCCGGCACCGTCACGCCGGGGATCGTGTACGTTCCTTCGAGCGACGACGTGGTATTCTGCCCGTTGAATACAACGGCGGCGCCCACGATCGGGTTGCCCGCGACGTCCGTCACGGTGCCCGAGAGCAGGCTGGACGAGCCGTTCGGATTCGGTACGATGCCGCCGCCGCCGCCGTGGTGATCGCCGCCGCCGCCGCAGCCGGCGACCGCACCGCAAAGCGCAACGGCCAGAATGAACGCGCACGCGATCCGCGCAGTCCTGCGCGCCTGCCGCCGGACGAGGCCCTCCTGGTGGATTCCTGTCATGGTGTTGCTCTGTGGTTCCTGAAAAGGCATGGCTGGAATGCTCCTCCCTGACTGCAGCGCCGCGAGCGGGCAGGCATGCCTACGGGGATACGATGATATGGTCAAATCGTGACGCGGGAGGGGAGCCGAATAATCGGCCGGCGGCACTGCAGGGGCACTATTCGCCGCACCGTCTCGATTTCCTTCTTAGCCTGTGCGGATCCGTCCCGCGGCGCCGAAATGCCGGAGTTCGCCACAGCCGGCGATCGGCGCAGGGGCTAGCCGCCCGCCTCCGTCAGATCGCGGAGGCGGCGGCGGCTCGAAGGCGAGAGCGATAGGAAGCGCACGGCGAGCCGGAAGACCGCGGCGGGCTCCGCGGCGGCAAACGGCCCGCACGGCGTGGCCTGAACGACGGCGCCAAGACCGGTGATGGGGGCGTCGGCGGGCGGAGTCATCACGAAGCAGACGGGAGTTCCGGCGGGCAGCGGCCGGTCGGACACGAGGGAGCATCCGCCCATGCCGAACTCCTCGGTCCGGCCTCGGACCGGCATCCCGGACCGCAGACTCCCGCCTGCGGCTTGACTGGCCTCCGGCTCGCCCTCAGGCTCCAACGAGATCGCAAAGCTAATCGCCTGCCGTGGGTACCGGCGACGCTGTTCACGCCGGATGGAGCGCGGCTTCTGCACGAGCCAGCCCGCGATCGGGTCGTCGATCTCGCCAAGAATCCGCGCGATAAAGCTGTAAACGGCATCCTCGCCGGCGATCCGCGCGCGCAGGCGAAGCCCGGTGCGAAAATCCGCCGGTACATGCACGCGTGGCGCGCCCACGACCGTAAAGCTGTCCGGCCGGTTCTCGAGCACACGCGTGACGCACGTACCGAGCGCGCTGATAAGCTCCAGCCGCTGGCCGACGCGGGCGATCTCCATTGGCGCGCGCTGGAGCACGGCCTGCGGCGCGCGGATCGCAAGATCCACGCGCTCGACCAGCGTATCCAGGTTGAGCGGCTTGACGAGGATGTCTGTGACGTCGAGGCGCGCGATGTCCGGCTCGAGCGTAGGCCGGTCGTCGGTTGTCAGCAATACCAGAGCGGCGTTCGGGCAGAGGGCGCGGATGCGTGGGAGCAGGGCGAAGGAGTCCTGCAGGCGCATATCCCAGAGGATCGCGGAAAAGGGGCACTGCGCGGCGGCCCGGACGGCCTCCTGGCCGCTGCCGGCGCTGACCGTATCGAACACACAGCCTTTCGTAAGCCGAGCCTCGAATATCCGGCAGATGTAGGGATCTGCGTCCGCTATGAGCACGAATGGAGGGGTCTGCGGAGTCATCTGTATCCTTTGCCGGACGAACGCGCTGCGCTGCGATTGCGTCAACCAGTGTGCAACATCCGTGCCAACAGACCACGACATGCAGTTATGCGCGCGATTACGCCCTTAGAGTATCCTAAGGCGCTTGCCGACAGGGACTTACGTGGATCCGGTCACGCCGATGTGCGATGGGAGCAGGTCCAACGTCAATGTATCCGCGGTGCGCTCGGAGAGGACGACCGCCCGCTCGACGGCGTTCTCCAGCTCGCGGACGTTGCCGGGCCAGCGGTAGGCGCGCAGCCTATCCCACGCCTCCTCGTCCACGCGCTTTATCTTGCGGCCGTTCTGCTTGTTGAACTTGTCCAGGAAGTGGCCCACCAGGGTGGGGATGTCCTCCGGGCGCTCGCGGAGAGGCGGGATGAGGACGCTCACGATGTTGAGGCGGTAGTAGAGATCGGACCGGAACTTCTCGTCCGCGACCGCCTTCTCCAGGTCCTTGTTCGTCGCGGCGATCAGGCGCACGTCCACTTTGATGGATTTGGTGCCGCCGACGCGCTCGAACTCCCACTCCTGGAGAACGCGCAGCATCTTGATCTGAACCGTGGGCGGAATGTCGCCGATCTCGTCCAGGAAGAGCGTTCCCTGGTTGGCCAATTCGAATCGCCCCATCTTCGCCGAAGCGGCGCCGGTGAAGGCGTTCTTCTCGTGCCCGAACAGCTCGCTCTCCAGCAGCGTCTCCGGCAGTGCGGCGCAGCTTACCGGCACGAACGGCTTCGCGGCGCGCGGACTGTTGTAGTGGAGCGCGCGGGCGATCAGCTCCTTGCCGGTTCCGCTCTCGCCGCGAATCAGCACTGTGGCGCGGCTTTCGGCGGCGCGCTCCACGACTTTGTAGACGTCCTGCATCTTGCCGCTGACGCAGTCGAGCGAATCCAGCCTCACGGTGGAGGCGAGCTGCTGCTTCAGCTCCTGGTTCTCGGCCAGCAGCGCGCGGTGCTCCAGCGCGCGCTTTACCACGGCGCGCACTTCGTCGATGTCGAACGGCTTGGTAAGGTAGTTGAAGGCGCCAAGCCGCATCGCCTCGACCGCCGACTTGATGGAGCCGTACGCGGTGATAATGACCGCGCTGCACTGCGGGTGGACCTGCTTCACCTTCTGCAGCAGGTCGACGCCGTTGCTGTCCGGCATGATCAGGTCCGTGAGCAGTAGGTCGATCTCGTTGGCGGAGGCGAGATCGAGCGCCTTCTTCCCGTTCTCTGCGACGAGGACGGTGTATCCCTCCTTGGTGAACATCGCCTCCAGCACGCGCCGGATGTTCGGTTCGTCGTCGGCGATCAGGATCGTGTGCGAGTTTGCAGGTCTGGTGGACATTGGGTGGTCGGTATCTGGTGTTGGGTGTTGGATGTTGGGTGATTGGTGTTGGGTGTTGGGTGTTGGGTGGGGACCGAAGACCCAACATCCAATACCCAAGACCCTTCCCCCTAGTTATCCGGGAACGGTCCGACGGGATGGGACGTGATCAGCGGCGCGCCCTCGGCGTCCGGCCTCGCGAGATCGTGGCGCGCATCGATCGGCAGGTAGACGCTGAAGCAGGTTCCCTCGCGCATGCGGCTCTCGACCTCCACCCGGCCGCCGTGCTGGTTGACGATCTTCTGGACGATGGCGAGGCCCAGCCCGGTTCCCTTCGGCCTCGTGGTGACGAACGGCCTAAAGATACGCTCGATGTCCTCGTCGCGGATGCCGCCGCCCTCGTCGCGGAATCGGACGACAACCGCCTGCTCGTCCGGAACGCGGCCCGCCGTGATCGTGAGTGGCCCGCCGTCGGGCATCGATTGTGCGGCGTTCATGGCGATATTGCGTACCACCTGGCCGAGCTGCGTCGGGTCGGCGCTGAGCGGCGGCAGGTCCGACTCCAGGCAGAGGCGGACATCCACCCGGTTCTCGCTCATGAACGCGGCCAGCGACTGTATCGCGGAGGTCAGCAGCTCCTCGAGCCGGACCGACCGCCGGTCCAGCGACTTCGTGCGCGCGAAGTCGAGCATCTCGCTCGTCAATCGGCTCAGGCCGTCGACCTCGGCGACGATGATGTCCGGCCACTCCGTCGAGGCGCTCTGGGCCTGCATGTCCAGCCGGATGATCTGCGCGGCGCCCTTGATGGGCGAAAGCGCGTTGCGAACCTCGTGCGCCATCTTGGCGGCGAGCTGGCCGATGTCGGCGAGGCGCCGCATCCGGTCCATCTCGGCCTCCATCTGCTCTTCCTTGGTCACGTCCTCGAACGTAAGCACGACGCCTGCCCGCTCCTGATGGTAGTCCACCAGCCGCGCCAGATGGAGGTCGATCGTCATCGGCAGGCGGCCGCCCGGATGGAGCGTCCACTTGGCGCGGTACTCGCGCAGGCCGGTCTCCTGAACGCGCGCGACCATGTCCAGCAGGGCGTCGCGCTCCGGCGGCGGGAGGCCGATCCGCATGATGACGCCGGTGAGCTGCGCCCCGCGCAGGAGATCCGCCGAGATGCCGAGAGTGGTCTCCGCCGCGCGGTTCCAGCGGGTGACCACGCCGTGCGCGTCCGTCGAGAGGATGCACGCGCCGATCGACTGCAGGATGTTCTCGGACTCGCTGTTGAGGCGGTAGATGTTGTGCAGGTTCTCCTGCGTGGTGTCGTAGAGTCGCGCGTTTTCGATGGCGATTCCGGCCTGGTTGACGAATGCGGAGAGCAGGCTCACCTGGTCGTCCGGGATCGGCCGGCGGGTGCCGCGGTTGTCCGCGACGACGACGCCGAGACACCGGTTCTTGCTGTCCAGCAGCGGGACCGCGACGAAGGCGGCGACACCGAGCGATCGCGCGAAGCCGCGGCGCTGGCGGTAGGCGCGGTCCGCCTCGGGGTCGGCGGGAGGCGCTTCGACGCCGTCGAAGCGGACGATCTGCTTCGTCTTCGCCGCCATGCCGAGTGCGCCCTCGCCCTCGCGAACGGGATTGCGCTGTGACGTGTCCGAGTAGCCGCGCCACATGCGCGGCGTAAAGAGGCGCCGGTTAGAGTCGCGCAGGTAGAGGCAGCAGCGATCGAAGCCGACGATCTGGCAAATGTCCTCCGCAACCCGCCTCAGCAGCTCGTCAAGGTCGAGCGTGGAGATCAGCGCGCGGGAGAGGTCGGATATCTTGAGCAGCTCGGCGGCGCGGCGCTCGAGGTTGTCGTAGAGCTGCTTATTCGTCAGCGCGAGCGCGGCCTGAGTGGCGAAAACGGAGAAGACCTTCAGGTCGATATCGTCGAAATCGCGCGCCGGCCGGCGGCGGCGGATCGCCAGTACGCCGAGCACGCGGCCCTCCGGGTCCTTCATCGGCACCAGCATCGAGGAGCTGATATCGGGGCGCAGTGGAACGCCGACCAGTCGCGGGTCGCGTATGTCGCCGACGATCAGCATAGGCTGCTCGGTGAGCGCGACGCGGCCGGCGATCCCCTCGCCGATAGCCTGCTCGTGCTCGATGGCCGAGTCCGGCAGGCCGGTACTGGCCGCGACCCGGAGGCTCCGCGTCTTCTCCTGGACGACCATAAGCGAGCAGGCCTGCGCCGCCATGAGCGAGGCCGCGCGCTCGGTGATGAGCTGCAGCAGGCTGGCGTGCTCGATCTGGTCGATGGCCTGGCCGATCTCGTAAATGGCGGCCACTTCGCTGATCTTCTGCTCCGCCCTCCGATCGGCATCGTCCGCGCGGCGGGCCAGCGCCTCCTGCTCCAGCCGCAGCGAGAGCAGCAGCGCAGCGCTTTGGAGCAGAGGTTCCACGTTCGTGGTACGACCGTCGCACGCGACGGGAAGCGCCGCCAGCAGCCTGCCAGGAGACTGGCCCTCCACGCTTACCGGCGCGCTTAAGACGGTGGAGAGCGTCGTGGCGGATCGAGGCTCGGGCGGGCGATCGATCAGCGCCGCGATATCGCCGTAGGGCTGCAGTCGCGTCACGGAGTCGGCGGTAATCTCCAGCGCCAGCGCAGTCGCGCCCGCGCCCTCTCGCAGCGTAGTGAAAAGCGCATCCAGCGCGTCGCCGCTGGTGGCTGCAAGGCTCACGGCGCGAACGACGGCGTGGCAGAGCGCGGCCGGGTCGGCAGGCTCCGTGGTGCTAATTATCAGGCGCGTTGCTTGTGACATGGCGGTTGCGGTTAGGATACCTTATCGGCACGGCCGCCTGCTCCGGCGGGGCGGGCCTCCGCGGCCAACTCCGGTAGGGCAGGCCTCCGCGGCCGACTCCGGTAACGCGGCCCTCGCCGCCCGTCAGCCACTGGGAAGGACGCCCGCGCTGCCGTTTCTGCCGTCAGGGCTCCCGTTACGCGGCTTTCTGCGGGCAGAGACGCCCGCGCCACGGAGCCTGCACCCGCTGCGGCGAGCCACCGCGCCCGCATACGGTGCGGCGGGTCTCTGCACCCGCCGAATCCAACAGCCCGCCCGGGGCCGGCGGGCCTGCCGGAAGCGCCACGCCGACTGCCGGGATCGTGGCTTGTTGCGTAGTAGACAAATTAGTAGACGGAGCCGGGGGACGGCGGGCCGCAGGTCTTGATTTTTGTCTACGCAAATGGTATAATTTAGTACGCGCAAACGCGGTTTTGGAGAGAAATTGATACTTCTTGTCGATTATCAGTCACGCCGCGATGACGTGTATGAATCTCCCCGCCAGTTGACCCCGCCCGTCTGTTCATCCTCCCTGCTGGGACGCGTGCGGCAGGCGCGCATCGGCGCGGATTTTCGTGTATGGAGGTTTGCACTAAATGGCAGCTAGCAAGAAGCCCTCGAACGCCAAAATGACCAGAGAGGAGCAGGAGGCGCAGGAGAAGCTGATCGAGAAGGAAGAGGTGCGCTCCGACGCCGACCGGCAGAAAGAGGCCGCGCTTCAGGAGAACATCGGGCAGATCGGGCACGTTTCGACGGCGTATGGGGCAGATCAGATCCAGGTGCTCGAGGGACTGTCCGCGGTTCGGCTGCGGCCGTCGATGTACATCGGCTCGACCGACTCCAAAGGGCTGCACCACCTCTTTGTCGAAGTCAGCGACAACGCGATCGACGAGGCAATGGCGGGCCACTGCGATCGAATCGACGTCACGCTTCATGCCGACGATAGCATCTCCGTTCGAGATAACGGCCGCGGAATCCCCGTCGCAATCAACCAGAAGTACAATATGCCTGCCGTCGAAGTTGCGCTTACGAAACTGCACGCCGGAGGCAAGTTCGACAGCGGCGCCTACAAGGTCTCGGGCGGCCTGCACGGCGTCGGCGTCTCCTGCGTGAACGCGACCTCGGACTGGCTGGAGGTCGTCGTCTGGCGCAACGGCGCGGTTCACAAGATCGGGTTCGAGCGGGGCGACACTACCAAGCCGCTCAAGGTGATCGGAAAGGCAAAGGCGACCGAGCACGGCACCCTGGTGCGCTGGCATGCCGACCCCGAGATTTTCAGCACGACCAGCCCGGACGCAGAGCGGATCGAGCGCCGGCTTCGAGAACTCGCGTACCTGAACAAGGGCGTCACCCTGTCATTCCGTAACGAGCGAGACCTGGTGACAGAGATGCCGACCGTTGCGGACGAGGAGGACGCGGTAGGGACGCTGGAAGCCAGAACCCTCGAGCCGGAGACCAAGGTCTTCCACTATCCCAAGGGCCTTATCGAGTACGTCGAGCACCTGAACGAGACCAAGGACGCGCTGCATAAGCCGATCTACTTCAGCGGGGTTCGTGAGGTGCGCGCCGGTGAACTGCCCGTTAGCGCCGAGCTGGCGATGCAGTACAACCTGAGCTACCAGGAGACCATCCTCAGCTTCGCAAATAACATCAACACTCCCGATGGCGGAACGCACCTTTCCGGCTTCAAGACGGCCCTTACGCGTGTACTGAACAACTATGCGCGCAAGAACAACCTTATCAAGGAGAAGGAGGCGAGCTTCACGGGCGACGACGTGCGCGAAGGCTTGACCTGCGTGATCTCCGTGAAGCTGCACGATCCCAAGTTCGAGTCGCAGACAAAGGTGAAACTGGCCAACAACGAGGTGGAGGGCGTCGTCAACAGCATCGTGGGCGAGAAGCTGAGCGAATTCCTTGAGGAGAACCCCGCCGTCGCGCGGAAGGTGATCGACAAGGCGCTCACCTCGCAGCGGGCCCGAGACGCCGCGCGCAAGGCGGCCGAGCTGGTGAAGCGCCAGAGCGCGCTGGAGTCCAACTCGCTGCCGGGCAAGCTGGCCGACTGCTCCGAGCGCGACCCGAAGCGGTGCGAGCTGTTCCTCGTGGAGGGCGACTCGGCAGGCGGGCCGGCAAAGCAGGGCCGCGACCGGCGCACGCAGGCGATCCTCCCGCTCCGCGGCAAAATCCTGAACGCCGGCAAGACCCGCGTGGACAAGGTGCTGGAGAACGAGGAGATCCGCGCGATGATCACGGCGCTCGGCACCGGCATCTCCTACGGCACCGACAGCGAGGACGACGAAGAGGAAGAGGTCGAGTCGGACGGCTACGCGAGCGCGCCGAGCAGTGGAAACGGCAACGGGAACGGCGCCAGCAAGTCGGCGTACGATCTCTCCAAGCTGCGGTACGACAAGATCATCATCATGACCGACGCCGACGTGGACGGCGACCACATCCGCACGCTGCTGCTCACCTTCTTCTGGCACTACATGCGGCCGCTTATCCAGGAGGGCCACGTCTATGTGGCGCAGCCGCCGCTCTTCCGCGTCAAGGTCGGAAAGAACGACCAGTACTATGCCAAGAACGAGGAGGAGCGCGACGTCATCCTGAAGCGCGTTCGGACGAAGAAGGACGTGATCGTGACGCGATTCAAAGGCCTGGGTGAGATGAACGCCATCGACCTCGCGGAGACGACGATGGACCAGGGCAAGCGCCGGCTTGCGCAAATCCAGATCGACCCGGAGAACCTGCCTGCCGCCATCGAGATGTTCGACATCTTCATGAGCGAGAAGGTCGAGCCGCGCCGCGACTTCATCGTCGCCCACGCCAAGGAAGTCACCGACGTGGACTGGCACGGGTAAACCTCGCGGCAGCGGAAGATTTACGGATTAGAATCACCCCCACGAGGCGCCGCCGTACTGCCATTCGGAATCGCGTGCATGCGGCTGCCGCCGTTCGCCGAGCCGGCGGAGAAGAACCATGCGACGTACGCGAAGCCGGCCGCCGCGATCAGACCCAGGACCGCCAGCGCGGCGATGCGCTGGGCGGGCCGCAAGCCGCCCAGCGCGGACGCGGCAAGCAGGGCCGCGAGCACCGTCGCAATCGGCGAATAGCGGGCCAGGAAGATGATCGCGTACCCGTCCCGGAACAGTATGTGGTTCAGCACGAGCAGCAGGAGCGTTAGGAACGCCGCGCCGACGAACCGAAGCTCGCGCCGCCGGCAGCAGATCCAGCCCACGGCGAGGACGACGATCCACCCCACCACGATCATGTCGACGTGTGCGTACTTGATCGGCTCCATGAGCCAGTAGGGCGTTACGAGGCCGATCGCGAACTCCGCCGTGCCGATGCCGATGAAGAGCGCCGCGCCCAGTGGATCGATCGTCAGCGCCATGAGGCCGCCGCTGAACGCCGGCCGCTGGATCGGCGACGGCACGTAAGATCCGTACATACGCTGCATGAGTAGGCCCCACGGGAGCCAGAGCGCAATCGCGCCTACGAGCAGCGCCCCGGCGCGCAGCAGGCCGGCGCGACGCTGGTTCCTGGTTCCTGGTTCCTGGTTCCTGGTCACGCGCGGCGCCGGCGGGGCCTGCGCCAGGATCACGGCCGCGCTCACCACTCCGGCGATGGCCGTGAGCTTGGTCAGCAGCGCCAGACCGCCGAATGCTGCCGCGGCGAGCAGCCACCTCATTTCGTGGCTTGTGGCTTGTGGCTTGTGGCTTGAGGCTTGTCGCTCGTCTGCCCCTGCGGCCTCAGATTGCCGATTGCCGGCGGCCGATTGCCCCGTGTCCCCCGACTGCCTTGCCTTGAGCGCTGCCCAGACGCAGGCGACGGCGAAGGCCATGGCCCAGGCCTCGTTGTTCACCATGGAGGAGACGTAGACCACGGTGGGATGGACGGCCACGATCCAGGCCGCGAGGCCGGCCCGGTCGGGCGGCAGCAGCATGCGCGCCACGCGGTCGATCAGAACGATGGTCGCCAGGAGACCGGCGATGCTGAGCAGCCGCATGAGGTAGAGCACGGCTTCGGTGTTACCGCCGGCGCCGAGATACAGCGGCGCGCCGAGAATGTAGAAGAGCGGCGGGTGCTGCGCCTGCCACGTCGTGCCCGTCGCGATGTTGGCGAACTCGCCGTTCGGCATGACAGGCAGATGGCCGTGCGCAAGCGCCGCGACATACGCGACGTGCGCCATCTCGTCCGGGCCGGAGTAGGCCGGCAGCACGATCGCGCACGCGAGCGCGAGCGCCAGCGCGACGGCGAGCGGGCGCCACGGAAGCCGCGCGCGGTCAACGGCCGCCTCGCGAACCGCAGGCGCGGTTCCATCGCTCACCGCCATCGCGGTCTCGCGAACCTCATGGTTTGGGCATCTTCCCCGTCTCGCCGACGAGCACGAAGGGCGCCCAGTAGTAGGGCGCGGACCAGCCGAGGTCCTCCCGCTTCGCGATCTCGGCCATCGCCAGCCGCAACGCCTCGTCCCGCTCCTTGCCGGCGATCAGATTGCTGTGGAACGCCGTCATCAGCGCGGCTGTGCTCGCGTCGGCAACCTTCCACTGGCTCGCCACGATGCTCTTCGCGCCGGCGTACTGCAGGGAGCGGGTCAGGCCGACGAGTCCTTCCGCGGTCTCGTTCCTTCCGCGGCCGGTCTCGCAGGCGGAGAGCACGACCAGATCCGCTTTCAGCCGCAAGTTCCAGATTTCCCACGCCTGCAGCGTGCCGTCGTTGTCGTATTGCCCTGCCGGCGGCGGCGTTTCCGGCACCGCGAGCAGCACGCCGCTGAATTGCGGCGCGTAGGGATTGAGGAAGCCGTGGCTCGCCAGGTGCAGGACGCGCGCGTCGGGCGCGTGCAGCCGGAACCAGGACTCGGTCGGCTCGGCGCCCGTGTGGGCGACGGTGTGGTAGAGCGCGGCAACGCTCCGCGCCTCCGCTTCGGCAAACGGAAGCTGGCTTGGCGCGCTCCCGTCACGTGTCATCATGCGGAGCTCGCCAGCGCGGAGGGCGGCCGGCCTCTCCGCGCCGGAATCGGGGGTGGCCGCCTCCGTCGCGAGCGCCGCCGCTGCCTCCGTTCCGACCTTCCGGTCCCCTCGGTGTTTCGCATCGTAGACCGGGTCGCCGATCACGAGCGCCCCCTTTCCCGCAGCTCCTCGCGCGGGGCCGGTCGTCGACAGAACTGTGAGCGATTGCGCGTACGAGATGGGTTTCCGCAGGCCGAGGTAGTCGGGCGGCCCGGCCGGGTTGGTAATGAGCGCGGCGAACGGAAGGTCCCACAGGAAGCCGTCCGGGGAGATGATCAGCCGTTTTGCTTTCTCGATCTCGGACCGCACCCTGGGCGGGAACAGTTTCTGGTACTGGTCCCTGAGCGCCGCGCGCAGGTCGGCCGCAGTCGCCGTCCCTCCGGGCCCGACGAACTTCGCGCCCCGCGCCTTCGCGCCGCCCGCCAGCGCCTGCCGAATCAGCGCGAGCTCCCGCTGCAGGTCCGCGGGCTTCGCGGCGAGAAGAGATCCGTCTGCGCCATCCCGCGTAGCGGCGAACAGGGCGACCCCTCCTTCGCCGACGAGGAATTCGAGGAACAACGTGCCTGGCGCGAGTTGTTTCCGCGCCTGGATCGGATCGATCGCGGGAGGCAGGAGAGCCTCGTTGGCGCGCCGGACGGCCGCCCATCGCGTGTCCATCTCCTCTCGGGTGCGCGCCTCCTCGAGTTTAGCGGCCTCGAACCTCTGCCGAGCCTCAGCCGCTTCGCCGGCGGCGCCCCCCTTGCCCTGGTCATCCCGATCCGCGGTGGCCCTCTCCAGCGTGGATAGCGCCAGCTCGACGCTCTTGAAGGCGGCGTCGTGTGCCGACACGGCCGCCTGGTACGGCTTCCACAGGGCGGCCGGCGTGACGCGCTCCGTAATTCCGCGGCCAGCGATCGACTGGGCTAGCGCCTGGGCGCGCCCCTGCTCCAGCGTCACAAAGGCCGGCTCCAGCTTGCCCAACGCAAGTTGGACCCCCACGAGGTCCGCGGCGTACAGCGCCTTCGCGCTCCCGAACTCCTGCCGTCCGAAGTCGCCTGCGACGGTCTTGCCCTGCTTGCGAACGATCTGCCAGGCCCGCTGCAGCCGCCGCTCGGCCTCGCCGGGATTGGGGCGCGCCGCCGCGATAAGCCCGAGGTTGTAAAGGGACTGCGCCACGTCGAGTGAGTCCGGCGCGATGCGCTCCGCAATGTCGAGGGCGCGCGCGTGGAGCGATTCCGCCTCGTCGAGGCGGTTTCGCGCCAGCGCGACGTTGCCGAGGTTGCCGAGGCATCCCGCGAATGCGAGCGAATCGGGCGCGATTCGCTCCCGGATGGAGAGGGCTTTCCGATAGTAAGTTTCGGCCTCGTCCAGGTGGCCGGCGGCGCGCGCGATCGTACCCATGTTGTTGAGACTGATCGCATCCGCGAGCGATCCGGGCGAGAACCGTTCCACGATCTCAATGTCGCGCTTGTAGAAGGCCGCCGCTTTATCCAGATTGCCGCGCTGATATGCAACCACTCCAAGGTTCGCAAAGCTCGCCGACAGCGCCGGCGAATTCGGCGCAATCCGCTCGCGAATCGCCAGGCCCAGCCTGTGGCACGCCTCCGCTTCGTCGAACTTGCCCCGGTCGCAAGCCGCGGCGCCCAGGTTGTCGTAGGTCTTGGCGATCTCGAGAGACTGCGGGGCCAGGCGCTGCTGGATCGACAGGGCGTCCGCGTACAGCGACTCGGCTTCGTCCAGCATGCCGCGCTCGATGGCGATGCGGCCAAGGTTAATGTCGCTTCCCGCGCAGTCCAGGGACCCGGGCGCAAGGCGCTTGCGAATGGCATATGCCCGCTTGAAATAGCCCTCCGCCTCGTCCACGCGGCCATAATCGCACGCGGCATTGCCCATGTCGTCGAGAACCGTGGCCGCCCCGAGAGTGTTCGGGGCGATGCGTTCGTATAGGCTGAGGGCGCGCCCGAACAGCTCGGCTGCCGAATCCAGCCTGCCGCGAGCGGCGGCAATGCTCCCCAACGAGATGAGACTGTCGGCAAAGCGGGTAGAGTCCGGCGCCAGCCGCTCGCGAATTGCGTAGGCGCGCTTATAGTAGTCTTCGGCCTCCTCCAGCTTTCCGAATTCGCGCGCGACGCTCCCTGCGTTCGTGAGAGCCGCCGCGAGGGCAAGAGAATCGGGCGCCAGGCGTTCGTAGATTGCCAGCGATCTTGCAAACGCGTCCGCCGCGTCGCTCAGTCTGCCGCGGTCGCCTGCGAGGTCCCCAAGGCTCAGCAGGCTGTTCGCGACGTACAGCGAGTCGGGTGCGATACGCTCGCGTATGTTAAGCGCGCGGGCGTAGTAGCCGGCCGCCTCGTCCATCCGACCGCGAGCCCTTGCGGCGAGGCCGAGATTGTTCAGCGTCCCGGCCAGGTCGAGGGAATAGGGTGCAAGCCGCTCCTCCAGGTCGAGCGCTTTCTTGAAGTCCCGCTCCGCCTCATCCAGCCTGCCGCGCGCCCACTCCGCTCCGGCGGCATTTCCGAGGCTCTTCGCGAAGTCCAGCGAGTTGGGCGCCGCCTGCTCCAGGATGGCAGCCGCCCGCCGGTAATCGGTCTCCGCCTCCTCGAGCCTGTCCAGGTCGGCGGCGACGTTTCCAAGGTTTTGCAGGCAGGCGGCCAGGTCACGTGAGTTCGGCTCGAGCCGCTCGAAGATCGCCATCGCGCGCAGGTCGTGCGCCTCCGCATCCGCCAGCCTGCCCTGCGTCCACTCCGCGCTGCCGGCGTTACCCAGCGCGCCCGCGAGGTCGAGCGAGTCGGGCGCATCCCGCTCCAGGATCGCAAGCGCGCGGCGGTGCAGCGCCTCCGCCTCGGTCGATCTGCCCCGCCGGTCTGCGTCGATGCCCTCGGTCTTGAGGATCGCAGCCTCCAGCAGCGAGTCGTCTGCCGCCTCCGCGGCCTTAAGCACGGCGCCCTCGATCTCTGCCTCGTCCCGGGAGCCGGCCGGCTGTTGCAGGTAGACCTGGAGCCAGAGCCACGCGCTCGCGCGGAAGTCGCCGTCGAGCGCAGCCGCCTTCGCGGCAGCCCGCAGCTTCGTCGCGACGTCGGCGTCCGTCGGCTGGCCGATCGCCTGCCGGAACAGCTCCTGCGCGTTGGATGAGAGGGGCGGCCGGGCCGTAACGCCGAGGGTTTCGGCCGATGGCGCGGTCAGGGTCAGCGTCTGCGACTCCCTGCGAGCCGTCAGAACGACACGCGGCTTCCTGGCCCAGCGAGCCCTGTCCCAGACCGGCTGCACGGTCGAAGTGAAGCGAACGGGCGCGCCGTCCAGGGTGAGGAGCAGGTCGCCGGGACGCAGGCCCGCCTTATCGGCCGCGGAGCCCTTCGCCACCGACGTTACGACGATCCCGGGCGGATATCGCTCTTCATGCGCCTGCTGTCCGGCGGCCGGCAGCGCGGCCGGCGCCAGCAGGATAAGAAGGCTGCAGACAGACTTCAGACGCCCGATCACCAGAATCTCCATTTCGGCTTCGTCGGAGGCTGCGGCTGCGGTCCATCGGGCGCGGCGGGCTCGCGCAGCCAGAACTCCGCGGACCGTACTACGTCCCGATAGAGCGCGGGTACGCTCGTCGTCTCAGGAAGCTCCGCGTACTCCGCCTCGATCGTATAGCCGATGAGCACGAGGGCGCTCCAGACTTCAGGAATATCTAATCGCACCAGTACGTTTTTGTGCGTGGATTGCTTCACGATGCCTCCGGGACGTCGCCCGCCGAATGCACCGAGAATTACATCAATCCCATGGAGATTCCTCTGAGTCGGGCGCATTCCGCCGGTTGAAGACCGCGCGCCGCGCCGCTCGGCGTCTGTGGCCCCGCTGTCGCTACCCTACGCCCTAAGCCGCCGAACCTGCCATCAAAATGTGTGAGCACCTTGGGGAGGACAGCGACGCCGGCGGCACGGGCGCTTAAGACCGGGCAGCGGAACGCCCACCGAGGGCGGCGACGGACAAAATGGGGAATATGCCACGCCAATCGTATGACTGGTGCAATCGCCTACGGCGTCGAGCGCGTAGGAGGCAATGAAGGCGTTCGTGCCCGTGCGCGTCTCGCTCGCGGGGCAATCATCCTACACGAACCTCCGGCCACCGATCTAACTGTCCATTATAGACAGCATTCGGCGGGCCCTGCCCGCTCAATGCCTCGGCACGGGTTGATGTACACGCGGCTGGCCGGGAAGTCCACGACAAACACGAGTTGACCGAGTGCGTCGTATCCGACGTGGGGTCCGTAGCGCGGGTAGTCCTTGTCTGGAAACACGACGCCCAGATTAGACAATGTTGTGCATCCGATGTTGATCGATGAAAGGGTTGCGAAGTTCATGGTCAATGGGCCGTAAATGGTGTATACCGTGCGATCATGCTCGGTCGCCTCGAGATGAAGGCTATTGGCGTCCGCCGCCGCGATAACTGTGCGGTTGGTGCCGGTGTCCAGAACGATGCTGCATTCAAGGGCATTGTTAAGGCGGATAGGGACGTAAACATGGCCGGGACGCCATGCTTGGAACGGTGGTACTCGCTCGGCGCCTGACATGCCGATCCGCTTTAGGCCGGTCGTGTCAAGGTTGCCTGGGTACTGAAACGTTACGCGTCTGGCAGGTCCATCGAAGAGAATGGCAAATTGCGACATCGAGGGGTCGCCTAGGATTCCGTCGGCCTTTATGCCGGCGAGCTTCGCGAGTTCGGCGTCCGGCAGCACTACCACCGGGACCGTGACCGGTATGCCACCAATATTCAACGTAATCGTTGCTCCGACGCACCGCTTTCCCGCCAGTGTCGCGGGCTTGTCGTCGTCTGCCGTCAGCGGTTTGAGCACAAGGTGAAGCTGACGCGCGAGGCTGTAAGAAATGATGTCTAGCGAAGATCCTGTATCCACAACGAACGTGCCGGATGCGGTTCCGCCGAGCCCGATGCGAATGGCCGGCAGGTTCGCTCCGATCGACTCATAGGGGATCGTCGCCTTGTATTGCTGCCCGGAAGCGTGCGCAGCGATAAATAGTGTAACAAGCAACGGGAGTACCGTGGTGTACCGCGACCACTTCATCATATCTCTCCAGGGCGCTTGCGGCCATTGACTTTACGGGACAGGCTGTATCCGCATTCGTGAACATCCATTCACGAGCGCGGATACGGTTCCTCACCTTCGTGTCGCTCCGAATTAGAAAGGTCTGGGATCCAGAAGGTCTGGCAACCGCTTTGGTTTCCCAATTCCAGTCCAAACTCCGCCACCGATGGTACCGTCGGAGTTTCCACCGGCACCGATAACAATCGCTATTCGGTCGCCAGTCGGACGGGTGATCGGGAATGTGTAACCAACGCCGTAATTGCCGGTGCCTGGGTCAGCGCCGATCGCTCGGTTACCGCCGCCTACCTTAATTCTACCGACGGCGCCTGGGGGCTTCGGCATACCTGGAATTGAAGGACTCGCACCGCCATCTCCTCCTGCAGGGCGCTGCGGGATGGCCATCAGTCTTCCAACCAACGTGGCATACGGATCATCGTCGTGTCCAGTCTGTCACGGACCGGGCTATACTGTACCAGCCTGCGCCGGGGGGAGTGTACCAGGGTGCGCCGCCCGGTATGTACCACCTGCGCCGCCCGATATGTACCAGGGTGCGCCGGGCGCTATGTACCAGCCGCGCCTGACGGTATGTACCACCGA
>Ga0070735_10001230_pt1 | contig 25276 bp, 21 predicted proteins | sample Coa_R1_FD_66443 | JGI IMG/M metagenome (GOLD analysis project Ga0070735, IMG submission 66443) | Surface soil microbial communities from Centralia Pennsylvania, which are recovering from an underground coalmine fire - Coalmine... | ecosystem: Environmental > Terrestrial > Soil > Unclassified ...
CGGGACGGGTCCGGGGTGCGGGACGGGTCCGGGGTGCGGGACGGGTCCGGGGTGCGGGACGGGTCCGGGGTGCGGGACGAGTGGCCCTGTCCGGGATGCGGGGTGGCGGGCGCGTCCAGCTGGCGGGACGTGGGCGCTCCGGTCGGCACAGGTCAAGACACTAGAGGACCAGCACCAGGCCGGCGGGCGATTACTACGAAGTGACGATGCTCATCGCTCCCTTAGGTAACCCGTGTCCCAGTTGCGTGGTCGATCCGGGCTTCATGGTCGATTACGGGTACTGGAGTCCCCCGGATCGACCACCAGGCACGAATCCACCGCGATAAGCGGGGTGATCTTCCAGTTCAGAGCGAGAGCGCGGGGACGACTGGCGGGGTGGCGGGGCTAGCTGACGGTGCCGCCGGCGCGCCAGTAGGTGCCGTCGGCGGTGCGGGAGAGGAAGTCCTCGTCGATCAGGTAGCGGCGCAGGGCGCAGTGGTCGTCGAAGACGGCCTTGAGGATCTCGTCCACCATCGGCTCGGGGTAGCGGCGGCCGGGCTCGAAGGCCTGGGCCAGCTGATCGAGCAGCATCCGCCGGCGGGAGCGCTTGGCCGGCATCGCGGCGATCCGGCCGTCCCTGATGAACGCCCGCAGCGCGGGCGGCGGGTCGGCGAACAGGCGGTCAGGATTGCTGTCCATCACCAGCCAAGTATGACGCGCCGGGCAACCCTGGTGGCGACGGAGATGTCCCAGGCGGTACCGTTTCGCGGGTGGCTCGCTATGACGACGACCTGCGCTTTGCGCATGTCCTCGCGGACGCCGCCGACGACATCACGACCAGGCGGTTCAAGGCGCTCGACCTGCGGGTCGAGACCAAGCCCGATCTGACGCCCGTGTCCGACGCCGACCGGGCGGCCGAGGAATCGCTGCGGAACGTGCTGCGCCGGGCCCGCCCGCGGGACGCGGTGCTGGGCGAGGAGTTCGGCCGGACCGGGGTGGGGCCGCGTTGCTGGGTGATCGACCCCATCGACGGGACGAAGAACTACGTGCGCGGCGTTCCGGTCTGGGCCACGCTGGTCGGCCTGATGGACGGCCCGGACGTGGTGGTGGGCGTGGTGTCCGCGCCCGCCCTTAGCCGCCGGTGGTGGGGCGCGCTCGGCGGCGGCGCGTGGACCGGGCGCAGCCTGACCAAGGCCTCGCCGTGCCGGGTGTCCGGCGTGACGAAGCTGGGCGACGCCTCCATGTCCTACTCGGGCCTTGGCGGGTGGGCCGAGCGCGGGATGCTCGACAACTTCCTCGGGCTGACCCGGTCGGTGTGGCGGACCCGGGCGTTCGGGGACTTCTGGTCGCACATGCTGGTCGCCGAGGGCGCCTGCGACATCTCGGCCGAGCCGGAGGTGTCGCTGTGGGACCTGTGCGCGCTGCAGATCATCGTCACCGAGGCGGGCGGGCGGTTCACCTCGCTCGAGGGCGAGGCCCGGCCGGACGGCGGCAGCGCGGTCTGCACCAACGGCCATCTGCACGACGACGTGCTGGCTCAGCTCGGTAACGGAGGGCTTGCTCTCTGAGGTGTTATCACGGATGCTTGATGACGTCACAAATTCACAAGCGCCGGAACCCAGGGGGTGCGATACCTCGTGAAGGTACGAGACGGCATGTCCCATCTTGTCCTGACCATCGGGCCCGCGCACACGCTGCGCCAGGCGGCGCGCATGATGTCCAAGCGCCGGATCGGGGCCGCCGTGGTGATCGACCCGGAGCACGCGGGCATCGGCATCTTGACCGAACGTGACCTCCTCGACTCGATCGCCGCGGGCGAAGACCCCGACGCCGAACTCGTCGCGCAGCACCGCACCGAGCACCTGGTGTACGCCTCCCCGGACTGGACCCTGGAGGACGCCGCCGCGGCGATGATCCGGGGCGGGTTCCGGCACCTGGTCGTGGTCGAAGGCAACGACGTGGCCGGGCTGCTGTCCATGCGCGACATCGTCCGCTCCTGGACCGCGGGCGAGGCGGCCGCCGCCGCGGCCGGGAACCAGCCGGTCGCGACCGGGGCCTGACGCCCGAGCCAGCGACCGGGGCCTGACGCCCGAGCCAGCGACCGGGCCCGATGCCGGGGCCGGCGCCCGGTGAAAAGGTCACACGAAATTCAGATAATTTCGTATTTTCCGGCTGCCGCTAAAGGCGTCGTTATCGTTTTGTGATTTCGTCGTTCCGCGTGGTTAATGCGCGTGCTGACGTGCGGGCCTCCATGATCATGCCTGGGGATATTTACGGATCGGGCATATTGGGGGGACCATTCCGTGAGGCTTTCGGGGGGACGGCGGATCGCCGCCTTGGTCATTGCCGCGGCGCTGGCCGCGGCCGGGGTACTTGTGGCGGCCCTCGGCGTGCCGTCGTTCCAGGCGTCATCGTTCACGGCCTCACCGTCGTCCGCGCCGGCGGGTGAGGTGGCCGTGGCGCAGGGGCTGGGGCCGATCGTGCTGGCGAACGCGACGGCGACCGGCGCCACGCCGGCCGCCACCCCGGAGATCGTCTCGTTCATCTTGCGCGGGCGGAACCTGTACAACCTGGAATCGGCCGTCGTGGCGGGCCGCTCCCCCGGCATGACCGTGGCCGAGTTCGCCGCCCGCTACGGCCAGAGCACGGACACGATCAGCGCGCTGCAGGCATACCTGAAGAAGTTCGGCATCGCCACCAGCGTCTACCCGGACAACCTGGACGTGACGGCCAGCGGCACGGCGGCCGAGTTCAACAGCGCGCTGTCCGTCCAGCAGCAGCAGTACAAGGTCCCGGCGGTAACCGCGCACAACGGCCAGGCCGCGGTCCCGGCCCAGCAGGTGCACGGGACCACGCAGACCCCGTACCTGCCCTCGAGCCTGGGCTCAAGCGTGCTGGCCATCCTGGGGCTGACCAACTACGCGCCGTTCTCCGCCGACCTGACCCACACCCCCAAGGGCGTGACCCCCTCGAACTCGACCACCCCGAGCACGGACTACACCGGCAACCTCACGCCGGCCGACTTCGCCAAGAACTACAACCTGGATCCGCTGTACAACAACGGCATCACCGGCCAGGGCCAGACGATCGGTATCGTCACGCTGGCGGGCTTCGACCCGACCACCGCGTACCACTTCTGGAACACCGTGCTCGCCATGACGCCCAAGCAGCAGAACCGGATCACGGTCTACAACGTGGACAACGGGCCCGGCGCGCCCAGCGAGGCGGCCGGCTCGGCCGAGAGCGACCTGGACGTCGAGCAGTCCGGCGCGCTGGCCCCGGGCGCCAACGTGGTGGTCTACCAGGCGCCGAACAGCGACGCCGGCTACGCGGACGCCTTCTTCGCGGCGGCCAGCCAGAACCTGGCCGACTCGCTGTCCGCGAGCTGGGGCGAGTCGGAGACCTTGCTGCAGGCGGCGGCGACCACCGGCGGGGAGGCGCCGGCCTACGCGCAGGCCTTCGACGAGGCGTTCCTGGAACTGGCCGCCCAGGGCCAGAGCACGTTCGTCGCGGCGGGCGACACGGGCGCCTACGACGCGGCCGGTGACCTCGGGACGACCAACCTGTCGGTCGACGGCCCCGACGACAGCCCGTTCGTCACCAGCGTCGGCGGCACGACGCTGAACGGCACGATCAGCGCCAACGTGAGCGGCGTGACCGTCAAGTCGACGATCGGGACCCAGCGGACCTGGGGCTGGGACTGGCTGTGGCCGGAATACGCCAAGTTCGGCTACTCGACCGAGGCGTCGTTCGCGGCGGCGGTGGTGGCCGGCGGCGGAGGCGGCTACAGCAGCTTCGAGCCGGTCCCGCTGTACCAGGAAATCCTGGCCCGGCAGGGCGTGGCCAACTCCGGCAGCTACAGCGCCGTGCAGTACCTGACGCCGACCGACTACGGCACGGTCGACGGCCTGTACCTGCCCACCCAGTGGACGTTCACCGCCTCGCCCGCGGTGCAGCCGGGCGAGGCGACCGGCCGTGGCCTGCCCGACCTGGCCGTGGACGCCGACCCGTTCACCGGCTACCTGCTCTACGACCCGCTGGCCTCGCCGACGCTGCAGGGCGGCTGGGGCGGCACGAGCTTCGGCGCGCCGCAGCTCAACGGGGCGGCCGCCCTCGTCGACCAGGCCGCCGGCCACCGGGTGGGCCTGTGGAACCCGGCCATCTACGGCTTCGCGATGTCGGCCAGCTCGCCGTTCACTCCGCTGTCCGCCCAGGGCACGAGCAACGACAACCTCTACTACACCGGAACGCCCGGCCAGATCTTCAACCCCGGCTCGGGCCTGGGCTACCCGGACCTGGCCAAGCTGGCGGAGGACTTCGGGTAGGGCACTCTTAAGGGGTGGGCGACGAGCGGGCGCAGACGTACCTGAGGCTGCTGGCCGAGCAGCAGGCCCGCTCGTCGCCGCGCATATCCGGCTCGGACGTCGCCCGCGGCGTGGAGCAGGTCCGCTGGGCCGGGGAGATCCTGGTCTCGGCCGGCGTGCTGGCGGAGAGCGACGTCCATCAGGTCGCCACCGAGCTGGAGACGACGCTGCTGATCCGGTCGGACCTGGAACGGTCCCGGCTGGCCCGGCGGGTGGGCTGGGCGCTGCACGCGCTCACCGGCCAGCCGGCCGCCGAACGCTGGTGGTGGGGCGACGCGGCGCCGACGGGGAGCACGCCGGTCGGGCGCACGATCCGGGTCGCCCACCAGCGCGCGCCCATCGAGCTGCACCTGATGAGCCTGGTGCGCTCGCCGGGCGGCCTGGTGCTCGCGGCCGCGATCCGGGCGCACTGGCCGCCGGACGGCTCGTGCGCCGACCTGGAGATCACCGGGGCGGGACCGCACCTGCTGCCCTACGACCAGCTCCGGGCGGCCGACGACCGCGGCACCGGCTACCGGGTGACGATGAGCGGCGAGGGCGGGGAACTCACCTGGCAGGGCGCGATCGGCCTGCACAGCACTGTCGGCCAGCACAGCACTGTCGGCCAGCACAGCACTGTCGGCCAGCACGGGACGCTCCCGGCGCGGGCCCGCTGGCTGGACCTGATCGCCGACGGCACGCGGCTGGTCCGGATCGAGCCGGACCCGGCGGACCTCACGCCCGTCGCGGCGGACAGCGCCCCGGCGGTCGCGCCCGGCGAGCGGCTGCTCACCCTGATGGCCGAACGGATCCTGGCCAGCGCCTGGGAAGAGGACGGGCCGGAGGTCGACCCGCGGCTCGGCGAGGCGATCACGGTGCTCACCGCGGCCGGCGCGCTGCCGGCCGGCAGCCCGGTCCCCGGCTGGCTGGCCGTGCTCTGCCAGCGGCTCGGCGTGGCCCGGCCCGGGATGGACGAGGGCGGGGCGGTGACCGACGCGAGGGCCGCCGGTCTGCAGGCCGTCGCGGACCTGCCGGACCGGTGGGCCGCGGTCCTGCCCGGCGAGCCCGGCCCTGGCCCGGGTCCCGGGTCGGAGTGGTTCGCGGCGGTCGGGGCGGCGGCGGCCGACCTGGACGGCGCGCGGTTCACGCTGGCCGGGCTGGCCACCGCCGGCGGGCGCAGTTTCCTGCACGTGGTGGCGACCGGGATGGCGCCGCAGCCCATCCACGGCCCGGATACCGGGCTGTCCTGGTGGGTCCGGGACGACGCCGGGGACTGGCACCTGGGTGCGGTGAGCGACCCGCACGCGCTGCAGCCCAGCCTGGCCATGGGGTTCGAGGCGGCGCCGTTCCGGGTGCGGCTGACTCCGCCGCTGCGGACGCGCCCCGACCGCATCGAGGTCGAGGTGACCGGGCGGACCGCCCGGGCCCGGGTGGTGGCGCCGGTCGGGACGGACCGGGAGATGCCGGACACTTAGAGCATGAACCGCGAGCGCGCGGAGACCTACCTGCGGCTGCTGGCCGAGGCCGAGCTGCGCGATCCCTCGCTGCCCGCGCCGCGGTCCGGCGATGCCCCGTTCGTCACGGCGGCGATCGACGTGACCCGGGCGGCGTGGGCGCTGACCGTGGTCGGGGTGCTTGACCTGGAGACCGCCGAGGCCATCCTGGCCGACGTGGAGCTGGCCCTGTCCGTGCGGTACCGCCCCCCGGCCACGGTGATGGCCCCGGCGCGCCTGGGCCCGGGGCACTTCGCCGGCGGCCGTCCGCTGACCCGGATGAGCCACCTGATGCCGGGCCTGCCGGCCCCGGCGTCCGGCCCGGTTCCGCCGGACGGCGCGGACCGGTACGTCCCGGTCGGGCAGATGATCTTGTTCCACGACGAGCGGGTCAGCGGCGAGCTCGACGTCATGTCGTATGCGCACACCGCCGGGGGCGCCCGGTTCACCGCCGTCTGGCGGACCCGGGACCCGCTGGGCGCCCGGCACCACGCCCTGCCGCCGGTCGAGGCGTTCAGCCTGGCCGACGACCGGGGGCAGCGCTACGGCCTGGAGTTCGCCGCCAACGGACGGCCGGGATCGTCCTGCGACCTGATCTTGCACCCCGACCCGCCGCCGGACATCGGCTGGCTCGAGATCACCGCGCCGGGCGAGCGGGCCGTCCGCGTCGACCTGGCCCGGCGCGCCGAACGGCCCGAGCCGCACGTCAGCCAGGTCACCCTCAGCAGCGGCGAGCACCTGCTGACCCGGATCGCGGAGCGGCTGCTGGCCCTGGCCCCGGAGCACCGGATGCACTGGCAGCCCCAGCTGGCCACCGCCAAGCTGGCCCGGCCGGTCGCCAACCTGGCCACGGGCCTGGGCGCCACCGTCGCGGCGCTCGAGGCGGCCGAGGTCCTGCCCCCGCTCAGCCCGGTGCCGGCCCGGCTGGCCGGGCTGTGCGCGAGCCTGGGCATCGACGACCACGGCATCGCCGCCGCGCCCGCGCTGGACCTGCCCGAACCGTGGCTCAGCCTGCTAGCGCACTACCATCGCAGGAAGCCCGAGGCCGCGCCGGCCGGGGACGGCTTCGCCGCCGTGGCCGCCGCGCTGCCCGACCTTGAGGGCATCCGGTTGGTGCTGCTCGGCCTGCACAACTACGACGGGGGCACCTGGATGGAAGCGCTGGTGCGGGGCCAGCTGCCCGATCCGCGGCAACGGGTGCTCGGCCTGGACATGGCCTTCCCGGTGTCGATGTGGGTCAGGGACGGCACCGGGCGCTGGCACGCCGCCCGCCCGGCGGGCTGGTTCCACGGGGCGGACGAGGCCGCGCTCACGCTGCGGCTGACCCCGCCGCTGACCCGGTCCTGCGCCTGGCTCGACGTGCTGGCCACCGGCCAGTCGGCTGAGGTCCGCGCCACGGTGCCGCTGTGCTGGGGGTTCCCGTTGTGAGTGTTCTTCCGAACGACCGGTGGTTCGACTGCCTGCCTGGCTGGCAGACCCAGCTGCCGTGCGGGACGGGCCGGCACATCGTGCGCTGGGCGGCCGGATCGCTGGACCTGCCGTCGCATCCCGACGTCGAGGGCGAGCTGGTGCTGGCCGCCCTGGGCGGGGACCGGCCCCGGTGCGTCGATCTCGCGCAGGCCTGGGCCCGGCACGCCGACGACCTGTCGGTGCTGGCCATCGGGCCGCGCGGCCCGCAGGACCGGATCGTGGTCGACTGGGACGACGTGCTCGCCGCCGAGCAGGCGGGCGAGATGGCGGCCGGGCCGGCCTCGAGCATGCCGATGCGGCTGGCCAGCCCGTCGGGGCCGACGGTGGCCCGGGCCGGCGCCCGGCGGCGGCAGATGCAGGCCGAACGGCTCAAGTCCCAGCAGCGCCGCAACGACGTCCTGTCGCTGCTCGCGCTGGGATACGGGTTCCAGGTCCGGCTGATCGGGCAGGTGGCCGCGGCGCACGCGAGCCTGGACGGCGGCGCGCAGGTCCGTCCGGCGCTGGTCGCGGCGATCACCGGGCGGCTGGCCCCGGTGGCCGAGGAGTGGCTGGGGATCGACCCGGACCAGGTGGTGGTGGACCTGCACCCCGCGCGCAGCTGGGGGTCCAGCGAGCTGGCCGGGTACGGCCCCGACCGCCGGCTGCGGATCAGCCTGCCCGCCGGCTGGCTGGCCAGCGTCTGGGCCTGCGGGCTGGCCCGGGTCGGGCGGTACCTGATCGTCGGCGTCCTCGAGCCCGGCTGGCCCCGGGCCCGGGTGCTCGGGCTCCGTTCGCCGGGCGCCGAACCCGAGCCGCTGGACGTGCGCGCCGACCCGGATGGTCAACTGGATGTTCCACACTGGGAGATATGAGCGAGCCTTGGCTTTCAGGCGAGCGGGAGACACTGCATGAGCGATAATCCGGCGGCGGAGGCGCTCGGGGTGGCGGTAGCCGCCCGGGTGCCGGTGCTGTTGTGGGGTGCGCCCGGGACCGGGAAGACCTCGGCCATCCGGGCCATGGCCCGCGCCGTGGACCTGCCGTGCGAGACGGTCATCGCCTCGATCAGGGAGCCGTCGGACTTCGCCGGGCTGCCCATCGTGGTCGGCGACGTGGTCCGGTTCGCTCCCCCGGCCTGGGCCCGGCGGCTGGCCGAGGCGGGGCACGGGCTGCTGTTCCTCGACGAGCTGTCCACCGCGCCGCCCGCGGTGCAGGCCGCGCTGCTCCGGGTGGTGCTCGAGCGGGTGGTGGGCGACCTGACCCTGCCGGACGAGGTCGCGGTGGTGGCCGCGGCCAACCCGCCCGAGCAGGCCGCGGACGGCTGGGACCTGTCCGCGCCGCTGGCCAACCGGCTGTGCCACCTGTCCTGGCAGGCCAGCCCGCGCTCGGTGGCCGACGGCCTGGCGGGCGGCTTCACGGCGCCGGAGATCCCGCTGCTGCCCGACGGCTGGCAGGCCGAGGAGATCTTGTCCCGCGGCCTGGTCGCCGCGTTCCTGCACGTCCGGCCCGTGCTGGCCTGCGCCCCGCCGACCGACGCGGCCGCGGCCGGGCGCGGCTGGCCGTCCCCGCGGACCTGGGAGATGGCGGGCCGGCTGATGGCAGCCGCGGGCGCGGCGGGCACGTCGGACGAGGCACGTTCGGCCCTGGTCCGGGGCGCGGTGGGCGAAGGGGCCGGGGTGGAGTTCCTGGCCTGGCTGATCGAGATGGACCTGCCCGACCCGGAGCAGGTGCTGGCCGACCCGGCCTCGTTCCGGCTGCCGGACCGCGGCGACCGGGCCTACGCCGCGCTGGCCTCCATCGCCTCGGCGGTCGCGGCCAACCCGACCCCGGAACGCTGGGTGGCCGGGTGGCAGGTCCTGGGCCTGGCCGCGGACGCGGCGCTGGACATGGCGGCGGCCGCGGCGCGGGTGCTGGCCAAGTGCAAGCCCGCCGAGGTGACGACGTTGCCGCAGGAGGTCCACGTGTTCGCCCCGGTGCTGAAGGCGGCGGGCCTGCTGAATGGCTGAGCTCAATGGCTGAACCGCTATGACGGGGCGCGGGATCGAAGGGCTGGCGGCGGCCCGGCTGTGGGCCACCGACCGGTTCCCGTACCTGGCCACCGGGCTGTTCGGCGCCGAGGTGGTGGCGGCGCCGGGGAGCGGGACCGTGTCGGTGGACGAGAGCTGGCGGATGCGGGCCGACCCGGAGCTGACCGCGCACTGGACCGCGGCCCAGCTGGGCAGCGTGCTCGTGCACCACGTCTGCCACCTGCTGCGCACCCACGGCGAGCGGGCCCAGGCGGCCGGGGTGTCCGCGCCGGACGCGCGGCTGTGGATCCAGGCCGCCGACGCGGAGATCAACGACGACCTGGTCCCGGCCGGGCTGGACCTGCCCGGCCGGCCGGTGCTGCCCGCCGACCTGGGCGCCCCGGACGGGCTGCTGGCCGAGCAGTACTTCCAGGCGAGCACCACGGCCCGTTCGGCCGAAAATAAAAATGAGGACGGCGCGGCCAAAAAAATGAGCATGGCGGCGGCGGGCGACTGGCTTGACTGCGGAAGCGGCGCGGACGGGGTCCCGCGGCCGGACGACGGCCCGCCGGCCCGGCCCGCCTGGCAGGCCGACCTGCTGCGCCGGCAGGTGGCGCAGGACGTCGTCGCGCACAGCAAGCGGGCCGGGGACGTGCCGGGCGGGCTGCTGCGCTGGGCGCAGGAGATCCTGAACCCGAAGATCAACTGGCGCAAGGTGCTCGCGGCCGAGCTGCGCCGGGCCGTGGCCGAGGTCGCCGGCGCGGTCGACTACTCCTACCGGCGGCCGTCGCGGCGGGCCGCGGTGGCCGGTAACGTCGTGCTGCCCGCGCTGCGGCGGCCGGTGCCCGACGTCGCGGTGGTCTGCGACACCTCGGGCAGCATGACCGACGACCTGCTGGCCGCGGCGCTGGCCGAGGTCGAGGGGCTGCTGCGGGCCCTGGGCCTGGCCCGGCAGGTCCGCGTGCTGGCCTGTGACTACGCGGCCGGGCCGGCCCGGCGGGTCAGCTCGGCCCGCCAGATCCAGCTGGTCGGCGGGGGCGGGACCGACATGGGCGCCGGCATCGCGGCGGCGGTCGCGCTGCGGCCCAGGCCCGCCGTCACGGTCGTGCTGACCGACGGCTATACGCCGTGGCCGCCGGCGGCGCCGAAGGGCACCCGGGTGGTGATCGGGCTGCTCGGGACGGGGGCACCGGACGCGCCGGCCTGGGCCCGGGCCGTCCGGGTCGACGCTGCCTGATCTTTCCGGGCTAACGTATCGGGGGATGAACAGCAGGCCTCGACAGCAGCTCCTGACCGTGATCGCGATCTCGCTGACCTTCGGGTCGGGCGCGGCCGACGTGGCCAGCTTCACCCGGCTGGGCGACGTCTTCACCAGCGTCATGACCGGCAACATCGTGCTGTGGGGCCTGGCCGCGGCGCGCGGGTCACTGACCCTGGCCAGCCACACCGCGGTCGCGATCGGCGGGTACATCGTGGGCGTGGCCGCGGGAACCTGGATCGCGCACGGCGCGAAGGGGTCCCACGCCTCCGCCTCCGCCTCCGCCTCAGCCTCCGCCTCCGCCTCCGCCTCCGCCTCCGCCCACGCCTCAGCCTCCGCCTCCGCCTCCGCCTCCGCTGGGGAGGGTGGCGTGCTGCCGGCCCACGTCATGTGGGTGCTGCTCGCGGAGCTGACGCTGCTGGCCGGGTTCACCGTGGGGTGGGAAGTCTGCGGGGCCGCCCCGGCCGGGTGGGCGCAGTTCGCCCTGCTGGCCACGCTGGCCGCGGCGATGGGCACGCAGTCCTCGGCGGTCAACGACATGGGCCTGACCCAGGTGTCGACCACCTACCTGACCGGGACGCTGACCGGGCTGGTGTCCTCGCTGGCCAGCCCGGGGCAGGATATGCAGCACGGACTGCGGCGGTTCGGGGTCCTGATCGGGCTGGTGGCCGGGGCGAGCCTGTGCGGGCTGTTCGTGGCGACCGCGGCCGACGGGGTGCCCGCCCTGCTGCTGGCCGCCGCGATTACCACCATCGTCGCGGCCACCGGGTGGCGCTGGCCGCGGCTGAGGCGGGGCGCCTGACGGCCGGCGCCGACCGCTGGCGGCGAAATGTCACACCGCGGTGTCAGCATGTGAGCGTGAGACCAGCGCTGAGGGCGGGACTGCTGCCGCTGTGGCGGGACCGGGACACGCTGCAGTTCGGCGTGGATCCGCGGCGGGCGGTCGCGCTCGGCGGGCTGGGGCCGGCCGCGGCCGTGATCAGCCTGCTGGACGGGAGCCGGGACCGGGACGGCCTGATCGCCACGGCGGGGGCGTACGGCATCTCGGCCGGCGCGGTGAGCCGGGTGCTCGCGCTGCTCGCCGAGGCAGGAGTGCTCGACGACTTCCCGGCCGGCCTGCACGCGTCGCTTCCCTACCGGGCCCGGCTCGGCCCCGAACTGGCCACCGCGGCACTGGCCTACGGGGACGGGGACGGCGGGGCGCGCGTGCTGGCCCGGCGGCGGGCCGCGTTCGTCCGGATCCACGGCGCCGGCCGGACCGGCGCGTGCCTGGCCAGCTTCCTGGCCGCCTCCGGTGTGGGACGGGTCACATGCGTCGACCCGGCGCCGGCCGAGGACGCCGACCTGGCCCCGGCCGGGCTGACCGAGGCGGACCTGGGCGCGCCGCGATCGGAGGGCGCGGCCCGGGCCGTGCTGCGGGCCGCGCCGTTCTGCCTGCCCGGTGACGACGGCATGGTCCCGGACCTGGTCGTGCTCACCGGGCCGGTGCTGCCGGACCTGGCCGACGGGCTGGTGCGCGATCGCGTGCCGCACCTGCGCGTGTCCGCCGGGGAGGCGATCGGGGTGATCGGGCCGCTGGTGCGGCCGGGACGTTCGGCGTGTTTGCGCTGCGTGGACCTGCGCAAGGCCGGCGCGGACCCGGCCTGGCCGAAGATCGCGGCCCAGGCCATCTTCGGGCGGATCCGGCCGCAGGCGTGCGACACCGTGCTGGCCGCCATGACGGCCGCGCTGGCCTGCGCGCAGGTCCTGGCGCTCCTTGACCGGCCCGCTGGTATGCCGGATGGTCCGGGCGGTCCGGGTGGTCCGGGTGGTCCGGGCGGTCCGGGCGGTCCGGGTGGTCCGGGCGGGCCGGGTGTTCCTGCGACGGTGAACGGGACGCTGGAGGTGGTGCTGCCCGACTGGCAGTGGCGGCGGCGGACCTGGCCACCGCACCCGTTGTGCTCCTGCGGCGCTTATCGTAACGGGACTTTTTACGGAGGGCTTCGCCGTAACGATGCGGTAACGGACGCCTCCTAGCGTGTGTTGTATGGAGCTGTGCTTGTTCGAACAGGGCGCGAGGGAGGCACGAGATGACCGAGGTCGAGGGGCGACGGTTTTACGCGCTGCGCGGCGTGCGGGACAATGTCTACGTGAACGATGTGCCGCGCAGTCCGGTGACCCGGGCCGCCAAGCTGGCCGGGCTGCCGATCGGACTGGCGGGCCGGACGGCGCTGGGGGTCGGGAAGCGGATCGGCGGCCGGCCGGCCGAGATCGTGGCCGAGGAGATCCAGCGGCGCACCGCGGACCAGATCTTCCGGGTTCTGGGCGAGCTCAAGGGCGGCGCCATGAAGCTGGGCCAGGCGCTGTCCATCTTCGAGGCCGCGCTGCCGCCGGAGATCGCGGGTCCGTACCGGGCCACGCTGACCCGGCTGCAGGAGTCCGCTCCCCCGCTGCCCGCGCGGACCGTGCACCAGGTCCTGGACCGCGAGCTCGGCTCGGACTGGCGGTCGTCGTTTGTCTCGTTCTCAGATGTGCCGACCGCGGCGGCGTCAATCGGGCAGGTCCACCAGGCGGTGTGGCAGGACGGCCGGACCGTCGCGGTGAAGATCCAGTATCCGGGGGCCGGACGGGCGCTGATCAGCGACTTCAACCAGCTCAGCAGGGCCGGGCGGCTGTTCGGGCTGCTGATGCCGGGGCTGGAGGTCAAGCCGCTGCTCGACGAGCTGCGTGACCGGGTGGCCGAGGAACTCGACTACCAGATGGAGGCCTCGTCACAGCGCGCGTTCGCCGACGCCTACCGTGACGACCCCGACATCTACGTGCCCGATGTCGTGCTGGCCACCGATCAGGTGCTGGTCACCGAGTGGATGGACGGCACCCCGCTGTCCCGGGTCATCAGCGACGGCAGCCAGGAGGAGCGCGACCGGGCGGGCATCGTGCTCACCAGGTTCCTGTTCTCCGGCCCGGCGCGGGCCGGACTGCTGCACGCGGACCCGCACCCGGGCAACTTCCGGCTGCTGGCCGACGGCCGGCTGGGCGTGCTCGACTTCGGCGCGGTGGACCACCTGCCGGACGGGCTGCCGCCGTTCTTCGGCCGCCTGCTGCGTCTCATGCACTCCGATCCGGATGGGGTCGACATCGCCGCCGTCGAACGCGAGCTGCGGGCGCACGGGTTCCTGCGGCCCGGGGTCCGGATCGACCTGGACGCGCTGCAGGCGTTCCTGGCCCCGCTGGCCGAGCCGTCCAGGCTGGACTCGTTCAAGTTCAACCGCGAGTGGCTGCGCGGCGAGGCGGCCCGCGTCACCGACATACGGGCCAGCAACGTCGCGCGCCAGCTCAACCTGCCGCCCTCCTACGTGCTCATCCACCGCATGTCCACGGCGGGCATCGGCGTGCTGTGCCAGCTGGAGTGCGAGGGCAACTTCCGGGCCGAGGTGCTCGGCTGGATGCCCGGCTACTTCGACGACCCCGACGCCGAGGCGGCCGAGGCCTGCTGAGGCCTGGAGGCGGGGAAGCGAAACAACCGGGACGACGGCCCCCGCAGCCGGCACGCGATCCGACGCAGTCCCCTGATGCCCGTTATGCCAGAGCCTCACAGGGCGAATTCCGGACACTAGCCATGATTGTGGACATTTACCGTCGTCATAGCAGCGGTTTCGGTCCACGATCCTGGAACGGCGCAAGCCGAACGCGTTTCCTAGATTCCCTGGCGTTGGCCCTAACCGGTACAGCGGGTCATCGCGCCGGTTAGCGGGCGGGAGCGGCCGCTCCGAACAGGTCAGTTTCGCGGGCGGGGGCGATCCGCGCGTGCCACATCTGAGTGTCGGCCGGGCTCAGGACCTGATCCAGGATGAGCTCAGGGGTCATGTGCGCATAGGTTCGGCCGCTGGTCCAGGCGAAGGGGCCGCGCGGCGGATGGAGGACGATCACCCGGGTACCGGCGGTCAGCGAGATGTCGGCCGGGACGCCCTCCGGGTAGATGTAGGCGCCGGACCCGTCGAACAGCCGGAACCTGCGCACGACGAGGTCATCCGGTGGCAGCTGCGGCGGCGCGGCGGTGGCCGCGGCCACCCAGGACGGCGATGGCGGTTCACCCGGGACAAATCCTCGGGCCGGGTCGCCGATCAGCCGGTCGGCGAGCAGGGTGTGCAGCTGGCAGTTGTCGCCGACGCCGCTCATGGCGAGGCGGAACCCGTACCGGCCGGTGTGGTCGACGACGATGACCGGTTCGTCGTCCAGGACGCGGGCGAGCCCGGGGAGCCAGTGCGCGCCCGGTACCAGGTCGCCGAGCCGGGCGGCGGCCTCGGCGATCTCGGCCCGGAGGCCAGCGGCCGCGCGGAAGTCCCGGTGGGCCAGCACGGTCATCAGCAGGTTCACCCAGTGGCCGACGTCGAACCAGGACAGCGCGATGACCGTGGGCTCCGTCTCGGACAGGCCCAGCCGCCCGGCCGCCGCCTCGAAGGTGCCAACGAGCTCGTCCATGGACGGCGCCCGGTCCGGGTCGGGTTCGGCGCGTCCGCCACCCGCGACCGGCCAGAGCTCGGAGAACCGGGCGCGCAGCTGCAACGCCCGCAGCGCGCTGGCCGGCACGTACGGCGCCAGGGCCAGCGGCGACCCGCCCCATTCGGTGAACGCGCCCGCGACCAGCGCCAGCCGCGCGAACACACCGCCGGGCTGATTGGCCAGCAGCGGCGCGAGCTGCCCGATCGCCGCGGTCAGCTGATCGGGCGCCAGCTGGGGGCCTTCCCCGCCGAGCCGGACGAGCAACCGGTGGAAGCCGGCGAAGTCGCCACGCCACATGGCCGGCCCCAGCTCGTCGATGACCGCGCTGACCGCCTCGGACACGGCTTACCGGCCCTGCCAGACCGGCGGGCGTTTTTCGGCGAAGGCGCGGGCGCCTTCGCGGGCGTCCGCGGAGCCGAAGACGGGGGCCATGAGGGCGGACATCTGGTCCCAGCGCTGGTCGGCGGGCCAGTCGGCGCCGCCGGCGGCGATCTGCTTGGTGGCGATGAGGGCCAGGGGGCCGTTGGCGGCGATGCGTTCGGCCAGCTCGATCGCCTTGTCGCGGGCCTGGCCGTCCTCGACCACGTGGTTGACCAGGCCGATCTCGGCGGCACGGGCGGCGTCGACGGGGTCGCCGGTGAGCAGCATCTCCAGGGCCAGGGCGCGCGGGATCCGCTGGGCCAGCAGCATCGCCCCGCCGGCCCCGGCCAGCAGGCCGCGCTTGACCTCGGGCACGCCGAACCGGGCCGACGCGCCGGCCACCACCAGGTCGCAGGCCAGCAGGAGCTCGAAGCCGCCGGCCAGGGCCCAGCCCTCGGCCGCGCCGACCAGCGGCTTGCGCGGCGGGGTCTGGGTGATGCCGCACAGGCCGCGGCCGGGGAAGGAGGGCACCTCGCCGGCCAGGAACGCCTTGAGGTCCATGCCGGAGGAGAACGTTCCGCCCGCCCCGGTGAGCACCCCGGCCCGCAGTTCGGCCGTCGCGTCCAGTTCGTCGACCGCGTCGCGGATGCCGGCCGCCACGGCTCCGTTCAGGGCGTTGCGGGCCTCCGGGCGGTTGATCACGATGACCTGGACCGCTCCGTGCCGTTCGACCAGTACCTCGTCGCTCATCCGATCTCCAGCTAATCGGGGCTCTCACCCAAGGGTGGCGAGCTTGCGGAAGTCCCAGCTGACGGTCTTCAGCGGGGTGATGCGGAGCCAGGCATGGCGGCCGTCGTGGGTCATCTCTTCAGCGCCGAAGTACTTGGCGGCCATGAGGCGCTCGGGCTCGGCGAGGCCGGGTTCGGTTTCGGGCCCGGTTTCCCGGCCGATGCGGGGTACGGGACCGACCATGTCGGCCCGGCCTTCGATCTCGACGCCGCGCAGCTCGTGGTAGTGGTGGCCGTCGTCGGCCACCACCGCGACCCGGGGGTCGCGGGACACGTTGGCCCAGCGCTGGCTGCGGGTGAGCGAGTAGACCCAGATCGCCTGGCCGTCCCAGACGAACCAGACCGGCGCCACGTGCGGGCCGTCCGGGCCGGTGGTGGCGAACCGGCAGGTGCGCTGCTCGCCCAGGAACGAGGACAGCTCCTCGGCGCTCATCGCGATCACCCGGGCACGCCGCTGTTCTCGTTGCATGGGACGACGATAATGACCTAATGACCCATGCGCCACCGCCGCTCGGACAGCCCGACGAGCTCAGTCCGCTGGACTACCTGATGCACCGGGGCGAGGCGCACCCGGCCACCCGGTCGTCGTTCCTCGGCGTGGAACTGCTGGACCAGCCCGCCGACTGGGGCCGGCTGCGCGAGGCCATGGACCGGGCCAGCCGGGTGGTGATCAGGATGCGGCAGAAGGTCGTGGTCCCGCCGCTGCCGACCACCCCGCCGCAGTGGGTGGTCGATCCCGACTTCGACCTGGACTACCACCTGCGCCGGATCGCGCTGCCCGCGCCGGGCACGCTGCGCCAGCTGCTCGACCTGGCCGACGTCTTCTTGCAGTCGCCGCTCGACACCTCGCGGGCGCTGTGGGAGGCGCTGTACGTCGAGGGGCTGGAGGGCGATTCTGGGGCCCGGGCGGCGCTGCTGAGCAAGTTCAGCCACGCGATTACCGACGGGCTGGGCGGGATCGCGCTGTTCGAGCAGGTCTACGACACCGAGCGGGACCCGGACCCGCGGCCCATGCCGCCGGTGCCCATCCCCCGCGACCTGACCGGCACCGACCTGCTGCGCGACAGCCTGCGGCGGCTGCCGTCGACGGCCGTGGCGTCCGGGGTGAAGCTGCTGGGGCGGGCCGCCGCCGAGGCCACCCGGCTGGTCACGGCGCCGGGCGCCACGGTGGCCGAGGCGGCCGGTTTCGCGGCCTCGGCCCGGCGGGTGCTCGGCCCGCCGGCGGTCGCGCCGTCGCCGCTGCTGCGCCGGCGCAGCCTGGTCAGCCGGACCCACGTGCTCGAGGTGCCGCTGGCCGACCTGCGCGCGGCGGCCAAGGCGGCCGGCGGTTCGGTCAACGATGCGTACCTGGCCGCGCTGAGCGGCGGCCTGGGCCGCTACCACGAGGCGCTGGGCCTGCCGGTGGGCGAGCTGCCGCTGGCCCTGCCGGTCAGCCTGCGCACCGCCGACGACCCGGCCGCGGGCAACCGGATCACCGGGATCACCATCGCCGCGCCGGTCGGCGAACCCGACCCGGCCGAACGGGTCCGGCTGGTCCGCGAGCAGGTCATCGCGCGCCGCGGCGAGCCGGCCCTGGACGTGCTCGACCGGATCGCGCCGGTGCTGACCCTGCTCCCGGACGCGGCGCTGGAAAGCATCACCGCGCGGCTCACCCCGCCGGACATCCAGGCCAGCAACGTGCCCGGCTACGGCCAGGAGACGTTCCTGGCCGGGGCCCGGGTGGACCGGCAGTACGGGATGGGGCCGCTGCCCCGGGTGGCCATGATGGTGGTGCTGATATCGCGGGCGGGGATCTGCACCGTGACCTTCCGCTACGACACGGCCTCGTTCATCGCGCCTGACGTCCTGGAGAAGTCCTTGCAGCTCGGCTTCGACGAGGTGATCGAACTGGGCCGACCGCGGCCGGCGCCGGCGCGGCCGCCGCGGCGCAGGAGGACGTCGTGACCGACGGGCCGGGCCGGCAGCTGCGCCTGCCCGGGTCGGTGGCCGAGATCGACGCCAGCCCGGAGGGACCGGGGATCGGCGCGTTCTTCGACCTGGACGGGACGCTGGTGGCCGGGTTCACGGCCGCGGCGCACACCAGGGACCGGCTGCTGCGCCGCCAGGTGAGCCCGGCTGACTTCCTGCGCATGACGCAGCTCGCGGTGGAGTACAAACTCGGCAGGCGGGAGATCGAGACGCTGATCGAGGGCGGGGCCAGCACGGCCCGGGGACGGCTGGCCGAGGACGTCGAGGAGATGGGCGAGCGGATCTTCGCCCAGTACGTGGCGGACCAGATCTACCCGGAGATGCGCGACCTGGTCCGGGCCCACCAGCGCCGCGGGCACACCGTGGTGCTCAGCTCGTCGGCGCTCAGCATGCAGGCCGAGCCGGTCGCCCACTACCTCGGCATCGACCATGTGGTCTGCAACCGGTTCGTGGTCGACGAGCACGGCATCGTGACCGGCGCCATCCGCCAGCCGGTCATCTGGGGGCCGACCAAGGCCACCAGCGTGCAGAAGTTCGCCGCCGAGCACGACATCGACCTGCGGTCCAGCTACTTCTACGCGGACGGCGACGAGGACCAGGCCCTGATGCATCTGGTCGGGAACCCGCGGCCGACCAACCCCGGCCCGGCCCTGACCCGGGTGGCCGAACGCCGCGGCTGGCCCATCCTGCGGTTCCACAGCCGCGGCAGCGGCGGGCCGCTGGGCCGGGCCCGGAACCTGGCCGCGCTCGGCACGCTGGGGCCGGTGGCGGCCGGCGCGCTGGGCATCGGCGTGCTGACCGGGAACCGGCGGGCCGGGGTCAACTTCCTGACCCGGTTCTGGCCGGAGACCGTGCTCGCGCTGAGCGGGGTGAGGCTGAACGTGCTCGGGGCGGAGAACCTGACCGCGCAGCGGCCCGCGGTGTTCCTGTTCAACCACCGCAACAACTTCGACGTGTTCATGGTGGCCGCGCTGGTCAAGGACAACTGGACCGGGGTGGCCAAGAAGGAACTGGCCAGCAACCCGCTGGTCGGCACGCTGGGCAGGCTGATGGACGCGGCGTTCATCGACCGGGACGACCCCGCGGCGGCGGTGGCCGCGCTCCAGCCGGTCGAGGACGCGGCGCGCAAGGGGCTGTCGATCCTGATCGCGCCGGAAGGGACCCGGCTGGAGGGCGCGGGCGTGGGGCCGTTCAAGAAGGGGGCGTTCCGGATCGCCATGGCCACCGGCCTGCCGGTGGTCCCGGTCGTGATCCGCAACTCCGACTCGGTGGCCGGGCGCAACGCCACCACGCTGCACCCGGGGACCGTCGACATCGCCGTGCTGGCGCCGATCGACGTCAGCGACTGGACCCACGACGACCTGGGCAAGCGGATCGAGGAGGTCCGCACGCGCTACCTGGAGCTGCTGGCCGACTGGCCCGCCTCGCTGGACGGCACGGTGTCATGAGCGGGGCGTCATGAGCGAGGCCATGAGTGAGGCCGGCGAACTGGCGTCGGTGCTGGGCCCCGGATCGGTGCTGCTGGTCCAGGCGAGCACCCCGGCCGAGGCACGGCTGATCCGGGACCGGATCCCGGCCAGCCAGGCGACGGCGGGCCTCGGGCCGCCGGGCAGTCCCGGCGCCTCGCTGCCAGCCGAGGTCCTGGACCGCGGCGAGGACACCGTTCTGGTGCCGGTCCGGGTGGCCTGGCTGCCCGAGGAGCACTCGGGCCGGCGCGCGGGCCGGCTGGCCGACCTGGTGCCCGGCCGCGACCCGTACCGGCCCAGCGAACGGCAGCAGCAGCGGATCCTGGCCCGCGAGCCGGGCCGGGCCCGGGTGCTGGCCGGCGAGCCCGCCACGATCGGCGCGCTGCGCCGGCGCTGGGCCGAGGCCACCGGCGGCGAGGACCCCGATGATTTCGGCGCGTACGTGGCCCGGCGGGCCCTGCTCGCGCTGGACCGGGCCGAGTACCGGCTGCGCGGCCCCCGGTACAAGACGCCGAGCCTGGTCAAGGAGGAGATCCTGGCCTCGCGGCGGTTCCGGGCCGGGCTTTCGGCGCTGCGGCGCGACCCGGACCAGGACGCGCCGTCGCTGGAGGACGCGGGCAAGATCCTCGACGAGCTGGCGGCCGGCTGGAGCCGGCGGCTCATCGACTTCATGCCGAACGTGGGACGGCTGATCTTCCAGCGGGGCTTCGACCCGCAGATCGACTACGACCAGACCCAGGTCGAGCGGCTGCGCGCCGCGCTGGAACGCCACCCGGGCATCATGTTGTGGTCGCACCGGTCGAACCTGGACAACCTGGTGCTCACCGCCGCGATGCAGGAGCAGGGGCTGCCGCCCGCGCACGTGTTCGCGGGCATCAACATGGCGTTCGGGCCGATGGGCGCGCTGCTGCGCCGGGCGGGCGTGATCTTCATCCGGCGCTCGACCGGCGACGACCCGCTGTACAAGTACGTGCTGCGCGAGTACGTCGGCTACGTGCTGGAGAAGCGGTTCAACCTGTCCTGGTCGATCGAGGGCACCCGGTCGCGCACCGGGAAGATGCTCCCGCCGCGGCTGGGCCTGCTGTCCTACGCCGCCGACGCGTACCTGCAGGGGCGGGTCGACGACATTCTGCTGCTGCCGGTCTCGATCACCTTCGACCAGCTGCACGAGATCGCCGAGTACGCCGACTACGCCCGGGGCGCGGTCAAGAAGCCCGAGGGGTTCGGCTGGCTGTACGGCTTCGTGAAGGCGCAGGGCGCCCACCACTACGGCAAGGTCTACGTGCGGTTCGGCGAGCCGGTCTCGCTTTCGTTGTTCCTGGGGCCGCCCGGCGGTCCGGTGGCGGCTGACCCGGCGGCCCGGCGGCTGGCCCTGCAGAAGACCGCGTTCGAGGTGGCCTGGCGGATCAACCAGGGCATGCCGGTCACGGCCACGGCCATCCTCAGCACGATCCTGCTGGCCATGCACGGGACCGGGCTGACCTTCGAGGAGATCCGGCTGGCGCTCGGCGACGGGCTGTCCTACCTCACCAGCCGTTCGGTCCCGCAGACGGCCAGCGCGCGGGCGCTGGCGACGGCCGAGCCGGTGCGGGCCACGCTGGACGCGCTGGTGGCGGGCGGGCTGGTCACCCTGGTCGGCGACGGCCGCGAGCCGGTCTGGCTGATCGGCCCGGAACACCAGCTCGCGGCGACCTTCTACCGGAACTCCACGGTGCACTTCCTGCTTGACACCGCGCTGTGCGAGCTGGCCGTGCTGCGCGCCCGCGACGAGCCCGCCGACCCGGTCGGCGCGTTCTGGGCCGAGATCGCCTGGCTGCGCGACCTGCTGAAGTTCGAGTTCTACTTCCGGGAGCGTGAGGAGCACCGGCGCGAGATATCGGCCGAGATGGCGCGGCACGACCCGTCCTGGGAGGCGCGCCTGCAGTCCGGCCCCGGCGCGGCGGACGCGCTCCTGGCCGAGATGCGGCCGCTGGTGTCGCAGGTGATCGTGCGGCCGTTCGTCGAGGCCTACCGGCTGGTGGCCGACGTGCTGGCCAGCGAGGACGTCGCCGCGGGCGAGGTGGACACGCTGGCCGATGACGCGGAGGTGACCCGGCGGGCGCTCGGGCTCGGCCACCAGTACGTGGCCCAGCGCCGGCTGCGCAGCGCGGAGCCGGTCTCGGTGCTGCTGTTCGGGACCGCGCTGCAGCTGGCGCGCAACCGCGGGCTGTTCGACCCGGGTCCCGATCTGGCCAAGAAGCGGGCGGCGTTCCTCGCCGAGCTGCGCGACCTGCTGCGCCGCATCGACCGGATCGAGGACCTGGCCCTGCGCCGCTACGCCCGCGACGCCACCACCCGCCCGGCAGGCGGCTGACGCCCGCCCGGAACAACACCAATGGTTCAGGGGTGCGTGTCCCGGGCGGTGAGCGTACGGTCTCGGCGAGCACTCCTGCCCCACCCATCCCTCCGTCATCACCTGCCCCACGGTCGGCGGAGCGGCCAACTACGTCGTTGCCACAACGACGCACACCTGACGACATGGTTGCCACAACGACGTAGTTAGGGCCGGCGGCCTGCTCGGTGTCGTGTCTGGGAGTTTGGGCGTAGCGACAGCCTTTCGAGTTTCATGATCGCTAATTGCACACGCCAGATTTTCGTCTCGATAACCGGTCAAATCCCTTGTGGAGTGGCGGGCGGTCAGGCTATGCATTGTTTAGGAAATCGTCCGCGGGCGCGGGGTTCGCGGGAATTCGGGGAAGGATTTCGATAATGACCGGTTTTCTTGGGCGCCGGGTACTCATCGCGGCGGGCGCGATCGTCATCGGGGCGGGGATCGGGGCCGTGGCGCTGACCGGCGGGGCGGCACACGCGCAGGGCTCGGGAACGATCACCATTACCGGGGTAGGCTTCAATAGTCAGAGCCAGCCGCAGTTCCCCCAGGTCACCGTCTCCATTACCTGCCCGGTTAACGATCATTTCGTCGTAGGCGCCTCGACCATGCAGAGCGCGACAAGCCTCGGCAGCTCGACCAACGCCACGTGCACGGGAAACGCGCAGAACGTGACCGTCAACACCGCATTCCCCGCGTCCAGTGTCAGCTATGCGGGTGACGGTGCCGGGCCGGTTACCGTCGGCGCCACGCTGCAATTCGTTCCGCCGGGGACCAATTTCGGTACACCGGGCGACACCTACGTCGGCACGACGGCAGACCTGACATTCCCGTGAGGTAAGCCCGTCACGAGGCTCAGCCACGGCTCCTGAACCAGGTGAACCCGGGCGTTCACCTTGTTAGAACCTGTTAGAACCAGGTGAACCCCGGGTTTCATTCGGTCGGCGGTCGGGTCTGGATGGCGGCGCCGGAGGCGATCAGGGCTTCGGCGTCGCGGAGGCCCCAGGCGGTGAGGGCTTCCAGGGTGTGCTGGCCCGGGGCCGAGGCCGGGGACGGCAGGCGGCCCGGGGTGCGGGAGAAGCGCGGGGACGGGGCGGGCTGGGTGACGCCGCCGGGGCTGACGTAGGTCTGGCGGGCGGTCAGGTGCGGGTCGGCGGCGGCCTCGGTCAGCGAGAGGACGGGTTCGACGCAGGCTTCGGTGCCCGCGAAGACGACGGCCCACTCGTCCCGGGTGCGCGTCTTGAAGCGCGCGGTCAGCAGTTCGCGCAGCGCGGGCCAGTTGGCGGGATCGGCACGGTCGGGGGCCTGGTCGGTGAGGCCGAGGCCGTCCAGGAGGGCGGCGTAGAAGCGGGCCTCCAGGGCGCCGACGGCCATCCACTGGCCGTCGGCGGTCTGGTAGACGTCGTACCAGGGGACGCCGCCGTCGAGCAGGTTCACCCCGCGCTCGTCCCGCCACAGTCCCTGGGCCATGAACATGAGCGGCATGGCCAGCAGGCTGGCCACGCCGTCCACGATCGCGGTATCGACCACCTGGCCTTTCCCCGAGGTAGCCCGCTCGACCAGCGCCGCGCAGATGCCGTAGGCCATGACCATCCCGCCGCCGCCGAAGTCGCCGAGCAGGTTGACGGGAAACTCGGGCCTGCCGCCCGCGCGGCCGAGCGCGTGCAGCGCCCCGGTGCGGGCGATGTAGCCGATGTCGTGGCCGACCGTCCGGGCCAGCGGGCCGTCCTGACCCCAGCCGGTCATCCGGGCGTAGATCAGCCGCGGGTTGCGGGCCAGGCACGCCTCCGGGCCGACGCCCATCCGCTCGGTCACGCCGGGCCGGAAACCCTCGAGCAGCACGTCGGCGGCATCGACCAGGCGGAGCAGGGCGTCGACCGCCTGCGGGTGCTTGAGGTCGAGCATCGCCGACTGGCGGCCGCGGTTGAGGAACTCCCGCTCGGGCCGCGCCGCGGCGGAACCGCTGGCCGCGGTGAGGGCGGGAGGGCCGGGGCGGTCGATCCGCAGGACGGACGCGCCGGAGTCGGCGAGCATCATGGCACAGAACGGCCCGGGCCCGATGCCGGCCAGTTCGAGTACTCGTACCCCGGTCAGGGGCCCTCCAGATGAGCTCATATCGGTACCGTAGGTGCTCATGAACATCGCGGGAAACATCGCACTGGTCACCGGCGGCGCGTCCGGCCTGGGCCTGGCCACCACGGTCCGGCTGCACGAGGCCGGCGCCTCGGTGGTCATCCTCGACTTGCCCGGCTCCAACGGCGTGAGCGTGGCGCGCGACCTGGGGCCGCGGGTCGCGTTCGCGCCCGGCGACGTGACCAGCCCGGCGGACGTGGACGCGGCACTGGACGCGGCGGGCGCCCTGGCCGGCGGGGTGCCGCGGATCGTGGTCAACTGCGCGGGCATCGGCACCGCGGCCCGGACCACGGGCAAGGACGGCCCGTTCCCCCTGGAATCGTTCACCCGGGTGATCCAGGTCAACCTGATCGGGACGTTCAACGTGATCCGGCTGGCCGCGGACCGAATGAGCCGGGTCGGCCCGGAAGAAGGAAACGCGGACGGCGAGCGCGGCGTGATCGTCAATACCGCGTCGGTCGCGGCGTTCGAGGGGCAGATCGGCCAGGCGGCCTACTCCGCGTCCAAGGGCGGCATCGTCGGCATGACCCTGCCGATCGCCCGCGACCTGGCCCGGCTGAAGATCCGGGTGATGACGATCGCGCCCGGCCTGTTCAACACCCCGCTGCTCGGCAACCTGCCGGACGAGGCGATCGCGTCACTCGGCCAGCAGGTACCGCATCCGGCGCGGCTCGGCGACCCGGCCGAATACGCCGCGCTGGTCGCGCACATCGTGGAGAACCCGATGCTCAACGGGGAGACGATCCGGCTGGACGGCGCGATCCGGATGGGCCCGCGCTAGTCCGGGCCGCCCCGCATGGTGGTCAGCAGGCGTTCGATGTCGGCCCGGGACAGCGACCGCTGCCACTCCGGGAGCACGCCGCGCATGACGAACCCGCCCGGCGCGGGCTCCATGGCGGTGAGGATGACGTCGAAGGGGAGTTCGGGCAGGGGCACGTGAAAGGCCGGGACCCGCAGCGGCAGCCGCCGGTCCAGCAGGTGCAGGGCGCGCGGCACGACGCGGATCGACTGCCCGCCCGCACCCGGCTCGATCTCCAGCCGCAGCCACGGCGCGCCCGCCAGGCCAACCTGCGGGACGCCCTCGTGCATGGCCAGTTCCAGCCGCGGCGACACCGCGGCCAGCCAGCGCGTCGCGGCCTGCGCGGACAGGAACGCCTCGCAGCGGATCGGCGCGGCCACCAGCACC
>Ga0070735_10001231_pt1 | contig 25271 bp, 22 predicted proteins | sample Coa_R1_FD_66443 | JGI IMG/M metagenome (GOLD analysis project Ga0070735, IMG submission 66443) | Surface soil microbial communities from Centralia Pennsylvania, which are recovering from an underground coalmine fire - Coalmine... | ecosystem: Environmental > Terrestrial > Soil > Unclassified ...
CTGAACGCCACGCGTCCGCACGCGCCGCCGCTCCCCCCGTCGCTCGCCCCCGCATCAGCCCCCGCCGCTTGCACCGGCGCGTCGAAGGACATGTAGAACGGCTCGTTGGGAGAGACTGCGTCGGTGATCCACTGCGTCGTCGGCGCGTTGACGCTGCCCACGTCGTGCCGGGCCTCTTCGAGATCGATCCGCCCGTTCATGTCCAGCGCGCCCACGTTCTCGAGCCAGTCGTGGAGGGCAACGCCCTTCGGGAACGGCAGGCCGCCGGGCAGGGTCGTCTCGATGTTCGAGGGAAGCTTGGTGGCATACTTGATTCCGTCGAGCTCCCAATTGGCGACGCCGAAGAACGGGTTCGCCTTGCCCGTCGCGGGGTTTATCGCCTGAGCGACCCCGAAGGTCGGCGTGGCCAGCCACGTGTAACTGTAGTGGGTCGTGAAGAGACGTCCGCCCATGTCCGCGTAGGCCGAGATGTTGCCGGCATAAGCGTCATTGCCGTCGTTCTCCGAGCCCTCGCACGGAAGGATGACGGCGTCGTACTGGCTGAGCGTCGAGAGGCTCCCGTACAGCCGGGACGCGTCCGGGGCGACCTGCACCCCGGGAGGCCCCCCGCTCGGAGCGAGGTCCAGGCCGTTCTTTCGATAGAAATCGATCCGCCCGGGCCCGCTGCCAGGGACCTGGAACTCGGCGGCGTCGATTCCAATCCGCAGAAGGAGACACTCGAAGGGGTCTTTCGCGCCGGTCGCGATCGCCATTCGGGGAAGGTCCGCCTCGCCGCCGTTCGGAAAGTCGGTATGACCGCGAGGCAAGCGCGCCTGGTCCGGGGTGACCGCCGTCGACACGCACTTGGGGACGCTGGTGAGCAGGACCTCGCGCCGCCACTTTCCGAGCTGGACGACGAGAGGAATGGGCTGACCGGACCCAACGTCCGTGGATGGCACGTTGCTGAGCGTGAAGTTGCCCTTCGCATCCGTTTGAGCGACCGCGATCGCGTCGAGCGGCATCGCGCCCGCGCACGTATCGCACGACGCACCCGCGCCGAACGTGGGCAGCGGCATCGTCGGATCCAGCGGGATGTAGACCGAGGCGTTGTAGAGCGGGTTCACGCCCGCGGGGTCGTAGACCTGACCGCTCAGCGCCGTCGCTTGGCCGGGCGGGCAAACGGCGAGCTGGCACTGCAGGCCTTTGCAGTTGATGGGCGTGTTGCTCGGGTGGACGGACACTCCCCCGTCCACGTCGATGGTCGTCGCGCCGTCGATGTCGGAGATGTCGGCCGGCGTCGAGATCGTGTCCGTGCACGCGTTCGGGTCGCACACGCGCTGCTCGTCCACGCCTCCGTCGAGCTGCGCGCAAGCCTGGAGCGACTGCGTCTGGATCCGCAGGGCACCCGCGCCGAGCGTCTTCGACGAGAGGCTTTTCGTAATGATGTTGCCGGCGTCGCACGGGCCCCACTGTCCGCCGGTGCAGGTCGTGAAGCCCATGGCGCACGTGACGTAGTCGCCCGATTTCGCAACGAACTCTCCGCACGAGACGCTCTGCCCCTCGTGGTCGCACGGGCACGACGGGCGTCCCGGTGCGCAGCCGCCCGGCGCGCCGGTCAGCGCCCCCCGGAGCGCCCCGGCGGTATCCGCCGAAGGCTGAGACCTGCACGCGTGTAGAGTGCCAACGAGGGCGGCGCACGCCCCCACGCGCAGTCCCCAGAGGGTCATGCGCGCCCCCACGCGGGTGGCTCCGCGGTTTCGGAAGGCGAGATACCGCATGTGAGTCTAGGTCGTCATTGGCGTACCACCGGATGGGCTTGGCGCAAGTTCTTAGCCGGGGTTTACAAGCCTCGTCAGAGCCCGATCCATCGCATCCATCGGCGCTTGCCGGCCGGTATAAAGCTCGAATTGGGCGGCCGCTTGATGCAACAGCATTCGGCCCCCGTGGACGATGGTAGCGCCCCTCGCCCTCGCCGCGGCGAGGAGTTCGGTCGCGACTGGCTTGTACACGATATCCATGACGATCTGGCCGGCGCGAAGGGCGGCCGAGTGGACCGGCGAAGCGGGCGAGACGTCCGCCTGGCCGAGCGTCGTCGCGTTGATGACGATTTCATAGCCGGCCGCTCGGTCGGCCTCCTCGAATCGCGCCGCACGGGCGCTCGTCTCGTTGGCCAGGCGCATTGCGCGTTCGAACTCGCGGTTGGCGATGGTCGCTTGCGCGCCGCGCTCTCGCAATCCAAAGCCAATCGCCCGCGCGGCACCGCCCGCGCCGAGGAGAAGGACGCGCGCTCCCGCGAGGTTACGGACCTCCTCGAGCGCGCGCATCGCCCCGATCCAGTCCGTATTGTGTCCGACGAGGCGCCCCCCGTCGTTGACCACGGTGTTCACCGCGCCGATGCGCCGGGCGACGGGATCCAGGTCGTCGAGCGCGCCCATGACGTCTTGTTTGAAGGGGTGCGACACGCCCAACCCCCGGATGCCCAGGGTTCGCATGGCATCGAGGGCGGCCCGCGCGCTTTGCACCTCGAAGGGGACGTAGGCGAACGGCAGGTCGAGCGCGCGGTATCCCGCCTCGTGCATGGCGCGACCGAGCGGGCTCGCGAGGCGCGAAATCGAGCCGCAGAGGGTGATGACGCGCGCCATGTTCGCCAAGTCTCGGTCTTGCGCCTTCAAGCGTGCGCCGCCGGGTGGGTTTCGTGGCGCGACGATGTCCTCCGGAATCGTCGCGCGAAGACGAGCCACGCCGGGAGGGCCACCACGGCGGCCGTCAGGCACGCGACCTCTCCCATGACCGCGAGGAGCCCGAAGAGAAAGAGCGCCCGGTTCTTGGCGAGAAGGAGCGACGAGTAGCCGATGATGGTCGTCAGCGAGCAGAGGGCCACCGCGCCGCCGGTGGAACGCACGGCGCCGCCGACGTCGTCCTCGCCGTCCTGCACGTAGCGCGTCATCACGTTGACCGCGTAGTCGACGCCGATTCCGAAGGTGATCGGGAACGCGATGAAGTTCGAGAAGTTGATCTTGATGCCGAGGGCCATCGTCTCGCCCGCGAGCCAGAGGACCCCGAGCAGAAGCGAGCCGATCACGTAGAACGAAGCGCGTCGCGCGCGCAGTACGACGAAGACCACCGCGACGACCCCCGCGAGCGATACGGAGCTCGCGATCGGCGCGTCCCGCCCGATCGACGCGAGGATGTCGCTCGACAGCGGGATCGATCCCGCGACGAACGCGGGGGCGCCGCGCCCGGACCCGTCGGCCGCCAGGTCGCGGAGCGCCTTGACGAAGAGGCGCATCGAGTCGGCCTTCCAGAGCGCGTCCGATGGGCGCGGGTAGACGAGGATGGCCCGGCCGATCGTGCCGTCTCGCTCCCGAAGGCCGGTCGTGAGCGCCGGCGGCAGATCGGCGGCGCGAATCGGCGTCAGACCTTTGGCGCCGAGCATCCGGTCGATCTTCTCGAGCTTGTCGTGGGGGACGAGCGACCGGATCTTCGGGGTGAGTGCCTCGCGGATCCGCTCGGTCACGTCGATCTTGGCCTGCTGCTGCGTGGGCAGGACGTCGTCGACTCCCACGACGCGCGCCACGAAGGGACGGAGCGCTCCGGCGTCGACCGACTGGCGTACGAGGGCTTCGACCGACCGGGCCTGCTCGCGCGTGCCGCACAGCACGACGGTCGGCGTCAGGTAGTGACCGAGGATCGCGTCCATCTTGCGACCCCAGTAGCCCTCCCCGTTCTTCCAGGTGTCCGCTCGCCGCAGCTTGTTGAAGTTGTGCTCCAAGTAGGAGGAATCGAACGTCGACGCCTTCGCCGCCGCGGCGACGGCGAGAGCAGCCGACACCGCGACGAGCACGGGCGCCGTTCTCTGCACGGCCCACACGAGGCCACCCATGATCGACCCGCGCGCCGGCAGCCACGTCGCGCGCCGGCTGGCACGACCGCTCGTGGCCACGGGCGGGCCGCGGTCGAGCCACTTGAGAAGCGGCGGCACCAGCACGAAGGCGGTGGCCCACGAGGCGAGCATGCCGATCCCGCCGATGCACCCGAACTGGCGAAAGCCCCTGAACTCGGTCACGACGAGCGACGCGTACGACACTCCCGCTGCGGCGGCGGCGGCGAGCGTCCCCACGCGCGCACCCCAAACCCCGACGACGAGAGCCTCGTCGACGGTCGCTCCCCTCAGGCGTTCTTCGCGGTAGCGCGCCAGGAGGATGAGACCCACGTTGATCCCGTTGCCGACGATGATCGAGCCCAGAAACGCCGTGTTCGAGTTGAGCTCCGTGATGCGTAGCGGGGGCAGCGATGCGAGGGCGAACGCATACACCGTCGCGAGGAGCAGGGGCGGAATGAGGACGGGGATGCTCTTCCACCAGCGGTAGTAAAGGACGATCGCCGCCATCACCGCCACGACGACCAACGCCGACGACACGGATAGATCGGCCTGGAGCGCGTCGAGCTCTTCGACGTTGATGGCGACGTCCGACGCGTAGCCGACGCGCATCCCCGCCGCGTACCGGGCCGGGTCGAGCGCGGCCACGTCCGCCTTCACCCGCTCGAGCAGCGCACGGTCCTTCTCCGCTCCGGTCGTGAATCCCCCGGACTCGACGGTCAGCATGGCGGCCTTGAGCTGCGCGCTGGCCATGTAATCGGACGAATCGGCGGAGATTTTTTGATCGTACTTGTTCTCGATGTCCGTGACGTCGACCGGGGGCGGAGGCTCGTCCTCGTCGAGCAGCGACCCGCTCTCCTTGGAGACCTCGTAGTCGCGCCGAACCTGGATCCTGTGCAAGATCTCCTCGAGGTCGGCCACGTCCGCGTAGAGGGGCGCGTGCTTCTCGACGAAGGCCTTCTCGGCCTTGTTGTTGGAACGCACTTCGCGCACCATCTCGGGCGGGTACGCCCGGATGCGATCCCCCAGGTCGTCGAGGAAGCGTTCGGCCCCGCGCAACTCTGCGGCGTCTCGCACCTCTGCCACGACCCCGAGGAACTCGAGCCCCGGGCTACGTCCTCGCATCTCGTCGAGAGCCCGCACGCTCGGCGCGTCGCGTGGAAGCAGCTGCTCCACCTCGCTGCGAAGGTGAAGGTAGAGGTCCACCGTGCGCCACGTCGCGGGCACCGCAAGCGCGAGGGCCACGAGCCAGATGAGCCGTCCGTACCGGACCGTGAAGTGCACGAACGCGCGGAGCGCGGGCGAGGGTGCACCGGACGAGACCATCGGCGGGAGTAATGGATATAGCCGCTACGAGGACGCGTCGTCAGCCGCGGCAGTGGCGGCGCGGCTTGTCTTCGGTTAAGAAGTCGCCCATGAGGCGCGGGGGGTTCGTGGTCGCCGCAGGCGTACTCGTTCTTCCCGCCTGCTCGTCGGGGTCGGAACGGAACCTCACCGACACGGCATCGCTACGATCGACGGCGGTCTCTGCGCTGCTCAAGGTGCCGATCGGGACGTCGCCGGTGAGGGGTCCGGCGGATGCGTGGGTCACGCTCGTCGAGTTTGGCGACTTCGAGTGCCCCGCCTGCGGGTGGGAAGAACCGATCCTGCGAAACCTTCTGCAGGAGTACCCGAAGGATCTCCGCCTCGTGTTCAAGAATTTCCCGCTGACGGACATCCACCCGTGGGCCGAGGGCGCGGCTTTGGCGGCGGGGTGTGCGCTCCCGCAGGGAGGCTTCTGGCAAATGCACGACCTCCTCTTTGCCAATCAGACCGCGCTCGACGCCGAGAGCCTGGTAATATATGCGAACACGGCCGGCCTCGACGTGGGGGCGTGGCGTCGGTGCATGGTCTCGTCGCCGCCGGCCCAGGTCGTCGCCGCCGACCTCGCCCTGGGCACGAGTCTCGAGGTCGACGCGACGCCTACGTTCGTCCTCAACGGCGTCCGCATCGTGGGCACCCTCTCGCAGTCGCGGTTCGAGTACCTGATCAATCAGGCCGGCACCGCAGCCGCCGCGACCGGAGTTTCGAGGTCACGCTACTACGACCAGGTGGTGCTCGGGCAGTAAGAAGCCTCGGCGGAGGTCGGCGTTCGTCACGGCCGACGGGCGAGCGCATGCAGCTCGCGACGGGAGCGGACGTTGAGCTTGCGGAAGACGGCGGCGATCTGATTGGCCACCGTGCGCACCGACGTCGACCGCAGCCCGGCGATTTCGTTGTTCGAACGCCCCTCCAGCACGAGCTCTGCGACGCACCGCTCCGAGGCCGACAACGACCCGAGCGGCGCCGCCGCGAGCCCTCGCGCCGGGGACAGATCGCAGGAAAGCAGGACGAACTCGTCGCCGCCGACGCGGAATCGCACGCCGCGGACGTCTTTCGGAACGAGCGCCGCAGGCCGCGGGCTTGCCTCCGCCGCAGGTCTGCCCCGGCCCGACTGGCTCATGCGAAGGCGCCCCCCATCGGGAGTGGACCGTATCATCGTTCCGATTCGAACGGAATGCTTCGCTGTCTCCGGAACGATGAGATCAGATGAGAGGATGAGAGGGAGCAAGCTTCCGCGGACCTTGCGTCGAGCTGCAGCCTTTGCGTCCTGGGCGGCCTCCCAGCCTCGAGTTTGCGCGTCGAATCGTCAGGCGCGCCCGTTGCAGCGTGACGGGTCGATGCTTTCCTCTCCGGGTCCGATCGAGCGCTTCATGGTGCAAGATCACGTCGGCATCGACCGCCATCTCGCCGCGAGCGAGGGCGCTGACGGATCGATTCACGCGGGGCCTTACACCGCCTTCCGTCAAGACCTGCTGCGGCACATCGGGATGGAGGAAAAGGTCCTGCTTCCCTATGCGCGCCTCAAACGTCAGGGAGAGCCGCTCGCGCTGAGCGCTCGCTTGCGCGCGGATCATGGGGCACTCGCGAGGCTGCTCGCGCGACCGCCTACGCCGACGCTCCTCGCCGAGATCCGCGAGATCCTCGGCCGTCACAATCCGCTCGAAGAGGGTGCGGACGGCCTGTACGCCGCATGCGACTTGCTGGCCGGTTCGGAGGGACTCGCGGTGGTCGACCGCCTGCGCGCGCAACCCGACGTCCCCCTCGCGAAGCACTTCGAGAGAGCGGTCACTTCGTCGCGGTGATGTTCGTCGCGGCGGCGGGGACGACGCACTGGCTCGCGTCGCATCGATACTCCGGGTACGCGAAAAGCGACTCGTGCCCGGCGGCGTCCACAGCGGCGACCGAGACGAAGTACGGCGCGCTCGGATCGACTCCGAGCGCGGCGGGCGTGACGGTCGCCGCGGTCTTCGACCCATCGACGGGGACCCTTGCATGATAAAAGTTCTCGGTCACCGGACGCGCTGCGACCACGTAATGATGGACCGCGCCGGTGCCCGGGGCCGTCCAGGTCAGGGCGGGACCGGCGCCATTGCCGCTCACGGCGAACGATCCGGGCGCGTCGGGGGCGCGAGCCAGGCTCGCGGCGACCGAGGCGACCACCTCGGCCACGCGTGCGGTGTAGGGCGGGGTCACGTACGTGAAAAGGTCATTCGGGGAGTGCTCGTGGCTCGCGGTGGTCCCTGCGTTCGGGGACTCGACGGTTTCGATGAAACGAACACCGGGCCTGCCCGCCGCAATGAACGACTCGTGATCCCCTCCGCGTCCAGGCCGGTCCTCTCGGAGCTCGGGGACGATCGTCATGGCGGGCACGTACGCGGCTCCCCACGTCGCGACGTAGCGCATCAAGCCGCGCGACGGCGAGGTGTCGTCCGGCGTGCCGTCCGGCGTGGTCGCGCTGACCTCGCGCGGCGTCCCCGGGGAGTAGAGGCGGAACTCTTGCAACTCCGTCGGGCCGTTGGTGTCGGTGTTTCCCCCGACGATGTCGCAATTGAGCATCGCGACGACCTCGCCGCCGTTCGCGAGGGTCCCTACGTTGGCCGCCAGGGCCTTCGAGCCGATCAGCCCCTGCTCCTCACCCGCGAAGGCAACGAACACGAGCGATGCGTCGAAGGAGTGGGCCGTGAACGCGCGCGCGAGCTCGAGCACGAGGGCCGTCTGCGAACCCGAGTCGTTTGCCCCGGGCGCGGGTGACGTCCCATCGGTGACCGAGATCGTGCGCGAGTCGTAGTGACCGCCGACGAGGACGATGCGCTTCGGGCTTTGCTTGCCCGGCAGAATGGCGACGACGTCGTCGCGCATCAGCGTCTGGGAGCAACCGGTCTGCGCGTAGGTAAAAAGCGAGGTGGTCAGCCCTGGGACGGCGTCGAATTGGGATTTGATCCAGTCGCGCGCGGCGACGATTCCCTGACTACCCGTGGTTTGCGTGGAGCAGGAGCTCCGCGTCCCGAAGGCTACGAGCGTCTGGATGCTCTGCGAAATGCGGTCTGCCGAAATGCCGGCGACGAGGTTCGCGATGTCGGAGTCGACCGCCGCCGCGCCTGCCGCACCCCCGTCCGCCGCCGGCGCGATGGCTCCGCTCCCGCCGTCTGCTCCGCTCGCCGCGGTCCCGCCCTGGGGAGCGGTCGCCCCGCTCGCGTGGTTGGCCGGAGCGCCGCCGCTGCCACCGGAGGACGCGCCGTCCGAAGCGCCGGAGGACCCGCTCGTCGCTGTCTGGGTTGGGGGGGGGCCGGTCGAGGCGTCAGGCGAGAGGGCGTCGCCGCGGGTCGCGGGCCCCGAGCAGGCGCCCGCCCACGTTGCGATGGCCAGTGCCTGGAAGACCCCTCGTTTCCGCATGTCGGACCGCGCAGCCGCAAGCAGCTTAGCCCCGCGTCCGCTTCGGAGCACGGGCGAACGACCTGCGCCTGGCGGGTCGGGAAGCGCTACGATTCGGGCGCATGCAACCGCGCCGCGTCGTCGGGGACGGGGTCGAGGGGGTCGTGACGGAACCGCACGCACGCGCGCTCGCGCTCGTGGCGCCGCACTGCGACATCGTAGATCGGCTGCCCCTCGTCCCGCCGTCGGCGCGCATTCGAGGGATCTACTTCAACGCGATCGAGAAGCAGCTCGGGGCTCGCGGTCGGCTCGACGCCTACCGTGCGTATTTTCCGGAAGGTCGCTTCGGCGCGCTCTCGTTTCATCCCGTGCGCGAGTACCTTGTGCGGATGGCGTGCGCGGGCGCGCTCGTCGCCTCGCCCGAGCGCATCCACGACGGGATGTTGCTCATCGCGAAGGGAAACGCGCGGGCGTTCATGGAGAGTGTGCTGGGGCGCCTGATGCTGCGGGTCCTGTCGGGCGATCGGAGGCGTCTGGTCGAGCAGGCCGTGGCCGGGCGCCGGCAGAGCGTCAACTACGGGCATTGGGAGCTCGTCCCCCTCGGCGACCGCGCGTTCGAAGTCGTTTACGAAGAGGAGTACATTTGGATCGAGTCGGCGATCGCCGGGGCCGGTCTCGGGACGTTCGAGGCCTGCGGCCTGCCTATCCAGACCGAGTTGCGCCTGGTCGATCGGTTCAACGGCTCTTCCGTCTACACCTGGTAGGCTGTCGCGGGTGACAGTTCCCCCCCCCGTCCTTCTCCTCGTCCGGGAGGCGGCGGTACTCGAGGCGATCCATGCTCTTGCAGACGCTCGAGAGGGGGCGGGCCCGCCCGTACTAGTCACCGAGGTCGAGGGAAACCTCGCCGAGGCGATCGCTCGTGCGATCAAGCAGTCCAAGGGCCAACCCCTCGGCGTCATCGCGACCACGCACGCGGAGGTCATCGAGGCGATCGAGGACGGCGCCGACGACGGCTGCGTCGCAGCGGGGCTTGATCTCGACTCATTCGTAGCGTTCGTGGACCGGGTCCTCCTGCGCGCATGGCGCCGCCGCGACTTCGAGAACGCCCGCGCGGACGCGTTGCACGGCGAGAAGCTCGCCGTCCTCGGCACGCTGGTCGCGAGCGTCGCCCACGAGATCAACAACCCGCTCGCCGTGGTCGTGTTGATGTGGCAGTCGCTCCGGTCGAGGGTGGAGACGCTCCTGCGTGCCCAGCGCGAGATCTCGCGGCTCGCGTCCCGGGAGGGGCCGGCGACGGCCGAGGAGCTTCGCGAGCTGGAAGCGCTCGTTCCGGCCGCGGCGGGTTCGCATGACGTCGAGACCGTCTTCGACGACGGGGCCGCTGCCCTGGACACGATACGGGACATCGTCCGGGGACTTCGCATCTACGCGCACGGCAACCGGGACGAGATCCTCGAACCCGTGGACATACCCGATCTCATCGACCAGGTGGTGCGCCTCGTCGTACGGGCGATCGCGACCGACGCCGTGCTCGAGAAGGACTACGAGCAGGATCTGCCGACGCTGCTCCTGCCCCGCACGAAGCTGACCCAGGTGATCACCAACCTACTGCTCAACGCGGCGCAGGCCATCTCTCAGGTCAAGCGACCGATCCATCGGGTCCGCGTGAGCGCTCGGTGCGACGAGGAGTCGCTCGCCATCTCCGTGTCGGACACCGGCCCGGGAATCCCTCCCGAGAACATCGAGCGGATCTTCGATCCTTTCTTCTCGAGCAAGCGCTTCGATGGGTCCGTCGGCGGCAGCGGCCTCGGCCTGTCCATCTCGCGATCGATCCTCCAGGGCGTCGGGGGTGACCTCGTGGCCGAATCGGTTCACGGCCAGGGGGCGACCTTCATCGCGATCTTTCCGATCGCGGGACGGCGCGTGCAGCGCGTGGAGCCTTCAGAGCGCGCCATGGCGCCGACCGAGGCGCCCGCCTCCCAGGGGCGACGCGGCCGGCTGCTGGTGGTCGACGACGACGAGCGAATCCTGAAGAGCGTCGCCCTCGCGCTCCACGGCCGCTACGACGTCACCCTCGCCGGAGATGGGCAGGAGGCCATCGATCTCCTCTCGTCGGGCTCCGGACCCGACGCCGTGCTCAGCGACGTGTCGATGCCGATCGTGGACGGCCCCGCGCTGTACGACTGGCTCCGCCGCGAGCGTCCCGCCCTGGCCACGCGCCTGGTCTTCATGACGGCGAGCGTCTACGACGCGCAAGCGCAGCGAGCCGCCAAGACCGGCCGGCCTTTGCTGGAAAAACCGTTCACGCGTGAGCGCGTGCTTTCCGTGCTTCGCGAGGTGGCGCGCGGCCGGTGACCACGACGCTACGGAGAACGCTCGCCGGCGCATTCTTCCAGGTTGCGGCCGCAACCGACTTTGCCGCCCTCTTGCCCTGACGGCAATTGCGGTCTGCGCCGGCGGCAAGCCTCATCGCCGACGCGGCGTGGTAGTTGAAGGTCGCGCTGGGCTTCCGGGCTTGCGCGTCCGTCCGGGGAAGCCGGCTAGAGCGAAAGGCAAAAAGTCATGAAGCGAACACATGAGCGAAGTTTGCTCGTTCGGTCGTTGGCATTCGGGACTTGCGCCGTCGCGCTCGTCGCCGCATGCGGCGGAACAGCCTCGTCGTCGGCCGAGGAGACGGGCTCCGTCTCCGAGGCGTTGTCGGGCCATCGGGGTTTCAATCGTCGCGGCAATATCCTGATTTCCGATCAGTTCAACAACCGCGTGGTCGAGATCGACCCGTCCGGGAGGGTCGTCTGGCAATTCGGATTGGGCCCCACCGACCTCAGCCCCAACTCGCTCATCGGGGTCAACGATGCGCAGCGCGTCGGCTCGCTGACGCTTGCGGCGGGCACCGGCGTGCCCGCGGCCGAGCCGCCGCTCGAGCCCGGACTCACCGACGGCTTCGCCGACAACCGGGTGGTGCTCATCGACGAGGCGGGCAAGATCGTGTGGCAGTACGGGCAATTCGGCGTGACGGGCTCCGGGGACAACGAGCTCAACACCCCCGTTCAAGCCACGTTTCTGCCGAATGACGACATCTTCATCGCCGATCAGGGAAACCAGCGGATAATCGAGGTTTCGGTCTTCACGAAGAAGATCGTCTGGCAGTACGGCCAAACGGGGCTGTCAGGCGTCGGGGCCGACCAGCTCAACAACCCGAACTCCGCCGAGCTCCTCGCGAACGGGCACGTCCTCATCGCGGACGAGAACAACAACCGCGCCATCGAGGTCGATCGCGCCAAGAACATCGTCGCCACGTTCACGGCGGGCGGGACGGTGAGCGGGGCCGCTTTTGCCAGCCGGCTCGTCAACGGCGATACGCTCATCACGGACTCAAACAACAGTCGGATCGTCGAGGTCGACAAGAGCGACAACGTCGTATGGCAGTACCTGACGAACGGCGACCCGAACTCCAACAGCGCTCCCCTCCCGACTCGCGCGGTGCGGCTCCGAAATGGAAACACGCTCATCAGCGATCAGTTCAACGATCGCGTGATCGAAGTCGACCCGGCGAAGGACATCGTGAAAAGCTACGGCGCGCTCAATGTCTCCGGCTACGACGCGAACAACGTCGCCAAGAGCGGCCTCGCCGCGCCCTACGACGCCAAGGTCGTCGGAGACTACACGGGGCTGACCCCCCCCTTCGGTCGCGACTTCGACTGACCAGCCGCGCAGTCGTGCGCGATCGGCGGTGTACGCCGGTCGCGCCCCCCGGGTGGGGCGCGGGTGGAGTAGAACTCCGCCATGCGGATTCGGATCGGAGGGATCGTTCTGGCCTGGTTGCCGGCGTGCTCCTCGAGCCCCCCTCCGTACGCCGGCTTCATCGACGCGCCCGTCGCCGCGGTGGCGTCCCAGGTCGCGGGTCGGGTCGAGGCCATCGCTGTACGCGAGGGAGACGCCGTTAAAAAGGACCAGGTCCTCGCCCAGCTCGACGCGCGCGAGCGGCAGGCGGCCGTGGCTCAGGCCGAGGCGAACCTCGATCAAGTGCGCGAGGCGCTCAAGGAGGCCGAGGCCACGCTGCGGGCGACCACGCCGACGGTCCGGGGGGCCGGCGCGGACATTGCGCAGGCGCAGGCCACCCTCGACGAGGCTCAGGTAAACTACGATCGCACGAAGCGGCTCGTCGAGAGTGGCGCCGAAGCCGACGCGGCCCTCGTGACGTCCAGGGCGCGCATGCTCGAGGCAAAGGCGCACTTGGATTCGCTCACCGCCACCCGCACCGCGACCGTGGGAAGGGTCACGGCCACGGAAGCCGCGGTGGCCGACGCCCGGGCCGCTGTGACGACCGCGGTCGCCGCCCTCGAGTTGGCGAAGGTGGAGCTGGCCGAAGCGCAAGTGCTCTGTCCCTTCGACGGCGTCGTGGTCCAGCGAAACCTCGAGCCGGGCGAGTGGGCGGCCCCCGGGACGCCGGTGGTCACGGTGGAGGATCGCTCCCAGCTCTGGGTGCGGCTCGACATCGAGGAGACCAAGCTCCGCGGCTTGCGCCTCGCCGATCCTGCGAACGTGCGCGTGCTCGCGGAGCCAGACCACGCGTACCCCGGCCACGTCCTGCAGATCGGGGCCGAGGGGGATTTCGCCGTGAACCGCGACGTCAAGCGCGGTCGGCCGGACATTCGAACGTTCCTCGTCCGCGTGGCGATCGACGCTCCCTCGCCGTCGCTGCGGCCGGGCATGACCGCGGAGGTGTCGATCCCCTCGCTCGCCGCGTCATCGCAGGGCGCCCAAGGCCGGGCGGCCCGCTAAAAAGCAAACGTATGGATCCCGCGCATGCCATCGTCGTGAAGGGGATCGTCAAGCGCTTCGGCGACTTCACGGCGGTAGATGGGGTGGATCTGGAGGTGCGGCGCGGGGAGCTCTTCGGCGTGCTCGGGCCGAACGGGGCCGGCAAGACCACCCTCGTGCGGATGCTCACCGGCATCGTGCCGATCACGTCGGGGGAGGCCACGGTGGCAGGGGTCGACGTCCGCCGCAGCCCGGACCGCGTTCGCCGTGCGATCGGCGTCGTCTCGCAGGCGCTCACCTCGGACATCGACCTCTCCGCCTACGAGAACATGGACATCTACGCCCGCTTCTTCGACATGTCGCGCGCCGAGCGCAAGCCTCGGATCGAGGCGCTCCTTCGCACGGTCGGCCTCTGGGAGCGACGGAGGTCGCTTGTCAAGACGTACTCGGGGGGCATGCGCCGGCGCCTGGAAATAGCGCGCGGGCTCGTGCACAAGCCGCAGGTGCTGTTCCTCGACGAGCCGACCATCGGGCTCGATCCGCAGAGCCGGCGCGTCATCTGGGATCTGCTCATCGACCTTCGCAAGGGTGCCGAGCTCACGGTATCGCTGACGACGCACTACCTCGACGAGGCTGAGGCCCTTTGCGATCGAATTGCGATCGTCGACCGCGGCAAGATCGTCGCGCTCGGCACGCCCCAGGAGCTCAAGTCCCGAGTTCCAGGGAGCGACACCGTCGAACTCTCGCTCAACGGCCCGCTGCCCGAAGAGCGCCTCGCGCAGCTCAAGTTGCTGGCCGGGGTCCAAATGCTCGAGACGACGCCGCAGGGGTTGCGCGTCCGCGCCGACGGCGGCGCCGGGCTCTTGCCGAGGATCATCGAGACGCTGCGCGCAGACGACGTCGAGGTCACCGCCGCCGCCTTGCAGCGCATCAGCCTGGAGGACGTCTTCATCCACTTCACCGGTCGGTCGCTGCGCGAGGAGACGGCGGCGAAAGGGCAAGCATTCGTCCCGCTCCGGAGGTTCACGTGAGACGAATCCTCGCGGTGATGGAGCGCGACCTCCTGCGCGTCCTGCGGAACCCGGCCGCGTTGCTCTCGTCGGTCGTGCTGCCGGTCGTCTACCTGCTCATCCTGGGCAACTCTCTGAACGGCCCCTTGACCGGTTTGCGCCTGGCCGTGGTGAACGAGGACCGGGGCCCGCAGGCGCGGCAGCTGCTCGGTGCGTTGCAGGCCGTCGAACAGGGACCCGGCACCGTGAGGCTCCTGCCGGTCGACGATCCGCAGATGGCATATGGCATGCTCGTCGATGGCAGCATCTCCGGGTTGCTCATCGTGCCGGCCACCTTCTCGCGGGATCTGTCCCGCGGCCTCGCCGCATCGGCCGGCCTGTACGTCGACAACGTCGACGCGGTCGCTGCGGCGGCGATCGAGGGAGCAGTGCAGGCAGCGCTCCCTGCGATCGACCGGCCCCTGGTGCGCTTCGAGCGGCACCTCGGGCCGGCGCAGATTCGGCCCCAGGAAATCTACCCTCGCGTCGACTACGACACGTCGCTCATTCCCGGCGTCATCGTGATGTCGCTCTTCATGGGGAGCATGTTGAGCGGCGCCTTCAACCTCATCATGGACCGCTTCCTCGGAGTCCACGAGAGCTTCCTGTCGACGCCGCTGCGCAAGCTGGACATCAATCTCGGCATCCTCCTCTCGGGATCGCTCGTCACGTTCGTCTCGAGCGGCCTCGTGCTCGTCATCGGCCTCGTCCTTACCGGCGCCCGGGTGCACGGTGGACCCGCGGGATACGCCGCGCTCCTCGGGGTCATGGTGCTGACGGGGCTCGGTCTGCTCGCCATGACGATGACCATCATGGGGAGGGCGGGCCACCCGAGGATCGCCGGCGTCATCAACGGCTTCCTGAGCGTGATCCTCTTTTTTCCGAGCGGCGCCCTGTATCCGCTCGCGAGCTTCCCGACGTGGCTCCGGGCCTTCGCGCAGTTCGATCCGGAGACCCACGCCGTCGCCGCACTCAAAGCGATCCTATTTCGGGGCGGCGACATCGCCGCCGCCGGGCAGCACGTCGCGTTTCTTGGGGTATTCACGGCAGGGATGCTCTGCCTGTCGACGCTGACGATGAAGCGGACGCTTTGACGACGCTTGACGTGGCCAGGGCCGGGGTGCTTCCTGCGACGAGCCACGCCAAGCGGAGTCTCTGACGGTTTCGCGCCCCTCGGCCCAAGTACGGTGCATGGACCGCCGAAAGTTCGTCCGGTTGCGCCTGCTCCTCGTTTGCTCGCTCGGCGTGGTGGCCGCCGTCCCGGGCATCGCCTGCTCCTCTTCGTCGTCGACCCCGGGTCCGCATGTCGAGCCGCCGGCGGATGCCTCGGCGGCCGACGTCGACGCGGGGAACGCGCCGCTCCTGACGGGACCCGTCATGGGTCCCGGGCGGCCCTTCACGTCAGCGCTCGTCGACCTCGCGGCGGCGGGCTACGTAGAAGAGGAGTATTTCCTCGAGGGCGACGCCTCGGCGTACGACTGGCAGACCCCCCCTGGCGACGACGGCGCGTGGTCGGTGCGTACGACCACGACCGCTCACTTCAAGACACGCTTCCTGGTCCGGCGACCGACGGATGCGACTCGCTTCAACGGGTCGGTCTTCGTCGAATGGCTCAACGTCAGCGGCGGCATCGACGCGGATCCGGACTTCGGCTACGCGCACGTGGAGCTCCTCCGGAGCGGCTGGGCGTACGTCGGCGTCTCCGCGCAGGCCGAAGGGGTCGTCGGCGGCGGATTCTCGCTCGTTCCCGGGCAGCAGCCCCTCGTGCAATGGAACCCTCAGCGGTACGGATCGCTGACGCACCCCGGCGACGACTATTCGTACGACATCTTTACCCAGGTCGCGCGCGCCGTCCGAAGCCCAGGCGCCGCCGTTCATCCCCTCGGCGCCCTCGTGCCGGCGCGATTTGTCGCGGCGGGCGAGTCCCAATCGGCGATTCGCATGGTGACCTACGCGGACGCGATCCAGCCCGTCGCCAAGGCGTTCGACGGCATTTTCATCCACAGTCGAGCGGGGGGCGCGGCGGCGCTCTCCGCAGGCGATGCCGGGCCCCTCGCCGGCCTCCTCGGGGGTGGGCCGCCCGTGGCGCACATTCGTGCCGATCTGGGCGTTCCAGTCTTCCAGTTCTTGACCGAGACGGACGTCCTCGGGGCGGTCGGGCTGACCGGCTTCGCGGGCACCCGCCAGCCGGACACGGATCGCCTTCGCACCTGGGAGGTGGCGGGCACGTCGCACGCGGACCAGTACCTCCTCGACTACAACGCCGCACTGGCGTCGGAGGCCGGTTCTCCCACCCAGTCTTGCACGAACGTGAACACCGGCCCGCAGCACTGGGTGGAGGATGCCGCGGTCAGCGCGCTCCAGGCGTGGCTCAAGGACGGGACGCCGCCCGCGCAGGCAGACGCGTTGACGCTGTCGGACGCCGGGGATGCCTACGTCAAAGACTCGATCGGCAACACCCTCGGCGGCGTGCGCACGGCCGCCGTCGACGTGCCGATCGCCGTCTACAGCGGGCAGAGCTCGTCTTCCAGCATTCTGTGCTCTCTCTTCGGCAACACGACGGCCCTCTCCGCGGCGCAGCTCGCGTCACTCTATCCGACGCACGACGATTACGTCGGCAAGGTCACCGCCGCCACGAGCGAGGCGCAGCAGGCGGGGTTCGTCGTGGCGGCGGACGTGCCCCTCATCGACCAAGAGGCCGGCAGCGCGCCCGTGCCGCAGTAGGCGAAACGTGCCTGGCGACGTTGACGCGTGGGGACCGCGCCGCTAGCGTTCGCACGCTCGAGCGAAACGAGAGATCGGACGCCCTCGCGTTCGCAAGCTCGAACGAAGCATGGTCACTCACGTCGTGTTGTTCAAGATGAAGGATCCCTCGACCGAGAGCGTCCTCCGAGCCCGCGATGTCCTCGCCGAGATGAAAGGGCGCATTCCGGGGCTCCTCGACGTCGAAGTGGGCGTCGACTTCCTGAGGTCCGAGCGTTCGTTCGACGTCGCCCTCATCACGCGACACGAGAGCCGCGAGGCCCTCGAGGCGTATCAGGTCCACCCCATCCACCAGAAGGTCCTCGCGTTCATGGTCGGGGTGCGCGATCGATCCGTCTGCGTAGACTTTTCCTCCTGACCGCCGCACATCGGGTCCGGGTCACTGATCGCCGGCGCTGACGGCGCCTACGACCACGCCCTGCGAGGGGTACTCGAACGGCACCCTCACGCACGTCGGGTTCGCGCAGTCGGCCACGTAGTAGGCGTAACTCGACGGCACGCCGGCCTTAGAGAACGTCGACGACCCCTTGGCCTCGCCCTGGCATGCGCACATGTACGCGACGTACTGGCCCGGCGGCGCGCATCCCGGCTTGAGGCACGAGCCGCGCGGCGGCCCGAACGACGTCGAAGCGCACGAGCCGGAATCCGAGAACGTCCCGAGGTTGAAGTAGAACCCATTCCAGCTGTCGCTCACGCCGGCGTCGCCGAGGTTGGAATCCCCCCAGCCGATGGGGATGCCCCAGCCCGCGTCGCAGTCGCATGAGGTCAGCGCGAACTCCGCGGGCTGTCGATAAAGGGGTGTCCCCGAGGCGGTGAAGATGGCGAGCCAATCGGGCTCCTCGTCCCCGCTCGTTGACGCGTGCCAGGGACCACCCGGTCCCGGATCGAGCCGGAACGTGACGCTGCCCGTTCCGCAGATCCCCGCGTCTGCGCCCCTCGGGATGCCCGCATCGGAGGCGTCCGAACCGGCCGGAGCGTCCACGCTCGCATCCAGGGCGCCTGCCTCGGGCGCACTCGCGTCCGCCTCGGCGTCCGCCGTTGTGACGTCGCCGGGAGACGCGTCGGTCGCGGCTCCGAGGCCCCTGACGCCGCACCCGAAGGCCGCCGTCATCGCGACAAGGCCGCATCGCACACGAAAAGAGACCCCCATCGTCGTCAAGGATGCCCCGCGTGCGTCACCCTCGCCGGGACGGAACTGAAGACAACTTCGAGCAGAATAGCGGCAGGGTCCACGACCCGCAGGTCATTTGCCCGCACTGAAGATCTGGGTTACTGCGGGGCCCGCTCGATGAGCCCCCGGAAAGGCTTCCTCTGGGTCGTCCTGCCCCCGGCGCTCCTCCTCCTCACAGAAGGTGGGTGCGGGCCCACGACGACCGGCATCGCCGGCGTTTCGTGCATCGCCGACGGCGACTGCAACGCGGGTCTGCGATGCCTTGAGTACCAGGGCTTCGCGGATGCGGGTGACGCCGGTTGCAGTTCGGCCGGCAGGGAGTGTCTTCGTCCGTGCCAGTCCGATTCCGACTGCGACTCGTTGGGTCCCGGCCTGGTGTGCTTCGCCGCCTGCGGCACGCCGGCGTGCGAGGTTCCGGGGATGCTCGGCGTCCCGCTCGCCTCCGAGGCCGGGGCGGACGCATCGACCGACACGGGGCATGACGCGCCGGTCGGCGTCGCCAGCGAGTAGCTACCTCGTGGCGACGACGTTTTGGACCACGTCGAACGCGAGCGCGCATTGGTCGAGGCCCGCGGCGTAGTCGCTTCGCCGCGACGTCGAAATCCAATTGGGGTCCACGCGCCTGCGAACACGGAGCAACGTTCGCGCAGTGGTCAGCTCGACGACGCAAAGGCGGACATCGTGAGGACGCTCGCCATCGAGCTCGGTCGGGCCGCCCGGCGGGCCCGGTTCGTCCATGGCAGCGAGGAGCAGATCGGCGTGGGCTGCTTGCACCGCCCGCTCGACGGGCGCGCCCCGAAGGTCCCGCCCGAGCCTGTCGACCTCCGCCGGGCCCGCCGCGTCGAGCACCCTGGACGTCCACGGGCCGACCGCGAAGGGCCAGCCGGCAAAGGCCTCTTGCAGAAGGCGCACCCGAGGGGTCTCCTGCTCGACGGACGCGCCGCCGCGGTAGGCGGCGAGGACCCGCGCAAGCACCACTTTTTCGGCGCGCGACGCGGGCGGCGCCACCAGGCAGAGGAGAAGGGCGTCCTTGAACGAGGTCGACGCGGTCGCGGCGATCGACGCGGAATTCGCGAAACCCCCGAGCGGCCCGTGGACGTACGCGATCGGTCGAGCGAAGAGCGCGTCGAGCGCGCCGGGCGGCCGGAGCTCCAGGCTCACCGAGTCTCCTTCGTATGGGCCGGCGAGCTTCGAGAGCCAGCCCTGAATGCGCTCGAGGTAGTCCCGATCGGCGGCGACCAGGCCGTGCGTTCGGCGTCGCTGTTCGTCGAGAAGCTCGGAGCGGGCGGCGTTCAGCTCCGCTCGCGAGCGTCGCACGGCGCGAACCACGAGGGCGACGGTCCCCGAGACCAGGACGACGGCCAAGAGCCGCGCGACCGCAATCCACCGCGACCGTGTCCACCCACCCTGCAGCGCATCGGCGGTGCGCCAGGGGCGCCCGAGGCGCGCCTCGATGCGGCGTACGAGCTCCGGCGGCATTTTTTCCGTCGCGAGGAGGGTCGCCATCCCGGACTCAGCCCCACCCGCTTTCCGCGTCGCGCCCGCGTCGCAGGTTGCGGTCGACCAGCGCCGCGAGCTGCTCGCCCGTCACCCCGAGGCGGGCTGCGGTGTGGCACGCGAGCGACGTCCGAGCGACGCCCGGCGCGAACTGGTACGTCGGCTGTTGATCGGCGCCGAGCTCGACCTGCAAGAACCTGAGATTAGGAATCTTACGCTCGCCCTCGAGCCGAGCAGCGAAGGCGAGGAAGTGGGTCGTGATGAGGACTTGGGGGTTCAGCCGCGCGAGCATTCTCACGACGAGCTCGAAGATCTCCTCGCCCTCCGAAGGATTGGTGCCGGAGCACAGCTCGTCGAGGATCACCATCGCGCCCGGCTGCAGGTCTTCGAACAGTTCGCGAATGCGCAGGAGCTCCATCCCGAGGCGGCCCTCGCCCTGGTCCGCGCGCGTCTCCTGAATCAGCGAGACGACCAGGCCCGGCGCCAGAGCAAGACTCGCGGTGCGCGCAGGAACGAACAACCCCGATTGCGCCAGCAACTGGCTGAGCGCCAGGGATTGAAGGAGCCGGGTCTTTCCGCCGGAGTTGGGTCCCGTCACGAGAACCGTCGCGCTGTTTCGATCGACGTGGATGTCGCAGGGCACGACCTTGCCCGTGGCTGCGAGGAGCAAAGGATTGAAAAGGCCGAGCATGACCCTAGGCTCGGTAGGAGAGACGATCTGTGGGAGGCACACCGGCAAGCCCGCGGCCCTCGCCATCTCCTGAAACCCCAGCGCGCCCAAGTAGACTTCGACCTCCCCGAGGAGCTGCACGAGCGGAACGAGCTCGTCGTGCAATCCGTCGAATACGGCGTAGATCAAGCGTGCCATGACCTCGCCGTCGCCGAAGCTGAACCCACGCAAGAAGAGCTCCCCCTTGGCCAGCCATCGACGCAACGGTGAAGCCACGAAGGGATTCGTCGTGTTCTCGGAGATCGAATCGATCTGAAGTCCTCGAATGCGTCCGTCCGCCCCGACGCCGACCTTGACGCTCACGGTCGCCAATCCGTCGTCGTAGCGAAGCAGGTCGCACATCGAGAGGAACGGTTCGCCGCGCCGGACGCTGTCGGCGCACGTAGCGAGCGACCGCAGCCCGGACTTACTGGACGCAAATCCGTCCGCCATGCAGTCGAAGAGCTCCTTGACGACCCGCAGCGTGTCGAGCTGTCGCCGGTTGGCGTCCCATTTCGCGGCGCCCGCGACCCCCTCGAGCTGTCCCCGAAAGCGGCAGAGAAGCCCGTACAGCCGCTCGAACGAGAGGCGTAGGTCGGGCGAGGAGGAGAGCTCCGCCAGGATCCGGCGCCTATGATCGACCGCCGTCGGGTCGGCCGGCGGGTGCGCGAGGACGTGGACGATGTGCGAGGTGTACATGACCGGCCGGTGGTTGCCCAACCGCGCCGCGAAGCAGCTCTGCACGAAATGTTGCAGGTATAGGTCCTGCTGGAACGACCGCGGTGACCAGGGCGAAGGTGCGACGGTCGCGCGCTCGAGCGCTTCCGCGAAGAGGCCGCCGGAATTGCCTCCGGCGAACGCGATGGCCACCGCTACCTTGGTTCGCTCGTGGTCGATCCGGACGATCGGAGCGGCGTGAAGCAAGTCCGGGGGTGCCCCCGATGCGGTCATGGCCGGATGGACACGGCGACCGCACCATTTCCTGGGTGGTCCTGCGCGAAATGACGACGAGCGCCACGCTCAGGGCGGGCGCTCGTTGTCGGCCATGACCGGGCTGGGTACGCGCATCACTTCGATGGGGCTGACTCGGCGCCTGCCAGGCGGATGCGCTTCGCGCGCAACCCCCGCACGACTTGGATCGCATCCTCCTTCGTCGAATAGAGGTTGGAGGGCGAGTGAATCTTCATGCTCATCACGCGCAGCGCGGTGCGGAGAGCGACGTCATTCGTGTACCGAACGGTCGTGATCGAATAGGTCTCGACGGCGTGCTTGACGCACTTCGCATAGTGTTCGGACAAGCGCGTGGGGAACGAAAAGCCCGTGTAGTCGACCACGCAGTAGACGCGTTTGCCACGGCACGCGCCCTCCCAGCCGCGTCGAACCGCGTAGAAGGCCGCGTCGATGTCGTCTTCGCTGGTGAGCTGCAAGCCGGCGAACCCGACGAAGAGAATCTGCTCCCTCGGATCGTACGAAAGGACGGGCAGCGTGTTCACGAGAGCCTCCCCTTTCCCATCCTAGCGTAGCGCAAGACGCCGGTGCGGCGCCGCCCTACGCCGATCGCTTGCCTGCCGGTTGAACAACGGGCGCACGCCGACCGTCTCAGTTTGCATGAATCGACGGGTATCCACCTTGGCGCTCGTGCCGTGGCTGGCGGGCTGCCAGCCGGCACCCTCCGTCCCAGAGGCGCGCCCCCCCGCGGTGACGGCCGCGCCAACGCCGCCGTCGAGCTCTCCGCCCATCAGCGCCTCCTCACGTGCCAACCCCCCGTTGACATCGCAAGCCGTTCCCGACTCGGCGGCCGATGCGGGTTCATCGCCCCCAACCGATGCCCCGAGACCCTCGAGCCCGGCGCAGGTGGCCGCCGCCACGACCGCCGCCCGGGCGAGCAACGGCTTCGGCTTCGATCTCTTTGCTCGCGTCCGCCTCGCCGGTGGGAACGTCATCTTCTCTCCGGCCAGCGTCGCCATCGCGCTCGGGATGGCTCAAGCCGGGGCTCGCGGCGAGACCGCCGCGGAGATGGCCAAGACACTGCATGTCGATTTGATCGCCGACGCGCCGGGTGCACTCGGCGGACTGCTCGCCGTTGCAAATGGTCTCGATGGCAAGGAAGGACTCGAGGTTCACGTCGCCGACGAAGTCTGGGGGCAGCAAGGGATGGCCTTCGAGCAGGACTACCTCGCGCTCCTGCAGAAGGACTTCGGCGCGCCGGTTGCGACGGTGGACTTTGCAGGTGCTTCCGGCGAGGCCGCCGGCGCCATCAACGCGTGGGCAGCCGCAAAGACGCACGATCGAATCCCAACGATTATCGACCACCCTTTGAACCCGATGACGCGTCTCGTCTTGACGAACGCCATCTACATGAAAGGCAAATGGCAGGTGCCGTTCCCCAAGGCGGCAACCAAGACCGAGGACTTTCACACGCCGGCAAGGACGGTGAAGGTACCGATGATGACCCGCCACGACGAGATGGCCTATGCCTCCGTCGACGGTGTTCAGGTCGTCGAGCTTCCGTACCGCGGGGGCCTCTCGATGATGGTCGCGTTGCCCGACGCGAAGGACGGTCTTTCCGCCGTCGAGGCGCAGCTCGCCCGACGCTATGAAGGCTGGCGTTCCGCCCTCAAATCCGGCCGGTCCGAGGTCGATCTCAAGCTTCCCCGATGGACGATGACCTGGAGCGCCGAGCTCACGGTTCCACTCCAGGCGATGGGCATGGCCCGTGCTTTCGCGATGAGCGCGGACTTCAGCGGCATTTACCGCCCTGGCGGGCTGGCGATTGCGAGCGTGCTTCACAAGGCGTTCGTCGAGGTGAACGAGGAAGGGACCGAAGCTGCCGGGGTCACCGCGATCGGCGTGGTGCTCACGTCGGCGGTGATCCGCCAAGGGCCCGTGCCGGTCTTCCATGCCGATCATCCGTTCCTGTACGTCATCCGCGAGCGCACGACCGATGCGGTTCTCTTCATGGGCCATGTGGTTGACCCGGAGTGACAACGCGCGCTTGCCGGGCGGCGGCTCGGCCGATCCACCGGGTTGACTCAGGAACGAGCTTCAAGTAGCTCGATTTGACTCCGGTGCCGCCTTTCCCTGTCGAGAAGTGCGTCCCGTTCGGTGCACGCCTCGCGTGCTTCGCATGCGCCTTCGGCGTAGTCGCTTGGGCGTGCGACGGGCCCCGCGAGAGCAACCCGCTCTCGATCGACGAGGCGCTCGACGGCGGGTCGGACGTCACCGGCTCCGGAGCCCGCTCGGGCGCCAGTGCACGCAGCGGCTCGGGCGCGAGCGGTACGGTGGCGAGCTCCGGAAGCAGCGGTGAAGCGGGCGCCGGCGGTATGAGCCCGGCCAGCAGCAGCGGCGGGGGCTCGGTGACCTCCGCCGGAGGGGTGCCCGCCACCGGCTCGATGTGTCCGCATGTCTCCGCTGGCGACTACGAGCTGTCGTCGCTCCCGCCGACGACCGGTCTCCCCTCCGGCGTGCTCGCCCTGACCGACTGGGGCCAGCGTCCCGCTCATGGGGGCTGGTACGGCGCGCAGCAGATGGACGCGTGCCGCTACCAGGCCGACCCTGGGCTGCAGACCTGGCACGGAAAGCCCTCTGCGCGGCTCGAGGTCGATCCGGGCGACGACCCGCTGAACCTTGGGGAGAACAGCGAGCGCGCGGAGTGCCTCATCGAGCAATACGAAACGGGCGGTCAGCTCAACGAAGGCCCGTCGAGCGGCATCCTCTTTTACGCCACGAGCTACTACTTCTCGACCAGCTGGTCGGCGACCTTCTATCCGAACTCCGTGTTCGAGTCGGGCGGTGGCACCTGGCCCGGCAATGTGTCCAGCGACTGCATTGGCGCGGGCAACCTGTGCAACAGCTGGTCGATCGTCCTGCAGTTTCACGGTCCGGGGGGCGGCACGCCATGGGCGGTGCTGGCCGCCGGGAGCACGGCGCCCGGACAGCCCCAAAAGATGTGGCTCACGGGCGGGGGCAGTACAGTGCAGTTTTCCGATGGCGGAGAAATCGTTCCAGGCGCGTGGGTGGACCTCGTGCTCGAGGTGGACTGGGGTACGGGGGGACTCTCGATCTGGCGCCGCAATCAGGGGCAGACGGCGTTCACGCTGGTCGTGACAACGATGATGTCCGCCCCGGTCAACGGTACCTACATGAAGCAGGGGCTCTATCGCGGCGGACAGGTCAACGGTCGGACCGACGTACTTTGGGTCGGGCCGACGGCCCGGGGCAGCAGCTTCGTCTCGGTGGAGCAGGCGGCGTTCGGGACGAGCGTGGGGCCCTCAGGACGGAACTGACGCGGGGGGGCAGGGAGCTCGATCGCGTCGGGGTTCCGCTCCGCGCCGCTCACTCCGTCTCTGCCTTCGGCCGCGCCCAGCGGAGGTAGTCGAGGCGCGCGGCCGTGGCACCTATCGCCGCTTCGCGCGCGAGCAAGTCGGCGATCGGGTCCCACGCTCCGTCGAGGAGCGCACGCTGCACGGCTACGGGCATGTGAAAGGCGAACTCCCGCTCGCCGGCGCGGATGCGGAGTCGGTCGACGTCGACTTCGATCATCGTCGCCGGCTCGACCTCCACGTTCCGGAGGATGACGTCGCCGTCCTCGCGCGCCACGCAGGCGCAAGGGATGCCCAGGGCGGTGGCGTTGCCCGCAAATATGTCCCCGAAGCTTTCGCCAACGAGGGCGCGAACCCCGCGTTTGGCGATAGCCCGGGCCGCATGTTCGCGCGATGAACCGCAGCC
>Ga0070735_10001233_pt1 | contig 25255 bp, 20 predicted proteins | sample Coa_R1_FD_66443 | JGI IMG/M metagenome (GOLD analysis project Ga0070735, IMG submission 66443) | Surface soil microbial communities from Centralia Pennsylvania, which are recovering from an underground coalmine fire - Coalmine... | ecosystem: Environmental > Terrestrial > Soil > Unclassified ...
CCGCAGCTCGCGCGTGCCGGTCATGGTGTCGGGCGCAGGCCGGCCGACGGCGCCGGGCCACCGCGCAGCGCCTGCTGCTCGCGGTCGAGGGCCGCGACGAGCCGTTCCTTCAGCTGCTCCGCGGCGGCGGCCGTGAGCGGGCGCTGATCGAAGTCGGTGAGATAAAAGACGTCCTCGGCGCGCTCTCCGACGGTCATGATCTTCGCGGCCTGCAGCTCCGTGCGCTCCTCGATCAGCACCTTGCCGACATCGCACAGGAGCCCCGGCCGGTCGCCGGCGGTGAGCTCGAGCACCGAGCGGTGGTTGCGCTCGTCGACGCTGACCGCGATCTGGGTCGCCGTGTTGAACATGCGCGCCTGGCGCGGCGCGCGCCGCGACACCGACAGTGGCGCGTCCTCCGGTCCCTGCACCGAGCGCCACAGCGCCTGCTCGATCTCGACCTGCCGATCGCTGTCGGTGATCGCCTGCCCGTCATCCTCGAGCACGTGAAAGAGGTCGAGGCTGAAGCCGTCCCCGGTCGGCGTGATGCGCGCATCGACGATGTTGAGCCCGAGCTGATCGAGCACCGCGGTGGTGCGCGCAAAGCCGTTGCGGCGCGGGCGGGTGAAGATCAGCACCGCGGTGGTGCCGCGCAGGCTGTGCGGATCGAGCGCCACCAGCGGCTCATCCGAGCGCGCATCGCGCTCGGCGAGCAAGCGCGTGTGCCAGGCGACCTCATCGGGCGAGTGCTGCAGGAAGTAACCGGCGGAGAAACGCGTCCAGGCGGCGGCGATGTCGTTCTCGGTGACACCGCGCTCGATGAGCAGCCGTCGCGCCGCATCCTGCGTCTCGCGCACCAGGTGCTCCGGATCGATGGGACTCTCGAGACCGCGGCGCAGCGCGCGCTTGACGCGCTGGTAGAAGTCCTTGAAGAGCGATGCCTTCCAGGAGTTCCACAGCTTGGGGTTGGTGCCGCGCACGTCGGCGCAGGTGAGCACGTAGAGATAGTCGAGGTGGCTCTCGTCGCCGACCTTGCGCGCGAAGGCGTTGATGACCTGCGGGTCGCCGATGTCCTGCTTCTGCGAGGTGATCGAGAGCTCGAGGTGATTGCGCACCAGCCAGGCGACCAGCCGCGCATCGTAGGGCGAGAGCCCCTGCTCGAGGCAGAAGGCCTCCGCATCCACCGCGCCGAGCTCGGAGTGATCGCCGCCGCGGCCCTTGGCGAGGTCGTGAAAGAGCGCCGCGAGATACACGATCTCCTGGCGCGGCAGCTGCTGCATGACGCGCGAGGCCTCGGGGAGCTCGTGATCGTAGCGCGGGATGGCGAAGCGCCTGAGGTTGCTCACCACGAACAGCGTATGGGCGTCGACCGTGTAGGCGTGGAACAGGTCGTACTGCATGCGCCCCACCACCCGGCCGAAAGCCGGGATGTAGCGGCCGAGCACCCCATAGGTGTTCATGCGGCGCAGCTCGTGCGTGACACCGACGGGCGAGCGCAGGATCTCGAGGAACAGGCGGTGGTGGCGCGGGTTCTGGCGGAACTCCTCATCGATCAGCCAGAGATTCTTCGCCACCGCGCGCATGGTCGAGGCGCGCACCCCGCGGATTTCCGGATTCTGCTGCAGCAGCGCGAAGAGCTCGAGGAGCGCTGAGGGCGTGCGCGCAAACACTTCCTCGCTCACTGCCTCGAGCGAGCCGTTGCGCACCTGGAAGCGCGCATTGAGCGGCCGCGGCGGCTCGCTCTCGCTCAGGATCGCCTCGCGGAACAGCTCCAGCAGCAGCTCGTTCAGCAGGCTCACATCCATCACCGTGCGGTAGTAGCGCTGCATGAACTGCTCGACCGCGAGGGTGTAGGAGGCGTCCTCGTAGCCGAAGGCCAGCGCCAGTCGGATCTGATGATCGAACAGCAGGCGATCCTCGCGCCGGCCGGTGAGGGCGTGCAGCCCGAAGCGTACGCGCCACAGGAATGCCTGCGCCTGCTTGAGGCGCCGCAGCTCCGCCGCGCTCAGGAAACCGTAAGTCGCGAGTCCATCGAGCGAATCGGCGCCGAAGTGACGCTTGGCGACCCAGGCGATGGTCTGGATGTCGCGCAGCCCGCCGGGCCCGGTCTTGACGTTGGGCTCGAGGTTGTAGGCGGTGTCGTTGGCCTTGAGGTGCCGCTCGGCCTGCTCGCGCACCTTGGCTTCGAAAAACTGTTTCACCGGCCAGATGCGCTCGGGCGCCAGCGCCGCCCGCATCGCGAGGAGGAGCGCCGGATTGCCGGCCAGCAGCCGCGCCTCGAGCAGCGTCGTCATAACACCGACGTCGCCGACGCACTCCTCGGCGCACTGCGCGATGCTGCGCACGCTGTGGCCGATCTCGAGCCCGATGTCCCACAGGAACGCCACCAGCTTCTCGACCGCGGCACCCGCGGCGGACGGCGGTGCATCCGGCGCGAGCAGCAGCACGTCCACATCCGAGCACGGATGAAGCTCCCCGCGACCGTAGCCGCCGACTGCCACCAGCGCCCAGGCCGCGCAGTGCGTCTCGCAGTGCCTGCGCCATGCCTCGCACAGCACCGCATCGATCAGCGCGGCACGCGCGTGCACCAGCTCTTCCACCGGCTCCCCGGCGAAGAAGCGGGCCTTGAGCTCCTCATGCGCCTCACGCAGGAGCGAGCGCCAGCCGCCGGGATCCCCGCTGGCGGCGAGGCGCTGCGGTAGCCCCGCGAGCAGCGCCCACGGGGCTATCGGAGGTACGGCGGGGAGCGATTCCTCGAGCAGCTCTGTGTCGGGTGCTCCCATTCTCAACGTGCCGCTAGTGCGGCGCGCCCTCCGCCCCGAGGGTCAGCACGTCGAACCCGGTCTCGGTGACGAGCACCGTATGCTCCCACTGCGCCGAGAGCGAGTGGTCCTTGGTGACCACGGTCCAGCCGTCCCCGAGGAGACGCACGTGGCGCTTGCCGGCGTTCACCATCGGCTCGATGGTGAAGGTCATGCCGGGCTCGAGCTTCAGTCCCGTGCCCGGCTCGCCGTAGTGCAACACCTGCGGATCCTCGTGGTACACGCGGCCGATGCCGTGCCCGCAGTACTCGCGCACCACCGAGTAATTGTTCTCTTCGACGAAGCGCTGGATGGCGTGGCCGATATCGCCGAGATGCGTGCCCGGGCGCACCGTGCGGATGCCGCGCCACATCGCCTCGAAGCAGACTTCCGAGAGACGCTGGGCGTGGGGGGGAGGCTTGCCGACCGCGTACATGCGGCTGGTGTCGCCATGGAAGCCGTCCCGGATCACCGTCACGTCGATATTGACGATGTCGCCGGCCTTGAGGTGCCTGTCATTCGGGATGCCGTGGCAGACCACGTGATTGACCGAGGTGCAGATGGTCTTCGGAAAGCCGCGGTAGTTGAGGTTCGCCGGGACCGAGCGCTGCACCTTGACGATGTGATCGTGGCAGATCCGGTCGAGCTCCTCGGTGGTGACTCCGGGCACGACGTGCGGGCCGATCATGTCGAGCACCTCGGCGGCGAGGCGGCCCGCAATGCGCATCTTTTCCTGCTCTTCCGGGGTCTTGATCGTGACTTGCATGCTCAGTGAAATGGGGCTGGGCCGCCCGTACGCCAAGGGGCAACGGCGGGCAGCGTAAGACATTGTTTACACGAGACCTTCATGGTATAAAGCGCGGCCTTTTTTGGCAACGCAACCCACACGCGCATCGTTACCTCGCTGACTGGGTGTTCCTGCCTCTGGCCTTCGGGCTGCGGCAGGGATGGTCACGGGGATGCGCGGAGGCTTAACCCAAACAGGAGTTCTCATGTCCGGCGTGTCCATGCGACAGATGCTGGAAGCGGGTGTCCATTTCGGACATCAGACCCGCTTCTGGAACCCGAAGATGGCCCCATTCATCTTCGGTGAGCGAAACAAGATCCACATCATCAACCTCGAGAAGACGCAGCCGATGTATTCGGAGGCTGCCACCTTCATCAAGGGCGTGATCGCCGACGGCGGCAGGGTGCTGTTCGTCGGCACCAAGCGCTCCGCTCGCGACTCCATTCAGAAGGAGGCCGAGCGGGCGGCACAGCCCTACGTGAACCAGCGCTGGCTTGGCGGCATGCTCACAAACTTCAAGACCATCCGCCAGTCGATCAAGCGGCTTGCCGAGCTCACCGAGCTCGCGACTTCCGGTGCGCTCGACAAGCGCGGCAAGAAAGAGGCGACCCAGCTCAAGCGCGAGATGGAGAAGCTCGAGAGGAGCCTCGGCGGAATCAAGAACATGGAGTCGCTCCCCGATGCGCTGTTCGTGGTCGACGTGGGGCACGAGAACATCGCGGTGCACGAGGCTCGCAAGCTCGGTATCCCCGTGGTTGCCATCGTCGACACCAACTGCTCGCCCGACGGCATCGACTATGTGATTCCGGGGAACGACGACGCCATGCGCGCGATCCAGCTGTATACGGCCGGGATCGCCGATGCGGTGCTCGAGGGCAAGGAATCGGTACCGCAGGTGGCGGTGGGCGAGGATGAGTTCGTCGAGCTCGACGAGACCGGCGCCCCGCGCAAGAAGAGCGCGCGCGGCAGGCAGCGCCCGGCACCGGCGGTGCGCAGGAAGCCCCCGGCACGGCGCCGGCCCTCGGTGGCTCCGCCGCCGGTGGCCGCGGGTGCCGAGCCGGCCGTCGAGGACCTCGACGCCGACGCCGACGCCGACGACGTGGTGGATCCCGCAGAAGCGGAGGTTGCGGGCCCGGCGGCGGCCGCGCGGCGCAGTACTCCCGCTCCGGGCCGTCGCAAGGGACGTACTGGCGCCGACACCCCCGAGTAGACCAAGGAGGCACGCATGAACATCACGGCAGATGCTGTCAAGCAGCTCCGCGAGCGGACCGGCGCGGGGATGATGGAATGCAAGAGGGCCCTGGTCGAGACCAAGGGCGATCTGGATGCGGCTGCGGAGCTGATGCGCCGCCAGGGTCTGGCGAAGGCCGACAAGAAGGCGACACGCGTTGCCGCCGAGGGCGTGGTCGTGATTGCCAAGTCCGCCGACGCGCGCACCGCGGCGATGGTCGAGGTCAATTGCGAGACCGATTTCGTCGCGCGCGGGCCCGACTTCAAGGCCTTTGCCGAGGCCGTCGCTGCCTGCGCGCTCGCCGCGCGCCCGGCACAGCTGGCCGACCTCAGCGCCGCGAGGCTCCCCTCGGGCTCCACCGTCGACGAGCGCCGGCGCGAGCTGGTAGCGAAGATCGGCGAGAACATCAGTGTGCGGCGCTTCGTGGTGGTCACATCGCCCGATCAGCTCGGCGCCTATGTGCACGGCGTGCGCATCGGCGCCCTGGTGGCGGTCAAGGGGGGACCGGCAAGCCTTGCCTATGACCTCGCCATGCACGTCGCCGCGAGCAGTCCCAGGTACCTCGACCCGCAGAACGTACCGCCTGAGGTGGTCGCCAAGGAGCGCGAGATCCTCACCAGCCAGGCGCAGACCGAGGGCAAGCCGCCCGAGATCGTGGCCAAGATGGTCGAGGGGCGGCTGCGCAAGTCGCTGGGCGAGATCACCTTGAGTGGTCAGCCGTTCGTCAAGGATCCCGACGTGACCATCGAGAAGCTGGTGAAGGGCGCCAAGGCCGAGGTCGTGGCGTTCGAGCGTTATGAGGTGGGCGCCGGCATTGAAAAAAAAGCGGATGACTTCGGCGCCGAGGTCGCGCGGCTTGCGGTCGGCCGCTGAGGCGCCTGGCTCGAGCCAAAGGAATGAAACCCCGCCCCGTGCGGGGTTTTTTCCGTGGGCGGAGGTGAAACGATGACGCAGGCGAAGGCCAAGGCTCGCTACTCCAGGATCCTGGTGAAGCTCTCGGGCGAGGCGCTGCTGGGCAGCGGCGATTACGGCATCGACCCGGCGGTGCTCAAGCGCATCGCGGGCGAGCTCGAGGACATCGTGCAGATGGACGTGCAGGTGGCGGTGGTGATCGGCGGCGGCAACATCTTCCGCGGCGCAGGGCTCGCCCGCGCCGGCATGGACCGCGTGGCCGCCGATCACATGGGGATGCTCGCCACGGTCATGAACTCGCTCGCGCTGCAGGATGCGCTGGAAAGCCTGGGCCTGCACGCCCGTGTCATGTCGGCGATCCGTATCAACGAGGTGTGCGAGGATTACATCCGGCGCCGCGCGGTGCGCCACCTCGAGAAGGGCCGCATCGCCGTGTTTGCCGCCGGTACCGGCAATCCTTTCTTCACCACCGATACGGCGGCGGCCTTGCGCGCCATCGAGATCGGCGCCGACGTGCTGTTGAAGGCCACCAAGGTGAACGGCATCTACTCGGACGATCCGGTACGCAACCCCTCGGCGGTGCGCTATCCGCGCCTGACTTTCGACAAGGTGCTGTCGGATAAGCTCAACGTGATGGATGCGACCGCCATCGTCATGTGCCGCGACAACCGCTTGCCTTTGCGGGTCTTCAATCTCAACAATCCCGGGGACCTCACCCGCGTCGTGCGCGGCGAGGAAGTCGGCACCGCGGTCACCAACGAGTGACCGGCGCGGCGGCCGCGAGGAGACACTATGCTCGAAGACCTCAAGAAAGACGCTGCCACACGCATGACCAAGTGCGTGCAGACATTCCAGGCGGATCTCAAGAAGCTGCGGACCGGGCGCGCGCATCCGAGCCTGGTCGAGCATCTGAAGGTGGACTACTACGGCAGCGAGGTACCGCTGCAGCAGGTGGCCAGCATCGCGGTCGAGGAGGGACGCACGCTGGTGATCTCTCCGTGGGAGAAGAGCGTGGTGCAGGCCATCGAGAAGGCGATCTTCAAGTCGGACCTCGGGCTCACCCCCATGACCGCCGGCACCGTGATCCGCATCCCCATGCCGCCCCTCACCGAGGAGCGGCGCCGCGAGATCACCAAGGTGCTGCGGCACGATGCGGAGAACGCGCGCGTCGCGGTGCGCAACGTGCGCCGCGACGTCATGAACGAGATCAAGCACAAGATGAAGGACAAGCACCTCTCGCAGGACGACGAGCGGCGCGCGGAGACCGACGTGCAGAAGCTCACCGACAAGCACATCGCCGACATCGACGCAGCGCTCGCCGGCAAGGAGAAGGAGGTCATGCAGGTCTGATGGCCCCCGACGCCTCCATACTGCCCCGGCACATCGCCATCACCATGGACGGCAACGGGCGCTGGGCCGCCGCGCGCGGCGCGCTGCGCGCGTCCGGACACCGCGCGGGACTGAAGCCCGTGCGCATGTGCGTCGAGCAATGCACGCAGCGCGGCATCGGCGCGCTCACGCTGTTCGCCTTCTCGAGCGAGAACTGGGGGCGCCCGGCGGATGAGGTCGGAAGTCTCATGAGCCTTTTTCTCGAAGCGCTCGACCGTGAGGTGGCGGAGCTCGATGAGAAGGGCGTGCGGCTGCGCTTCATCGGCGAGCGCCGCACGCTCCCGGTTCGGCTCCAGGCGCGCATCGCTGCCGCCGAGGAACGCACCGCGATGAATCGCGCGCTTGCGCTGCAGGTGGCGGTTGGCTACGGCGGGCGCTGGGATATAGTCCAAGCGGCTCAATCGCTTGCACGTGAATGCTCGAGCGGCGCCATTCGGCCGGAGGAAATCAGCGAAGAGCGCTTCGCGCTCTCGCTCTCGCTTGCCGCGCTCCCGGACGTGGACCTGCACATCCGCACCGGCGGCGAGCAGCGCATCAGCAACTTCCTGCTCTGGCACCTCGCCTATGCGGAGCTCTATTTCACATCGAGGCTGTGGCCGGACTTCTCGGTGACCGATCTCGAGGAGGCGCTCGAATTCTTCGCCACTCGCGAACGGCGCTTCGGGCAGCGGCCGGCAGCGGTCAGCGCCGCCCGGTGAACGAGGCACTGCGCAAGCGGGTCCTGACCGCCGTGGTGCTGGCCGCGGCGCTGCTCGCGATTCTCCTGTGGATGCCGCCCTGGGCCACCGTAGTGGTGATCACGGCGCTGCTGCTCGCGGGAGCCTGGGAGTGGTCGGCGTTCCTGCGGCTCTCGACTGCGGGTCGGAGGCTGGTTTACGTGGCGCTGGTGGCCCTGCTGCTGCCGCTCGCCTGGCGGATATCGGCGGACCCCGACCATCGCGGCCTGATCCTGGTCGCGGCCGTGCTCTGGTGGCTGACGGCGCTGCTCTGGATCCTGTTCGCGCCGCGGCGTGTGACCCCCCTGGCGGCCGGAGTGGCCGGGGTCCTGGCGCTGGTGCCCTCGTGGATGGCGCTGGTATGGCTTCGCTACGCGCCTCCGCACGGACAGTGGGTGCTGTTCGCATTCGTCCTGGTGTGGGTGGCTGACATCGGCGCGTTCTTCTTTGGCCGGCGCTATGGACGCATCCGCCTCGCCCCGGTGGTGTCTCCGGGCAAGACCTGGGAGGGCGTGCTGGGGGGAGTGGGCCTGAGCTCGCTGGTGGCGATCGGCGGCAGCGCCTGGTTTCACGTACCGCTGGCGGTCTTTCTGCCGCTGTGCCTCGCCACGGTCGCCTTCTCCGTCGTGGGGGATCTCACCGAGAGTCTCCTCAAGCGCTTTGCCGGCATGAAGGACAGCGGCACGGTGTTTCCCGGTCACGGCGGCGTCATGGATCGCATCGACAGCCTGACGGGTGCCGCCCCGGTGCTGCTGCTCGGTCTGACGCTGCTCAAGGTGGTCCCGTGAGCGGCGTCGCGGTGCTCGGCTCGACGGGCTCGGTCGGGGTGAGCACGCTCGATGTGCTCGCCCGCCACCCCGAGCGCTTCCGCCTCGTCGCCATCGCCGCCCATCGCAACGCCGCGCGCCTCGCGCAGCAGGTCATCGACTGGCAGCCGGCCTATGCCGCGCTCGCGGACGAGAGCGCGGCACACGAGCTCAGTGCACTCGTGGGCGGCCGTGCGCCGCATACGCGCCTGCTCGCCGGTCCCGGCGCGCTCGAGGAGATCGCCTCACTCGGCGAAGTGGACTGCGTGATGGCGGCCATCGTCGGCGCCGCGGGACTGCGCTCGACGCTCGCCGCCGCGCGCGCCGGCAAGCGCCTGCTGCTCGCCAACAAGGAATCGATGGTGATGGCGGGACCGCTGCTGCTGCAGGCAGTGCGCTCGGCGGGTGCCACGCTGCTGCCGATCGACAGCGAGCACAACGCGATCTTCCAGTGCCTGCCTCCGACTGCGCGCACCGGCGAGGCGCCGCCGGGACTGAAGCGCGTGCTGCTCACCGCCTCGGGCGGCCCGTTTCGCGAATTGCCCGGCGAGGCGCTCGACTCGGTGACGCCCGAGGCCGCCTGCGCCCATCCCAACTGGGTCATGGGCCGCAAGATCTCGGTCGACTCGGCGACCCTCATGAACAAGGGGCTCGAGCTCATCGAAGCCTGTCTGCTCTTCGGGCTGTCGCCTTCACAGGTGCAGATCCTCGTGCATCCGCAGAGCATCGTTCACTCGCTGGTCGAGTATGTCGACGGCTCGGTGCTGGCGCAGCTGTCCGCTCCCGACATGCGCACACCGATCGCGCATGCCCTGGCCTGGCCCGAGCGCATCGACTCGGGCGTGCAGTTCCTCGACCTGCTCAAGGTCGGGCGGCTCGACTTTCAGCCGCCCGACTACCAGCGCTTCCGCTGCCTCACTCTCGCGCAGGCGGCCGCGCGCGCCGGCGGACTGCAACCCGTGCTGCTCAATGCCGCGAACGAGGTGGCCGTGCAGGCATTCCTCGAGCGCCGATTGAACTTTCCCGGCATTGCGGCGGTCATTGAGGCCGTAGTCGAGCGTGGCGCGGGGGGCGCGATCGGTGCCCTGGAGGACGTGCTGGCCGTCGATGCCGAGGGGCGGCAACGGGCCTTCGAGCGGATCGGCGGCATTACAAGAAGTGACTCGGTGAGGGGCGCTCGCGCATGAGCCTGTTCTGGTACGTCTTGTGGTTCGTGGTCGCCGTGGGCCTGCTGGTGACGGTGCACGAATTCGGCCATTTCTGGGTCGCCCGGCGGCTCGGGTTCAAGGTGCTGCGCTTCTCCGTCGGCTTCGGCAAGCCGCTCCTCAAGTGGACGGTGGGACCCGATGAGATCGAGTACGTCGTGGCGGCCGTCCCGCTCGGCGGCTACGTCAAGCTCCTCGATGAGCGCGAAGGTCCGGTCGAGCCTGCGGATCTCGCGCGCTCCTTCACTCGCCGGCCGCACTGGCAGCGCATCGTGGTGCTGCTCGCCGGACCTTCCTTCAACATCCTGTTTGCGGTGCTGGTCCTGTGGGGCATGTTCTGGGCGAGCGGCGTCAACGAGGTGCGGCCGATCGTCGGGGATGTGACCACCGGCTCGATCGCCGCCGCCGCGGGCTTGAGGAGCGGGGATGAGATTCGCGCCATCAACGGCGCCGCGGTGAGCGGCATGCGCGATGTGGTGTTCGACCTGCTCGATGCCATGAGCTCGCATGGCGAGGCGGATCTCAGCGTCACCGGTTCGAGCGGCGAGCCGCGTCTCGTCAGGCTCCTGGTGACGGACGCGGCCACGCGCCGGCGGCTCACCGAGCCGAGCGAGTTGCTGCGCGGACTCGGTTTTGCCTTCTGGCCGCCGATGCCCGCGGTGCTCGGCAAGGTGCAGCCGGGCGGTCCCGCCGCGCGCGCGGGACTTGCCGCAGGCGATGAGATCCTCGCCATCGACGGTGCGCCGGTCGCCAACTTCCACGACATCGTGGCGCAGCTCAGTGCGCGCCCCGGTGAGCGCGCGACGGTCGATTACCGGCGCGCCGGCGTCGCCGCCAGCACCAGCGTGCAGGTGGCGAGCGATGACGTCGCAGGCAGGCGCGTGGGCCGCATCCACGTCGAGCCGCCGGCGATGCCGAAGACTTATCCGGAGTCGATGCGCACGCACATCTCGCTCTCGGTGGGGGGCGCGCTGGCGCGCGCCGGCACCGAAGCCTGGGACATGAGCCTGCTGCAGGCGCGGCTCTTCTGGCGCATGGTGCTCGGGAAGGTATCGCTCAAGAACCTGAGCGGTCCGCTCTCGATCGCGGAATTCGCCGGGGACTCGGCCGAGGCGGGCCTGTCGGCCTTCCTCGGCTTCCTGGTTCTGATCTCACTGTCGCTCGCGTTCCTCAACCTGCTGCCGATCCCGATTCTCGATGGCGGACAGATCGCCTTTCAGCTGGTCGAGTGGCTGAAGGGGAGCCCGCTCTCGGAGCGGACCCAGGCGTTCGGCCAGCAGGTGGGAATCGCGTTGCTCATCGTCCTGATGGGTGTGGCGCTGTACAACGACATTGCGCGCCAGTTCGGTTGAGGGGCTACAAGACTCGCCGTCGCAGCGGCGGTGGTGCTGAAGACCGCGCAGGTCTGCAGCTCTCGAATAATGCAAGGCAAAGCAAAGCGCCCCCCTGAGGGCGCGCGGAAGGCGGGAAGGCACTTGGGGTTTACAGCATGAAGTGGCGCGTCGTCCTGGCGGCGCTCGTCCTGGCATTGCGGGCGGTCACGACGTTGGCACAGACGCCGGCCGAGGCGGATTTCACCGTGGGTGATATCCGTGTCGAGGGCCTGGCGCGCGTCTCGGAAGGCACTGTTTACAACTACCTGCCGGTCAACATCGGCGACCGGCTGACGCCACAGCGCGTGCGCGAGGCGATCCGCGCCCTCTACTCGACCGGCTTCTTCCGCGACGTGCAGCTGCGCCGCGATGGCAACACGCTGGTGGTGGTGGTGGCCGAGCGGCCGTCCATCGAAAGCTTCGAGATCACCGGCAACAAGGACATCAAGACCGAGGATCTGCAGAAGTCGCTCCGTGGGGTGGGACTCGCCACCGGCAAGACCTTCGACCGCTCGGTGCTCGAGGACGTCACGCAGTACCTCACCGACCAGTACTTCGCCCGCGGCAAGTACGGCGTGCGAATCGATACCAAGGTGGAAGAGGAGACCGGCAACCGCGTCAAGATCAAGGTCGAGGTCAAGGAGGGCTCGCGCGCCAAGATTCGCCAGATCAACATCGTCGGCAATACGCGCTTCAAGCCGCAGCAGATTCTCGACACGCTCGAGCTCAAGACCCCGAACTGGCTCTCCTGGTACAAGCAGGACGACCGCTATTCGCGCGAGTCGCTCCAGGGCGACCTGGAGAAGGTGCGCAACTTCTACATGGACCGGGGCTACGCCAACTTCCAGCTCGAATCGACCCAGGTGGCGATCACGCCCGAGAAGGAAGACATCTTCATCACCATCAACGTCGAGGAAGGGCAGGTCTACAAGCTCTCGGGGATCAAGCTCGCAGGCACCTTCGTCGTGCCGCAGGCCGAGCTCGAACGGCTGGTGCTGGTGCACCCCGGCGAGATCTTCGACCGCAAGCTCATCACCGCGACCCAGGAGCTGATGCAGAACCGCATGGGCCGCGATGGCTATGCCTTCGCGAAGGTCGAGCCCGTGCCGACCGCCGATAACGCCAATCACACGGTCGCGCTCACCTTCTTCGTCGACCCGGGTAACCGCGTCTACGTGCGCAACATCAGTTTCTCGGGCGTGACGCGCATCAACGACGAGGTACTGCGGCGCGAGATGCGTCAGCTCGAGGGTGGCTGGCTGTCGAACGTCGCGCTCGAGCGCTCCAAGCAGCGCATCCAGCGCCTGCCTTACGTGAAATCCGTCGAGTTCGAGACCACTCCGGTCTCAGGCGTCCCCGACCAGGTGGACGTCAACTACAAGATCGAGGAGGGCCCGGCCTCGCAGCTCTCCGGCGGCATCGGCTACTCGGCGCTGTACAAGTTCCAGCTCAACGGCAGCTTCGCCGACGCCGACTTTCTCGGCACCGGCGAGCGCATTGCGCTCGAGCTCAACGGCGGCGCTTTCAGCAAGGTGTACTCGCTGGCTTGGACCAACCCTTATACCAACATCGACAATCTGCAACGCACGCTGTCGGTGAGCTATCGCGACGTCACGCAGTTCGTCTCCTCCTCGTCGAATTTCTCCTCCAAGACGCTCTCCGCCGGCCCGACCTGGGCTTATCCGATCACTGAGACCATGTACCTGCGCTTCGGCGCCGTGTTCGAGGACTCGCAGCTGCTCACTAATTCGCTCTCGAGCTCCGAGCAGGCGCTGCAGTGGGTGCAGACGAATGGCCACCCCTACGAGCGCCTGGCGCACGATGACGCCAGCAACAACGACTACGTGTTCTACGGCACCAACTTCAGCAATATCCAGGCGGTGGTGGGCTGGGACTGGGACACGCGCAACCGCACTCTGTTTGCCGACCGCGGCATGCATCAGTCGATCAGCTACTCGATCACCACGCCCAACAGCGACGTGCATTATTACGTCGCTGACTACCAGTTCCTGCGCTACGTGCCGCTCGGGCGCCTATTCACGCTGTCCTTCCTCGAGGGGGTCGACTACGGCGGGCCGCTGCGCAACACCACGGGGATTCCGCCGTACCGCGAGTTCTTCGGCGGCGGCCCTGACAATGTGCGCGGTTTCCGGGAGGGCCTGCTCGGCCCGCGCGACCAGTTCGGCAATCCCTACGGCGGCAACCTGCGCATCACCAGCCAGAACGAGCTGATCCTGCCGATGCCGGCAAAGTTCGCGCAGACGGCGCGGGCGAGTATCTTCTACGATATGGGCGGGATCTACTCGACTGGCTCGAAGCTGCAGTTCTTCGGCCCGGACAACATTACGCCGGCCGATTGTCAGTCAGGTCATGACTGCTACCGCTTCATCGGCCTCTCGAACCTCAAGCGCTCGGTCGGGGTGTCGGTCACCTGGCTGGCCCCCATCGGGCTATTCCGCTTCAGCCTGGGACTGCCGCTGAACGCCAGGCGGGGCGACGGCATCACCACCTGGGGCGATGAGACCGAGGTCTTCCAGTTCTCCGTCGGGCAGGCGTTTTGAGTTAAAGCGCCTATACGCTCGGCGGGGCTTAAGCGATACTTGGCGTTTAGCCGCGGCCATTCGGCGGCGGCGCGCAAAAATCCGAGGGGTTAACAGGTGGGTGTTTCCGTGAAGCGTTCGAGTTTCTCCAAGTGGGTCGTAGGAATGGTGGCAGCGGCGGGAGCGCTCGGCGCGCTGCCGGCGTGGGCCGAGGGCAAGATGGCGGTGGTCGACTTCCAGCGCCTGGCGCAGGAGTCCCCGCAGGGCAAGGCCATCATGGAGTCGATGCGCGCGGAGTTCTCTCCCCGCGAGCGTACGCTGCAGGCACAGATGCAGGCGCTCAAGGCCAAGCAGGACAAGCTGCAGAAGGACGCAGCGACCATGACGGAGGATCAGCGGGTTCGTGCCGAGAAGGAATTGCGCGACGGCGAGCGCGACTTCGAGCGTGCCCGCGGCGAGCTGCAGGACGATGTCACCGCACGGCGCAACGAGGAGATGTCGCGGCTGCAGCGCACCCTCATCGAGGAAGTGCGCGGCTACGCCAAGGCGCAGAACCTCGACCTGGTGGTGAGCGGCGAGGCGGTGCTTTACGCCACGCCGGCCTACGACATCACACCCGCGGTTCTCACCGCTCTGCAGTCGCACGCGGCCACGACCCCGGCGGCATCGCCCGCCAAGCCGGCGACCCCGACTCCGAAGCCAAACCCCTGAGGCTCTGAGAGTCACCGCTCGGCAAGGCGGTTCGCCATGTCCGTCTCGCTGGGAGAGCTCGCGGTGCGCTTTGGGTGCGAGCTGCGGGGCGACCCCGAGGCGCGCGTCGAGCGCGTCGCGACGCTCGCCAACGCCGACGGCACCGCGCTCGCCTTTCTCGCCAACCCGCGCTATCGGCCGCAGCTCGCGGGCACGCGGGCCGCGGCGGTAGTGCTCAAGCCGGAAGCCGCCGCCGACTGCCCGACGCCGGTGCTGCTCGCCGACAATCCCTACGCCACCTACGCGCGCATCGCGGCGGTGCTGTACCCGAGTCCCGCGGCGCCCCCCGGCGTGCATCCGACGGCGCAGGTGGCCGCGGGCGCGCGGATCGATGCTTCAGCCCATGTCGGTCCCTTCAGCTGCGTGGGCGCGGGCGCGGTGATCGGCGCGCGCTGCTTCGTCGGCCCCCTGTGCGTGCTGGAGGAGGGGGTGACACTCGGGTCCGACGTGCGCCTCACGGCGCGCGTCACGCTCTGCCGCGGGGTGACGATCGGCGCGCGCAGCGTGCTGCAGCCGGGCGCAGTGCTCGGCGGCGACGGTTTCGGCTTCGCCCCCGAGCGCGGCCGCTGGCTCAAGGTGCCGCAGGTGGGCGCGGTGCAGGTCGGCGCCGATGTCGAGATCGGCTGCAACACCACCATCGACCGCGGCGCCATCGAGGACACGGTGATCGAAGAGGGGGTCAAGCTCGACAACCTCATTCAGATCGGGCACAACGTGCGCGTCGGCGCGCACACCGCCATCGCCGCCTGCACCGGAGTTTCCGGCAGCACCGTCATCGGCAAGCGCTGCATGATCGGCGGCCACGTGGGATTCGCGGGACACATCAACATCGCGGACGACGTCGTCATCACCGGCTACTCGGCCGTGAGCAGGTCGATCGCGACCGCCGGGGTATACTCGAGCACTCTGCCGTACGAGGAAGCGCGCACCTGGCGGCGGCTGGTGGCGCGCTTCAAGCGCAGCGGCCTGCTCGAGGCGCGCGTGCGCAGACTCGAGCGCGCCGCCGGACTCGATTCCAGGCAGGAAGACGACACCCATGACTGAGCCCATCCAACTCGACATGCAGGCGATCCTCGAGCGTCTGCCGCACCGCTACCCCTTCCTGCTGGTCGATCGGGTGCTCGAGTGCCGCCCCGGCGAGAGTATCCGCGCGCTGAAGAACGTCACCTACAACGAGCCGTATTTTCCCGGGCACTTTCCCCACCGGCCGGTGATGCCGGGGGTGATCATCATCGAGGCGCTGGCGCAGACCGCCGGGATCCTGTGCTTCGTCACCGCGAATGTGATTCCCGACGAGGAGACGCGCTTCTATTTCGTCGGCATCGACAAGGCCCGTTTTCGCAAGCCGGTCGTTCCCGGTGACCAGCTGTTGCTGACGGCGCAGCTGCAGCGCTCGCTGCGCGGCATCTGGAAGTTCTCGACCGTGGCGCTGGTCGGCGACACGGAGGTGGCGCACGCGGAGATGATGGTGGCGCCGGAGACCAGCCGGTGATCGATGCGCGCGCGGTGGTCTCGAGCGAGGCGCGCCTGGCGCAGGACGTCACGGTGGGTCCGTTCACGGTGATCGGTCCCGGAGTCGAGATCGGGCCGCGCACCATCATCGGTCCACACGCGGTGATCAACGGGCCGACGGTGCTCGGCGCCGACAATCACGTGTTCCAGTTCGCCTCGATCGGCGATGCGCCGCAGGACAAGAAGTATCGCGGCGAGCCCACGCGGCTCGCCATCGGCGATCGCAACGTGTTCCGCGAGTTCTGCACCGTCAATCGCGGCACCACCCACGACAAGGGGATCACCCGCATCGGCGATGACAATCTCTTCATGGCCTGCGCGCACGTCGCGCACGATTGTCAGGTGGGCAACCAGACCGTGTTCGCCAACGGTGCAGTGCTCGGCGGCCACGTCGAGGTCGGCGACTGGGTGATCCTCGGCGGCCTCTCCGCCGTGCATCAGTTCGCCAAGGTCGGCGCGCACGCCTTTCTCGCCGGCGGCTCGATGGTGCGCGAGGACGTGCCTCCCTATGTGATGGTCGCCGGCGACCCGGCGAAGCCGCACGCGGTGAACGCCGAGGGTTTGAAGCGCCGCGGGTTCAGCGAGGATCAGATCCGCGCCATCCGCGATGCGTATCGGACGCTCTACCGCTCGGACCTGAAGCTCAAGGAGGCGCTGGCGCGCCTCGAGCCGATCGCCGCCCAGCGCTCCGAGATCCGGTCCTTCGTCGACTTCATCCACGGCTCTACCCGCAGCATCGTTCGATGAGTGCAGCGCCGCTGCGCGTCGGCATCGTGGCCGGCGAGCACTCCGGGGACCAGCTGGGTGCGGCGCTGATCGCGGCACTGCGCGAGCGCTGCGGGCCGCTCGAGTGCTTCGGAGTGGCGGGCCCCAGGATGATCGCCGCCGGCTGCGAAGCCTGGGCGCCGTCGGAGAGTCTCTCGGTCATGGGTCTCGCCGAGGTGCTCCTGCATCTGCCACGGCTGCTGCGCCTGAGGGGCGAACTCACGCGGCGCTTCACCGCCGCCCGACCGGATGTCTTCGTCGGCATCGACTCGCCGGAGTTCAATCTCACCCTCGGGCGGCGGCTGAAGCGCGCCGGGATCCGCTGCGTGCAGTACGTGAGCCCCCAGGTGTGGGCCTGGCGGCGGGGGCGGGTGCGGACCATTGGCCGCGACAGCGACCTGGTGCTGTGCCTGCTGCCGTTTGAGAAGAGCTTCTACGAGGAGCACGGGATGGCTGCCGAGTTCGTCGGCCACCCGCTCGCCGATCAGATTCCGTTCGACATCGATGCGGGCGCTGCGCGGCGCGCCCTGGGGATCGCGCCCGAGCGGCGCGTGATCGCAGTGCTCCCGGGGAGCCGGCTGGCGGAGGTCTCGCGGCTCACCCGGCCGTTCGCATCCGCTGCCGCCTGGATTCAGGCCCGCCGGCCGGAGTTCACCTTCCTCGCACCCATGGCGTCCTCAGCCGTGCGCGAGCGCTTCGAGAGGGAACTCGCGCAAGCGCCCGAAAGAACGGACATTCTCCTCGTCGAAGGGGAGGCGCAGCGGGTGCTCGCGGCCGCGGATGCGGCCATCGTGGCCTCGGGGACGGCGACCCTCGAGACCTTACTCTCCGGCAAGCCCATGGTGGTGGGGTATAAGGGGAGCTGGCTGACTTATCTGCTGGTACGTACGCTTGGGCTCGTCAAAGTGCCGTACTTCTCACAACCGAATCTCCTCGCCGGACGGGCTCTGGTGCCGGAGTTCCTGCAGGGGCAGGTTACGGGGGCTGCGCTCGGCTCGGCGCTCCTGCGCGAGCTCGCCGAGCCCGCCCACCTCGCGCAGCTGCGCAGCGAGTTCGACCGTATCCACCGCACGCTCCGCCAGGGCGGAGCGCAGCGCGCCGCGGCAGCCGTGCTCGCCTGCGCGGGCCGTGCGGACGGCTCCTCCACCGGGTGAGCGCGGTGCTCAGGTTGCCGGGCGCGGCGCGGGCGCGGGTAGCGGGAGTCGATGAGGCCGGGCGCGGGCCGCTCGCGGGACCGGTGGTCGCCGCCGCCGTCATCCTCGATCCGCGGCGGCGCATCCGCGGGCTCGCGGACTCCAAGGTTCTGAGCGCGGCTGAGCGCGCGCGGCTCGCGCCCATCATCCGCAGCCGCGCGCTCGCCTTTGGTATCGGCTGGGCCGACCGCGACGAGATCGACTCGCTCAATATCTTCCAGGCGACGATGCTCGCCATGCGCCGCGCGCTGCTGGCCCTGCCGGTCGCTCCAACGCACGTGCGCATCGACGGCAATCGGTGCCCGCACCTCGGCGACCTTTCCTTCGGCTGCAGCTTCGAGGCGATCGTCGGCGGCGATGCGCGCGTCGCGGCGATCAGCGCCGCCTCGATCCTCGCCAAGACCTGTCGCGATGCGATGATGGAGGCGCTGGATGTCTGTTACCCGGGCTTCGAGCTCGCGAGCCACAAGGGCTACTGCACTCCCGGGCACCTGGATGCGCTGCGTGGCCGGACACCTTCGCCCCTGCACCGCCGCTCCTTCAGCCCGGTGCGCTGCCGCCTGAGCGATGAGGACGCGGACGAGGACGAGGCGCTGCTCGAGCTGCTGACGCTGCAGGCGCGGGAGTCGCCCTGATGGCCGTCGGCTTCATTCACCTGCGCCTGCACAGCGAGTACTCCCTCAGCGACAGCGTGGTGCGCATCCCGGAGCTCGTGGCCGCGGTGGCCGACGCGGGAATGCCGGCGGTGGCGGTCACCGATCAGAACAACCTCTTCGCCATGGTGAAGTTCTATCGCGAGGCGCTGCAGCGCGGGATCAAGCCCATCATCGGCGTGGATCTCTCGGTGCGCGAGGAGGGCGAGCGGCGCGAGCCGAGCCGCGTCACGCTGCTCTGCCAGACGCAGCAGGGCTATCGCAACCTCGCCCGGCTCCTGAGCCGCGCCTATCTCGAAAGCCGCGAGCGCGGTGTGCCGCGCATCGAGCGCGCCTGGCTGACTCCCGAGGTGCTCACCGGACTGATCGCCCTCTCCGGCGCACTCGAGGGGGACGTCGGCCGCGCGCTGGTCAACGGCCGCGAGGCGGACGCGGAGCGTGCGCTCGAGTACTGGCGCAGTCTCTTCCCCGGCCGCTATTACCTCGAGCTGCAGCGGCTCGGGCGGCAGTTCGAGGAGAGCTACATCGCCGGCGCCGTCGCACTCGCCGCCCGTCAGCAGCTGCCGGTGGTAGCCACCAACGACGTGCGCTTTCTCGAGGCGGATGAGTTCGAGTCTCACGAGGCGCGTGTCTGCATTCACGACGGGGCGCTGCTCGCCGACGCTGCGCGCGTGCGCCGCTACACCCGCCAGCAATACCTGCGCAGCCCCGCGGAGATGTCCGCGCTGTTCGCGGATCTGCCCGAGGCGCTGGCCAACTCGGTGGAGATCGCGCGCCGCTGCAGCCTGACACTCAACCTGGGGGAGGCGCGGCTGCCGCAGTATCCGGTGCCCGACGGGGTCAGCACCGAGGAGTTCCTGCGCGCGCAGGCGCGGCGGGGTCTCGAGTCGCGCTTTCCCGCAGGAGTGGGCGCTGCGTACCACGAGCGCCTCGCCACCGAGCTCGGCGTCATCTGCCAGATGGGCTTCGCCGGCTACTTCCTCATCGTCGCCGACTTCATCCGCTGGGCGCGCGAGAACGGTGTGCCGGTGGGCCCGGGGCGCGGCTCCGGGGCCGGATCGCTGGTCGCCTACAGCCTGAACGTCACCGACCTCGATCCGCTCGAGCACGAGCTGCTGTTCGAGCGTTTCCTCAATCCCGAGCGCATCTCGATGCCGGACTTCGACATCGACTTCTGCATGGATGGGCGCGACCGGGTGATCGACTACGTCGCGCAGCGCTACGGACGCGAGCGCGTCTCGCAGATCATCACCTACGGCACCATGGCGGCCAAGGCCGTGGTGCGCGACTGCGGGCGCGTGCTCGGCATGACCTACGGCTACGTCGATCGCATCGCCAAGCTCATCCCCTTCGAGCTCGGCATCACACTCGATGACGCCCTGGAGAAGGAGCCGGAGCTCAAGCGCCTCTACGAGGCCGAGGACGAGGTGAAGGGTCTCATCGACCTGGCGCGCTCGCTCGAAGGCCTGACGCGCAATGCCGGCATGCACGCGGGCGGTGTGGTGATCGCGCCCTCGGTACTCACCGACTTCGCGCCGCTTTATTGCGATACCTCCGGTGGCAGTGTCGTCACCCAGTTCGACAAGGACGACGTCGAAGCCGCGGGTCTCGTCAAGTTCGATTTCCTCGGCCTGCGAACCCTGACGATCATCGACCGCGCGGTGCGCATCATCAATCGCAGCGCCGCGCCCGGCAGCGCGCCGCTCGAGATCCGCACATTGCCGATGGACGATGCGCCTACCTACGCCTTGCTCAAGTCCTGCCGCACCACGGCGGTGTTCCAGCTCGAATCGCGCGGCATGAAGGACCTGATCCGGCGGCTCCAGCCCGACTGCTTCGAGGAGGTGGTGGCGCTGGTGGCGCTCTTCCGTCCGGGACCCCTGCAGTCGGGGATGGTGGACGACTTCATCAACCGCAAGCACGGGCGCAGTGATGCGCCCATCGACTATCTGCACCCGCGTCTCGAGCCGATCCTCAAGCCCACCTACGGCGTGATCCTCTATCAGGAACAGGTGATGCAGATCGCTCAGGCGCTCGCCGGCTACACGCTCGGTGGCGCCGACCTGCTGCGCCGCGCGATGGGCAAGAAAAAGCCGGAGGAGATGGCGCAGCAGCGCTCGGTGTTCATCGACGGGGCGGTGGCGCGCGGCGTGCGCCAGGGCCTCGCCGAGCACATCTTCGATCTGATGGAGAAGTTCGCGGGCTACGGCTTCAACAAGTCGCATTCGGCCGCCTACGCGCTGCTCGCCTATCAGACCGCTTATCTCAAGGCACATTATCCCGCGGAGTTCATGGCCGCGGTGCTGTCGGCGGACATGGACCACACCGACAAGGTGGTGACCTTCATCAAGGAGTGTGCCGACATGGGCCTCGAGGTCCTGCCGCCCGACGTCAACACCTCGCGCTATGAGTTCTCGGCGGACGGCGAGCGCAGCATCCGTTATGGCCTCGGAGCGGTGCGCGGCGTCGGGGCGGGGGCGGTCGAGGGGTTGATCGAGGAACGCAGCGCGCGCGGCCCGTATCGGAGCCTGGAAGACCTGTGCCGGCGGCTCGACCTGCAGAAGGTGAACCGCCGCGTGCTCGAGGCGCTGCTGCGCTCCGGCAGCCTCGACCAGCTGGGGGAGAACCGCGCGACGCTCATGGATCGGCTGCCCGCGGCGATGCAGCTCGGCGATCAGAACACGCGCGCCCACGCCGCCGGACAGGACGACATGTTCGGAGGCCTCGGCGCCGTCGAGCGCCCGACCCCCGGTGCGCCGCGCTCATCGCTCCCGGAGTGGAGCGAGACGGTGCGGCTGGCCGGCGAGCGCGAGACGCTCGGCCTCTACCTCACCGGGCACCCGCTGATGCGCTTCGAGCCGAGCCTGCCGCGCTTCGTCTCGCATCGCATCGGCGACCTGATCGGCGACCGGCCGGTGGCGGGCTTCGAGCCGGGACGACCCGGCGCGGGCAGGCCGGTTACGGTGGCGGGCCTGATCGATGAGGTGCGCAAGCGCGGCCCGCGCGTCATCCTGACGCTCGATGATCGCACCGGGCGGCTCGAGGTCATGCTGTTCGAGGAGACCTGGGCACGACACCGCGACCTCGTCGTGAAGGACGCGCTGGTGCTGGTGGAAGGAACGCTGCGTTTCGATGAGTTCAGCGACTCGTGGCGGCTCGCGGCGCGGCGCATCAGCGAGCTCGAGGAGCTGCGCTCGCGCTGCGCGCAGCGCCTGGTGCTCAGGTGCTCGCACGCCGAGCTGCCGCGCGTGAGTGAGAGGCTCGCGCAGATCCTCGAGCCCTGGCGCGGAGGCAATTGCCCGATCACCATCGAGTACACCGGCGCCGCCGCCAGCGGCGCGCTCAATCTGAGCACCGAGTGGTGCGTGCGCCCCGGTCAGCAGCTCATCGAGCAACTCGAGGGGCTGGTCGGCAACGGCGCGCTGCAGGTGGTATACGCCGCTCCCTCCGGGAGTCCCGCAGGGGTCGCCGGCGCCGACGGGCGCTGAGCCAACCAACTTGCGCAGCAGTGCGCGCCTTACGTAATCTCGCCCGCTCATGGCCGTCTCCTTCCTCGACTTCGAACAACCGATCGCCGAGCTCGAAGCGAAGATCGAGGAGCTCAAGCACGTCACCTCGGAATCCGAGATCAACCTGCAGGATGAGATCGGGCGGCTGCAGGCCAAGAGCCGCCAGCTCACGCAGAGCATCTTCGCGAGCCTCACTCCCTGGCAGATCACGCAGCTTGCCCGCCATCCCCACCGCCCCTACACCCTCGACTACGTGAATGCCATCTGCAGCGAGTTCCACGAGCTGCATGGCGATCGCATGTACGCCGACGATCTCGCGATCGTCGGTGGCCTGGCCCGCATCGATGAGCGCGCGGTGGTGCTCATCGGCCATCAGAAGGGGCGGGACACCAAGGAGCGCGTGCGGCGCAACTACGGCATGCCCAAGCCCGAGGGCTACCGCAAGGCGCTGCGCCTCATGCGGCTCGCCGAGCGCTTTGGCCTGCCGCTGGTGACGCTGATCGACACCCAGGGCGCCTACCCGGGAGTCGGCGCGGAGGAGCGCGGGCAGAGCGAGGCGATTGCGCGCAATCTCTTCGAGATGTCGGTGCTGCGCGTGCCGATCGTGACCGTCGTGACCGGCGAAGGAGGCTCGGGCGGGGCGCTGGCGATCGGCGTGTGCGACCGCCTGATGATGCTTCAGTACAGCACCTACTCGGTCATCTCGCCCGAGGGCTGCGCCTCGATCCTGTGGAAGAGCCAGGACAAGAAGGAGGTGGCGGCCGAGTCGCTCAATCTCACCGCCGACCGGCTGCACAAGCTCGGCCTCGTGGATGAAGTGCTCGAGGAGCCCCTGGGCGGCGCCCATCGCGACCCGGCCGCGATCGCGGCGCGTCTCAAGGCCGCACTGATTCGCGCGCTGGATGAGCTGGATGCGCTGCCGCGCGATCAGCTGCGCGCCGCACGCGCCGCCAAGATTGCCGCCTTCGGCGTGTTCTCCGAGACAACCTGAGCGGCGCGCGACGGCGTGAGCTCTCCGGCTGAGGACTTCGGCGCGCGCTGGCTCGAGGGGCGCCTCCGGGAGCTGCTTACCGCCTTTCCCGATCTCGCGCTGTGCGTCGCCTTCTCAGGCGGCCCCGACTCAAGCGCGCTGCTCGCCGCCCTCGCGCAGCTCAGACACCGGCCGCGCGCGCTGCGCGCGGTGCACGTCGACCACGGCCTGCATCCCGACTCGGCCGTGTGGGGGGCCCGCGCCCTCGAGATCGCCGGCTCACTCGGCGTCCCCTGCACCGTGCGCAGGATCCGCATCGAGCGCCGCCGTGGCGAGTCACCGGAAGCCGCCGCGCGTGCCGCCCGCTACGGCGAGCTCGGCGCCGCGCTCGCCGAGGGTGAGGTGCTGCTCACGGCCCACCACGAGGACGATCAGCTCGAGACGGTGCTGCTGCAGCTGCTGCGCGGTGCCGGTGTCGCAGGTCTCGCCGCGATGCCCGAGGTGATGCGCTTCGCGCGCGGCTGGCTGGTGCGGCCGCTCCTCACGCGCTCGCGGGCGCAGCTCCTCGCCTGGGTGAGAGGCTCAGGTCTCGAATGCCTCGAGGATCCGAGCAATGTCGATGAGCGCTTCGATCGCAATTTCCTGCGGCAGCGAGTTCTGCCGGTCATCGCCGAGCGCTGGCCGGCTGCGGGCGCGACGGTGCATCGCTCGGCGCGCCATGCCGCCGAGGCCCAGCGGCTGCTCGATGAGCTGGCGCAGGCGGACCTGCGAACCGCGCGGCACGGGGAGGCCCTCGCCGCAAGCGCGGTGCGCGCGCTTCCCATCGACCGCCGCCGCAATGCGCTGCGATTCTGGATCAGCGCCCGCGGCCAGCCGGTGCCCCCGGCCGCGCGACTGAATGAGATCGCCGGCTCCCTGCTCGCCGCCCGCGCCGATGCGCAGCCGTGCGTCGAGTGGTCCGGCGGCCGGGTGGAGCGCGATGCGGGCCTCCTCACGCTGCGGCGTGGTGCGCCTGCACGGCGCGGCGCGGCGGCCGATGCCGCCCCGGCGCGGGCCGAGATCGGCTGGCGCTGGCGGGTCGCGCCCGTGTGCACATTGCCCGACGGCCTGGGAGAGCTCGAGCTGCGGCCCGAGTCGCAGGGCCCGCTCGATCTGGGCGCACTCAGGGCCAGCCTGACGGTCCGCTGGCGGCAGGGCGGGGAGCGGCTGGCGGTCCATGCGGGACGGCCCCGGCGGGCCCTCAAGAGCCTGCTGCAGGAGGCGAGAGTGCCGGTGGGCGAGCGCGCGCGCCTGCCACTCGTCTTCGCCGGCGACCGGCTGGTCGCGGTGGCGGATCTTTGGCTCGATGAGTCGGTGCAGGCGGGTTCGGCGGCACGCCGCCGCGCACGGCTCGTGTGGAAGCGTCCCGAGATGTGATAACCTGCTGGCCCGTCGTCGTTCTGCCCTCCTGCGGCAGCGACTTCACGCGACGGGTAATCCTGAGCTCTATGACGCGATTCGTATTCGTCACCGGCGGCGTCGTGTCCTCCCTTGGGAAGGGCATCGCTTCCGCCTCACTCGGTGCGATGCTCGAGGCCCGCGGCCTCAAGGTCGCGATGGTGAAGCTCGACCCGTATATCAACGTGGATCCGGGCACCATGAGCCCGTTCCAGCACGGCGAGGTCTTCGTCACCACGGATGGCACCGAGACCGATCTCGACCTCGGGCACTACGAGCGCTTCGTGCGCACCACCACCGGGCGTAACAGCAACTTCACCACCGGGCGCATCTACGAGCGCGTCATCGCCAAGGAGCGCCGTGGCGACTACCTCGGGGCCACCGTGCAGGTGATCCCCCACATCACGGACGAGATCAAGCGCTGCATCAAGCTCGGCGCGGACGGCTCGGACGTCTGCATGGTGGAGATCGGGGGCACCGTGGGCGACATCGAGTCGCTGCCTTTCCTCGAGGCGATCCGCCAGCTTGGAGTCGAGCTCGGCCGCAGCACCTGCGTGTATATGCATCTGACGCTCGTCCCGGTCGTGGGCGGCTCGAGCGAGGTCAAGACCAAGCCGACGCAGCACTCCGTCAAGGAGCTGCGCGGCATCGGCATCCAGCCCGATGTGCTGCTGTGCCGCTGCCGGCAGGCGCTGCCCGAGGAGCAGCGGCGCAAGATCGCGCTCTT
>Ga0070735_10001235_pt1 | contig 25232 bp, 20 predicted proteins | sample Coa_R1_FD_66443 | JGI IMG/M metagenome (GOLD analysis project Ga0070735, IMG submission 66443) | Surface soil microbial communities from Centralia Pennsylvania, which are recovering from an underground coalmine fire - Coalmine... | ecosystem: Environmental > Terrestrial > Soil > Unclassified ...
CGCGGGCACGCGATGCAGATTCACGATGGGTAGAGTGAGATATTCGGCGAATGCGCCGTCTAGGCCGATTATTCCGAGGACGCGGCGGCGCTCGCAGTGCGTGGGTATGCCGCGGCGGCAGTAGCTGCATTGCTTGCGCAGGCCGAGGCCGGCGCACGACACATTAATTTCGCCGACCACACGGCGGCCGACCCAGGCTCGATCCTTCGCGCTCGCTACTCGAACGACTTCACCCACGAATTCGTGGCCGAGCGTGCCCTGAAAATTGTGATAGCCGCGCAGGATTTCGATGTCGGTGTTGCAGATCCCGGCGAGGCGCACGAGCACCAACGCCCAGCCGGGGCGCAACCGGGGAAGATTTTTTTGGATCACGTTAACGCGATTTCGATGGGTGACGGCGGCTAACATTGCGAGCATTTGAGCACAGGCACAGTTGCTGGGCAAGCGGCCTTGAGTGGCACAGACTTCAGTCTGTGGGGTTCCATTTGATCTTGACTAGCATGGACGGTCTGGGCGGGTTTACAGAATTCCACAGACTGAAGTCTGTGCCACTAAAAACAAAGGGCACGGCGAACCGTGCCCCTTGTCGAAACTATTTTTCACCGTACCGTTTAGCTGCAGCCCGAGGTGCCGCCGCAATTTTCGCACTTGTAGCAGGCGCCGTTCGGCGTCATCAGCATGCCGCACTCAGAGCAGGTGGGCGCGCCGTCGAACATGGGACGCGAATCGCTGCGAGCGTTCATGGTTGCGTTCGCGGGCGCAGGATCGTCATCGGCCGTTGGAACCATGGATGGCGGAACCGTCGGCGTGGCCGTCACGGTCGCCGTGGGCAGCGCGGCTTCCCCGTTGTGCGTCAGGTAGTCCGGAGAGATGAAGCGGCCGCCGAGCCAGCGCGCGATGTAATCGAGCACGGACTTGGCGTAGGGAATCGCGGGATGGCCGGTGTAGCCGGCGGGCTCAAAGCGGGTGTTGATGAATTTATCGACCAGCGCCTTCAGCGGAACGCCGTACTGCAATCCGATGGAGACGGACAGCGCGAAGCCGTCCATGAAGCCGGAGAGCGTCGAGCCTTCCTTGGCCATCTTGATGAAGATTTCGCCTGGCTCGCCCGTTTCATACATGCCGACGGTGATGTAGCCTTCGTGGCCGCCGATGGAGAATTTGTGGGTGATCGAGGAACGCTCGCTGGGCAGCTTGCGGCGATGGGCGCGAATGAAGAGTTCGCGCTGCTCGGCGACACCGGTTGCGGGCTCGGCGGTCTTGGCGGCAGGAACTGTTGCGGCGGCCGCCGCGGGCTGCGCTTGCTGGGCGGTGTCTTTCTTGTCTCCCGCGGCAGAAAGCGGTTGAGAGCCTTTGGAGTTATCACGATAAATCGCGACTGCCTTCACGCCGAGCTTCCACGATTCGATGTACGCCTGCATGATGTCTTCGACCGTGGATTCCTCGGGCATGTTGATGGTCTTGCTGATGGCGCCGGATAAGAAGGGCTGGGCCGCCGCCATCATTTTCAGGTGGCCGCGCCAGGCGATCGAGCGCCCGCCAACCGCGGCGAGCGAGCAATCGAAGATCGGCAGGTGCTCCGGCTTGAATCCCGGGGCGCCTTCGATCTTGCCGTTGCGGTCCACATAGGAAACGATCTGCGACGTTTCTTCCGGGGAGTAGCCGAGCTTCATCAGCGCGGCGGGGACAGTGTTATTCACGATCTTGATGACGCCGCCGCCGACCAGCTTCTTGTATTTCACGAGCGCCAGATCGGGCTCGATGCCGGTGGTGTCGCAATCCATCATGAAGCCGATGGTGCCGGTGGGCGCGAGGACCGTGACCTGCGAATTCTTGTAGCCAAATTTTTCGCCGAGGGCCAGCGCCATATCCCAGGAATACTGGGCGGCGCCTAGCAGCGAGGGCTGCACGTTTTCGGGCTTGATGGGACGCAGCGCGTCGCGATGCATGCGTATCACATCCAGCATGGGCTCGCGGTTGACGGCATAGCCGGAGAAAGGACCGAGGCGTTCGGCGATGCGCGCCGATTGCGCGTAAGCTTCGCCGCACATCAGCGCGGTGACCGCGCCGGCCATGTCGCGGCCGCCGTCCGAGTCATAGGGCAGCGCCATGGACATGAGCAGCGCTCCGAGATTGGCGTAGCCGAGGCCAAGCGGGCGGAACTTGTGCGAATTTTCGGCGATGCGCGGCGTCGGGTAGCTGGCGTTGTCCACCAGGATTTCCTGCGCCGTAATGGTGATGTCCACGGCGCGGCGAAAGGCTTCGACGTCGAACGAGCCGTTGGAGTTCAGATACTTCATCAGGTTCAGCGACGCCAGGTTGCACGCGGTGTCATCGAGGAACATGTATTCCGAGCACGGGTTCGAGGCGTTGATGCGCGCGGTGCCCTTGCAGGTGTGCCAGCGGTTCACCGTGGTGTCATATTGCATGCCGGGATCGCCGCAAGCCCAGGCGGATTCGGCCATGCGGTGCAGCAGCTCGCGGGCGCTGAATTTCTCCACCGGATTTCCGTCATTCACGTTGCGGGTCCACCAGTCGCGGTCGTCGTCCACGGCCTGCATGAATTCATCGGTCACGCGCACGGAGTGATTGGCGTTCTGGAAGAAGATCGAAGAGTAGGCTTCGCCGTCAATCGCCGGGTCGTAGCCCTGCTCGATCAGGACGCGCGCCTTGCGCTCCTCTTTCATTTTGCTGTCAATGAACTCGACGATGTCCGGATGATCGACGTTGAGGATCACCATCTTGGCGGCGCGGCGCGTCTTGCCGCCGGACTTGATCACGCCGGCAAAGGCGTCGAACCCCTTCATGAAGCTGACCGGGCCGGAAGCAATGCCGCCGCCGGAAAGCGTCTCGCGGCTGCCGCGGAGCGACGAGAAATTGGTGCCGGTGCCGGAGCCCCACTTGAAGAGCATGCCCTCGGTCTTGGCGAGGTTCATGATCGATTCCATGTCGTCCTGCACGGAGTTGATGAAGCAGGCGGAGCACTGCGGTTTGGGCTGCACGCCCACGTTGAACCACACCGGTGAATTGAAGGCCATCTTCTGCTCGACGAGCAGGTGCGTCAGGTCGTCGCGGAAGGCATCGCGCGCCGGCGGGTTGGCGAAGTAGCCGCCCTTCTCACCCCAGCCGACGATGGTGTTGACCACGCGGCCAATCAGCTGGCGCACGGAATTTTCGCGCTCGGGAGTGTTCAGTTTGCCGTGAAAGTATTTTGACGCCACGATGTTGGTGGCCGTCTGCGACCAACCCTTGGGCACTTCCACATCTTCCTGGCGGAATATTGTTTTGCCCTTTTCGTTGCCGATCAGGGCCACGCGGCGTTCCCACTCGACGGTGTCAAAGGGAGAGGTCTTGCCGTCGGTGAAATATCGTTCGAACTCCAGGCCGGTGCGGACCTCGACATCGGCGGGCGCCGTGCCGGTCTGGATCGTCTTTTCGTTCAAAGCCATTTTCGTGTATGCCATCATCGCCTCCGCGCAGGTCGGCTCCCCCGCGCAGAGGGAACCTTTACATTTTACTCCCGAAACGCTTGGCTGGGGAGCAAGGCAACGGCTTGATTCTCGGCAAGCCGCCGCTCGATTTCAATTCGTACCGTCCGGAATTTCACGGACATCCCTCGACCGGCTGGAAACTTCACTCAACGCATTCCGCGTGAAAGTGGGAATCCGCAGCCGAAAAAAGCAAAAGCTTCCCTTGCGCATCGCTCCGGCCGCTGGCGGCCTCTAGCGTTACGCGATCCCTCGCCGGCTGCGCTGGGAGCGCCAGCAACGGGGAGTGGAAAGGAGCCTCCTCGATGTTCGATGAAATGCCGCAGGTTGCGTTAATCGACTTCGCGGAACTCCCGGGGTTTGATTGGGCCGTCCGTTCGTCGAATCACGATCCCTGAATCCGAGGGCGCAATGTAATCAAGAGCGAAAATTCTGTCAAGGGGGAAATGCACGCGGAAGCACAAAATCTTGTTGCCGCGTGTTCAACCTGTCTATCCCTAGTGGTAGGGTTTCCTGCCCACACAAGACGTAAATCGCACCGCGCATCCGGAAATCCTGCAACACTCACAAATCCACCGTAACACAGCGCGTTGAGAATTTGAAAAAGTTTTCGCGATTAAAATCGCGAGGTGAGGAAAAGTGCCGCGCCGATGGCGATCAAATCTTCCAGCGTGGCGATCACGAAGTCCGGAACGTGGGGCGCTTTCACCAGCCGTGTGCGCGCCTGGTAACCGCCGAAGGCGCCGGCGATCCCGCCTAACGCGCCCAAAACCGCGCCCGCCGCTAACGATTGCGCGCCGGCCGACGCCAGCGACGCTCCGCACAGCGCGCCGAGAACGATGCGGGCGATCAGACCGGGAGGCGCGGTGCGGCTGGGCGCCTTGGGCAGCTGATCGGCGACCAATTCGACCACAGCGAAGACAATGAAGATCGCCACCGCCGCCGTGGAAGCCATGAAGCGCAGGCGCGTGCTCGTGAGCTGAATCCATCCGCGGTGCGCGGCCCAGGAAACAGCAGCGGGCGCAGTCAGGGAACGCAGGCCGCCGACTACGCCAATGAGAAATGCCAGCAGCAGAACAACACCGGGTGACATGCGGGTCTCCTTCAACGACGGCCAGCGGCTAAAGCCGCCGTGATTGCGCGCACTTTACGCACGGCTGAAGCCGTGCCCTACAAAGATTCGGCAATTGCTGTCACACCGCCCGCGTCTGGATGTCGACCTCCGACGTCAGGGTGCGATGCACCGGACACTTGTTGGCAATCTCGATCAGCTTGGAGCGCTGCTCGTCGCTCAGCGGGCCGTCAAAGTGAATGTCGCGTTCGATTCGATCGAGTAGACCATCCTTCGTTTCACAGTCTGCGCAATCGGTGGCGTGGATTCTGGAGTGCCGCAGATAGACCGTGACTTCCTGGAGCGGCCACGCTTTGCGGCGAGCGTACATCGCCACCGTCATCGACGTGCAGGCCCCCAACGCCCCGAGAAGCAGTTCGTAGGGAGACGGGCCGGTGTCCGTGCCGCCGGCGGACGCCGGTTCATCGGCGACAATGCGATGGCGGCCGGCATGAATTTCCTGCGCGAATCCGGCGGCGCTGCCCCGGACGACCACACTTCTAACGTTGGCTAGTTCCATGCCACTGACTGTATCGAAGATTCGCGCGGAAATCGATTCGTTAAGCGGATGCTTGCTGGCTGCGATGGAAAAACGCCAGCAGCTCCGCGTTGATCTGATCTTTGAGCGTGGAGCACATGCCGTGCGGCGCGCCCGGAATAATTTTCAGCGTGGCACCCTTCACCAGCTTCGCGGAGAGCAACGCCGAATCGGCAATCGGGACAATCTGGTCGTCGTCGCCGTGAAGAACGAGTGTGGGCACGTCGATCTTTTTGAGGTCCTCGGTGAAGTCTGTTTCGGAAAACGCCTTGATGCAATCGTACGCGGCTTTCAATCCGCAGAGCATTCCCTGCATCCAGAACGAATCGCGCAAGCCTTGCGAGACTTTCGAGCCCGGCCGATTCGCTCCGTAGAACGGTGCGGTTAAATCCTGGAAGAACTGCGAGCGATCCGACTGAACTCCCGCGCGAATTTGGTCGAATACTTCCATCGGCAACCCGCCAGGATTTGCCGGGGTCTTAAGCATGATGGGCGGGACGGCGCCGATGAGCACGGCCTTGGCGACGCGCTTGGTCCCGTGGCGGCCGATGTACCGAGCTACTTCGCCACCGCCGGTGGAATGGCCGACGTGAATGGCATCACGCAGGTCGAGCGCTTCGGTGAGCGCGGCGAGATCGTCAGCGTAGGTGTTCATCTCGTTGCCTTCCCACGGCTGGCTGGAGCGGCCATGGCCGCGGCGATCGTGCGCGATGCAGCGGTAGCCGCGGTCGGCCAGAAACAGCATCTGGTCTTCCCATGCGTCCGAGCTGAGAGGCCAGCCGTGACTGAACACGACGGGCTGCCCTTTACCCCAATCCTTGTAGTAGATCTGCGTGCCGTCTTTCACTGTGATGGTCGCCATCGATTTCCTCCAATTTTCTGCCGTGGATTTTCGCGCTTCAACAGGACCGGAATGGAAGTCGTTTGCGAGTCTGCGCCGAAGCGCCAATCAGATATTCGCGGTGACTGAACGCGCCGAAGCGAATCCGATCGTCAACCGGTTCCCTCGTGGTGTCGCGTGATATTCCAGCGCATCGGAAAACTGGCGCAGCAGGCGAATCCCCTGCCCGCCGATCTGCGCTTCCTCGAGCGAATTCATCGCTGGCAGTTCCGGGGAATTTACCGGATTGAAAAGCGGCGCTTCATCCTCCACAACAAAAACAAATTGCCCATTCCGGGTGCTGAACAAAATTGCGATGGATCCGGGCGTCCCGCGATAACCGTGCCGGATCACATTGGAAAGGGCTTCTTCCAGACAAAGATTCATCGCGAACTGGGTGCTGTCCGGAATCGAATACGTCGAGGCGAGGCGTTCGATCCAGGGAGGAATACGAGCCAGGTCGGAGATCCGGCTTTGCAGATCGAGGCGCTCCGCGGTGGTGTGATCTGCGTTCCCCGTCATGGTGCGGGCCGGTCCTCCCGGCGAAGTGTGGCCGGCAATGAGTGGCCGGCAAATGCGTGCCCGGTAGTGAAGTGCGAGGCTTATTGTAGCGCGGCAATCGCGTTTTGTAATTCGTGGTGGATGGGAATCATGGTGTCCACGCCGCTCATCTTCAGGACTTTTTCCACCAACTCGTTGGGCCCGAAGATTACAATTTTACCGCCGCGTCCCTTGATGGCCCGCGCCGGAGCGACCAGCGCGCGAAGTCCCATGGACCCGAGGAACGACACTTTCTCCATATCCACGAGCACAGCCTTCTTGGTCCCGGCGATGACGTTCATGGGCATGTCCACGGCTGCGGCGCCCTCGATGTCCAGGCGGCCTTCGAGAATGACCCGCGTAATTCCACCTTCGAGTTCCTGCGTGGAAATTGGCATTTCTTCCGCCCCCTGCGCTAACCACTGAATCCGTGAACAGCCCCGTAGAGGTCCTCAACCGGACGCGCGCTGTTCATGTGCGGGGCGAACCGGATGATACTCCAGCGGATGTTACAGCATTGTTACAGGGTTGTCGCGGGCGAGGGTCGAACCGGGAGGATTACTTCAGCGTCAGGACGATCTGGGTATCGGCGTACAGTCCCTGGGGCACTGCGGAACGATCGGAGCTGCCTTGCGTCCGCAGCTCAATCCTTAGGGTGTGCTTTTTCTTGGCCTTGAATTCCGTGCTCACGGTGTTGGAGATTTTCTTCGCCGTTCCGGTTCCGGCGGTCACGCGAAACTCCTGTACGCCGGGGGGAACGTACCAATCGTCGAACTCCGCTTTGTTTCCTTCCGCGCTTCGTAGCAGATAAATTTTCCCGTTCATTTCCACCGAGAAATCCAGGCTTGCCGGCATGTGATCGGCCTCGATTTTGAGCTTGGCGTTGGTCTTGGGGTCGAGGGACTTGGGATTGAAGTCCACCGGCGCTGGTTCGGGATCGGGAGGCACGGCTTTTGGCGTGTCCGCTTTAGCTGCTGCCAGCAAGCCTGCGGATGATTTCTGCGGCGCGCTGGCGGGCGGCTTGTCCGCAGCGGGAGCTTTCGAGGCAGGTTTCGCCGGCGTAGCCGGGGCAGCCTCGGATGATGGCGTCGGAGTGCCCGGATCGACCACCGGCGGCGGGGGCGCTTCATTTGTCACCGCCGTCGACGCCGAAACCTGCGACGGCTGCGGATCCTTGCGCCGGAAGAGAAGCCAGCCGCCCGCGCCAATCACCGCGACAGCGAGCGCGGACAGGACCAGAAGGTTTTTGGATCGGGGATTCGGCGATGCCGCAGGGGCAGCGCTCGCTTGCGCAGCCGCCGCGTGCCCGTTCTTTCCTGCCGGAGGCTTTTCGATAAACGTGGCGTTCGGGTCGCTTCCTTCAGACGGTAAGGCTGGCGCGGCAGTCTTCACCCCTGTCGCCACACCGGCTGTCCGCAGTTCGCCGAGTTCCCGCGCCAATTCTTCGCCGGTCGAATAGCGCTCCTCGGAATTCTTCGCCAGGCATTTGAGAATGATGCTCTCGAGTTTTAGCGGCACGGACGGATTGAGCTTGCGCGGCGGGACGGGCTCGGTGTGGACAACCTTATAGGAGACGGCGGTAATGCTTTCGCCGGGAAACGGCTGTTCGCCGGTGGCCATCCAGTACAGCACTACGCCCAACGAAAAAATGTCCGCTCGCCCGTCGATCGTCGCGCCGGTGAACTGTTCGGGGGCCATGAACGCGGGCGTTCCGACGATTTGCCCTGTCAATGTCGTGTGTCCGGCCGCGAGTTTGGCCACGCCGAAATCGGTAATCTTGGGCCGCTCGATGCCGTGGGCTTCCTTGGAGGTCAGCAGAATATTGGCGGGCTTGATGTCGCGGTGAACCACGCCATGCTGGTGCGCGTAGCCGAGGGCCTCGGCAATTTTCTGGCCGAGCTCGCAAACGCGGTCGAGCGGGAGACGGTCACCCCGCTTCATGGCGTCCGCCAGCGTTTTGCCGCTGATGAACTCCATGACCAGGAAGGGCGAGCCATCATGTTCGCCCACGTCAAAAACTGGAACGATTCCCGGATGGGTCAGCGATCCGGCGGCGCGGGCCTCGCGGAAGAAACGGTCGCGAAAATCGTTGCCGTTCTCGCCGGCGAGGGCCAGGGAGATGATCGTCTTGAGGGCCACAACACGGTCCATGGCCGGGTCCTTGGCGCGGTACACGGTGCCCATCGCGCCGTGGCCCAGTTCCCCCAGGATTTCATAGCGCCCGATCTTGTTTGGCGAGTCCATGGCCGGATTTTCAACTTTAGCATGTGGTGGATTGCGGGATTTCTGGCCAGTTGAGAGCGCGTAACGAGGTGAATAACACGGCCGGGCTTGTCGTTGGATTGGGGGTTAAGTCGGACAGGCTTCAGCCTCTCTGGTTTAGTCGAGCGTCAGACATAAATCTAAACCAGACAGGCTGAAGCCTGTCCTACTCGATCTTGATTTAGCATTCGCTGCGACGTTCAAGAGCCGGATTCGGCGGTGTGCGAGGCGGCTCGATAGCGGATAAATAGGAGGGTGATGTCGTCCGCCTGGCTGGCGCCGCGGGCAAAATTGTCGACGGATTCGACGACCCGCTTCTGGAGTTGATCCAGGGGAGCGTCGTGTTGGCCGGAGAGGACTTCGCTGAGGCGCGGCACTCCGTACATCTGCTCCTTCAGGTCCGCAGCTTCGGTTACGCCGTCGCTGAACAGGACCAGTGTGTCCCCGGGTTCGAGCGTCACACGCACGGCGGAATAATGAGCTTCGGGAATCAAGCCCACGGGAAAAGAGCCTTCCGTGAAAATTTCGGTTACCTCGCCGCGGCGGAGGAGCAGCGGCGACGGATGGCCGGCGTTGAGGTAGTCGAGATTTCCCTGGCGATCGAGCATCCCGAAAAACATGGTGGCGTAGCGGCCCACATCCGCGTGCTGGCACAGGAAATCATTGATGTGGTGGAAAACGCGGGCGGGATCCGCGCCGAGAGTCATGCCGGTGAGCGCGCCTTGCAGCATGGTGGTAAGCAACGCCGCGCCGATTCCCTTGCCAGCCACGTCGGCGATGACGAACGCAGTGCGGTCATCGCTCATGGGAAAGACATCGAAATAATCGCCGCCCACCGCGTGGCACGGCGTGTTGAAGGAAGAAATCGTCAGGTGCGGAAAATCGCGAAAACTCCGCGGCAGGAGCGCCTGTTGAATCTCGCGGGCGATGCTCAGTTCCTGCTCGAGGCGCTGCCGCTGGCGCTCGCGATCGACGAGGCGGGCATTGTCGAGAATGCTGGCGGCTTCGACGGCCAACGCGTCCAAAATCTGGCGGTCGAGTTTTGAGAATGCCGCGGGACGCCGGGAATCCAGATACAAGATGCCCAGAAATTGTCCGCGCTGAATATTGGAGGCCGATTCCGTGGTGCTGGCGCGCGGCATGGCGTACAGGGGAATTGCCACCACCGAGCGGAGACGCTGCGCGATGATGCTCTGCGCGCCCTGCAGCGCGAGGTCGGCCTGCTGCAAATCTCCGGTGATGACGCCGGTCTGGCTGTCGATGGCCATGCGCAGGGCGGTTTGCGTGGGGGCGAAGCCTTCGGTGGGCATGGTCACGCCGCCGGCGCGCCGCGCCAGGCGATGGAGCAGCGTGCCCTCTAACGTAGCCTCCAGGAGCAAGCCGCGCTCGGCATTGGTGATGGTGATGGCGCGGTCGAGCATGGCCTCGAGCACGGAGTCCAGGGGCAGCTGCGAGTGCAGCAGCATGGTCGCTTCAAGCAGCAGATTCAGTTTGCCCAGGCCGATGGGAGATGTTTCGCTGGTGGAAATGCGGCCCATGCGGGTGAGCAGATTCTCAATGGTAATTTCCGGCGCGGAGGGATGAAAAATGATCTGGAAGGAATTTTCCAGACCAAACGTGACGATGTCGCCCTCCAGCAACGCCCGCTTGGCGATTTTCTCGCCGTTGACAAACACGCCCAGCTGGTTTCCGCGATCTTCCAGAATATATTGTTCGCCTTCGGCGACAATCACGGCGCAGTTGCGGGAAATGCGGCGGTCAGGGATGGCCAGCTGGTTTCCCACTTCGCCTCTGCCGATGGCAAAGGGCAGCTCGGTGATGGGCACTGACCGGCGGGTATTCTCCGGAGAAACGACCTCGAGAATGGCGGCATCGGCGGTTAAGGTGTCTGACATGGGGTCACTCGGAATCCGCATTGTATCACCAACTTCCGTTGCGGCTCGCGTGCCCCGATTCAGGGCAACCGGCGGCTCGCAATTCTTTGCAGCCAAGATTGCCTCGTCGGGCGATAATAGGACGAGCAGGATCCAGACCGGCTGGGGGTGAGCAATGAACGGGCCACAATCACTTCATAATCTGGGCCAGAGTCTCTGGCTCGACAATATAACGCGCGACATTTTGGATGACGGCACGCTGAAGCGATATATCGACGAATGCTCGGTGACGGGGCTGACATCCAACCCCACGATCTTCGATCACGCTATCAAGAAAAGTTCGGTGTATGACGCGTCGATCGCCCAGAAGGTGAAGGACGGCAAATCGGGCGAGGATCTGTTCTTCGGATTGGCCATAGAGGATTTGACGCGCGCCGCGGACCTGTTCCGCCCGGTGTATGAAAAGACCAACGGCGTGGACGGCTTTGTGTCACTGGAAGTTTCACCGCTGCTGGCCTACGACACGGCTTCGACGATCGCGGCGGCCAAGGAATTGTCCGCGCGGGCCAACCGCGCCAACTTGTACATCAAAATTCCGGGCACGAAGGAAGGTCTGCCGGCGATCGAAGAGTCCATTTTTGCCGGCGTGCCGATCAACGTCACGCTGTTGTTCTCTCGCGAGCAATACCTGGCCGCCGCGGAAGCATTTTTGCGCGGCATCGAGCGGCGGATAGACGCGGGCCTGAATCCGAGAGTGGAGTCGGTCGCTTCGCTGTTCATCAGCCGATGGGATGTGGCCGTCGCGGACAAAGTTCCCGAGAAACTGCGCAACCGACTGGGCATCGCCATCGCGCAGCGCACCTACAAGGCGGGAGTCGCGCTGCTGGCGTCGGATCGCTGGCGGCGGATCAGCAATTTCGGCGCGCGCCCGCAACGCTTGCTGTGGGCCAGCACAGGGACGAAGGATCCCAAGGCGCCGCCGCTGATGTACATTGAGGCGCTGGCCTCGCCCTACACGGTGAACACCATGCCGGACGCCACATTGAAAGCGCTTGCGGCACACGGCGATTTGACCAGGCTGATGCCGGCCGACGGCGGCGATTGTGAAGCGGTGCTCGCCGAATTCGGCAAGGCCGGCGTGGATATCGATGCACTGGCGGAGCGGCTGCAAGAGGAAGGCGCGAAATCGTTTGTGGCATCCTGGAAGGATTTGCTGGACGTGATCGCGTCCAAGAGCGCCGCTATCGGCAAGAAAGTGGCCGTCTAGAGTTTCGTACCGGCGTCCAGCCGGCATTTTCCCACAAACCGCACGCTGCAAGATTGCCGGCCGTTTGGGGTCTCGAGGCAAAGCGAGGCTGCCGGCACCGCGATGAGCCGCGCCGCTCGTCCAAATCGGTTCCAAGGAGATTCTCGATGAGCAATTCGCATTCGGACGCCCTGGTCTTCTTTGGCGCCACCGGCGACCTGGCGTACAAGAAAATTTTTCCCGCGCTGCAGGAAATGGTGAAGCACGGGACTCTCAACGTGCCGGTGGTGGGCGTGGCCAAAGCCGGCTGGAATCTGGATCAACTGCGCGCGCGGGCCAAGGACAGCCTGGAAAAACATTGCGGCGTTGACCCCGCTGCATTTGAAAAACTGAGCGGATTGTTGCGCTACGTCGACGGAGATTACCAGGACCCGAAAACGTTTGAGGAATTGCGCAACCAGTTGAAGGACGCGCACTCGCCCGCGTATTACCTGGCGATCCCGCCGGTCCTGTTTGAGACCGTCGTCGAGCAAATCGCCAAATCGCGGGGCGCCGGCGACGCGCGGGTGATCGTGGAAAAGCCATTCGGACACGATCTGGCTTCCGCGATCGAGTTGAACAAAGTCCTGCTCTCGATCTTCGACGAATCCTGCATTTTTCGCATCGATCATTTTCTTGGCAAGCGGCCCGTCGACAACATGCTGGTGTTCCGCTTCGCCAACGCCTTTTCCGAAGCATTCTGGAATCGCCACTATATTGAAAGCGTGCAGATCACCATGGCCGAGGACTTCGGAGTCCAGGGCCGCGGCGCTTTTTACGACGTGACCGGAACCGTGCGCGACGTGGTGCAGAACCACTTGTTTCAGGTGCTCTCCAATCTGGCGATGGAGCCTCCGGTAAGATCCGATGCCGAATCGCTGCGCGATGAAAAAGTCAAAGTGCTGAAAGCCATTCCGCCGATCGAGGAAAAAAATCTCGTTCGCGGCCAGTTCCAGGGCTACCGCGATGAAGCGGGAGTGGCCAAGGATTCGCAGATGGAAACGTTCGCGGCCCTGCATCTGGAAATTAATTCCTGGCGGTGGAAGGGCGTGCCGTTCTTTATTCGCGCCGGCAAATGCATGCCGATGACCTGCACGGAAATTCTCGCCAAGTTCCGCAAACCGCCCACCCTGCTACCTGACAGCGTTTTGACCGAGAACCACTTGCGGCTGCGGCTCAGTCCGGACGTGACCATCGCCATGGGCTTGATGACTCTGGCGCCCGGGGAACCCGTGAAGTTGCAGGCCGGCGAAATGGTCGCCAACTCCTTGCCGGCAGCCGATCAGGAAGCGTATGAGCGGCTACTGAGTGCGGCCATGGCCGGGGACAACACACTCTTCGCGCGCGAAGATTATGTGGAAGAGGCCTGGCGGATTGTCGATCCCGTCCTGAAAAAAGGCACGCCCGTTTTTTCCTACGCGCCCGGCACCTGGGGTCCGGCGGAGGTCGCGAGCGTCACGCCGCCGGGCGGTTGGGAAGCTCCAGCGCCGCCTCCGGACAAACATTCGCCCGACAACTAGCGCCGGCATGTAGCGCCCGCCTTCAGGCAGGCATCGGTTGCTTGATTCCAAAGTGCCCGCCTGAAGGCGGGTGCTACATATTGCTTTCTCACCAACTCCGCCTCCTGCTGACAAAGTAAATGTAATAGAATGCCCGAATCGTCCTTATTCAAGGAGGAAGCATGAATCGTTTGGTCAGGAATCTTTTCGTTACTGGAGTTGCATGCGTGGGCCTCATGGCCACGTGGGCGAGCGCGCCGGCGGCGGCTGCCGACGATGCCGTTGTCACAGCCGATAAGACCGTGGTGGCGGCGCTCGCGAAAGGCGACAAAGCAGCCGCCAACAAGTGGCTGGACCCGGATTTCAGTTGGATCGACTCCGAAGGAATCATGTGGGCCAAGGAAGACGCACTTCGCGCCGGACTGAAGCCGCTGGTCACGGCGGGTGATGACGTCAAGGTCCTCGAACATAAATACGGAAAGAGCGTAGTGTGGATCCAGTGGAACCAGGGCAACAAGTATTCCGCGCGATTCTGGGTGAAGCGCCCGGCCGGCTGGAAGCTTCTGCACACCACCGAAATCGCCGCGGTGCCCAAGCGCGATTTTCAGACCGTCGAGCCGACCTACGATATCCCCTGCAATAATCCGTGCAAGGCCGTGCCGTACAAGCCGCTGACTCCGGGAGAAAAAGCCTCGCTCGACGAATGGCAGACGCAGGAATCCAGCCAGGCCAACTGGGAAGTGCATGTGGCCGACAACATGGACCAGCGCGTGGTCAGCACGTACGGCGGGGCTTCACCGTCCAAGGCCGATCGCATTGCCGGGATGAATAAGCGGAAGGCGGCCAATGCCAACGCTCCCAAAGTCGGCGCGGCTCCGGCGCTCTGGATCCGCACCTGGGATTTCGGGGATGCCGTGGTAATGGTTTCCGTCCAGCCGACGTATGGCGATAAAGCTTACTGGTCCAGCCGCGTGCTCGCGCCGAACGAGTCCGGCCTGTGGCAGATGATGGAGAGCTACCACAATTATATTTTGGCTTCGCCGGTGATGACGGCTACGCCGAATCAGCCGGACTTGAAGTAGGGTAGAGTTCGATCGCGGTACTGCATTGAAAAATAAAACGGCTCGGGCAACGCATGCTGCCCGAGCCGTTTTTCATTCTTTGTTGTGGCAAGAGCCTGATGGTGCGGGTTCCGCGGTTGTAGAGGCTACCTAAAAATCAAAACGTGTCATTCTGAGCGAAGCGAAGAATCTCTCTTCGATTTAACAATGAGCGAGCAGTCTCCGTAGCCGCGAGCCTCGCCTAACTATCAACCTACAAAACCACACAGCCAGGAGTGGCTGTGCTACTCAAATCACCGCGCCGGTAGTGGCTGCAACGGCGGCGTCTTGCCTCCGGGAGTCTGATCCTCGGCGGTGTTGCTGAGCATGGCCAGCGTGGTGTACACGCCGCTCACGGTAATCAGGTCGACGATCTGCTGATCGCTGAAAACCGCGCGCGCTTTCTTGAACGTGGCATCGCTCACCACGTGCGCCGTGGCGAGGTCCATGCACAGATCATAGGCTGCCTCTTCATCCGGCTGCATCGAGGCCGGCCGCTTCCCCACTTTCAAATCGTCGGCGACTGCTTGCGGCAGCCCGGCTTTCAAAGCCAGCGGGTAATGAGCCGTCCACTCCACTTGCGAAGTCCACAGGCGGGCCTGAATCAGGATGGCGAATTCGTTGAGCTTGCGCGGCACGGAAGTGTTGAAGCGCAGGTAATCGAGCATCGAAAACATGCGCTGGCCCATGACCGGGCTGCGCAGCAGCATGTTGTAGGGCCCGGAAATTCCGATGCTAGACACCTTGAGGATTTCGTCGGCGAACGGGCGCTGCTGGTCGTTCAGTTGCTCCACTTTCAGCAGCGGAAATCTCTGTTCTTTGTCCGCGGAATGCACCTGCACCTCCGGCGCAATGAGCGCCAAAGCAATTCCAACCGTAACGCACAACGCTAACACGATCCGCCGTTTCATGTCTTTTCCTCCGCCCCTGATATCCACCCGGCTCTTGTGGCGCATGCTTCAGCTTGCGCAGTTTCATTCAATCCAACAATGATCACAATCAAATAACAACCACACTGAAACCAGACCCCGCAAGCTAAAGCATGCGTCACAACGACAAGAATACATATATCCAGCCACGGAGGAAAGCAACGTCGCCGAAACCACGAGAAGAGAAAAAAACGGGCGGCTCCCGTGGAGGAACCGCCCGCTTTTCACTGCAGCCAGCTTGGAAACGGCACTTACTTCTCGTCTTCGCCCCCGCCGAAGAGGAACGGCAGCACGTGCACGCTCTCCTTCCGCACGGCCTCAAGTTCGTTGGGATCGATTCCCAGAACTTTGAGGATGGACGCAGGAACCTGCTGGTTCGAGACGGGAGTCTTCACCACTTTGGCGTCGAAGCCCGGATTCGAGACCAACAGCGCGACGTGCACGTCGTCTTCATTGAAGCCGCCGTGCTCGGAAATCTTGGTGCCTCCGGTGAAGATCACGCCGGTGTTGACCTTCAAAATGATGTCCGGCGTGCGCGGATCGTTTGCCGGGCTGTTGAATTTATTTTCCAGCGAAGCCCCGGCAAAAATTTCCTGAATGCCGAGCGTCTGTTGCACGGAGGGCGCGCTGAGCTGCGAAACAACGCTGGGGGCGAGAGAAGGCGAGGTGAGCCAGATCAGCGACCCGTCGTCGGAAATGTCAAATGCTTCCGACGAACCAATCGTCGCCGCAGGCTGGCCGCCGCCGATTCCGACGCGCTTGCTGATGTCAATCGGAGACTGCCCATGCTTGGCTCCGACGATGATGAGCGTCGAGTCGTAAATGTGCTGCTTCTTCAGTTCCGCGACGAACAATCCCAGGGACTGGTCAATGTAATCGAGCTCGCTCGCGAGGCCGGCGTTGGGAGTGCCCAGAACATCCTTGTACCCGCCGAGCGCTCCGGTAACCGGATCAACCATCAGTTTCTCTCCGACGCTGACCGCCTGAAAATTGGTGCCGAAGATCGTGGGGACGCCAACCTTCTGCGAGCGATCATGCGTGTAGCCGTCGATCTGGTTGAGGACAGCCTGAACGTGCGTCGAGTCGTAGCACTGAATGTCCGCAAAGCTGTTAGTCCATCCGTCGTCCACTCCGTTGTCGACAAAGGGAACCGGCGTGCATCCCGGGAACGGCAGCGCCACGGGAATGGAATTGATTTCGGGACCGAAGAAATCCTGGACGCCCTTACCGCTGGGCCCGTTGGTCCACTCATACGCGGGGTGTTTGTCGGTCCACGCGGTGCGGCCACCGTGCGCTCGCACCACTTCAAACAGGGTATTCACACGAAGATACTGGTGCGGAAAAACCGGCGCGCAGCCTTTCGTCGGATCGCGCGGCAGGAACGCGGGATTGATGCCGCCACCGCCGTTCAGCATGGTCAAGTCGGTATCGACTCCCTCGTCCAGTTCGACGACGGCGCCGATCGTCCCCGGGCAGGATCCGCCGGAACTGCCGACGCCCGGGTTTCCAGTCAACTGCGGGGAGAGCGCGCGGTTATACGTGATGTCATACCAGAAACCCGTGGTGGTCGGTGAGCCGCCGGTCACCAGGGCCGCGAGCCCCGGGTAGGAATCCGAAGGTGTGGAAGTGGATGCATTGGTATAGGTGACGCCATGGCCGCTGAGGCCTGCAAGCGTCGAGTCCGGATGCGCGGCGACGTAGTTCGCAAGATCGAGAGCGTGCAAACCATCCACGCTGATCAATAGCACGTGCTTGATTTTATGTCCGTCGTCGCGATCATCGTCGGCACGCACCAGAGTCGGCACCACAGCGGCGATCAGTGCGAGCGAAAGGGCGATGGACAGCATTCTTTGTTTCAAGTGATTCTCCTTATGAGTGGAATAAGCGGGGACTCTCCGGCGGAGACATTAGGAGGGGCAAGTTACAGCAAGGAGAATGCCATGTTGCTGGACTGTTAAACGTCGCTCACGTCTTGTTTCACGGTAAATGCGCGCGGCGGGTCGGTGGACAAATCGGAGACGCCTAACTTTATTTCACGCCCAGCAAAAGAAAAAGCCGGGAGAAGACATCTTCTCCCGGCCGCCGTGCAGAGGGCGCTTCGACTACTGGGTCCAGGCCACGCGAATCGGCTGACCGATCAGCAGCGCCGGGTCAGCGCCCTTCCGCGGCACGAATTTTTGCGGACGCCCGCCCCAGACTTCCGCCGTGTACAGGTTGCCATTCTGATCCACGCCGAACTGATGCGTTCCCCACAGGCCGCCCGGGGCGGGAGTCATGGTGCCCCAGGTATACAAAAGCTTGCCGTTCAAATCGTATTTGTAGAATTTGAAGTTCCCGTGGCCGTCCGACATCCAAAGGTGCTGATCGGCAGTCATCACAATATGGTAAGTCGCTGTGGGTCCGTCGCCGAGATACCACTGGTTAATAAATTTGCCGTTCTCATCGAAAATCTGGATCCGCCGGTTGCCGCGATCGTTGATGTACAGCCGTCGTTGATTGTCGATGGCGATGCCGTGCACGGTATTGAAGTAATTGGGCCGCATCTCCTTGCCGTTTTCGCCGCGCTCGCCCCAGGCAGTCAGGAATTTCCCGTTCTTGTCGAATTTCACGACGCGCGTTTCCTCGTAGCCGTCGGTGACAAAGAAGGTGCCGTCGGGCAGCCAGGCGATGTCCGTCTGCCGGCCGAATGTCTCGCTCGGCGGGCCGGTCTTCTGGATGTACGAGGGTTTCCCGGTGTTGCCGGTCATTTTGGCGTTTCGCTCGGTGGTGGTGTTCAGCGTGCCGATCGTCTGCAGCAGTTTCTTGCCGTCGTTGCTGAAGATGCGAATCACTTCATGGCCGTCGTCGATGGCCCACACGCGTTTTTCCGGATCGTAAGGATTGATCAGAATTTTATGCACGCGCCCCTGCGACAGCACATTCGGATTGTCCGGCTTGAACAAGGAATCCCACTGGGTCCACGCCTCGCGCACGTTCCCTTCGCTGTCAAGCACGGTGATGACGTGCTTCCAGCGGTAATCTTTTCCGTCGACGCCTTTGTAATCGTCGGAAGCTTCGCCCGGACTGGCGTACGGGCCGACCGAGGCGTTCCGCGCGTACATGCCCACGCCCGGCACCTGCAAGTGCACGGTCAGTCCAAACTCGGTTTGCAGTTCCGCATAGATGGGCTTAATTTTCGACACATCGGGCAGCTCGCCGCGCATGGCCACGAAAATTCGATCCGGGTTCTGGGCAAAAATTCCCTGCACCGCGCCCCACGTCCACCCCTTCTCCTCGGGAAATAGGGTCGCGAAGGGCTTGGGCCAGCTGGGATCGACACGATACGGCCCGTCCACCAATTCATCGCTCGGATTTGCGGGATCGACCCACTGGCCGGCCTGCTGCGCGACAGCCACGTTTTCGCCTCGCCAAACGAACGTGAGGGACAAAATGCCGATCGCAGCGCAGATCATTGCTCTCGAAGTAGTTTGTTGACCCATTATTTTCATCGAGGTGCCTCCCCTCTCGTGTCTCATAACCGCCTGTTTAGATTTCGGGATATTACACGAACCGGTGACAATACACTTCTAATTATTAGATTGACTGAAGATGGGGAAAAGGAAAACGGAATGAGTGTGGATGTTGTGCGGAATAAGGGCGCCAAAATGGAAAGCCCAGCGCGTTTTGTCCGGCGGGGGCCCTCACGCGCGCATCGCTACGATCGTGCGCAAACCGGAGCTTTAGAAATACATGAACTCGAAACGCTCGATTCGATTCGAGTATGCGAGTACGATCGATCCGATTACTGTTGATCCGTTTTCTGTGCCACGCTGGCGCTCGTGGTGCTGCCGGGCTGGCGGGTGACGTACTCCTCCGATTGCAGCTGGCGGTAGATGCGCCCGGCAATTCCGGCGGCCATCGGCCCGCGCACGGCGTACGAATTTCCGCGCATCAGGATTACCAGAACGATTTTCAGATTCGGCTGGTCCATGTAGGAAACAAACCATCCCAGGCGTGAACCGTCTTCCGAGCACGATCCGGTTTTTCCCGACACTTGCTCGTCATCCGGCAAATTGCTGCGCCGCGCCGTGCCGCGAATCACCGCCGCGTGCATCCCCTCGCGCAAGTCCGGCAACAGCGCTTTGATGTCCAGCGTGCGCTTCACGCGCGGCTCGAAACTTTCGTTTTCCTCCGGAGTTTGCGGGTATTGGAGGTAATAAAGCGTGCCGCCGTTGGCCACCATGGAGACCATCGCGCCCAGTTGCAGCGGCGTCATCTGAATTCCCTGTCCGAAGCTGGACATGCGCGCCACTCCGCCGCGCGCCGGCGGCGCCGTCGGCACCACGCCCGGCTGTTCGCGGGGAATCTCATATCCGGCGAGTTCGCCGAGACCCAGCGTGTGCGCGTAGCTGGCGACGGTCTCAAATCCCATGCGCCGGCCAAGCTCTTCGAAGTAGGCGTTATTCGAATGCGCCATGGCTTCGGTCAAAGTCAGGTACTTGAAGCGTCCGACTTTGATCTTGGTTTCGCGCGTCACGTACCCTTCCTGCAGTGCGGCCACCGCAACCACCGGCTTGATCGTCGAGCAAGGAATGAAGCCTTCCGAGAACGCCAGGTTCTGATTGACGATGGACAAAATGCGCCCGGTGTTGGGATCGATGGCGACCACCGATCCGTTATAGCGGCCGAGGCCGCGGATGGCCGCCTGCCGCACGATCGGATCGTCGTACGTCGCGACGTCGCCGTTCGTGGAATTTGCAAACGTGGTGATGCCGGAGTGCGCGTGAGAGATATTTGCATGCCTCAACGTGCGCTTCGCCGCTGCTGCGGGAGCCGCGGAAACAGGAATGCACGCCGCCAGAATGAACAATGAGAATACAAATAAGAGAAGGCCCGCGCGGCGATTTTGGACCTTGGCTGTGATGGCTTCGACCACGTGAATCCCCCAGTTCTCTAAGTGCCTTAAAAGCGCTGAACGCTATACCTATTACAAAGCATTCGGCGGGCCAAGCAGCGAGAGTGTGGGCCAAACCGTACGTATATAGCAAGCTGATTTTAAAGGATTTAATTCGGCCGACCGCAGGCCTCAGGTCGCCGTAAATTGTCAACTGTGCCGAAACTGTACAGTTTAGAAACAGGTGTTCCACGCGACTACAGATAGCAGCCTCGGCAGCGATTTGGCGTTCACAATTTCCGTCACAACCTTGTGACGTTTCTCGTCAGCCGTGGCGAGGTGATTTAGCGATGGCCGCCACCGGCCCGTGACGGTTGAAGAAATATCGTGTCGCGATTTTCAGGCGCTCTTCATACTCTTCGAGCATCGTGCGCCACCAGAATCTCACTGGCACGTGCGCGCAAGTCCGGGACGAGCCAGCGAAATAAGACCGTTGCGGTGAAGGCTCCGGCCAGTTGAGCCAAAACGAAGGAGAAAACATCTACCGGCCGGATTCCGGCGAAGGTGTCGCTCAGCGATCGGGCGACGGTTACCGCCGGGTTCGCAAACGATGTGGAAGAGGTGAACCAGTAAGCCGCGGTGATGTAGGTCCCAACTGCAAAAGGGACAGCGCTTGACCGAAGACGGGAACAACCCCAAATGATGCAAAGCAAACCGAAAGTCGCGATGAACTCACTAAATACTTGCGCCGGTCCGCTTCGGTCGTGGCGGGACAGCGAAACGAGAGGCAAACCAAACATCAAGTGGGCCGCGATGGCCCCACCGATCGCTCCAAAGATCTGAGCAAAAATATAAGCGGGAGTCTCCCGCCAGGGGATACCGCGCTCCATCGCGTCGGCGATGGTAACCGCCGGATTCAAATGCGCGCCGGAAATCGGTCCAAACGCCAATATCAGTGCGACCAGCGCGGCCCCGGTTGCGACCGTATTTGCCAAGAGCGCGAGTGCCACGTTGCCTTGTGCGAGCCGCTCTCCCATGATCCCGGAACCAACCACGGCTGCCACAAGAAACGCGGTTCCCAGGAACTCCGCTGTTGCACGGCGAGAAAGTGAGGCCGTCATTGCTTGCCAATCCGGTCGATTTCCTTCTGGACGGCCAGTTTCTCGAGACTGGAAAGAGGCAGACACAGGAACAGGCTGATTCTGCGTTCAAGGATCATGAATGCCTCGCGGAATGCCCGTTCGATTTGCTCGGGCGTGCCTGTCACCGCTGCGGGATCGGGTACGCCCCAGTGCGCCGTCATCGGCTGGCCGGGCCATAGAGGACAGACTTCCTTCGCGGCGTTATCGCAAACGGTGAAGACAAAATCCATCTTCGGAGCGCCGGGCTTGGCAAACTCATCCCAACTCTTGCTGCGCAGTCCTGCCGTTGACATATGCGCAAGCTCGATCTGTTTCAAGGCTTCGGGGCGGACGAACCCGCCCGGGTGGCTTCCCGCGCTGAAAGCGGTGAAGTTGGGGCGCCCCTTGGCGTTGAGAATGGCCTCGCCAAAGATGGAGCGAGCTGAATTCCCCGTGCAGAGAAACAGGGCGTTGTAGCGCATTAACGGGCCGTCATCCCCCCACCGCTTCGGCGGGAGCGCAGCAAGTCGGACCGCAGCAGGATTGCGCGACGGTATTTTTTTCCGGGAGGTTGTCTTTCAACACGGCGAACACTTCCCATTCGTTCCCGTCCGGATCGTGCACCCACGACTTGTCCTGAACGGCGTAGCAGCACTCCGTATTCATTTCATCCCGCGGGACCAGGCCTTCCCGTATCCAGCGCGCTCGTACCGCGAGCACGTCTTCGGTGGAGCCGACTTGTATTCCAAGATGGGAGAGAGCCCCGCGCTCCGATATTGAAATTTCGTTTAGCGTAAAATTCAGCGGCGGATTGCTGACATCGAATTTGGCGTACCCGCGCCGGACCTTGGAAGGCTCGATGCCAAATAATTTTCGATAGAAATCGACGCTTCGTTGCACGTCTCTCACGTTCATCGATAGGTGCGCCTTCAATGCGTGAACCGTTTCAGCTGCCATTTTGTTGCCTCCTTCTTCCTAACTCGTATACGGCATAACGTATATGTTGATACCCTACTCCCCGGAGTCATATCTGTCAACACGGATATGTGTGGTATCCTTGGATATGCCCAGCACGCAGCGGAATTTCTCTCTGGATTTGCTTTTTCGAGCTTTGGCGGACCCGACGCGGCTGAGATTGTTAAACCTCATCGGCAACCGTGAGATTTGTGTCTGCTATTTCGTCGAAATCCTGGGCGTCAGCCAGCCGAAAATCTCCCGTCATTTGGCTTATCTGCGGAAGGCTGGAATCGTAGCCACGCGGCGTGACGGCAAGTGGATGCATTACCGGCTCTCCATGCCCAAGGACGAAGCCTCCGCCGCTATTCTGCAGGAAACCTTGAAACACCTGCAAACCAAGCCGGAGATGCAACGCGACATCGCCCGCCTGGGCTCGGCGTGTTGCAGGCCTGAGAAATTCGTGCTGCTTCAGGGCGCGCCACAACCACAGGCAATCGCATGAATTCTTGAGGAAACAAAACCCGCACCCTTCACAAACAACGTGAAGGATGCGGCACCCGAAAACTCAAACTAATCCCAAGGGTTACGCCACCCGCCCGCAGACCTCTACCGTGTCAAAGCGGCGTCATTATGTACTAGCAATGACTTAGAAGGCGCTGAAGAGCGGCTAAGTAAGTGTAAACGCGGCTGAGACGGAATTGTTACAGGTGAAATAACAGGTGAAGAAAAATGAGTCGCAATATTAGGACAAATCAAAACTCGCTATCCTCCGATGGCCGAGAGTCAGAGACCCGGAAATTCAAAACACTTCAAAGGTTGGCGCACTCGTCAAGAAGAAGCCGAGACTTATCGCGCATCGAATCGATTCCAGAGATGAGAGGAAGTCAAAGGCCCCACCCTTCCAAACTGCGGAAGAATGGGGCAGCCAACAATCAACTGACAAAACCTGGGTCACCCGCCCTTTTGTCGCCGAGTGGATCACGACCATCGTGTCCAGCTCCCTGGGTTCGCCGCTCTCCTTATTTCGAATGCCGCCCCAAAGATCGACGACCTTCTCGCCGTGGACATAGGCGCAACAGGCTCCGCCCAGCTCACGCCGCCTCGCGAACTTCTCAGCGAAGACATCGCGCACGGCTTCGAAGACTGGGCTGACGCTTCCCTGGACACCGAAACGCTCGGCGTTTTCGCGGAGCGGCGGCTTTTCTGGAATGGATCCATAAGGATGTGGCACCCAAGAACTCAAACCAATCTCAAAGGTTACGCCGCCCGCCTCGCAGCGTTCCATCAAGCCAGCTTCACTAAAAACAGCTTGACGTTAAGAATAAGTGCGTAGATGATGGTCGATCCTTAGGTCTTACTTAACTATTAATATCACTTTCTTGACGCATAGCTTTGCCTAGAAGGAGAGCAGCATGGGCCCAGCCCCAGGCTTCCCACACCCGACCCATCGTGTCTGCGCGCATCAATCTTTCGGTTTTGTCGTTTCATTAATACTCGTCCTGCTATCCACAATCTCACAGGCACGCGCACAAAGCCAAGTTCCAGTAGTGCCTGTGGCGACCGATGCAGGCGTGTCAGGACTCCTATCCAGCCAATTCGGCGTCCCGGAAGTTCAAGCGATCAACCAGGCTGGCGATCTGGTGTTTGTAGGGCGCGGCGGTTCGGCGTTGTTCTTTCGCGCCGCTGGGTCCGCGACGCCGTCAAGGCTTTTGCAGGTAGGGGACGCCATCCCTGGGGTGACTGGCAGCCAGGTCACAACCTTCGCCCCTGGAGTGGGAATCAATCTATCCGCTAAAATTGTGTTTTCCGTAACCTATTCGTTGCCGGATGCGCGTCCTCATCAAGCGCTGATGACCTATGATGGTTCCACGTTCCAGAGAATCATTTCTTCAGATGACGTCGCGCCGGCGGGTGACGGCACGTTTGGAAACGTAATTCTTCCCATCCCTCTCGGGTCTATCAATGACAAAGGAGACATCGCCTTTAGCGCGGCGCCCACCAGCACAACCTTATTCACCCTGTACATTGTTCCGGCGGGCGGCGCGGCGGTTCGGATCGTGGCGGCCCGAGATTTTCTACCGTCGTCGCAGACCAATCTCTTCCTGAACGTCACGCCAATTTCAGGGCTCAACGCTCTCGGTCAACTGCTGGTGTCAGGATTTACGAATTCAGGCCCCGGGTTGTTCATCGGGGACGCGGTCAGCGCCGGAAAAATCGCCAAAGTAATGTTGACCGGCGAACCTCTATGCGACGGTAGTGGGCTCCCGACGGTGTTTGGCTCCGTGAACAGCAACGCGGTTTTGAACAACGCGGGAACTTATGCCTTCACCGAACAGAGCTCGGCCAATTCCGTGGTATGCGTCGGCACGGCCAGCAGTGGTCCGGCAAAAGCCTTTGGAGCCGGAACAGCAGCGCCTACGGACATCGGCGGAACACTGGGAACTCAATTCACCAATGCTCATCTCGCGATTGATGCTTCCGGAGACATCATTTTTGCGTCGCCCATTTCGGGCAGCGCGCTAACAACTGCCGCACTGCTGCGCTTCCATTCTTCCGATGGTCATCTTGATACCATCGCGTACCGGGGGGAAGCTGCACCAGGTGTCGCCGGTAAGTTTTTCGTAGGCGCTTTTTCGGAATACTCCTCATCAAGCAATGGAACGGTGGGATTCGTCGATACCCTGACCGGCGGCAGCTTCGGGTTGTACCGGCAGTCGGGCACCACCGCGCCTTCACTCGTAGCCCTAAGTGGACAGGCGACGCCGCTGGCGGGAG
>Ga0070735_10001237_pt1 | contig 25217 bp, 24 predicted proteins | sample Coa_R1_FD_66443 | JGI IMG/M metagenome (GOLD analysis project Ga0070735, IMG submission 66443) | Surface soil microbial communities from Centralia Pennsylvania, which are recovering from an underground coalmine fire - Coalmine... | ecosystem: Environmental > Terrestrial > Soil > Unclassified ...
TGTTTCAGACAAAAGAAGGGGCGCTCGGGATGAAGTTCGGATGGACTCGGGGCATTCGAGCCAGACTTAATGTCAGCGGCCGGCGACTCGACGCTGAAGCGCCCCGCTCCGGTTCGCAAGTCGCGTTATACTTCGACCGATCCCTCGTACGTTCTTTTCCCAATGAGGACCACCTGAACAGATGGAATGTCTCGGTGGCTTTAGTCGCGCTTCGCTGTCTGTGCTTAGGCATCGTCGCTGCTATGTCACCGCAGATCCAATTCATCATCGACGCAACCAAACAGCCCTCACCGCCTATCAGGGCTAACGGTCCGTTCCCCGGTTCCGCTGCTTCGGGCACTCAATCGGGCTACCCGTCCGACTTGTATTGCAGGAGAAGGGAGACGATTGTTGGAAGCTGTTAGCCTGAGAGAGACTACAATTAACACTTGCTGAGTGAAAGATTTTTAAGTCAGGATGTGTTGCGCTTCGTTACTTTAAACAGTGAAGGAACGGTCACTCCTGATAAACGGTGCCGCAAAAGAATCGTTTCAGTGCTTGTGAAACGGCCTTCGCGGAATGTGCGATCGGAAGTCAACGTCACTGTAAACCGCGTACTCTTCGTTGAATTCAAGAGAGAAAGCAACTTTTGCCTTTGTGCACTCTGTGTTAATAATTCCTACGTGCCAACTGATCACCGAGAACGTCGTCGGTACCCTCGAATGGATCTGTCACAGGCCACTCGCATTCGGCCCTTCGACGCGAGCCTGCCGCCAGAATACTGCACCATGTTAAATGGATCCCGGGATGGTCTGTATTTTTCCACTGAGGCAAATCATTACGTACTCGGAATGAGCGTATATGTGACAACCGATTTTCAGCTCGATAGTCCATTGAACTCTACCTATGTGGGTGTTGTCGTCCGAATCGATAAACTAAAATCTGACGATTGGGGAATCGCCATCCATGTCCTTTCCCCCTCGTCGGAAACAGCCAACTGATTTCTTCCGAAAGTAACTGATTTGAAGCGACCTTTACCGGAACTCCCATCTTTCGAGAAGCAATTGACTGGGCTCTGCCGAGACAGAGGCAACGGCTCGCTTCATAACTCGTTCCAGGAAAGAGTTGCACGAAGCGCCGAAGACCTCCGAGCAAGTACAAGAACACGCATGACTTCTAGTGCCTGGGAAGCGGTGACCGCGAGCGAGGACTTGCCGAGCAGTGTGTCACGCAAGTTCTCGTAGAAGCCGCGATAATCACCCCGCACTGTAGGAACTGCGCGGCTCACTGAAACATCTTTGTCGCGGAGGGTGATCGCTCCCCAGTTTTCGTTTGCCTCAAGTCCCCACGAATCGCCGCCCGGTCGGTGTCCTGCTCTGAGCAGCGCTTCTTGTGGGTCGCTACCGTGCTTTACAAAGGAACCGTAGGTGCCGTGAACGACGTATCGTGGTCGCGGTGCGACAGCGAGCATGGTGGAATGCAATGACGCGGTCATGCCGCGCGGATAGTGTAGTAGAACGTCAAAGGCGTCGTCTGTTAGCCCTTGGTCGCGCTCGATGCGAGTATTAGCCGTAACTGCATTGGGACGCCCAAAAAGAATAAGCACCTGATCGATCAAATGAGGTGCAATGTCGAAGAGGACGCCCGATCCTGGTTGGGGCTGTTCGCGCCAGGCTCCAAATCGGACCACTGGGCGATAACGGTCCCAGTGGGCCTCAAATCGGACGGCGCGACCGAGTTTGCCGCTGGCAATGACCTGTTTGACAGTCTGAAAGTCGCCGTCCCATCGCCGTTCGTGGAAAACCGTCAACGTGCGGCCGAGCTTTTCGGCGAGTGCCACGAGCTGCTCGGCCTCTTCGAAAGACGTGGCAAACGGCTTTTCGACGACCACATCTCTACCAGCTTCGAGGCACTTCTGCACCAGCGCGAAATGCGATGTATTGGGTGTAGCGACGACGATGAGGCGAATGGATTGGATGACAAGCAGTTCGTCGAGAGAGCGAACTAGGCGAACCTCAGGATAATCATTGGAATCGAATTTTCCGGTACGTGCAAAAATTGCCGCGAGGCGGACTCCGTGGATAGCCTGAATAATCGGTGCGTGAAACGCCCGGGCAGACAGTCCGAAACCGATTACGCCCACATCGATCATGAACTCATTTTCCATGTGGACTCGAAGATATCAACGGCTCCAAACATTCAATGAAGGTGCCGAACGACAAAGCCACATTCAGAGTATCATCCTCGAGCATCCGGACCTCACTTTTACATCACAAGAGTACCGTCTCCTTTTGCTGTCGCAGGGGTTAATATTTGTTTTGACATCTCCTCTTATAGAGCGACCTTATGTGCGGAATGGTTTCTTCTTCATCGGTTAATTCCGGATTGGTTCCGCGACTGACTATCGGAAATTCTGGTACACCGATTCCTCGAAGTCGCGCTGCGTGCAGGTGGCACCGTCAACGTAGAACTGGAGCACCTGCATCATCTGGATGCCGCCGATGTGCTTCACCGGGTCTATCCAGAATTCCGCGTTGTGGACGCCGGCCTAGCTCAGGCTGTCTGGGCTGCGGTGGTTCGTGTACTGTGGATCGGCAGAGGCCGACTTTGTCCTGGCTGGCGCCCAGCGGAAATGGCTTCGTACGACTCTTGTCGGTGTTGGGTTGCAGTGTAACCAGGATAACGCCGATGTTGTTGTCGCCCATCATTTTCACCGAACTCTCGCTCAGAATCCGCACCGAACCTAGCCGTCCGCCATGTAGCATCATGTGGATAAATTTACTGTAGACCTCTACGGCCGAATTTGGGCCCCCGTCGGCAGAGGATGGAAACCACTTCCCCGCGCCAGATATGCTAAAGTCCCTCGACAATAGTAAGAGGAGGGTCATGTACCATAACTTCCGTCTATTGCTTTGCGCCGCGACGGTGTTACTACTGGGATCGATCCTGTCGGTCGGTACAGCTGTAGCGCAGGATCAATGGGTTGCCACCTGGGCCACGGCTCCCGCTGCCTATTATGTCTATGTGCCTGCGGTTCCGCCCGCCTATCCGCCGGGATTTCCGAAAGCCTACGCACCCGCCGTGATTCAGCCCGATCTAAGTTTTCCCTTCCCCGTCGGAAATAAGAATCAGGCGACCAACCAGACCATTCGCTCCATCGTAAAGCCCGACCTTTGGGGCAACCGGATGCGGTTTCGGTTTTCCAACGCGTTCGGCACTCAGACCCTCAGTTTCGATGGCGTCACGGTGGCGCTGCAAGAATATTCCGGCAATGTAGTAAAGGGCACGTTGACCCAAGTGACCTTCGGCGGCAAGAAATCGATGACGCTCGCTCCAGGCCTGGAAGTCTGGAGTGACGGTGTTGCGCTGACCTGGATTCGCAGCGCTGACGATCCCGCGGTGCAGGGCCGCAATCTTGCCATCAGCTATTCCATTCAGGGCAGCAGCGGGCCCATGACCTATCACGCCGCCTCCAATCAGACCTCTTATATCACTGCACCTGGCAGCGGAGATCACACGGCTGATCCTGACGTTTTTGCCTACGAGTTCACCACCACTTCAACATTTTTCCTAGATGCCGTGGATGTGATGGCCGCGCCTGGAACAGTGGTCATTTGCGCCTTTGGCGATTCTATTACCGACGGTACGCACACAACCCTCAATGACAATGACCGGTGGATGAACGCGCTCTCCCGCCGCCTGCACAACGCATACGGCACCCGGATCAGCATCGTGAATGAGGCCATCGGCGGCAACCGGGTGATGAACCCTGTTGTCGCCAACGCCGCAGCCGGTCCTGCAGCCGTGGATCGACTGGATCGGGACGTCTTGGGTCTCTCGGGACTAACCCATGTCATCTGGCTAGAAGGCATCAATGACTTGGGAGGCAGCCACCCGACCGACGCGGTGATCGCCGGATACAAGGATGTGGTTGGCCGTCTTCACGCCAAGGGGATTAAAGTCTTCGCGGGAACGCTGACGTCCGCGTTGGGTATGGTGAACCCGGTGGAGGGCTGGAATACTGAGACGCCGTTGACAGCCGACAACGGCGCGGCGAATGATGCAGGTCGCATTATCCTCAACCGTTTCATCCGCACCTCAGGGCTTTTTGATGGCGTGGAAGATTTTGACGTCGCTACCCTCGATCCCGCGACGGGCAACATGAAGGCGGAATATGTCCCCAACAGCCAGATGACCCAACTCCCTTGGGATTATCTGCACCCCAACCATGCCGGCTATCTGGCGATGGCCGCTGCGGTGGACATAACGCCTTTCAAACCGCGCTAGAAAAAGGACCAAACGTTAATTCGGATATCCGCAACCGGAAGTGCTCTGAGCGACTAGAAGTCAGTTCGTTGGATTACGCCTCTGTGTCGGCATCAGAAATCATTGATCGGCAAGTGGTTACGAAAGGGTGAGGGTCAAAGTCACAGGCCGGCTCGACGCTGAGGAGAGCGAAAAGCGCCCACGACTCGCGACCAATCCAACCAACTTGCTGTGCAACGCAAGAAGTGGTCTGGAGGCTATCCACATAATGCTCCAGTTCCTCGGCGAGCTATCATGACTTGCATACGCCAGAGCAATTTGGCCAGAAACCTTTTTCAGCAGGAACGTCAGGCATTCGCAAAGTACGAAACTATTTCAGTGGTGAGGACAGACCATCGTTATTCAGCAGCGACTGAACAGAAACGGCGCACCAAGTTTGGAAGTGTAATTGGGTCGGTAGCGAGTCGTATTGTAGAGCATTGCGACATCGACTTTGCGCGGGCCAAGAGAAGCAACTGGCAGAGCCGTGTGTGCATAGCATCCGTTTTGTACCGCGACCATTCGGCCTGTGACTCCATCGTGAATCAAATCCAAAGCAATATTTGCAAATGTTATCGCCACCAGTTGATCGATTGAGTCCGGCTCACCGCTGCGCAAATCATACGTCAAGTCGCTGACCATTGTTTCCTCACTCGTCCGTCGTCGAACCTCTTCCGCTAAAGCGTGACCGATGTCAACTTTCTTCCGATGACCGTACGCATCCACCTCACCGAACTCACCGACCTCTTGCTGCTCCCACACCGCTCCTTCCGATACGACCACGAGGGAGTAATTGCTCGGATTCTTTCTTTTATCGTCGGACAATAGACTGGCGATCCGATCCAACTCAAAGGGGTGTTCGGGGATCAGGCACCGGGCTGACGTTACATAGGCGGTATAGAGAGCTGTGAACCCGGAGTCGCGACCAAAGATTCGGAAGATGCCGATTCGCTCGTGGGAGCCTAACGTTGTCCGTTGCCTTGTTATCAACTCCTTCGCACGAGTGATGGCCGTAGAAAAGCCAATACAGTATTCCGTGCCCTGGACGTCGTTGTCCATCGTTTTGGGCACAGCAATCAACGGCACTCCCATAGCCGAGAGCACAGATGCGAAACTAAGTGTATCGTCCCCACCGATGACGATCAGGCAGCCTATCCCTAAACGTGTCAAGTTTTCGACGACAACGGATGTTAAGTCGTAGTAGTTTCCATCAAACGGAAGGGTTCTCAAATGAGTTTTCGAGATATGATCGGGTAGTTTGGATTCGGGAACGTGCCTTGGATTGGCGCGTGACGTATGTAGGACCGTGCCCCCAGTGCGATCTATCGTTCGCGTGTTCTCGCGCGTCAGTCGATAAACATACGGCGAGTCAGTTTCGTTGTCGACGTCCATGTGTGTCAGGCCTTCCCAACCCTTGCGAACGCCAATCACGTCCCGCCCCATTTCGCTCGCTCGATACACGACGGATTTAATAACGGGATTTAAACCTGGAACGTCACCGCCGCCTGTCAAGATGCCGATTTTCGCTCCCGCGGGCATGAGTTCTCCCTCCATCTGCCGTTATTCTGAGCACGGACTCTGTTCGTAAAGATGTCGCTACGAGCCTACCGAATGTCCACTTCGCGGAAGCCAAAACCCTTTAACATGCCGGAGATTGTGCTTTGCGCGTCGTCCGTAGCGTCGTGATGGATTTGGCGTTCAGCTTCTGCGCCCAACTGACATCATCAATTGTTGGCCCTCGAATGCAAGTGTAATCTTTCCGGTATCGACTGTGAATGCGAAGTTTCGATCATCGGAGCAGTTGAATGGCTCAGCCGTTCCTGAGGACTAAAAATCGCATATCTGTGCTCATCGTCACCGTAGACGACATAACGAGCACGGATCAGCGAAGAACTTCAGCAGGCGGACGTCAAAGTAGTGGAGAAGCTCAACCGCTCACCGTACGCCTGCAATTATGCTGCCGCAAAGCTCGCGATCGGAGAGCTCGTTGAAAACGCTCTCCAAACGCATTCGTATAGTACACAAGGGACAAATTCGAAGCTGCGACGAAGACCTCGAGCACCTCCAGCCGCGTCGAGCTGATCTTGTATGCATTTAGCCAGTGCGAGCGATGAGCCATTTCGCTCGTTTGACTTTAAGCAATCCGCGCTAGCACCTCCGGAAGAAGTATCAGAACCGCCACTTTTTCCACCAGATTGAATAATTTACCCAGCGTTTGCTTGACATGGCTGCAAGTCGTGGACGTAAGCACTTTGTCTACAGACTTCCGATAGCTTTCCAATCTGGCGCGCTGGCTGCCATTACTCTCCATAGCCCCCAGCTAGAGCAGCGCTTCTCAAATTCGAGCCCGCGACGCCCTTGAGAAACAGGGTGGAGGATCGTCATGAGTCCAGTTGACACGGAAGAAAGCCTAGCTGACTTAGTCTCCAATTTGTCCGAGGCGTTCAGTCTCTTTTCAATGGAGGCCGTAAAGCTGGGCGTCCTCCTAAAGAGTTCAGGAGAGTCCTTTTCGCATGAAGGCTACGACAAACTAGTGAAACAATGCTTAGCTGAAGTCCTGGCCTTTGAGGAATACCTGAATCGCAAGGAAGAGATATTTGCGTACCTTAAGCTGGAATCACGCAAGCCGTAGTCCGCCTGGTTGATTGCAGTCTGCTCAAGCATCGCTATCGATCGCCTCGTCGCGAAGGGCCTGGTTAGCCGGATCGAAAGCGGCGAGGACCGACGCGTTCGGATCGTTTCCCTTACAGCACGCGGCAAGGGCCTTTTTGCCGCCGCGTTTCGTACGCATTCCGGGCAGATGAAAAGAGCATTCTCCTAACTTAGCCGCGAGGAGCTTCGTGATCTTGAAGTGGCGCTCAAGAAAGTCGGCAAGCACGCTGACGCGCTGATGAAGCGGAGTTGAGTGCGCCATGCCAGTCCGCGTCCCATGCGCCGGCCGCTGCCAGTCGACGAGTGCTGGCAACGTTGAAAGCATTGCCATCGTCTATGCTCACGATTAGAACCGGATGAGCGCTACTGGTATCATTTGCAGAACCCGACGCGGGAAGACGAAAATCTCGAGTCAAACCTGTAAACGGGACCCACCATGCAAAGGCTGAAAATCATAGAACATATTTCGCTAGACGGCGTGATACAAGCCCAACGGCCCAAAGAAAACACCGGTAGCACGGCGGATGGTCACCGCCGTATGACCGTCCTGAAGTCGGAAGCCATCATGGAGGCTCACGGCAACACTTTCGATCGACTTCTAAGCCCGCTGAAGGCCACACGCTCATATTGATTCTTCCGAAACCGAGCGTTCTCGAATTTGATCTGCAGGCATCTCAAACCGCACGCCGTTCCGTTTTGGAACTGAATTGATTGCACGCGAACGAACTACTTAGCGTGTAATCCGAAACACATTACCGGTTGGATTCAGTGGAACTTTCTACGGAAGATGTCAAGAATGCGACGACCACTCGGTCCCTTCCTTCGTGCTTGGCGCGGTAAAGCGCCCTGTCAGCAACCTGAAGTAATTGCTCCGTAGTCGTGGCATGCTGAGGAAACGTCGCAATCCCAATGGAAACGGAGATCGTCCCGAGAATTTCGGAATCGTGCTTCACGACTAAATGGGTGACTTCTTCGCGCAAGCGTTCGGCGCGATTCTGAGCCGCCTCTGTACTGGCCGCCGACAAGATTAGAGCAAATTCCTCCCCTCCCAATCTGCAGGCGATGTCTTGTCCGCGCGTTCGTTTATTGATGAAATCGCCCAGCGCGCGGAGGAGTGTATCTCCGGCCTGATGCCCGAACGTATCGTTGAATCGCTTGAAATGATCGATGTCCAGCATGAGCACGGAAACACATTGATTGTTCCGAGCGGCCCGGCGCAACTCTCTTTCTAAAGATTCCTCCATGTAGCGGCGATTGAAGAGTCCCGTCAGCGGATCACGAATCGATTGAACACGAAGTACCTCACGCAGGCTGAGGTTTGCGAGCGCCAGTGATATGCGCTCGCCTACCGCCGTTGCGCGACGACCTACGCCTTCGAATTGATCGTCGGACTGATCTTGCGACGTTCCCGATTCGGGTTGAAACTCCAGATATAGCACTCCAATCGTTTCGCCTTGGGCAGCCAGCGGGACGCAAATATGTCCTCCGATCGCACTTCCAACCGTGTGGGCACAGCGCATGGGTGAGGTGAACTCTTTGACCGCGTGAGTCTTCCCTCGTCGCAAAGCCCAGCAATTGACAGGGAGAAACGCTTTCTCAGTTCCCACCGCCTCTCCCCAGACAGACACGGCTTCAACAACATTTCTGGAATTACTTGTGATACAGAGAGCGCCAGATGAAAAGGACAAAATCTTGGGTAGTGATGTCCTGGCGATATCGTAAGCCTCCGCCGTAGTCTGGCAAGATTGGAGAACATCGACCAGTTCTGTCAGTTTGCTCGCTTCGCGCGCGCGCTGTTCGGTCTCCCGAAGAGCGATGTTCAGTTTTTCGTACGCTTCCTCAAGTCGCTGATTGAGCGAAATTAGTGCGACATTGCTTTCTGATAATCTTTGCTGGCTTTCCCACAAACTTTGGAAAGCCTCATCGCGCTGAACTCTGTTCAGGTAAGCCTTTGAATGGTACTCGATCCGGGCGATCAGTTCGGCCTTATCCGGGAGTTTTACGAGGTAGTCGTTCGCACCCGCCGCAAACGCCCGGCGCTTGACGTCGGGATTATCCTCGCTGGAGAGCACGATGATGGGGATTTCGGCGGTCCCAGGATTGGCGCGAAACAGTTCGAGCAGGTCAAGGCCGTCTACCAAGGGCATAACCCAGTCCTGGAGAATCACCGTCGGCCTCACTTCATTGGCCTCCCTAACAGCGTCAGAAGGGTTGGGGCAGTAGTGAAACGCGATGTTAGACCGGTCCGCTAAAAGAGATCGAACTGCCTGTGCTACGATGGCCTGATCATCGACCAGAAGGACCATCGTAGTAGTTTGGGAAGCAAATCTGGCTGGTTCGGCGGGTTGAGTCGTCGGTTTGTCGATTGTTTTCACGTTCATGCCCTTTGTCTTTCGGATTTCAGAACATTGATCAAGCGTGACGCCATCCTGTCTATAGGAAGAATTTCAACGGCTGCGTTCAACTCCGCCGCTGCTCTCGGCATTCCGTAGACTACACAACTCTCCGCATCTTGAGAGAGGGTCAAAACGCCTACATCGCGCAGAGCCTTTAAGCCTTTCGCGCCGTCCCGGCCCATTCCTGTCAACAGCACCGCGACGACATCCCCTTTCCAGTGTGTCACGACGCTTTGGAAAAAGACATCGATTGAGGGACGGTAGTGACAGTCGCGAGGCTCCGCTTTATATCCGAGGAAATGAGAATCCAGAAACACGAGATGATCGTTCGTTGAAGCGAGGAGAGCCACCCCCGTTTTTACCGTATCTCTCTCAAGAGCGATCCGAACTTCCAAAGCAGACTTTTTATCGAGCCAGCTTGCCATTGACGGAGCGAATTGTGCATCAATGTGTTGAACAACAACTATGGCCGCCGGAAAATCGCTCGGTAGCCCGCTAAAAATTGTTGACAGCGCTGCAGGGCCTCCGGCGGACGCACCGATAACAACCAAAGGGACACTTGGGCTCACGCTTAACGGAGAAGTCTTCTTTAACTTGCCAGATGAACTGCGGCCAGTGCGTTCGACAATAAGGCGAGCGATTATCTTCATCTTTGTCGTTAGGCGTTCGGTGTCGGATGGCATACCGCTGGCGGTGATTGTCGGGGTTTGAACTGCGTCGAGTGCACCTGCGCTCAATGCCTCGAGAACATCCCTAGATTCGCTGCCAACTGCTGCGGCAACGACAAGAATCGCGCACGGAGTTCGCGACATGATGAGCCGGGTTGCCGCCACTCCACTCATAACCGGCATGACCAGATCCATCAGAATCAGATCAGGCGTGTCTCGGGCACACAAATCGACCGCCTCGGCACCATCGCGTGCCGTCCAGGCAATGCTGTAACCGGGCAAACCAGCAATAACGCGCCGTAAGGCTTCGACGGCCAAGGCCATGTCGTTAACGATTGCGACTCTCATCAATTTATGCCACCGATCATGTCAGACACAGCGCGAACCAAGGTCTCATCGTGAAAACTTCCCTTCGTCAAGTAATAGTCAGCACCAGCTTCCAGCCCCCTTTGCCGGTCCTCTTCTCGGTCCTTGTAGGAAACAATCATAACCGGCAGCGATTTAAGTCGACTATCTTTGCGGATCAGTTTGAGAAGTTCCACGCCGTCAAGACGCGGCATATCTACATCGGTGAGAACCAAATCGTAGTTACCGCTACGGACAGCATTCCAGCCGTCAAGACCGTCCACCGCGACATCTACTATGTACCCACGATTGCCGAGCAGTTTTCTTTCCAGCTCACGCACAGTGAGGGAGTCATCTATCACGAGAATGCGTTTTCGTGTTTGGGCGATTTCCGCACTGTCGCTTCGATTAATCTGCGATACACGGTGGCCTGCGGTGAGGTTTTCAATGTTGCGTAGTAGATCGTCTACATCGATGATCAGTATCGGGGATCCGTTGGGCATTAAGGCCGCTGCGCTTATATTCGGAACTTTGCCGAGGCGTGGGTCCAAGGGACGAACCACAAGCTGCTGCTCACCAAGAAAACGGTCGACAACCAAACCGTACCGTGCCGTCTTGTCGCCAATTACGATTATGGCGACTTCATCGCCATGACGCGATTCCTCCAGTTCCAGAACTTGGGAAGCGGAAATCAGCCCAATGTATTGTTCCCCTAAGGCAAAACACTGCCTCCCTTCAACCGATTGGATTTGTTCCTTTGCCAGCGCCACTGCTTTGTCTAACCGGGCCAACGGCAGCGCGAAAGGCTCACCGCTGACCTCTACGAGGATGGCTCGCATTACGGACAGCGTAAGCGGGAGTTCCAACTGCAATCGCGTTCCTTGCCCGGCCTGCGAAGTTATTCGAACGCTGCCGCCGATTTCTTTCACCATATTTTTTACGACATCTAGTCCGACACCTCGACCGGAAATTTCAGAAACCGCCTTTTTCAAAGTAAACCCCGGCAAGAACAGAAATTCGAATAACTCAGCCTCACTCATGCTGCTGATCATTTCGGACGCCGCCAATTTCTTTTCGAGTACCGCCTGGCGCAGCTCGTCCCCATTGATCCCATAGCCGTCGTCGGAAACTGTGACAAGAAGCATTCCAGCGCTGTGTCGCGCGACCAACTGAATGTTTCCCTGCTCATGCTTGCCAAGCCGCACACGTTCGGCTGGGGCTTCAATCGCATGATCAACCGCGTTACGCAGTATGTGGTCAAGCGGAGCTTTAAGTTTGTCGAGAATGTCGCGATCAACCGGCGTGGACTCACCCGTGATTTCAAGTTTCACGCTCTTTCCGAGTGAGTTTCCTAGATCTCTTACCATTCGAGGAAACACATGGGCGCAATCCAAAAACGGACGCATGCGGCAATCCAGAACGCCCTGATAGATTCGCGTGGACAGACTTCCTAGTCGGCGGTCGAACCTCTCGATTGCATCTAAGTCTTCGCCGACCGCACGTTGAATCCCGGTGGCTCGGCTACGAAGCTCGGTCAAATATCCAACGGACCGTTTGTCCAATTCGACATGAGCCAGGGAGTCGCTGAGAAGCTCCAAGGTGTTCAAGAGTTTCTGATGCTGTTTCTTAATCCTGACCATCTCATTGCAGAAAGTGCTGAGCCAGCGTGAATCCACCAGTACTTCTCCAGCCAGTCCCAAAAGGCGATTGAGGTTATCAGAGTTAACGCGCAGCATACGTGATGTACCTGCGGATCGCCTCGCCGCCGTTTCCGATGGCTCGGCCGTAGAAGAGGATTCCGGTATGATTTTGGACCCCGATGGGCGTGTCGTATCTCCGGTAATAGGAAGCCTAGCTTCAACTTGCCCCAGCAACGCATCGAGATCGGGGCTTGCGGGCGAACTGAGCGATAACAGAAACCCGTCGATTTCAGATTTAGTCCGAGCCTCCCACGCCGCAAATTGTTCATCGGATACCTGGGCAATTCGGACCAGAAGATCAACTCCTCGCAGCATGGTGTCGATGTGTTTCGCGGAGAGGATAAGGCCGCTGTTCTGTGCCGCCACGATGCAGTCCTCCATCGCGTGCGCAACCTGAACCGCCGCATTACGCCCCACGATTCGCGCGGCTCCTTTTAGAGAATGGGTTGCGCGCATCAGGTCCTGGAGTTTTGCTGTTTCTGACGAGCCGTGTTCGAGCGCCAGCAGTCCTTCGGTTATGATCGCCGACTGGACTTCGACCTCCATGCGGAATAATTCAGCCATGGAGCACTTGCTCAGGTCGCTTGAGTCTTTATTCGTCATCCAATATTCTTATCCAAATATTGAAATAATCTTTCATCGTCCAAATAGCCGACGACGCGGTTTTCCATCTTCAGCACCCCCATCGCATGCCTGGAAACAGCTTTCGCCAGAGTTGCCGGTATTTCTTTCAGGTCCCGAGGAATATACGTGCGCACGCCCAGAATATCGTTGACGGGAAAAGCGAAACGGCTCCCTTTTTTGTCACAAATCAATAGCCTGGCATGGCTGTTTTGCGCTTCCGCTTGCCGATCGTCCGGCAGCTTCGTAATCTGCAAAAGCACGTCGAGCGCGATCGAAAGCAGTAACTCACCACGGACGCATACCAATCCGTTCAGAAGTCCTCCGCGTCGATGAGGAAGCCTGTGAACCTGGGGCAACTCTGCGATTTCCTGCAACACGCTCGTGGAAATGGACAACCATTCAGCGCCGATTCGGAAAACGAGCACCGATTTCTTCCCCGCATCGACCTTGTGCTGCCGTGCGGATACGATCGCGGTCCACTCGGCGCGGTAGTCCTCGGGCATTTCGCAGTCGAGCAAGCGACTCGCTGCGGATTTTTGAAGTATCGTCACGCCCTGTCTCTCCTCATATAGCCAACTAAAATCGATACGCGACCTAACGGAACTGCTTTAGAACTCCTCATTAGGTATGTTCCTTAGAGGCGCGGCGAGCGCGTTCGTGCAATTTCTTTGCACTAATCCTGTCGCCCATGCGCTCCGAAAGCAGAGCCAAGTGGGTCAGTGTCTCGCAATGTGCAGGCTTCAAATAGAGGGCCTTTCGGTAGCATTGGGCTGCCGCTTCAACATCTCCCATCGAATCTCGCAAGACGCCAAGCAAATAATAGACCTCGAACGAAGATCCACTGTGCTTCAGGTGGGACTCGCACAATTCTGCGGCTTCGATAAGCTGCCCCGCATCCGCTAGCATTTTGGCCTGATCCAGGCGGCTGGTGGTAGAGAGGGCAATCGTGGAAATAAAAGATGGTTGCAGCGGCGGTTCTATTTTGGCGATCCTTTTCTTCGATAAATTCCGGGAACCTTGCACGGGTCTTTGTTGGAGCGACGTTATCGGAGCCTTGAGTGAAGCGGAGCTTTTTCGGAAGGCAAAGGACATCGACTGGTTCACGGAACTGAAACCGCTAGATGCCGCCAGAAACGTTTCCGCAGGTCCCACGAACAAAAATCCTTCCGGTTTCAAAAGTCCGTTCATCTTTTTCAAAACCTGTTGTTGGGTGTTGTGATCGAAATAGATCAGGACATTCCTACAGAAGATAACGTCGTAAGAACATATGTCCGTGCCGAATTCCGAAGACATTAGATTCGTGGAAGAGAAACGAACGATCTGTCGAACCCATTCCTGGAGACGGTAACCACTTTCTATTGTCTCGAAGTGCCGATCCCGAAATGAAAGCTGCTCACCCCGAAAAGAATTCTGCCCATATACTCCCTGCCTAGCACGGGACAAAGCTCGCGTGCTGATATCCACGGCATCCACTTGCAACCTTTCTCTCGGCAGGCCGGCGTCGAGTAGCGCCATTGCCATGGAATATGGCTCTTCCCCCGTACAGCACGGACCGCTAAGGAGACGCAATGGGTCGATCGGATGATTAGGCAACCATTCATGCAGAACTAGGCGAATCAACACGGTAAACGCTTCCTGGTCTCGGAAAAACCACGTCTCTGGCACCACGACTGCCTCGATCAGTTCCTGCAGTTCGTCTCTCGATTGCCTAACATTGTCCCAGTATTCGCCCGACTCGGTGACTCCCAGCGTTGTCATTCGCGATCGCACAGCGCGCTCAATCGCCGCGCTTCCTACCGATGCGGGGTCGAGGCCCATCGCTTCTTTTAGCAAGACCTCGAAATCAATTAGTGTCGTCACAGTGAAACCGCCGACTTTGGAAAGAGATGTTCGTATAGGGCTCCCGAAATCAAGCCTCTTACTTCAACTCGATGAATGATCCGTTCCCGATCGAGGGTAATGGAACCGAAACGTGGTGAAGTAGCGACCGCCGTTCCGGAATCGATAAAATCGGCTTCCGTCCGTCGTAGCGTATCCATCAACTCTTCAACCATCAGGCCCAAATGAAACGCTCCTCCGAAATCCTTCGAGCAATATGCCAAGATTATTCTCGTACTCATTTTCTCTACTGTCCGCGTTCCCGCAATCAATTCTCCGACGTCGATCAAAGGAACAGCTGAACCGTGGTAGTTGAACACACCCAACAATCCGGCCGGTGCATGAACAACTCGCTTGAATTTGACCAAAGGTAGGACTTCAACGACGTGCTTGACATCCAGTGCGTACCATTCTTCTCGGACTTGGAACAATAGATTCAGCACGGGCGCCTCACGACAACTGCAAAGTGAACCGCGATACGCCTTCCTGTAATCCTCGCGCTGATTCATTCAGCTGATCAATCGCCACATGAGACTGGCGCAACGATTCCACGGTTTGTCTGGAAGCCTCGCTCAATTGCGATAACGCGTCACTAATCTGTTGTGCACCCTGCGATTGCGATTGCATGCCTTCGCTGACGGACTCGATGCTCGGAGTAAGAGCTTGAACCTGCTGGAGGATCTGGGAAAGCTCCTCATGGACCTGCTGAACGACGTCGACTCCCTTCCGAATTTCTTCGGAAAACTTGTCCATACCCATTACACCTGCTGCTACAGCCGATTGCATTTCCTTAACGGTCTGGTCAATATCACTGGTGGATATGGCTGTCTGATCTGCTAAGCGGCGAATTTCCGTTGCGACAACGGCAAAACCTCTCCCATATTCTCCAGCTTTCTCTGCTTCAATGGCCGCGTTCAGCGAGAGTAGATTAGTCTGATCAGCAACTTTAGTAATCGTGGTCACTACCGTACCGATGTTTCCCGCCTTTTCGCTTAGAACAGCTAGCCGGTCGGTGATCGTTGTCGAAGCTTCCACAATTTGTTGCATTGTGCCTTTCATCCGCCTCAGTCCGGCTTGCCCATTAGTCGCGAGCGCCGCTGTTTTTTCAGCCACATCCGCAACGTCCTTCATCGTTTGAACAAGTTCTTTCGACGTAGCCGAGATTTCCTTGGAGGTTGCTCCGATTTCTGAAGTCGTGGCGGCAATTTCGTTCGCAGTGCTCAATTGTTCCTGGGAGGTCGCCGCAATTTCTGTCGATGAAGTATTAACTTGAAGGCCGGACTGCTGAACGCGACGGATCAGCCCTGTAAGATCGGCTGTCATCAGATTCAGTCCATCCGCCAATATTCCAAATTCATCTTGTCGTTCCAGATTGAGTCTTTGAGAGAGATTCCCGGTCCGTATTACTTCTACTGTAGATACCAATTGCCCTATGGGTTTGTCGATCGCACGAACGAGGAGATATCCGCTGATAACGGACAGAATTATGCCAAATACGAGACTTACAGCGACTGCGAATTCGGCCTGACTTACCGCGTTCAAAATGCGCTTATTGGATTCTAATCCCAGGCGGTTATTATCTTCAACTTCGGCGGCAGCCGTGTTTCGGAGTTCCTTGCACGCCGTATCCACTTGTTGGCGTAGGGAGGCCGGAATTTCGCTGACTCTCACGGTACGGCTCAGATCGATCATGGGTTTGTAGGCCGTTTCGCAGGAGGTTCGAGCACTGACTATCTGGGTAAACAACCGCCGATCCTCCGCACGAAATATGGTTTGTTCATAGTTACGCATCGCCTCATCCAGGGCCAATCTGTTTGAATTGACCTCTGCTTCCAACTGTCGTTTCTCAGTATCGTCTGTGCTCAGCATGTGCCGATAGACACTTTCCAGGACGCTCATCGATCGAGACTCGATTTGAGCGCTCCAATAGACGCCGGGCCATGCGTCGGTTGCCACATCCGATGCTTTGCTCTTAATTTCGGAGAGCAGCACAAAAGCAAAGACACTCAAGATGACCATTATTAGAACTACGGCCGAAAATCCCATGACAATGCGCTGTCGCACGGTCCACTTCTTCATCGCAGTCACTCCCCGTACAAGAATCAAAGGCTCCCTTGTGCAAATTCGATCCTTAGAAAGGATTAGAGATTCAGCACCCGAAATTGAACGTGCCAGCCGTCAAGCCACGTGACATAGACCAGAGATAGTTCGAGCATCATCCTAAATTTGCGATCTTGGAGGGCCGTTTCTACTATCTTCCACTTGTTACGATATTTACATCATTAATTACCGGTCTAATTGTCGAATAGGGTACGTCAGCAGCCCTCGGCGCCGTGCAGGCTCGAGTAGCGACGATGTTGCTGCTCACGTTGCGCGGCACCCCCAACATCCTGAGGTACGAAAGACGGCAGGAAGAAGAACGCATATTGATTGCGCTCAACATGAGTCATGAACCGGCACAAGGTTCCACCCATCAGGACTTCCGCTGCTATCGACACACCTCGACCGTGCCGGCGAGGACTCGAGTCGAGGTACACGGCTTCGCGCATATCGGGGGATTATTGTACAGATTGGGCCGCAGTGGAATTAAGCCGAAACGCAGTAGTCAAGAAACCACTCGATTCTGTCGCCCCTTTTGACCAGTCCCATGGGTCATTAGAATATTGGATCAACTTGGATTCGACGAACGTAGCCGTACCATACCTTAAACTTGTGGCATCAGAAGCCGCTCGAAAACTTCGTGCACGCCGGAACTTAGACATCCGAATGGAAAGCTTCAGAAAATCTGTCGGCGTAAATGATTCAAGAATAAAAGACTCTGACGAATCAAACGTGGAGTTACTGAACACTTAGGAACACCTCTAGAAGCAAATGAAGGCCGCCCTGGACGATACGAAGTTAAGTTGCTCGGCCTATGGAAAAACCGAATGCGGGCTCAGAATCGAGGGCGTATTCTTGATTGAAGAGTTGTGTGACTGAGAGACGGGGAAAGTCGGCCCGGAAGACTGGAGATTGCTCCGCCGCGATTAGATCTGCGAGCCCCACGATGAGTTTGGAACGTGGTCCTTAACCCCTCGTTAGCAGTTTCCGTTTAGCTGTCTCAATAATCCGCCACACATCATCCCAGTCTCGTGCAAGCCAAACAAGGATGCCAGAAGTGACGAACAGAGTGCATGCCCTTCAGTTTCTCGCCGGTCGGATGCTTTAAGTTTCTTGCAAATTGTGCCGTACCGGATATGCTCAGTGATTCCCGGAGTTCCCCAGCCAACATTGTTCAGTTTCATCAACTTACGGAGGTTTTATGGTCATCGGTGATCGTCTACGTGAATTACGCGAGGAGAGGAAATTGTCGCAAGCCGAGATTGAGAAGCGAATAGGCCTGCATCGGTGCTTTGTCTCTCGCAGGGAAAACGGTCATACGAGGCCCACAATTGACACTTTGGAGAAGATGGCTCATGCGTTGGAAGTTCCTCTGTACCAACTTTTTTACGACGGAGAAAATCCACCAGAGCTACCTAACCTCCCACAGCGCAAGATTGCCGACGATCTCACATGGGGCGTCACAGGAAACGACGCCCGGTGGATTGCAAGGTTTCGACGCCTGCTAAGTCAAATCAATGAAGTTGATAGAAAGCTGTTGATTTCTATGGTTCAGAAAATGGCAAGGACGAAAGCCGACTGAACTATTTCTGTTTTGGTTTGTGACGGAAGCCAGCATCGCGAATCTCACACCGAAATGCGCGGTAGCCCAGAGGGTAGAGAAAGATCCGCTAATAGATTGGACTGACGAACCCCCTGGGCGTTCTGATTGCAATGCTCAGGCTAGGCCGACTTTGTACAGGGCCACAAGCTTGCCCCAGGCGCGCTCGGCATCCGACTTATTGTAAATCGGCTGGCCGTTCTGTAGCGGCATGTCTGGCACACACCAGCCGTGCAGCGCGTCCGAATAAACCTCGATCTCCGCCGTAACACGCGCCGCCGCGAAAGCTGCGCGAAGTTTGTCTTTGGCGTCGGGTTGGCGCATGTCGTCGTTGGATGCAATTCCGAAATACATGCGCGCCTTGATTTTCGTAGCCAGTAGATGCGGACTGTCGGCTTTGTCGGTAACTAGTCCGCCGCCGTGGAAGGAGCCGCCCGCGCCCATGCGATCTGGGCTCGTGGCGCAGGTCTTCAACACTAGCGGGCCGCCCATGCAGTACCCCTGCGTGCCGATCTTCTTTGACGTATTGACTTGTTTCTGCTGACCCAGCCAGCCGACGAACACGGCGGCGTCTTTCTCGCAATTGCCCGGCGCGTTGATCGACGCCATTAGCGGCTGAATCTTCGACATGTCCGTCTGGAAATTGAACGAGCTTATGTTATCGACCGCTGGGCCCGGTTTTACGCGATAAAATGGATTGGGGACCAATACGCTGTAGCCCTCGGCGGCAATGCGCTTGCCGATATCGCGCATCGCGGGGCGCAACCCGAAGGCATCGCTCCAGACGATCACGGCGGCATGCGAGCCGGAGGTGGGATGAATGAACGCGGCATCGCAGACGCCATCCGAGGTTTTGATCGCCACGTCAGTTTCCGTGACGGACATTGATGCTGATGCGGGGTCGGTCTTGGCCACAACCCCAGCCACCGCCGCCATAGTGATGAACTGGCGGCGGGAAATATCACTGGAAGCTTCCTTCTGCATTTTATCCTTATTATCTTCCATTGGCTCACTCATGTTCTCTTACTCCTCGCAGTTATTCCCTGCAGTTCGGTTCTGGACACCAGGTCCGCAATCCATCCGTGGATGGGTACGCTCATCTTCTAAGTCAATGCTTGTGAATTACAAGTCCCTTACCCGACTCTGAATTGGAGTACCCGACCGATCCCTACTAAGCCGATGAACACGACGTGCTCCTCCTTCCCCAGAGCTGTGTTAGTTAGACGGGTAGTATCCGCCGACAGATTAACATCGTGTCATATAAAATGACAATGCTAGGACGCATGCACGACATTTTGTGATAGACTCCGCGAATGAGCAAATCACGCCTAGGACTCGCCTCCAAAATGAGAGGTCTCTACCGGCGCGCAGCCCGTACGCTCAGGGTGGACCCTTCTTATGTAAGCCGGGTGGCGCGTGGTGAACGAAAGTCTCCGAAAATCGAAGCCTACTTGAACCGCGAGATATCAAAACTCTTGACATCAGCATCGCGCGGACCAAAGGTGAAGAAATAGCCGCTGCCACCCCCTTTTGTTGAGCAGTAGAGCCGTCTATTTATTTTTCCTAAAGTCTTTTCAATTCTTGCCGATATGCCTCCGTAATAGGAGGCGTCATGACCACTACTCAACGTATTCCCGTCGCACAGTACCTTCGGATGTCCACTGAGCACCAGCAGTACTCAGCTGAAAATCAATCTCTGGCGATACAGAACTACGCGGCTGCCCGCGGGTTTGAGATCGTTCGCACGTACTTGGACGCGGCAAAGAGTGGTCTAGTTCTGAGACGTAGAGTCGGACTCCAGCAACTCCTGAAAGACGTTGTTAGTGGTGCGTCCGGTTATCGAGCCATTCTAGTCTATGATGTCAGTCGCTGGGGCCGATTTCAGGATACTGACGAATCCGCACATTACGAATTTCTTTGTAAGTCCGCAGGTGTTCCCGTCCATTACTGCGCCGAACCTTTTACGAATGACAATACGTTTGCGAATCTCATCATGAAAACACTTAAAAGAACAATGGCGGGCGAATACAGCCGGGACTTAGGATTCAGAGTGTATGAAGGGCAAAAGCGATTAACTCTTCTCGGATTCAAGCAAGGCGGTGTGCCTGGGTACGGGCTACGACGGATGCTAGTTTCAAGTTCAGGTGTTCCGAAGCAGGAGTTGGCTTCCGGCGAACGAAAGAGTATTGCAACCGACCGGGTGATTTTAGTACCGGGTCCGGCCCACGAGGTTCAGACTATCAAAGAAATCTACCGAATGCTCCTGACTGAGAAACGATCTGTTTGCTCCATCGCACGCAAGCTTAACGAGACGGGCGTGCCACGACCAGGGCATTCAAAATGGGACCACTATGCAGTTCGGTCCATCCTAACAAACCCAAAGTACGCCGGATGCGCAGTTATCGGTCGATCGTCAGGCAAACTGTATACGCCAAGAGTGAAGGTCCCCAGATCAGAGTGGATTCTGAAGGCCGGAGCGTTCGAAGCTCTTATTGACGCGGACACGTTTGCACAGACTCAGAAAGCCTATGCAAGGCGGAACTTCAGTACGACAGACGCGGAGCTATTAGACGATTTGCGAGCTTTACTTGCCTCGGAGGGTAGATTGTCACTGAACCTCATTAAGCATTCTCCTGCTGTCGGGTCTCCGTCTACATATCGGAGTCGGTTTGGCAGCTTGCGAAATTCCTACAAACTGATTGGGTATACCTTTCCGGGCCAATTCGATCGAGTTGACAAGCGAATTCGGTCAATGTCTATCCGGGAAACGCTAACCGTTCAGATCGCACAAATGTTTTCCGAACGCGTGTCAATGATTCGGCGTGGCGGACGGTGGCGTACGCACTTGCGCTTCGCAAGCGGTCTTATTGTCTCAGTGCTCGTTGTCCGCCCCGTCCGAGTCTGGAAGGACGCACTGCGTTGGATCGTTGATCCGGTTCGGCGCGAACGCAAATCCATCACGCTGCTTGTGCGACTAGAGCCTACCAACCAATCTATACTAGATATGTACGTCGCTCCAAACATGGATCACGATGGGAGGTTCAACATTACTCTGAATGATCCTTGGCTGAAGCGTTGTGCGCGACTCTTCGATCTTTCTCACTTCTGCGAAGTTGTAGCGCGGGTACAGCGTGCTCGTAAACATTAAGCTTGAGCATTTTGGAAGGACAGTTGATTGCCCCACTCGCGGCGTGGATTGTCCGTTTTAGTGCCAGTATTAGATAACTTATTAGGCACTAAACCTTGACGATATATTTAGCTCCCTCCATAATTAATGCAATGGATTGTCAGGCAAAAGTGACCGGCATGACGCCGGCGCAAAAAACAGCCCTCGAAAATGTGCGATTCACAGTTGACACCGCAAGAAACACAGGCCTCAGTCGAGATGAGATCATCAAAGCAATTGAAGAACCTGTTCTCGTAGATCAGTTGCAGGCCTCTGAGAATGAACTGAGCGCACCTGCCAAGAAGGCATAGCACTGAATGATGAAAGACAAGAGTTACGTCGTCGTGAACGTCGAGTGCTCACGCTGTAAGGTTCAGCAAAAGATTCATGTTGCTTCCCGGTCTGGCTATGCACCGTTGGTACAAGGGCGGGTTCGATGCATAAACTGCGACCATCCTTTCCAGGTTGCAGTCGCCGACGAAATTATCAGCGGGCCGTTTCCAAAATAAATCGTTCTCACGAAGAATAATTGGCTTGAGACCGTTCGGTGTGAAACGGGCCAATTCCTGCTTAACCGTTCACGAGAAGGCTCTTCATGAATGAGATTCAGATGTTAGTGTTGGTAGTGCTTGTGACCGTTTCGTCTTGGCGATGGCCCAAAGCAAGCGGAACAAGAACTCGGACCTGGAATGAATCGGGAAGGGCGTGTGCTTCCCGGCAATTTTGTCGATGCGGTACGCGAGGGAACGCACCGCTATAGTAGTCCAAGATGATCGGGATACTTGGCTTGCAACGAGCTAATCAGAACCTCGAACTCCGGTAGTTCTCGCAAATTCTTTAGGTATGGGTCCTTAATGAAGAATGGCCAGCACGCGAATCCACTCGTGACGCTGCGCTCCAGCCACTCAAAACCAGCTTGACGCCTTTCCAACAATGCAAGTATGCAGGCAATTTGATAATAGGTGTGGTGCGCATGCCCAAAAGATTTTGGGCTCGCACAAGCCGTTGTCACACAGTCGAGCGCCTTTCCGGCTGATCCGGTCAATGCGCAGTAGACGCCCTCCAAACTGACAACGAGAGGTTCCTCTGGCAACAACTGAAACGCTTCGTCCAGCAGGGCTCTTGCTCCGTTCAAATCTCCTGCCAGTAAGGCCAGTTGAATAGCAAAATAGACAGGATACTTATTGTCTGGATTTTCGACCCGCCAAGTTTCGATCTCCTCGCGTGCCAAGTCGTATTCGTGGTTCCAAACGTACACTTGTACGATGCTGTGACTAACGGCTTTTCTGGGATGAAATGGCCGTGCCCGCTCAAACATTTCACGCGCGTGGTCGAGTAGGCCGATGTGAGCCAGAATCGTACCCAGGCGGTTGTAGGCTTGGGGCTGATTGTTTTGCAGAGCCAAGGCTCGCTTGAGTTCATCAATCGCTTCCAGGTGCTGGAAGTTCCTGGAAGGCCCCCAATAGAGAAACGCACGGGCCACGTGTCCTTCGGGCAAATCCGGATCGAGATCCAGTGCGCGGCTGCAATGAAACTCGGCCTGCTCCCACCACGCGCTCGATGGATCAAATTCGAAGTGACGACTCGCGCAGACCACCGAAAGTGCGGCGTGCGCCAGGGAAAATGCCGGGTCTCTGGCGACCGCATTACCCAGGTGCCGAGCAGCTTCTTCCAGCTTCGCCGGGTTGCCAGAGGAGCTGAGCTTGTAACCCCGCATGAACTCCGCATAAGCCATAGGGTCCTTGCTATAGCGCGGGGAGCGTTGAACCATCGCTGCACTCAGCGGCCGGTTCAGTGCCATGGCGATTTGCTTGGCGATCTCGTCCTCAAGGTCGGAGAGGCGGTTAAGGTCCAGATCGCGTCTCCTTGTAAAGCAGACACTTTGCAGATGCGTGTCAAACATTTCCAGTGAGAGCCGCCAGAGTCCCTTGGAGATCTGAATGCCACCGTGAACAACAAAACGCACGCCAAGCCGCGAAGCGGCCTCCACCGGCATCGTCCCAGATGGCACACCAAGCACTGCGGAAGTCGGAAGAACGTCCACGCCGGGCAAATTCCCGAGGCGGACGACCAGTGCATCGGCAAATCCCAGGGACACGCCGGAGTCATCCGTTGCCCTGCCAACAAGCATCAGGGGCAACACGGCCAGAGAAGTGCGCTCGCTCCACCCGTGGGTCTTCTCCGGGACAGCCGCGCGTACGACCCCCGATCCAAAATCGGATTGTGGATAACGCGCGTCCACCACTCGCACGGGTCCGACAAATCTGTAGCCTTTGCCGACTACGGTTTCGAGAAAACGAGGCTTAGCGGAATTGTCACCCAGAGCGGAGCGGATTTTTCGCACAATGTTGTTGATGTTGGGCTCGGTATCGAGGAACAGATCCGAGCCCCACAATTTGCTGACAATCTCTTGGCGCGATACCAATTGTTCTCGACGGCCTACCAGGAAAATCAGCAGTTCCATCGGCTTCTTTTCAAGTTTGACTCGCCGGCCCTGCCGGCGAAGCTCGTAGCGTCCCAAGTCCAGTTCGATCTCGCCTGTCGCTGATCGTGCCGTTCGCATAAGGGTCTCGAACGGTATTATCCCCTAAGAATCAGTAATTTGCGACGATATAGAAAAGATAGGCAATCTGTATAGGCGCTCCATTGGATTGGTCATCCCCTCAAGGCATGATTCCCCGCAGTTCGATACCAAACGACGGAGGCTCGACAATGAAACGACACTTGCTCCTAACTGTTGTAGTGGGTGGAATGTTCTTTTCGGCGGGGCTGGCACTCACCAGCGCCGCGCACGATAGCTCGCACGAAAAAAACGCATTCACCCCGAATACCATTTCCTGGGTGGCCGCACCGCCCCTTGTGAGTCCTGGTGCGCAGTTTGCAGTGCTCGAAGGCGATCCAACCGCTACTACCGGTGACTTCACGATTCGCTTGAAGATGCCTGATGGTTTCCGTATCGCGCCCCATTGGCACCCGAACCGGGAAAACGTCACCATCATTTCCGGGACGTTCAAAGTGGGAATGGGCGATGAATTTGACTCCAGCAAGATGAAAGCTTTCGTTGCCGGGAGCTTTGCTTTCCTCGATCCCAACATGCATCACTACGCCATGGCCAGTGGAGAAACCATTGTCCAGGTCCACGGACAATCTCCGCTTCAATTCAACTACGTCAATCCTGGCGACGACCCCAGCAAGAGTAAGTAGTCCGTGCTCGCGCGCCTCGGGTTCGCACGCTAACCAGGTCAGGAAAAGGCACCGATCGCTTCCAGAGCGAACCCAAGCGATCGGCCCCGTGAGAAGTCGCAGTGAGGCATTGCTGAATGAAGAGTCAAACAAATCGCGTTTACAAAGGAGAACTAACATGGCGCTCGATATGGACAAACTGAATGTGTTCGTAGGGCAATTCGTTGGGGATCTAGGCGCGGCAGTACACTCTGGCATGGTGGTGATTGGCGAAAAGCTGGGATTGTACAAGGCTCTCGCCGAAGGCGCGCTGACTTCAGCCGAACTCGCCGCCAAAACAGGAACAGACGAACGTTATGTGCGCGAATGGTTGAGTTCACAAGCTGCAGGCGGCTACATCACCTATAACGAGCAGACTCGCAAGTTCAGTCTGAGCGAAGAGCAGGCATTCACACTGGCGAACGAGGACAGTCCCGCTTATCTTCCCGGCGCCTTCCAACTGGCCCTTGGGTCTCTGGCCGCAGTTCCCCGGATTACCGAGGCGTTCCGATCCGGCGCGGGCATGGGTTGGAATGAACACGATGAAGATGTGTTTCATGGCTGCGAGAAATTCTTCCGGCC